>Ga0315278_10003114_pt1 | contig 14810 bp, 20 predicted proteins | sample YL17G06_0_MG_FD_203880 | JGI IMG/M metagenome (GOLD analysis project Ga0315278, IMG submission 203880) | Sediment microbial communities from Yellowstone Lake, YNP, Wyoming, USA - YL17G06_0 | ecosystem: Environmental > Aquatic > Freshwater > Lake > Sediment | place: USA: Wyoming | collected... | reverse complement strand
AGGCGGCCCTGGAGCATCTTGTCGGGCGAGAAGCCCAGGCCGGGCACAATGTTCGCCGGATTAAACGCCGCCTGCTCGACCTCGGCGAAATAGTTCTCCGGGTTCCGGTTCAGTTCGAGCGCGCCGACCTTGATCAGCGGATAATCCTTCTTCAGCCACACCTTCGACAAATCGAACGGATGGAAGCGGTAGGCCGCTGCATCCTTCTCGGGCATGACCTGGATGAACATGATCCATTTCGGGAAGTCCTTCTTCTCGATGCTGCCGTACAGGTCGCGCTGATGGCTTTCGCGGCACTTGCCGATGACGGTCTCGGACTCTTGGTCGGTCAGGTTCTTGATGCCCTGCTGGGTGCGGAGATGGTACTTCACCCAGACGCGCTCGTTCTTCGCATTCACCATGCTGAACGTGTGGCTGCCAAAGCCGTGCATGTGGCGGTAGGAGGCGGGGATGCCGCGGTCGCTCATGACGATGGTGACCTGGTGGAGCGCCTCGGGCAGCGAGGTCCAGAAATCCCAGTTGTTCAGGGCGCTGCGGAGGTTTGTCCGCGGGTCGCGTTTCACGGCGTGGTTGAGGTCGGGGAACTTCAGCGGGTCGCGCAGGAAGAACACGGGCGTGTTGTTGCCCACGAGGTCCCAGTTGCCCTCGTCGGTATAGAACTTGATGGCAAAGCCGCGGATGTCGCGCTCGGCGTCCGCCGCGCCGCGTTCGCCCGCCACGGTCGAGAACCGGACAAACAGGTCCGTCTTCTTGCCCACCTTCGAGAAGAGGGCGGCCTTGGTATACTTCGTGATGTCGCGGGTGACGGAGAACGTGCCATAGGCGCCGGAGCCCTTGGCATGCATCCGCCGCTCGGGAATGACCTCGCGGTCGAAATGGGCGAGCTTCTCGATGAACCAGACATCCTGCAGCACCTGCGGGCCGCGCGGCCCGGCGGTCATGACGTTCTGGTTGTCGGGCACGGGCGCACCGGCGTTGGTGGTCAGCTTCCTCTTGCCTTCCTTCATGATGGTCCCCTGCGGATGGTTCGCGGTTAACAAACAGCTATGGATGCACGTCCCCTGAATTGCGGGGGCATTGTACCATTAAGCGAAGAGGGATGTCAAGGGGCACTTGACAGCGCGGGCGGCAATGGCTATCATATCTGCGCGGACACTTAAAAGACGGATGGGACCACATGGACACGCTGGCACATACGCTGCGCATCAGCCGCGCGCTGGGAGACCACGCGCGCATCTCGATCCTTGTGCACCTGCGGCACGGCGCGCGGTGTGTCGGCGCCCTGGCGGCCCGATTGGACGTGACGCCGAGCGCCGTGTCGCAGCATTTGCGCGTCCTGCGGGACGCGGGCCTGGTTGCCGCGGACCGCCGTGGCCGCTTTACCCACTACCACTTGGTCGAGGCAGCCATCGCAAAGCATACGGACGCCCTGCGGCGCATTCTGCTCGACGCCAATGCACCCTGCGGGAAAGGAACGGGCTGCACGGTGCATGCGCACAGGGACAAGGCTTCCAAGAAGGACGGCCTGCCGCGCCTCCCCATAATCCCGAAAAGGAAGATGCATCCTTCCGCCCTCCCACTGCCCGCCCTCCCTCTTGACAGGCGGGGCGGGAAATGATATAATATATGCGCAGATGCTAAAATGATTGCCGGTGGGTGGCGGACATGCCGCGGGGCGTGCCGCGCACCCGTAGCCACAAGAATGAGGAGTGCCATGTGCAAGCCGAACGCGACGTTGAAGTGTCAGAAGGGACTGAAGGGGAAGCCCGGGAAATGCTCGCCCGCGCAGATACGCGAATGCCACGGGGATGCGGCAGGCCATCCGTGCGTCACCGCGAAGGCGCGCATGCGGGCGCGGAAACGGTGACGGAGTGGTGACTCGTCGCCCTGCGTCGGCATCGCCTCCCCGTCACGCCGTGCATACTGGCCCATGGCGCGTGGTCAAAAGCAACGATATGTCAGAGACACCACACGGCGCTGACGTGACGGACGCCACTCCCCTGCCCGACTACTACGCCACCGTCGCGCGGGACATGAGGGAGTTCTGCGGAACCGAGGACGGACGGGTGTGGGTTGATCTGGGCTGCGGCCGGGGCGAAGTGGGCCTCGCGCTTTTTGGATTGGTGGCGCCGGGCACGCTGGTGTTCGTGGATCCGGCGTCCGATCCGTTGCGGGACGCACTTGGTTCCGCACGCAGGCGGGGATGGGCCGGAAGAGTGGTCGCGGTGCGGGCGTGCGCGGAGGACATTCCGCTGGCCGACGCGTCGGTTGACTGCGTGGTGAGCCGCGGATCGTTTTACTTCTGGAAGGATCGGGCGCGGGGACTGCGGGAGGTGTGGCGCATTTTGCGCGCGGGAGGCAGGGCAATGATCGGGGGCGGCCTGGGCAGCGCATATCCCGCATGGGCGCGCCGGGAATTCATCCGGCGGAAGCGTGAGGCCGAGGCGGCGAAGGGGCCTGACGCGGCCCGTGCGTTCGCCGAGGCGCGCAGCGCGGCAACCTTCCGCCGCCTTGCCGCCGAGGCGGGCCTGCCCTCGTTCGATGTGATAGGCGAGGGTGGCCAGGGCCCCAAGGCGCCCGATGCCGGCATCGGCATTTGGCTGCGGATGAGGAAGGAGGACGGCAATGGCACCTGAGACCAGCGCGGCGATTGCGGTCGAATCGTTGGCGAAACGGTACGGCGACGTGCAGGCGGTCGCCGGCATCACCTTCGAGGTGGGTGGGGGCGAGGTGTTTGGCTTCCTGGGCCCCAATGGCGCGGGCAAGACCACGACGATCAACATGCTGACGGGCCTGGCACGGCCCGACAGCGGACGCATCAGCTACCATGGGCAGGAATGCACGGCGGACGTCAAGCGCGCACAGCATCTCATGGGGGTTGTGCCGGACGAAAGCAATCTGTGGCCGGAACTGACGGGGCATGACAACCTTGTGTTCTGCGCCACGCTATACGGGATGACGCGGCGGGACCGTGAGGAGCGGGCCCGGGAACTGCTGGCGGCGGTTGGGCTGAAGGACGCCGCGGGCCGGTTGTTTGCCGGGTACTCAAAAGGGATGAAACGGAAGCTGGCGATTGCCGCGGGCATCATGCACCGGCCGGGCATCCTGTTCCTGGACGAGCCGACGACGGGGATAGACGTGGCCAGCGCGCGCCAGATACGCCAGATGCTGGTCGAGCTGGGCGCGGCGGGAACGACCATCTTCCTCACCACCCATTACATCGAGGAGGCCGAGCGGCTGTGCGACCGGATCGGATTCATCGTTGACGGGCGGCTGGTGTGCGTGGACACGCTGGAGAACCTGACACGGGAACTGGAGGGGCGGCACGTGGTGCACCTGACGCTCGGGAGCGATGCCGGGCGGTTCATCGAGCCGCTGCGGGCTCGGTTTCCCAACGTGGCGTTCGAGGCGGTGGGCGGCTGCGTGGTGCGCGCGCGGACGGCGGCGGCACTGCCGCTGGCGCCTCTGATCCGGTTTTTTGAAGAACAGGGGGTGGACGTCATGGAAGCGCGCGTCATGCGCCCGTCGCTCGAAGACGTGTTTGTGCGCGTGACCGGTGTCGCGGCCGAACGGATACGCAAGGAGAAGGAGCAAGGCGGGGGCAAGGGGGGTGGCGCATGAAGACCTGGATAGCGTTCTGGAGCATCCTCCGGAAAGACATGCGCACCTATTATCTCAAGCCGCCCAACATCAGCTGGGGCATCATCTTCCCGCTTGCCTGGACATTGATGTTCTTCGTGAAGACGGGCGCGGGCTTTGGCGACATCCGTTCCATCCTGCCGGGCGTCATGGCATTGACCATCCTGTTCGGCACCACGTCCATGCTGGCGGTGACGGTCACCTTCGAGAAAAAAGGGAGGTCGTTCGAGCGGCTGCTTCTGGCGCCCATTCCGCTGGAGGTGCTGATGCTGGCAAAGACGTCCGGCGCGATAGCCATCGGTGCCGCCAACGCGTTCGTGCCGGTGGCGATGGCGGCGTTCTGCACGGACCTGAGTGGGGTGACATGGTGGCAGATGGTGTGCGCGGCGGTGCTGCTGTCGGTCAGCTCGACATTCCTGGGCCTGTTTATCGCCATTGCCGCACGCGAGGTGTTCGAGGCGCAGACATTCTCGAACTTCTTCCGGTTCCCGATGGTCTTCCTGTGCGGCCTGTTCTTCCCGGTCGCGAAACTGCCCGTCTTCCTGCGCCCATTGTCGTACGCGTTCCCGCTGACCTATGGAACGGACCTGTTGCATGGCGCGGTGAACCGTACGGCGCAGATGCCTGGCTGGCTTGATGGTGCGGCCCTTGCGGGATCCTGTGCCGTGCTCTTCGTGTTCAGTCTGCGCGCCGTCAGGAGGAAGTGGATTGCCTGAGGGATCCTGCTCCCAGTTCCGGCAACAGAAGGAGCGCAGCCATCCTGCCCGCGTCCCCATCGGCACTGAATGTCCGTGGCGGAGACGGTGGGTACGGGTGCCGGAAGCCGATTCGTCCGCCGGCCCACCCACCGGGTGGGTATGGGGACTTGGGCGGACTCCCATTGGGAATAGTCGCCGGAACTGGTCTAAAATTCCGGTATAAGGTTCCGAGACCCCCACGGCCCCGCCTCGGCGGCGGGACGTGGGTGAATCAGATTGAGGCAGCAGCGCCAGGCACCCCCCTCTTTTTCCCCCGCCCCCTCGCATAAGTGGCGCGGGGGCGGGGGAAAATAGAGGGGGGAAGGGCTGCTTTCCTTGGCGGGCCTGCCTCAATCTGATTCATCCCGCCGCCGGGGCGCATGCGCGTCAAGTTAAGGCCGCAAGCACTTGCACAGAAAGGACTTGCGGCCTATGGACCGCCAGCGCTCCGCGCTGGTGCTAGTTCCGCAGCGCTCCGTCGCTGCGGTGAAGGTCGTCGCCACAGAGGCCGTCGCAACGGAGTGCGACGGCAACTAGCACCACGAACGGAGCCGTGGCTGTCCATGGCACCTGCGGCGCGGACAGGAGATTCGCACAGCACAGAAAAGGTATTCATCTAGTATTCATCGGCCCTCAACCCCTTAATTTGACGCGTATGCGCCGCCGGGGCGGGGTCGCGGGGATCTCTACCCTTATATCGGAATTTTAGATCTCTCGCGGCGGCATTGACTGATTCGCCACGATTTGCTATACTATGGCAGGAATTGAAACGCATGGATGAGACAATGTCACAGGTGCTGCATCACGTCCGCCGCTGAATAGCGGTGTTGACGCGGGCACGGTCGTGCCCGCACCACGCTGGCGTATGGCCCACGACGATCAGTGCGACTTGCTGCGCATGGCAGATGCGTGCGGCTGCGGGGCAAAATATCCCGCAGGCGCGCTCCGCCATGTCCTCGATTCCCTTCCCCTTCGTTCCGATCCACGCCTTGTAGTAGGCCCCGACACGCTCGACGACGCGGCGGTCTTCAGGCTTGACGACGGCACGCTTCTGGTGCAGACCGTTGACTTCTTCCCGCCGGTTGCCCGCGATCCTTATGTATATGGCCGCATTGCCGCGGCAAATGCCCTGAGCGATGTGTATGCGATGGGCGGTCAGCCAAGAACGGCGCTGGCGCTGTTGTGCCTGCCGCCACACGGCCTGCCGCACGATGCGCCGGGCGCGATACTTGCCGGCGCTGTCGCGGCATTGGCCGAGGCCGGGGCACTGCTTGTCGGTGGCCACACGGTTGCCGATCCCCAGATCAAGTTCGGCCTTGCCGTGACGGGTATCGTCGCTGCAACGGCCATCCTTACCAACACCCGCTGCATGCCGGGCGACCTGCTGCTGCTTACCAAGCCGCTGGGCACGGGCATCACGCTGATGGCACTGAAGGCCGACCTGGCAACGGCGGAACAGGAAGCCGCGGCAATGCACTCGATGTCCCGCCTCAATGCCTCCGCCTGCCGCTTCGCGCTCGACCACGGCGCGCACGCATGCACGGACATCACCGGCTTTGGCTTCATTGGCCATGCGAGCCAGATGGCGGCGGCGAGCGGCGTCACGCTCGAAATCGCCGCGGCGCGACTGCCGCTGCTCGATTGCGTGCGCGAGTTTGCGCGGCTGGGGCTGGTGCCCGGCGCGGCATATGCAAACCGCGATCACTATGGCCCGCAGGTGTCGTTCGGTGCCGACGTGCCGCTCGACCTGCAGGACGTGCTGTACGATCCGCAAACGTCAGGCGGCCTGCTGATAGCCTGTCCGTCCGACTGCGACCATGATGGCGCATGGCCCTCGGTTATTGGCCGCGTGGTGGAACGCATTGATGGATGCGACCTTGTGGTGACCATGGACTGAACGGAAACAACGAACAAGGGGAACACGATGAAACGGGACTATGTGACGGTGATCGGTGCGGGCATCATCGTGGCGCTCGCGGCGCTGCTGCTGGTATATCTTGGCAATCCGGCGAACACAGGGCTGTGCATCGCGTGCTTCGAGCGGGACATCGCAGCGGCGCTGGGCCTGCATGATTTCAGGCAGATGGCATGGCTGCGGCCGGAGATCCCGGGCATACTGCTGGGCGCGCTGGCCGCCGCGGTTGCCACGCGCGAGTTCAGGCCGACGGCAGGTTCGGCGCCCGCAACGCGCTTCCTGCTGGGCATGATGGTGGCCGTGGGCGCAATGGCCTTCCTGGGCTGCCCCACCCGCATGGCGCTCCGCATTGCCGGCGGCGACCTGAACGCGGTGGTGGGCCTCGCGGGCTTCGTGGCGGGCATTGCCATCGGCGTACGCCTGCTGGTCACTGGCTTCAACCTTGGCCGAGCCAGCACGCAATGGCGGATCGAGGCATTGATCTTGCCCGTGCTGATGCTGGCGTTGGTGGTGCTGGCAGCCGTCCGGCCGATGTTCAAGCCGGCGGGCCCGATCTTCATGGGCACCACGGGCTATCCGGGTTGTGCGGGCACGCCCGTGGGCATCGGCATGGGCGTGGTGCTGTGCCTTGCGGCAGGCGTGGTGGTCGGCATCGTCGCCCAGCGCGCACGGCTGTGCTTTGTCGGCGGCATACGCGACTTCCTGCTGATCCGCAGCGGCCTCCTGCTGGCAGGCTTCGGCACCGTGGTTGCCGTGGCGTTGACGGGCAATCTGGTGCTGGGCCGGTTCCATCCGGGCTTTGCGAACCAGCCCATGGCCCACACCGCCCATGCGTGGAACTTCCTGGGCATGGCATTGGTCGGCCTTGCCTCGGTCCTGCTAGGCGGCTGCCCGTTCCGGCAGCTTGTCCTCGCAGGCAGCGGCAGCGGCGATGCCGCCGTTGCCGTGCTGGGCATGACCGTGGGCGCGGCCCTAGCCCACAACTGCAACATCGTCAAGGCTGCCTCGCCCTACGGCAAGGCGGCCGTGGTGGCATGCCTATGCGTCGCCATCGTCATTGGCTGGATTAACCGCGATAGACAGGAGTGACCATGATCGCCATTGATGCAATGGGACTGTCGTGCCCGCTGCCGGTAGTGAGGACAATGGCCTCCATGACCGCGCATCCGGGAGAAGAAATTGTCATACACGTTGACAACGAGGCGGCGAAGGAAAACATCACCCGTCTTGCTCACACGAAGGGCTACACCGCCGACATTGTGCGCGACCAGTTGACGTATAAGCTTACCTTGCATCCCGCAGTGCGTGGATAGGGCGATGGATCTGGCATACCTTGACAATGCGGCAACGTCACATCCGAAGCCCGAGTCGGTGTACCGGGCCCTGGACGGCTTCATGCGCGACATCGGGGCGAGTCCGGGCAGGTCCTGCCACCGGCTGGCGATTGCGGCGGGCCAGTGCGTGCTCGATGCGCGCGAGCGGATCGCGGCGCTGTTCAACGTGCGCGATGCGGCGCGCGTGGTGTTCACGGCCTCATGCACGGAAGCAATCAACACCGCCCTCAAGGGCCTGCTGCACCCGGGCGACCGCGTCGTGACCACCAGCATGGAGCACAACGCCGTCATGCGGCCCCTGCACACGCTCGCGCGCGACCGGGGCATCGTGCTCGATGTCGTGCCGTGCTCGCCGCGGGGCGTCCTTGATCCCGCCGATATCCGCCGCCATCTCGCCTCTCGCACGCGTGCGCTTGTGCTGTCGCATGCATCGAACGTCACGGGCTCCATCCAGCCTGTGGCGGAGGCAGCGGCAATTGCCCGGTCATGTGGTGCGGTAGTGATTGTTGACGCCGCACAATCGGCCGGCATGCTGCCCGTTGACGTGACGGGCTGGGGCATCGGCCTGCTTGCCTTCAGCGGCCACAAGGGATTGCTCGGCCCGCAGGGCATCGGTGGCCTCGTCGTGGGCGAGGGCATCGAGCTTGACACCTTGATTGAAGGCGGCACGGGCAGCATGTCAACCAACGAGTCACAGCCTACCATGCTGCCCGACAAGTTCGAGAGCGGCACGGCGAACGGACCAGGCATAGCCGGCCTCGGCGCGGGTGTCGCGCATGTGACGAGCCAGGGGATAGACGCAGTGCGTGCCACGCTCGCCACGCTTACCGCCACAATCCTTGAAGAACTCGCGGCGACGCCGGGTGTCACCGTCCATGGGCCGGCAGACCCGACACGTCAAACGGCGGTAATATCGTTCGCTCTAGCCGGCTGGGACGTTGCTGAAGCCAGTAGGATTCTCGATCAACACCATGGTATCCTCACACGCGCGGGCGTCCATTGCGCCCCGCGCGCCCATGCAACCATTGGATCATTGCGCACGGGCGGCACCGTGCGTGTCAGTCCCGGCCTGTTCACCACAGTGGACAGCATCCGTCATCTTGGCCACTGTTTGCGCGAGATGGCCGCCCACCCACCGACACATGATGCCTGAGGAAATCATCGTCACGTTCTTCACGACGCACCATGCGCTGCGCGCGGAACGCGTTGCGCGTGAGGAGAACATTTCATGCACGCTGATACCGACGCCCCGCACGATCAGCGCTGACTGTACCATCGCACTCACGATGGCCCCGAACGATACCGCCCATGCACGAACCGTCTTCGCCGCGCGAAACATTGAAACGCAAGAATGGCTTAGTATCAACACCTCACTTCATCACCATATAAAGAAAACAACATGAACAGGGCACTTCAGCTAACGCTCAAGGCCGAGATCAGCTATCTCGCCCTTGACGCATCCGAACGCCTGCTCGTTCCCCAAGACGGCACGGTGCTGCTGATGGATCCAAGCTCGTGGAAGAAGTTAATAGAAATCGTCTGAAATTCAATGGTGGTGTGTCTACATAGAGTCGCATTTACGAGACTATAATGCCATATAAGAGTCGCATAAATGCGACCTGTTGTTTCCGCGCTGCCCGCGCCCTCAACGTCTGCGGAACCAGGCCAAAGCAAGCGGCCATGGGCATTGTGTGCTGGTCATAGCCCGCGGGCCGAACCCATGGCACGATCCTTGCACTACCCAATGCGACATGAAGAATGGAACTGAAACAATCGCGGTGGCCACCTGCAACGGGAGAATATCCCCCGTGTTCGATGCGGCGGGGAACATCCTCGTGCTGCGCATCGAGCGCGGCGTGGTGGCAGGCACACACGAGCTGCCGCTTGGCGACACGCCACAGCGCAAAGTCGAGCAGCTTGCCAAGGAAGGCATCGGCACGCTCGTGTGCGGAGCGGTCTCGCAGGAACTCCGCGCCATGGTCGAGTCGCGCGGCATCGCCGTCATACCTTTTGTTTCGGGCGATGTGGAAGAAGTCGTGGCGGCATGGCTCGCAGGCGGCATCGGCCAGTTCGCCTATGCCATGCCAGGCTGCGGCTGCATGCGGCGCCGGCATGGCCACGGGCGCGGGATGGGCGGGCGGCACGGACGGCGGCGCGGGTCCTGTGGCCGCGTCGGCAACGTCGCCGCAGGATTGCATACACAGTCAACTAACACAACAAAGAAAGAGAGGTAGATCATGCCAGGTGGAGATGGAACAGGACCAATGGGAATAGGTCCGATGTCAGGACGGGCCGCGGGCTTCTGCGCCGGATTCGGCGTGCCCGGGCACATGAACCCCGCGCCGGGGCGCGGATACGGGATGGGCCGTGGACGCCGCCGTGGATTCGGCGGTGGAGGCCGGGGCTGGCGGCACCAGTACTATGCCACGGGGATGCCGGGCTGGATGCGCACGGGCTGGGAAGGCCCCATGCCCTCCGCTCCGCCACCGGACGCCGAGCGGGCCTTCCTGAAAGGCCAGGCCGAGGCGCTTGAGGCCGACCTTGCCGATATCAGGCAGCGCATGGCCGTGATCGAGGTCGGGGCAAAGGCAGACAAACGTCCTGCCGACAAGGGGGCGAAAAAGGCAGGCGCGAAGAGCGCATGACGGTGCATTGCATGACACTCCGCTTTGAAGTGGGAGAGCACGCCTGCGGCGCGGACGGAGTTCCGCGCGGGAAACCATGCAGGGCACGCTCCATTATGCCGTCCGCCGAATGCAGATAACAGATCATCAGAACACAAATAGGCACTATGAAGATTGCAGTCACTACACGAGGCATGACAATGGACACGCTCATTGACCCGCGGTTTGGGCGCGCGGGGCACATTCTGGTGCTCGACACCGTCACGGGATCAGTCAAGGCCCATGACAACGAACAGAACGTGAACGCGGCACAGGGCGCGGGCATCCAGACGGCCGAGACGGTGGCTCGCCTCGGGGCTGAGGTGGTCATCACGGGCCATTGCGGGCCGAAGGCGTTTCATGCACTGCACGCCGCGAGTATCAAGGTCGTGCTCTGCGCGGAGGGAACGGCTACGCAGGCGGTCGAGGCCTTCACGGCGGGTAAGCTGGTTCCCACAGAAAACCCCGATGTCGAAGGACATTGGACTTAACCATCATCGCGGGATACACATTATGACTACCGAACAAAGACTGCCGCTCATCGGCGAGAAGGCACCGTCGTTCAAGGCCGAGACAACCCAGGGTCCGCTCAACTTCCCCGACGACTTCAAGGGGAAGTGGGTGGTCTTCTTCTCGCATCCGGCCGACTTCACCCCGGTTTGCACGACCGAGTTCATGACCTTCGCGCACATGCAGCCCGAGTTCGAGAAATTGAACTGCAAGCTGCTGGGCCTTTCGATCGACAGCACCTACAGCCACATCGCCTGGCTGCGGACGATCAAGGAAAAGATTGCCTACAAGGGTATGAAGGGCATCGAGGTGAACTTCCCCGTCATCAGTGACCTGACCATGGACGTGGCGCGAGCCTTCGGCATGCTGCAACCCAACGCGAGCACGACGCAGGCCGTGCGCGCGGTGTTCATGGTTGACCCCCAGGGCATCGTGCGTGCCATCCTCTATTACCCGCTTAGCAACGGGCGGAATATGGCCGAGGTCTTGCGGTTGCTTCAGGCCATGCAAATGTCCGACCAGCACAAGGTTGCCACGCCGGCCAACTGGCAGCCGGGGGACGACGTGATCGTACCGCCGCCCGGCTCGTGCGGCACGGCGAAGGACCGCGTCGAGAAGCCCGCCGCCGATACTACCGTGCTTGATTGGTTCATGGTATTGAAGAAATGCCCCAAGTAACAACACGAATGAATGTCGCGGTACTGGGCGCAAGCGCGAAGCCCGCGCGGTACAGCCATCAGGCCATGAAGCTGCTCGCGGCGCACGGCCACACGGTGTTTCCCGTGAATCCCGCGGGCGGTGTGTTCGCAGGATTTCCCGTGTTCCGCTGCCTGTCCGTCATTGCCGAGCCGGTGAATACCATCACTGTGTATCTGTCGGCCCGCAACTCCGCGTCGTTGCGGGACAAGATTCTTGCGGCCGTGCCACACCGCGTGATTTTCAACCCCGGCACGGAGAATTCAATGCTCGCCGCGGAACTGAAAAGAAACGGCATCGAAGTCGTCGAAGGATGCACGCTGGTGATGCTCACTACCAATCAGTTTTAAGGAGACAGTATGGATGGATTCCTTGCAGGGGTGTGCGCGGTATGTCCGGTGTGCATAGTGCGCCGCCGCTGGCCCCGTTCGTGGTTCGCGCGGATAACGGAGAAAGAAGCGCGCGTCTGTCCGTTCTGCCGGGCGTATGCGCGCCTCCATCCCGCGATCCACAATGGCAATGCCGCGCCGACACCGCCCAGGAGCGCCACACCATGAACGCCACAACGATCATCTATACGCCCATTGGCGTCATCCGCACAGAACACACCTGCGTGGACAAAACGCCCATCCAGCCGGTGTATGCAAAGGGCTGCACTGGCCGCGCAGAACTGTTCCCAGAGTTCGCCGCCGGCCTGCGCGACCTCGATGGATTCTCGCATATCTATCTGCTCTATCACTTCGACGAGGCATCATCGGCCAAACTGATCGTGAAGCCGTTTCTCCAGGATATCGAGCGGGGCGTGTTTGCGACGCGCGCACCCTGCCGGCCAAATCCCCTTGGCTTGAGCATTGTCAAACTGGTGCGGCGCGAAGGTTCTGTTCTCCATCTTGATGGCCTTGATATTCTCGACGGAACGCCCTTGCTCGACATCAAGCCGTACACGGCCACGTTCGACCTGGTGCAGACGACACGAAATGGCTGGCAGGACGAGGTGGACGAGGAAACGGCAATTGACCGTGGAACCCGCGGCCATCACCGCGGGAAGCAAAGAATAGAACCTGAGGAGCGTGGGCGATGAAGAAAGTCGGCATTATCCGTTGCCAACAGACGGAAGCCCTCTGTCCAGGCACCATTGATTTCAAGGCGGCGAAGGAGGGGAAACATGCTTTTGCATCAACCGGCCCCGTTGACATTGTGGGATTTGTGAGCTGCGGCGGCTGCCCCGGCAAGGCAGCCGTTGCACGCGCCGGCCTTATGGTTGAACGGGGAGCGGAAGCCATCGTGTTTGCTTCCTGCATCTCGAAGGGCAATCCCTATGCCTTCCCGTGCCCGCACTATGCCGCCATGAAAGAGGCAATCGTCAGGGAGGTGGGCGATGGCGTACTGATCATCGAATATACGCACTAGGCCCGGGGACTATCATTCCCGGAGAACGGCAGGCGCACATAGCAAGACAGCTTAAGTGACTAACGACAATTGGGAACCATGACCATGGCTAAAACAGCGGAACACAAGGCGAAAGCGGCGGCACCTCAAGTAAATGGCGCTAACTTAAGGGCCCAGTATTCATCGAGGCCCCATAAAGAGTGCCTGTTGGCACGATTTGACGCCCCCATATACACTGGGGTTGCACTGTCGCGAAAAGGCGTGCAGGAATTACCCGCACATCGCCGAATCCCAGTAAACAAGCCGAGAGAGGGCCTTAAGTTAGCGCCATTCGCACCTCAAGCCAAGGAAGGCGGGCCAGCGGCCAAATGGGTGAACTACCGCCCGCAGATACGTGTGATAGACTGCACGGTCCGTGACGGCGGGCTCATGAACAACCACAACTTCAACGATGATGTCGTGAAAGCTGTGTATGCCGGCTGCGTCGAGTCCGGCATTGATTTCATGGAGCTGGGCTACAAGTCGTCCAAGCGCATTTATGCGGCCGACCAGTACGGCAAGTGGAAGTACTGCACCGAGGATGACGTGCGCCGCATTGTTGGTGACAACCAGACGGAGTTAACCTTGTCGGTCATGGCGGACGTGGACCGGACAGATTACCATGAGGACATCCCGCCGCGCGATAAAAGCGTGGTCGGCCTTGTCCGCGTCGCCTGCTACATCAACCAGATTCCCGCCGCGATCGACATGATCAAGGATGCGCACGACAAGGGCTATGAGACCACCATCAATCTCATGGCCATCTCTGTTGTGCGCGAGCGCGAACTGGACGAGGCGCTCGAATTACTGGCCAAATCCGAAGCCAGCACCATCTACCTCGTGGACAGCTTCGGCGCCCTGTACAGCGAACAGGTTCATTATTACATCGGTAAGTACCTCCACTATGCGCGGCAGAACGGCAAGGATGTGGGCATCCACACGCACAACAACCTCCAGCTTGGCTTTGCCAACACCATCGAGGCCATGGTGAAGGGCGCGAACATGCTGGATGCCAGCATGGGCGGCCTGGGCCGCGGCGCGGGCAACTGCCCCATGGAACTGCTGCTGGGCTTCCTCCACAATCCCAAGTACAAGCTGCGCCCGGTCATCAAGTGCATCCAGGAGCACATCGAGCCACTGCGCAAGGAGCTCGGCTGGGGCTTTGACATCCCCTACATGCTCACGGGTTTTCGGAACCTGCATCCGCGCGACGCCCTCAAGCACAATGAGTCGCCGGAGGCGGACAACACACTTGCGTTCTTTGACAAATTGGTCGAGGAACAGTAGCGTTTATGATTGTGCATATTGAAAATGTAGTGTTCAGATACCGGTCGGGCCAGGACTCGTTCATGGCGCTCGATATTCCTGAGTGGACGCTTGGTCGCGGCGAACAGGTTGCTGTTTTTGGCTCCTCGGGCTCGGGCAAGTCAACCTTTCTCAACACATTGGCGGGCCTGCTGGTGCCTGATTCCGGCAGTGTCGAGCTTTGCGGCCAGGACCTGCGGCCACTCGGCGAGGCCGGGCGCGACAGGTTCCGTGCCCGGCACATCGGCTACATCTTCCAGACGTTCCATCTGCTCCAAGGCTACACTGCCTTTGAGAACGTCCTGCTGGGAGCAACGTTCTCGCATCAGAAGGTTGACCGCCAGTACACCAAGGAACTCCTGCAGCGGGTCGGCCTGTCGCATCGGCTTCATCACGTGCCCGCGCGCATGTCCATCGGCGAGCAGCAGCGGGTTGCCATTGCCCGTGCCTTGGTCAAGAAGCCCGAGCTTGTGTTGGCCGACGAGCCGACAGGCTCGCTCGATCCCCGGCACACCCGCGAGATGGTGAAGCTCCTTCAGGATGCCTGCCGGGATCAAGGCTGTTCGCTTGTCGTGGTCAGCCA
>Ga0315278_10003111_pt1 | contig 14815 bp, 16 predicted proteins | sample YL17G06_0_MG_FD_203880 | JGI IMG/M metagenome (GOLD analysis project Ga0315278, IMG submission 203880) | Sediment microbial communities from Yellowstone Lake, YNP, Wyoming, USA - YL17G06_0 | ecosystem: Environmental > Aquatic > Freshwater > Lake > Sediment | place: USA: Wyoming | collected... | reverse complement strand
TTCGCGAGGCGCGTGCTGATTTCATTGAACGCCTCATCCCAGCTGATCTCGACCCACTTCGGATCCTCGTCCCGGCCCTTCTTCGGGTTGGTCCGCTTCAGGGGCTTCTTGAGCCGGTAGGGGTCATAAGTGTTGAACATCCCCGACGCGCCCTTGGGGCAGATGCCGTGGTTGTAATACTCGGCGCGCGCCGCATCCGGATAGATCGTGCGCACGATGCCGTTGACGACGGTGGCGTCGATCCCGCAGAAGTTCGGGCAGATGGCGCACCCGGATTTGACATGCTTGACCTCCAGCGCAGGCCGGGCCGCCGCCTTCGCCGCGGGCTTGGCGGTGGTGGCGGCTTGCGCGATGACATCGAGGCTGACGCCGGAGGTGGCGACACCGCCCAATGCGCCCATGCCCTTCAGGAAACTGCGTCTGCGGAGTTCCATGCCCTTCCTCCTGCTTGGGGTTCGTTCGAGCTGCAGATTTGCGACAAGGTGATTGTCCGGGTCACCGGCGGAGGCGTCTTGATCAGGATCAATTTCACCGGCGTGGAAGCATCAAGGCAGTCCCGAGCGATCGGGTCCGCCGTGAATCAGTGCGGATGATCGTGTTTACGGTCGGCGCCATCCGCCGGCGGCGCGACCGCGCCGCGCGGACGGCGACCGCGGCGCCCGGCGGAAAGTCGCGGCACGTTGCGCCGGCGGCATGATGGTTTGACATGATCCGCACTTCGCATCATATAATAAGACGTGAAATTCAATATTGGATTGAAGCAGGACGCCGAAGGCGCGCTGTGGCTCGAGAAGGCAACTCAGCCACCGAGCCGCGTCGTGACAGTGGCAACCGCTTGCCACCGCCTGCGCCGGACTCGGCGGCAAGTCTATCGCCTGATGAAGGCGGGGCGCCTTGGGCCTCTGGAGAAGATGCTGGGGGAATGGCTGCTCGACCACGTGGCGGTCGAGAGCCTGGCGCGCGCGCCGCTGTCGGCGCAGCCGCTGCCGGGGCGCCTCAAGCCGCTGTTTCCCGAATATGAACCGAAAGCGCTCAATGCGGGCAAGGACAGCGTGCTGATCATCTCGCGGGTGCTGGAGAGCGGTGGGCGCGACGACGTGAGGTGGCTGCTGAAGCGCTACCCGGGCCGGGAGATCCGGCGCGTGATCGAGGAGGAGGGAAGCCGCCTGCTGTCGCCGCAGTCGCGAAGGCTTTGGTCGCTGGTCTTCAAGGCGACGCCTCGGCCGCTTGCGGCGTGGCGCCAGGCTGACCCTTGGCGAGCTGCTCCATCTTGAAGTGGCATGAAGAAGTGCTCGATGCGGCAGGCCATGCGGCCGCCGCGCGCCTGGCCGCGGTGGCGGGGAGTTTCTATCTGGCCGGGGGAACCGCTTTGGCCCTGCGGCTGGGCCATCGCGTCTCGCTGGACCTCGATCTGTTCTCGGCCAGGAACCCGCTCGGCGCGGAGGAACGGCGGGCGTTGCTTGATGCCCTGAAGGCCTCGGGCCCCCTGCAGATCAAGGCAGCGAAGGATGGGACCTGTCACCTCGACCTCGGCGGCACGTCCGTGAGCCTGTTCCATTGCGCCTATCCGATGCTGGGGCGTCCCCAGTCCTGGCGCGGCCTGGATGTCGCCTCGCTCGAAGACATCGCGGCGATGAAGCTCAGCGCCGTCCTGGGCCGCGGCTCGAAAAAGGATTTCATCGACCTGTATGAACTCTGTCAGCGGCCGGGATTGGTACGCGTCATGAGCACGGCGGGGCGGAAGTTCCCTCTGCATGCGGATTTTCCATTGCAGGCGGCTCGGGCCCTCCTGTATTTCGAGGACGCCGAGAAAGAACCGATGCCGCGGATGCTCGGCACCACAACGTGGAAGGACATGAAGTCCTATTTCGAGGGCGCGATCCCGAAATATGTGAAGGCGCATTTGAAACGGTGACGGTAGGCCGGCGAGTTGATCGGGGCTGCATCGCCGCAGCACCGGAAAGCAGGTTCATCATGAGCGTTCAGTGCGCGCGCATGCGGTTCGGTACGCCATCGTGGTCCGCATCACCCCGCGTCCAGTGACCACGGGTGCCGGGCGCCATTGGCCACGGCGCTTGGGTTGCGCGGCTGAAAGAGCATGTAGGCGGAATCCTCCCGGTCCTCGAAGCCCCGGTTTTCCTCCTCGAAATCGAACAGCGCGCGCGAGGAGCGCGCGACGACGAGCGGGCCTTCCAGGCTGGCGGGCATCAGGGGCGCTCCGATCTTTCGAGTTTCGCCTGCAACCAGGCGGGGAAGAATTTCCACGGCATGGCGATATGGCCGCCGGGCATGGCGCGCTCCTTGTCCGCGCGGCAGACGATGAGGCCCGTTGCGGTGGCTTCGTCGCCGGCCACGGCCAGGAAGCGATTGAGCGGCTCGACATGGCCGGCGCCCGGAGTCGCCGTCAGCTTGACCTCCACGGGCTGCAATTTTCCATTGATGACGATCAGGAGGTCGACCTCCAGGCCATCGTGCGATCGCCAGAAATACACATCGGGTTTGCGGCCCAATGCCATGAAGGCCTTGACGGTTTCCGTGACGACCCAGCCTTCCAGCAGCGGCCCCCCCATCGGCCCGGCCAGCGCGGCTGCGGCATCCGGCTGGCGGGTCAGCAGGCTGACGAGCGCGGAATCGTGGACATAGAACTTGGGTGACTTGACCACCCGTTTGCCATAGTTGCGGAACCACGGTGGCAGGAAGTGGGCGATGTAGGATGCCTCGAGCACGCCGGCCCAGGATTTCACCGTGGGCTGGCTGATGCCGAGTTCACGGGCCAGGTCGGCGGCATGGAATTCCTGGCCATGCCGGGTGGCGGCCAGGTTGAGGAACTGGTTTAAGCTGCGCAGGTCGGGGATGTTGCGAATCTGCCTGACGTCGCGCTCGATGTAGGTCGACACATAGCCGCGCAGCCACAGGTCGCGCCGATCCGGATGCAGGGCGGGAATCGGATAGCCACCGTTCCAGAGCAGCTTGTCCAGGCCGGGCCGGGGCAGCTCCGGATAGGAAAACGGCGGCAGTTCGAGGATGGCAACCCGGCCGGCGAGGGATTCGCTGACATCGCGCATGAGGCCGAACTGCTGTGAGCCTGTGAGCAGCCAGCGGCCGCAACGCCGAGGTTTGGCATCGATGCGCATCTTCAGGTGCGACAGCAGGGCGGGAACGTACTGGATTTCGTCGAGGATCACCGGCCGCTTGGCGAAGCGGTCGAGGAAGCCGGCCGGATCGACCGACGCAAAGTCGCGCTCGAGCGGATCGTCGAAACTGACATAGTCGACCTGCTCTCCCGCCTCGTGGCGCAGGAAGGTGGTCTTGCCGGATTGCCGGGGGCCGGTGATCAGGATGGCGGGAAACCCGGCACGGGCTCGACTCAGGGCGGTGGCGAGTTGGCGTTGTCGGTACATTTGGCAATACTAAAAACGGATTTTAGTTTTGTCAAACGTCTGCCAGGCTTCGGGTGCCAGGATTCCTGCGCCACCCAGCGCGCGGAGCAGCCCCCTGCCACCGAACATCGACGCTCGAGCCGTGCCACCGGCTTCCCCACCCCCACACCCAGCCTCGCGCGGTTGAAATGCCTATGCCTCCGAACCGTGCGCCGCCGGGCGTGACCGAAGCCATCGTCGGCTACGCGATCGGATTGGCGATCGCGATCATCGCGTTCCTGCAATGGCGCAAGCGGGCCGATGCAGGATAGGGCGCGACGAAACGGAAGAAACGATCCCATCGTCAAGGCGCCGGCGCTCGACGCAGCGGTCCAACTGCGCTATGTTCGGCGCAGTGACCTGGCCTGACTTCCCGCTGGCGTTCTATCCGGTCGCGATCGCCGCGATCCTCCTCACCGGCATGGTCAAGGGAGGATTCGGCACCGGTGCCGGCGGACTCGCGGTGCCGCTGATGTCCATGTTCATCGCCCCGCCCGAGGCCGCCGGCATCATGCTGCCGATCCTGTGCGCGATGGATCTGTTCGGCGTCCACGCCTACCGCGGTCGCTGGTCGCGCGAGCATCTGCGCGTGCTGCTGCCCGGCGCGCTGGTCGGGATCGGCGCCGGCGCGCTGGCGTTCGGCGCCCTGTCCGTCGACGTGATCCGCCTGCTGATCGGGCTGATCGCCGTGACGTTCGCGCTGAACAGGTGGTTCGCCCTGACCGCGCGCATCGGCACGCGCGCCACCCCGGGCCGGCTCGCGGGCGCGTTCTGGGGCGCCGCATCCGGCTTCACCAGTACGCTGGCGCACGCGGGCGGGCCGCCGTTCGCCGTCTACATGCTGCCGCAGCGCATCGACAAGACGCTTCTGGTCGGCACGTCGGCCGTGTTCTTCCTGGCCGTCAACTATGTGAAGCTCGTGCCGTATGCATTCCTCGGGCAGCTCAACGCCGCCAACCTGACGACGGCGCTCATCTTCGCGCCGCTCGCGCCGCTCGGCATCTGGCTCGGGGTCTGGTTGCATCGCCGGGTGCCGGAAGCGCCGTTCTACAACATCAGCTATGCGCTGCTCCTGCTCACCGGGCTGAAACTCATCTGGGACGCGCTCGCGCATTGACCTCGCGCCGGGACTCGCCGGTCTTCAACTGGTCAATCAGGCGCCACAACACTCCCGATCGCTGCTGCCGCGCACCTCACGATCCCATGCAGCCTGCACTGCGAAATTTTCCCAAACCGAGGTTCAACACCGGACCGAATCATGCCAATTCAACACCTGAAGCTGTACCACTATCCCGCCTCCCGCAGCGCCCGTGCCAAATGGATGTTGCATGAGGTCGTCGGCGATGCCTTCGAAGTCGAGAAAGTCGATCTCTATGGAGCCGTGCAGTACTCCGCAGAGTTCCTGCGCTTGAATCCCAACCACTGCGTGCCCGTGCTTGAGATCACATGGGACACTGGCGCAGTGCAGCGACTGATCGAAAGCGCCGCCATGGTCGCCTTCCTCGCAGACGCATTCCCTGATGCTGGCTTGGCGCCTTCCCCCGAGGCAACGCCGGAACGAGCCGACTACTTGCAGATGCTCCACTTCGGCTCTACCTGGATGGACATGATGCTGTGGCAAATTCGAGCCCACGAGCACGTGTTGCCGGATGCAGAGCGCGACCCCCGAACGGCGAGGAGATACCGCAACAAGTTCCGGGAGGAAGTCGAGCCCCAGCTTGCTGCGCGACTGAAACAAGCGCCCTTCTCATGTGGGCAGAGCTTTACAGCAGCGGATTGCGTGATGGGACATACCGTCTTCTGGGCGCGTGGCTATGGGTTATGCCGCGAAGAGGTGTTCCGCCGTTACATTTCACACCTCTCGAAGCGGCCGGCCTTTGTTGCCGCATTTTCGGACGCGCGAGAGTTCGTACCCGACGCAACCCGGCAGCCGCTCTCGACACACTTCACAGGATGACCATGGTGAGTGCGCTCGCAACGCAGCCAAATGCATTCCACCAATTTACGCTAACCCGACGTTGGAGCGGACGCCGATCGGCGTTGCTTCAGCCCGTTGGCGGTTCCGCGGCGCCGCTCACCTTTGGCATGGGCGACTGCCTTCCAAAGACCGCCTCGAGCGCTCAGGGGCGGCGCTGTTGTCCCCACTGTGGCGGCGCGATGCGCACCACCGCCTTCATCACCGACGGCCCGACCGTGCGCGACATCCGCGTCCACCCGGCGAGCCTATCGCGCCACCGACCCCTCCACACGCAAGCTCGCGCGGGCAATGTCGGCTATCCTTACTTCCCACAGGAAGTTCGGATCGAGCTCGCGCGCCTGCGCCTGCGCGTCGGCGATGAGCGCCGACGGCGACGGCTCAGAGTATCGCAGCAGGACCGCGGCCGGCTTGATCTTCAGGCGCTTGCCCGTGGCTGCCTCGACCTGCAGCGACGAGTCGTTGTCGGCCAGGACCGTGCCGGCCTGCAGCTGGCCGTCGTCCTCGAAGAAAACATGCATGGGGAAAGGAGTCGAATGCGCTGACGTCACCCGACTGCCGGAAAGGCGGGACGCTCCGGCGGCAACGTGTGGGGCGGCCGGGTCACCGATTATACCGGCGGCCGCCAGAGTGCCGGGGAACGCGGTGAGCCCGGGAGCCGTTCAGGGCAGCAGGAGGGAACCGAGCTCCGCGGCCGCATCCTGCAACGGCTGCGCGAAACGCTCGGCCATTTCGTTCGCCGTCACCAGCCTGCCCTGCAGGATGACATTCATCCCCGCGACGAAATTGCCGCCGATGTCCCGGACCGGCACGGCCAGCGTGCACAGCCGCCACTCCATCTGCTGGCTCGCGAACGCGAATCCGGTCTCGCGCACTTCCTTCAACACCGAACGCAGCTTCTCCGGCGACGTCAGCGTGTGCTCGGTGTACGGATGGAACCGGGTACGGCTCAGGTAATCGTCGAGCTCCTGCGGCGGCAGGTGGGCGAGCATCACGCGGCCGATCGACGTGCAATAGGCGGGCAGACGCCGGCCGACGTTGAGCGCGGGCGACATGATGCGCGACGACGCCGAGCGGGCGAGGTACACGATCTCGTCGCCATCGAGCATCCCGAGCGAGCAGGCTTCGTGCAGCGATTCGCCGAGCCGGTCGATGATCGGTTGGGCGAGGACGACGAGCGGCGTGGCGGACAGATACGCGTGGCTGAGCGAAAGCACCCGCGGCCGAAGATAGAAGTGACGCGCGTCGTCGGCCGCCACGAAGCCCAACTTCGACAGCGTATGCAGGCTGCGCCGCACCGCCGCTCGCGGAATTCCTGTGCGATGGCTGACCTGTGCGATCGACATCCGGCGCTTCCGGTCCGACAGCGCCAGCATGACCGCCAATCCCCGCGCCAGCGCGGTGACGAAATCCGGGTTGTCGCCAAAGCGTGCGATCGTGTCGGCGATGGCCTTGTCCGGATCGAGCAAAGCTGGGGACGCGGGAGCAGGCGCGGAATCCGCGGGGCGTGGGGCCCGGGCGAGGGAAGTGGTCTGGTTTGGCATCGCGATCCTTTGGCAGCGCGCACCAATAGTGAACCGGCATCATGACCGTTTTTGAACTGCGCAGGGCGTACAGCGCCCTGACGATACGTCCTTGGACGCAAAGATACCAGATCAGCGAAGTTAATGGTCAATTAATGCACAAAGTGGGCGCTTGTCGCACTAACCGTCGATATACGCCCTTGACGATGAATTCGCTCCGGCCGTATTGTTCACTGTTCGGAGGCGGGTCCTTCCCGCGACGACAGCGACTCGACGCAACCGCTCACCACGGTGCTCGCCGTGGCCCGCGCCGCGGAAATCGGTCAGGCCGTCGCGGTCGGGTCCATGGCCGATGCGGCGAAAGTTCATTGACACATGATCGGGAGAAATTGCGATGTTTGAACCGAAACCGATCCAACTCAAGGGACGGCCCGCCGGCGGAGGGGCGTTTCCGCCGATCTGCACGCCGCTCGTCGGTCGCACGCGCGACGCGGTGCTCGCGGAGGTGGATGCCGTGCTGCCCAAGCAGCCCGACGTGCCCGAATGGCGCGTCGATTTCTTCGCGGTGCTCGGCGCCTGACGCCCATCCATCAACCCGCGACGAACGAACCACCCGCCACGAATGCAGGCAGCGCCAATGCGCTGCGACGCATCGATCCAACCGCACCGGGAGATACGCAGATGGCCACCACCTCCGAAATCAAGAAAGGCATCACCGAGGAACAGCAGCAGGAGCTCGACATGGCCTTCGAGCGCGCGCAGAAGGCGCTGGCGATCATCGCGACCTACGACCAGGCACGCGTCGACCGCCTGTGCCAGGCGGTGGCCTGGGCGGTGGCGAACAAGCAGACGTTCACCCGCCTCGTCGACATGGGCATCGACGAGAGCAGATTGGGCGACGCCGTGAGCCGGATGGGCAAGCGGATGAAGATCCGCGGCGTGCTGCGCGACGCGCTGCGGCAGAAGAGCGTAGGCATCATCGAGGAGCTGCCGGAGAAAGGCATCGTCAAGTACGGCAAGCCGGCGGGGATCGTCGCCTGCATCGTGCCGACGACCAACCCGGACCTGACGCCGGCCGGCAACGCGATCTACGGGATCAAGGCGCGCGACGCCGTAATCTTCTCGCCGCATCCGCGCTCCAAGAGAACCTCGTTCGAGACCGTGCGCCTGATGCGCGAAGCACTGGAGCGCGAGGGCGCGCCGGCCGACATCCTGCAGTGCCTGACCAAGGTCAACATCCCGATGTCGCAGGCGCTGATGGCGCGTGCCGACCTGATCGTCGCCACCGGCGGTCAGCCGATGGTCCGCGCCGCGCACAGCTCGGGCACGCCCGCGTACGGCGTGGGCGCGGGCAACTCGACGATGATCATCGACGAGACCGCGAACATCGAGGAAGCCGCATGCAATACGCGCCTTTCGAAGACGTCCGACTTCGGCTCGGGTTGCTCGGCCGACGGCAACCTGATCATCGAGGCGTCGATCTTCGACAAGCTGGTGAAGCAGCTGCAGGTCGAGGGCGGCTACCTCGCGAACGACGCGGAAAAGGCGGCGCTGCGCCGAGTGATGTGGGATGACGAGGCCCACCGTACCCCGGATACCGTCGCGATCTCCCCGCAGCAGCTCGCCAACGCGGCCGGCTTCACGATTCCCGCCGATCGCAAGTTCATCATCGTCCACGGCGACGGCATCGGCAAGGCGCACGCGTACTGCAGCGAGAAGCTGACGACGCTGCTCGCCGTCTACAAGTACCGGGGCTTCGACCAGGCGCTCGACATGATGCGCGGCATCTACGAGGTCGGCGGCAAGGGCCACTCCTGCGGCATCTACTCGTTCGACCAGGACCACATCCACCGGCTCGCGCTGGCCGCGCCGGTGTCGCGGATCATGGTGCGGCAACCGCAATCGAAGGCGAATGCCGGCGCGTTCAACAACGGGATGCCGATGACGTCGAGCCTGGGCTGCGGGACCTGGGGCGGGAACATCGTCTCCGAGAACGTGCATCTCAAGCACTACATGAACACGACGTGGGTTTCGGTGCCGATCAAGGAGGACAAGCCGTCGGACGAGGAACTCTTCGGCGAGTTCTACGACCCGGCACTCGAGGCCGAAGTCGAGACGATCACGACCTGACCGCCGGAACGCGCACCGCACCGAGCCTGCCGACGAGACCTCGATGACGACCAAGACACCCGAAGAACTGCTCGCCGATGCATCCGCGTGGTGGGACACGGCGATCATCGACATCCATCCGGGGAAGATCGCGATCCGCGGCTATCCGATCGAGGAGCTGATCGGCCGCGTCCGCTTTCCCGACATGATCTGGCTGATGCTGCGGGGCGAGCTCCCGTCGCGCGGGCAGTCGGACCTGCTCGAAGCGGCGATGGTGCCCGGCGTCGACCATGGACCGCATGCGCCATCGATCGCGATCGCGCGGATGGCGGTGACCTGCGGCCTGCCTGTCAACGGCGCGATGGCCTCGGCGATCAACGTGCTCGACGACATCCACGGCGGCGCAGGGCAGCAGTGCATGGAGCTCTACCGCGAGGTCGACGCGGAGGCCGGCCAGGACGGCGATCTCGTCGCCGCCGCCACGACCGTCATCGAGCGCCACCGCGAAGCCGGCGAGAAGATCGTTCCCGGCTTCGGCCACCGCTTCCATCCCGTCGACCCGAGGACCGCGCCGCTGTTCGCGCTGGTCGCGAAGGCCGAGGCGGCCGGTGTCGTGTCCGGGCGCTTCGCCGCGATCGGCCACGCGGTCGAGGCTGCCATCCGGGCGATCAAGAAGCGCCGCATCCCGATGAACATCGACGGCATCACGGCCGTGATCTTCTGCGAGCTTGGCTTCGAGCCGGAGCTCGGCCGCGGGCTGTTCGCTCTGTCGCGCGCGGTTGGCATTCTCGCCCACGCGTGGGAGCAGAAGCAGCGCGGCCGCCGCATCATGGGGCCCATGCCGCGAGAGATACCGTACCGCTACAGCGGGCCGGCGCGCCGCGCCGTGCCTGCGGAGACCGATTCCGCCGCCGGCACACGCTAGACAGCCCGCTGCCGCCGAGAAAACCCCGACGACACCCCCCGCACCGGCACGATGCCGCGCGGCCACGCAGGAGAAAGCTCGATGAAGGCCCTGATCGCCAACCAGCTGGTGAAATACCTGGAGGCCCGCGGCGTGAAGCACATCTTCGGCTTGTGCGGCCACACCAACATCGCCGTGCTCGCCGCACTGTCGAAGAGCAGGACGATCAAGTTCGTCAACACCCGCCACGAACAGGTCGCCGCGCACATGGCCGACGGCTACGCGCGGGCGTCGAAGGGGACGTCGGTGCTGCTGACGCACCTCTCTCCCGGGCTCACCAATGCGGCAACCGGCGTGGCCAATGCGGCGCTCGACTCGATTCCGATGGTCGTGATCGCCGGCGACGTGCCGACGCACTACTACGGCAAGCATCCGCACCAGGAGGTGAACCTGCACGCGGACGCGTCGCAATACGAGATCTACCGGCCGTTCGTCAAGCGGGCCTGGCGCGTGGACTCGCCGCACCTCTTTCCGGAAATCATCGAGAAGGCCTTCGCGCTGGCCGAGAGCGGCCGCCCGGGCCCGGTGCTGGTCGACGTGCCGATGGACATCTTCTCGAAGGAGATCGACGTCGCGCTTTGGAAACGCGTCCTCGCCAACGCCAAGACGCTGCACAAGCCGTCGCTCGACGAAGTGACGGCGTCGACGATCGTCCGCCAGCTGCTCGCCGCGAAGACGCCGCTGCTCTACGCCGGCGGCGGCATCCTGCTCGCCGACGCGGCGATGGAGATGCGCGAGTTCGCCGAGCACCTGTCGCTGCCGGTCGCGCACACGCTGATGGGCAAGGGCGCGCTGCCCGACGATCACCCGCTGATCCTCGGGATGACCGGATTCTGGGGCACGAAGTTCATCAACGACAAGGCCCTCGGCGCGGACTGGATCCTGGCGCTCGGCACCCGCTTCTCCGAGGCCGACTGCAGCTCGTGGGAAGAGGCGTACACGTTCCGGATGCCCCCGACGAAGCTGATCCACATCGACATCGATCCGGCGGAGATCGGCCGCAACTATCCGGTGGCGATCGGCGCGGTGGCCGATCTCAGGAAGGCGTTGCGCGTGCTGAACCGCGTCGCCCGGAAGATCGCGCCCAAGGGTGTCCGGCGACCCGAGTTGCTGGCCGAGATGGCGGCCAACCGGAAGCAGTTCGTCGCCGGCAACAGCAAGGCCATGGCGAGCGACGCGTGGCCGATGCGTCCCGAGCGGATCCTCGCCGACCTCCGCGCCGCGTTGCCGCGCGACGCGATCCTGTGCACCGACGTGGGCTGGAACAAGAACGGCATGGCCCAGCAATACCCGATCTACACGCCCGGCAGCGTCTTCACGCCGGGCGGCTTCGCGACGATGGGCTTCGGCTCGCCGGCGGCGCTGGGCGCCAAGGTGGCGCTGCCCGACCGCTTGGTCGTCGCGCTGATCGGCGATGGCGGCTTCGGCCAGAACCCGGCGGCGCTCGCCACAGCGTTCGAGGAGGACATCGCGGTCATCTGGGTGATCATGAACAACTATGCGTTCGGCACGATCGCCGGCCTCGAGAAGGCGCACTACGGCACGACCTTCGCGACGGTGTTCGAGAAGGATGGCAAGCCCTGGTCGCCCGACTACGCGGCGATCGCCCGCGCGTACGGCATCGAAGGCATCAAGATCAAGTCGGCCGCGGAGTTCAAGCCGGCGCTGGAGCGCGCGATCAGGATGAACAAGCCGGTCGTGCTCGACGTCCACATGAAGAACGAGCCGGTGCCCACGGCCGGCCACTGGAACATCATGGACATCTACTCGCCCGGCAAGAAGGTCCACCACATCAGCACCGGCAGATGACACCGGCGAGCGAAGGCACCGGGGCCGCTGCCGGAAAGGAGCCGCGGTCACGGTCTCGACGGCGGCTGCGCGGCGACGCCGCGCAGTCCACACGCAGAGGAGATCACACAGAATGAAACAGGAATTTTCCCTCGCCCACCTGACGGTGCTGGGCTGCCCGCCGCCGGAGATGACGTACATCGCGGCGCGCGCCGGCTATGACTGCGTGAGCATCCGTCCCATCTACCTGGGGCTGCCCGGCGAGCCCAACTACGCGCTGGCCGACAACCCGCAGATGCTGAAGCAGACGAAGAAGGCGCTCGCCTCGACCGGCGTCCGCGTCCACGACATCGAACTCGCCCGCGTTTACGAAGGGCTGCACCCGACGAAATACCTGCCGGCGATGGAAGTCGCGGCTGAGCTCGGCGCCAAGGCCGTGCTGTCCAGCATCTGGGGCGGCGAGCGCGAGTTCTACATCGAGAAGTTCGGCGAGATCTGCGATCTCGCCAGGCCGTTCGGACTGACCGTGGACCTCGAGTACGTCCCGATCGCCGCCGTGGCCAACCTGGCACAGGCGGCCGACGTGCTGCGCGCGGTCAACCGGAGCAACGCGGGGCTGATGGTCGACATGCACCATTTCCACCGCGCCCGCGACAACCCGGCCGACCTCGACGCCCTGCCGCGCGAGTGGTTCCACTTTGTCCACCTGTGCGACGCTCCGGCCGAAATCCCGACCGAACGGGCCGAGATGATTCGCATCCTGCGCGAGGCTCGCCTGTACGTTGGCGAGGGCGGCATCGACGTCGCGAGCATCCTCGCGCACATTCCGCATTGCGTGTACTCGATCGAACTGCCCAACAAGGAGCGGCACGAGGAGATCGGCTATGCCGAGCACGCGACGCGGTGCCTCGAGACGCTGCAGGCGTATCTTGCCGAGCATCATGGGGAGAAGGGTGCCCGCGACAAGCGCCGTCCCGGACGCGCAGCGGCCGGGAACCGGCGCGCCGTCGCGACTCAATGATCGGAGCGCATGGCATGAAAAAAAACATCAAGGCAGTCGATGCACGCGGCAGGAAGCTGGGCGGCGAAACCCCGCTGCTCTGCACGCCACTGGTCGGACGAACCCGCGAGCGGGTGCTCGCGGAGGCCGCCAGCGTCCTCAAGCAGAAGCCGGACATCGTCGAGTGGCGCGTCGATTTCTTCGACGCGATCGGCGACACCGACACGGTGATCGAGACGGCGCGGGCACTGCGGGGCGTCGTCGGCAAGCGCCCCATCATATTCACCCGCCGCTCGGAGACGGAGGGTGGCGAGCGGATCGCGATCGGCGACGAGGACGTCGTCGAGCTCTACGCCGCCGTGGCGGCGACCCGGCTCGTCGATTTCATCGATTTCGAGATGGGCAACGACCCCGAGCACTTGCGTCGCGTGCGCGAATGCACGCGGCAGCACGAGATCCGGCTCATACTGTCATACCACAACGTCAGCTACACGCCGGGGCAGGATGACCTCGTCGACCGATTCCTCGAGGCGGAGCGGCTCGGCGCCGACGTCGCCATGGTGCAGGTCATGCCGCGCGATCGCGCCGACGTGCTGCGGCTGCTCGCGGCAACCGCCGAGGCCGACGACAAGGCGCGCATCCCGCTGATCAGCATATCGTTAGGGCCGCTCGGGTCGGTGACGCGGATGGTCGGCGGCCTGTTCGGCTCGTGGTTGAGCTTCGCCGTCGGCGAGTCGGCATCGGCACCGGGACAGATCCCGATCGGCGACCTCGTGACGGTCTATGACATCATCCGCCGGTCCCGCGGCGGGGAAATGTTCTGACGCCCGACCCTGCTTCCTCCCCACCCCGAACACGCGGCACGAGATTCCCATGATCAGCGGCAAGACCCGGCTCATCGCCCACATCGGATACCCGACCGAGTCGTTCAAGGCGCCTCTGATCTACAACCCGTGGTTCGACAAGTACGGTATCGACGCCGTCGTCGTGCCGATGGGGGTGAGGGCCGACGACTTTCACGGCGTCCTCGCGTCGCTGAGGAAGCTGACGAACCTCCACGGCGCGCTGGTGACGATGCCGCACAAGGTGGCGGTCGTCGGCCTGCTCGACGAGAGCAGCACCGCCGTCAAGATCGCGGGCTCCTGCAACGCGTTGCTGCTCCGATCCGACGGCACGCTGGTCGGCGACATGTTCGACGGCGTGGGGTTCGCGCGGGGCCTGAAGCGCAAGGGCTTCGTGATCGCGGGCGCCTCCTGCCTCGTCGTCGGGACGGGCGGCGTCGGCTCGGCGATCGCCGCATCGCTGGCCGCCGAGGGGCCCGCGTCGATCTCGCTGTTCGACACCGACGCGGCGTCGGCCGAGGGCCTCGCGGCGCGCCTGCGCGAGCACTATCCGCGGATCGCGGCCGACCTGTGCTCGAACGACCCCGCGGGGTACGACCTGGTCGTCAACGGGACACCGCTCGGCATGCGGGCGGACGACCCCCTTCCGTTCGACGTGACGCGCCTGTCGCCGCGCACCTTCGTCGGCGAGGTCGTGATGAAGCAGGAGATCACTCCCTTGCTGCGGGCCGCCGCGGAGCGCGGCTGCCGCTACCAGGTGGGCACGGACATGCTGTTCGAGATGATCCCCGCCTACCTCGAGTTCTTCGGTTACGGAACCGCAACGCCCGACGAGCTGCGCGCGGTCGCGCAGGTCGCCTTCTGACGGCGGCGCCATGTTGCATCGCATCACCGACGGGGGTTGCCCAGAATTGGCGGGTCTGTTAAATTTTCCTTGCGACTTCGCCAATTCCAGGGATTCTCATGGCGCTGCAAGTTTCGTCGGCTCGAACCACCGCCATGCGCAAGCCCAAGGCGCCCGAGGCCAACCGCGCCCGGATTCTTGCGGCCGCCATCGCCGAATTCGCTTCGCGCGGCTTCAAGGGGGCGAGCATGGACGCGATCGCCGCCCGCACGCAGACCACGCGCGCGCTGATCAACTATTACTTCGGCAGCAAGGAGCGGCTCTATCTCGCCGTGCTCGAGCGGGTCTACG
>Ga0315278_10003109_pt1 | contig 14818 bp, 8 predicted proteins | sample YL17G06_0_MG_FD_203880 | JGI IMG/M metagenome (GOLD analysis project Ga0315278, IMG submission 203880) | Sediment microbial communities from Yellowstone Lake, YNP, Wyoming, USA - YL17G06_0 | ecosystem: Environmental > Aquatic > Freshwater > Lake > Sediment | place: USA: Wyoming | collected... | reverse complement strand
TCGGCTTCCCACCGAGGTGACCTCGCCGCACGCATCGCAGACCCAGAGGTTGAGCGGCGTGCCCCAGTACCGATCGCGCGACAAGGCCCAGTCCTTGAGGTTCGCGAGAAAGTCGCCGAGCCGGCCTTCCCCAACATGGCTGGGATACCAATGGACGCCCGCATTGTTGGAGATCATCGCGTCCTTGAAGTCCGTCGTGCGGATGTACCACGAGTCCATGGCGTAGTACAGAAGCGGCGTGTCGCAGCGCCAACAGAAGGGGTAGTCATGCTCGACCTCCTGACTACGATACAGAAGCCCGCGCTCGCTCAGATCCCGCACGATCGCCGGATCCGCGTCCTTGACGAACGTGCCGGCACAGAGGGCAAACTCGGCCGTGAAGCTGCCCGCCAGGTTGACCGGTTGGACGAACGGCAGGCCCACTTCTTGCCCGAGGCGGTAGTCATCCTCGCCGAAGGCGGACGCGATGTGCACGATGCCCGTGCCATCCTCGAGGTTTACGAAGGAGGCCGCGTACACACGGTGGGCCGCTGCGTCCTCCGTCAGCCGGTAGGGAGGTTCGTACCGAACGCCCACCAGATCCGCGCCGCGGAACTCGCGCAGAACGCGGTGGTCGCCAACCAACGCGGTGGACAGGAGCGCCTTCGCGAGGATCAGCCGCTCGCCGCCCTGCTCGACCTCCACGTACGGCGCCTCGGCGGACACGGCGAGGGCCACGTTGGCAGGCAGCGTCCAAGGCGTTGTGGTCCACGTGAGCAGCGACGTGGGCGTCTGTCCCTCCCGGGTGTACGCCGCATCGTCGTCACCGACCATCCTCATGCGAATCGAGACGGACAGATCCTTCACCGCCCGATACCCTTGCGCGACCTCGTGCGATGAGAGCCCCGTCCCACACCGTGGGCAGTAGGGCAGCGTCTTGTGGCCGTTGTACAAGAGCCCGCGGTCGAACATCGACTTCAGTTCCCACCACACGGTCTCGATGTACTCATCGGTATAGGTTACGTAGGCATTCTCGAGATCGACCCAGAACCCCATGCGGCGCATCATTCGCTCCCAGTCCACCTTGTAGCGCCACACCGATTCCTTGCACTTCTCGACGAACCGCTCGACTCCGTAGGCCTCGATCTCCGGCTTGCTGTTGACGCCGATCTCCTTCTCCACTTCGAGCTCGACCGGGAGCCCGTGCGTGTCCCATCCGCCTTTCCGCCCCACGTAGAAGCCCTGCATGGTCTTGTAGCGCGGGTAAAGGTCCTTGTAGACGCGCGGCATGAGGTGCCCGAAGTGGGGCCGACCGTTGGCGGTCGGCGGACCCTCGAAGAACACGTAGCGAGGTCGACCCTTCGTCTGCCGCAGCGACTCGCGGAAGACGTCCCCCTTCTCCCAGAAGGCGAGCACGGCCTCCTCGCGGGCGACCGGGTTCCGAATCAGCTTCTCGTAGCGCTTCACGCTCTCTCCTTGTTCGAGCAGCAGGCTCTCTCACCCAACGATGGCACACTGGATCTGGAACGTAACCGGCAAGCGCCCCTACTGGGGCTGACAAATATAGATGAGAAGAGGCGTGCTGCGTTCGACTCGATGCGTCATGAGCGGATCACGTGGGCATCATAGCGGCGCTCTCGCCGCGAGTCAACCGAATCCGCAGACGGGGATTGCAGGGAGACGAGTTGCCCAACCGACCCGCACCCAAGAAGGACACCCATGCACCTCCACGGCGGACGAGTGTCGACATCGCGCCGCGCATCGGGCGTTGTGGCCTCTCACCGGCGGTCGCAGTCTTAGCGCATGGGATCTAGATTGCTGCGGTTCGCGTTGCGGTTCTTCGGCATAGCGGTGCTCGTCGCCGGGCTCGCGGGATGCGTCGGCGGCCGGAACCCCATCGCGGTTCTTGCCACGGCCGTGGTCACCGGACCCGCCCCACTCGATGTGGCGTTCGATCTCTCGCACACGGTTCACCCGCTCGATCGCCCGATGACGTTCGAACTCTCCTTTGGCGACGGCTCCGCACTCCTATCCGGATCTGACTTCGGGGTCATCGCACACCACACGTACTCCCTCGGCGGAATCTACGAGGCTGTGCTGTCGGTGACCGACGATGAGGGTGCCGCCGGAACGGATCGCGTCCAGATCACGGTCGACGACATCGGGCCTGCGGTCGGAATCCAGGCTGGCGAGACGGCGCCCGACTTCACGGCTCACACGACGGACGGTGGGACCCTGACCCTTTCGACCCTGCGTGGGTCCGTCGTCTTGCTCGACTTTTGGGGAGCGTGGTGCCCGCCGTGTCGCACCACCCTGCCCCACCTCGACAGCCTCGCCGGCGCCTACGCTTCCCGAGACCTGGTCGCCGTTATCGTCGGCACGGACATCCAAGAGGCCGACGCGGTGAACTACCTGACTCAGCAGGAGCTGACTCGCTTCACGAGCGTGTGGGAGCCCGGCGGCAAGTCCGGGAGCCCCATTGCTCAGCTCTATGGCGTATCCGGTGACGATGTCGGAATCCCGCGAACCTACGTCATCGATCGCCAGGGCGTCATCCGCTTCGTCGGCCACCCCTCGGATCTCACGCCGGACATGGTTGAGGCGATCCTCTAGTCCGTCCAGTCTCACACCTTCTCGGTCATCCATTCGCCGCCTTGGCGCTCTTGGCGTCCTTTGCGTGATGCAGCTCGGAGCGGGGAGACTCCCTGTGGTCTCATGAGCCCCACGCAAGCAGCCGGGGCGTAGACGCAGCGGCAGTTGCCGGCTCCGCGCGGATCGGATAAGGTTCTGCGGTCGGAGACCCCTATGGGAACGCTGCACATCATTGATCACCCGCTGATCCAGAGCAAGCTCACGCGGATGCGTGACGCTCGCACCGACAACGAGACGTTTCGCCGCCTCCTCGATGAACTGACGGCGCTCATGGTGTACGAGATTACGCGCGACTACCCGCTTCGCGAGATCGACCTGGCAACGCCGCTCGAGCGGACCACCGGCCGCGTGCTCGACGCGCGCGTCATCCTTGTGCCGATCCTGCGGGCTGGGACAGGCATGCTTGGCGGCGTGCTCGATCTCATCCCCATGGCCAAGGTCGGCCATGTCGGGCTGTATCGGGACCCCGTGACCCTCCAGCCGGTGGAGTACTACTGCAAGCTGCCGCCGAATCTCGAAGAGGCCCGCATCATCCTCGTCGACCCGATGCTCGCCACGGGAGGGAGCGCCATCGCCGCCGCCGGGATGATCAAGCGCCGCGGCGGGAAGCACATCCAGTTCCTCTGCCTCGTCGCATCGCCCGAAGGGGTTGCCGCTTTCTCCGAAGCGCACGCCGACGTTCCGATCTACAGCGCCGCGCTCGACCGCGAACTCAATGCCAAGGGATACATCCTCCCGGGCCTCGGAGATGCCGGAGACCGCATCTTCGGAACGTAGCCCTAGCGTGTCAGTGTCGGAGTGGTGTTGACACCTCGGGTCTCTTGGTACTCTCGCCGGTATCTGGTCCCCGCGGTCTGAAGCCACGAACCGTCGGCGGTGCTGACCGCAGAGCGCGCGGAGGAACGGCAACCCCCATCTTCGAGTCCTTGCGCTTCGTTCCAGACTTCATCATGAGACCTGGGAGTATCGAGTATCGGTCAGTGGCTCTGCTCTCTCTGCGCCCTCTGCGCGCTCTGCGGTGGCCGGCTGTAGACACCCTTGTGAGACTGGACAATCTAGCGACGCCCTGTCCACTCGTCGACGAGATGGGGCAAGTCGTCGAATCGCTCGATCACGTAGTCGGCGACCTCGACCAGGGACTCGTCTTTCGGGTTTGCCGCCACAGCTAACCCCACGATGCGCAGGACGGGAAGGTCATTCACATGATCGCCGACAAAGCAGATCTCCTCGAGGCGGATCCCGCGCTCCTTCGCCAACGCCCGCAGCGCCTCATCCTTCGCCCACAGGTTGACGACGGTCTCGCTCGTCCCCGTGAAGACCCCGTCCCGCACGTGAATCCTGTTGGCTAGAGCGAAGTCGAATCCGAGATCCTGTCGCACCCAGTCGGCCACAAGATCCACGCCCGACGAAAGAATGCCGAGACCGTACCGCGGACGCAGAGCACGAACGGCAAGGCGCACGCCCTCCGCGTAGGGCGCGGGAAGGACGCGCGCCGCCACCTTTGCGTAGGGAACGCCAGCAAGAAGCGCGGCGTCCGCGGCCACCCACTCCGCGTACGCGTCGCGGCGCGGGAAGTACTCGCGCAAGAGAGCCTCGGAGCGATCGCCGACGCCTGCCGCAACAGCGATCGCTCCCCAGCTCGACTCGAATTCCACGCCGTGGTAGCGGACGAGGGTGCCGTCAAGGTCGAATACGACGGTCGTGATCGCACGCCGCGGCCGCGCCATGCTATGGGATGAGCAGACGGGCTCCGTCCGCTATGCCGAGCCTAGCGAGCGATCCAGCCGGCAACTCCAGCGCATACTGGTAGGGAGAAGACGCCGTGTAGGGCTCTTCGCTGTTCGCCTTCATCGCGGCTCCCCCGACGAACGTCCCGTCCGCGGCGAAGAACGCGATGTCGAGATCGAAGAGCACGGTCAGCATCGTGAACCTGGCCTCCGTCTCCTTGTCGAAGCGGAAGAGGACGCCCGGGAATCGCTCGGCAAACGAGGCGGGAAAGCCCCGGAACCCCGCCCAGCGCTCGATCCCGCTGTCCGCAACGAGCACGCTGAGCTGGACCGAGCCCCCGCTCGCATTCGAGATCGTCACGGTCTCCGACTCGAGCCCCCCGAGGATGCCCAGTCCGGCCCCGACCGGACTCCAAGTCGCAAGCGGCGCGCCGTCCACCGCCAGCGATGGGTACACCGTGATCGCCGACTCGCCGATGCCATCCCCGTTGCTGTCCATGATGGGCGCGTTGCCCCAGAAGTTGCCCACCCCGTTGATCGTCCACACGTTCGCTTGCCCCTGATCGGCCACGAGAGCGATTGCATCACCGAGGAACGCGTTCTCGCCGATGCGATTCGCCGTCGAGTCGAGGTTCATGTAGACGTCCTGGCTGTTGTCGGTGAACACATTGGCGCGAATCTCGTTTCCACGAGTCACCGAGCGCGTGAAGGTCTCAGGACAGAGGATGCCGCGCGCCTGCTGCGCGATCAGGTTCTTGTCAATCCAGTTGTAGCTCCCGTAGAGCGAGATCCCATAGGAGCCGTTGACGATCGTGTTCGCCTCCACGACGTTGCCCGTGGCTTCCGCGCCGAGCGTGATTCCCACTTCGCAATCCGTGAGTCCGTTCCGCTCGATCCGATTCCCGTCCGCCAATTCGAGCGTGATCCCCTGCTTCGTGTTCTCGTGGTAGATGGCGTTCTCGGCCACGCTGTTTCCGCTCGACCCGCCCGAGAGAAGGATCCCCGAGACGTTGGCCAGGAGTTCGTTGCCGAGGACTTGGTTCTCATCAGAGGCCACGAGCCGGATGCCGGAATCGTTCGCATAGAGTTGATTGCCCCGCAGCACGTTCCGCGAGGAGAGAGTCAACTGAAGCCCGGCAAGGCGGTTGTTGCGCAGCGAGTTGCCGGCCACCACGTTGTCCGACGACTGGAGCAGGAAGATCCCGTGCTCGGTGTAGGTGGGTGACGTCCGGTACACGGAATTGGTGGACACGGTCGATCCGGTGACGAACGCAAGCCGCAACCCATCGCCGTTGATCACGCTGTTCCCGGTCACCGTCACATTCCGGCTGCCGGCGATCGTGAGGTGAGTTGTCGTCAACCCGGAGATCGTCTGCCCATCGAGTCCGTAGTAGTAGCGAATCTCCTTGTTGTTCAGCAGATTCGACTCGTTGATGTCGTGGTTGTACTGCTCCGCCGACTCGCCGCTCACCCGCAGGCCCAATCCGGTCACGTAGAGGACGCAGTCGCGCATCACGACGCCGGTTGACGAGACGATCTCGAACCCGTTCACGGACCCGGAGATCGTGCACGCCTCCAGCCGTCCTCGAGAGGAGAAGGCGATGCGCACAGCAGCGCCGGTCGGATCCGTCGCGCCTTGAACCATCACTCCCCGCAACACGAAGGCGGCGTGCGTGTTTTCGATCCTCACCCCGTACGCGTCCGCGGGAGCGGCCATGACCTCAACCCCGGCAATCAAGTACGGATCCTCGGGCGACCCCGTGCCGGAGACGACCCCGTTCTCGGCCGTGAAGTCGGCATCGCTCAGAATCATGATCGGCCCGCGGGCCGCGCACACTCCAGAGGAAAGCACAAACGCCCCCCCAATCAATAGAAACCATGCAAGAACGCGTTTCATGCGTCAGACTCCTTTTCACACAGCACGCGAGGAGTCCACCAGGATCCTTCGCGCGAGACAGCAACGGCAGTATAGTCGACACGGTTCGCACGTGGCAATCGCCATCGTGCGGCTTCCGAGGATCCTATGATCCACCGTCGGACTGGCGACCGTGTGGCAACCTCGTGAAGAGCGTGTGAAGGGAGACGCGGCGCGGCTCCGCGTGCCGAACGTCCCCTCCCTGCCGGACCGAGAGGATCGTGGGGCGGCCGGCCCGCAGATAGAGTCGTCCCATGCGACGACCGAAGCGGGTCTCTTGCCTAGTCCTGTCGAGTGTTGTGGTGCTGTTTGTTCCCCTGATGTCCGTCGAACGCGCGGTGACGCCGGCGCCCCAGGCTCCGATCTCGCCGAAGGCTGCGACGCAGCCGGCCGCTCAGAAAGGCCACGGCCGCGTGGGCGTCTACTTGACCGCCTACGGCGTGCTGCGGGAGGACGTCCTGCGCGGTGTCCTCGAGGCGCGGAAGGCCGGCAAGATCGACACGCTCGTGATCAATGTCAAAGATAATCACGGCGACGTCTCGTACGCCAGCAACGTCCCCTTGGCCAAAGCCATGGGCGCGTCGACCGGTCGCCTCGACTTCAAGAAGCTGATCCCCATCCTCCGGGCGCAGGGGTTCTACCTCATCGCGCGACAAGTTGTGTTCAACGACCCGATTCTCGCGGCGCGCCTCGGGTACTCGGATGGTTGGATTCCGGCCAACGACCCGACGGCCGTCGCCTACAACCTAGCTATAGCAGAAGAAGTCGCAAGCCTCGGGTTCGACGAGCTGCAGTTCGACTACATCCGCTACGCGGACGGCGGGGGACTCGCCACAGGCTACGAGGCCCGCTTTGCGGCCATCGACTCGTTCCTCACCAAAGTCGAAGCGAGCGTGGGCAGCCGCATCACGCTGTCGGCCGACCTCTTCGGCCGCGTGATGTGGGACTGGAACTCCCGCCGTACCGACCCGATCGGGCAGTCGCTCGAAGACATGGCGGCGCACCTCGACTACGTGTCCCCGATGGTCTATCCGTCCCACTACACCGAGCAGAAGTACAAAGACGGCCCGTACGTCGTGGTCAAGGACGCGCTGACGACGGGCAAGAAGCGCACCACGACGCCGATCCGCCCGTACCTTCAGGTGTTTGACATGGCCATCCCGGCTGGAATGACGATCGACGCCTACATCGCCGCCGAGATTCGCGCCGCGAAGGAATGCGGCGCCGACGGATACCTTTTCTGGGAACCGTCGAACGACTACCGCGCCCTGTACCGCGTCCTCGGCGTCCCGTACTCGTACTAGCCTGTCAGGTTTCACCATCGTGTTGACAGTCAATCACCGCAGAGCGCGCAGAGGACGCAGAGAGAAAGCAGAGTTGCTGACCCATACTCCCAGACCTCATGATGAAGTCCGGAAGGAAGCCCGGGGACTCTCGAAGATGGGGTATGCCGTTCCTCCGCGCTCTCTGCGGTGAGCGCACCAACGCGTGGACAGTCAATCACCGCAGCGCGCAGAGGACGCAGAGCGGAGACGCAGCCGCTGAGCGACATGCGAGGAACTCACCACGGTACCCAGAAGGTCGCCTGATGGTGCCAAAACGCAAGACCTGCCCTCATCGGCTCCATGTCCTTCTCCCCACAACTCTGCGCGCTCTGCGGTAGAGACCGCTTGCCGTTCGCAGCGTAGGGCCGCGGGGACCAGATGCCGGTGAGCGCACGAAGAGATCCGAGGTGTCAACACCGTTCCGCCACTGGACATACTAGCCCCAGGCCCCGATCGACCGCATCACGCAAAGGACGCCAGGATCGCCAAGGCGGCGACCAGATAATTGAGAACCTGCCCTTCTTTGCGACCTTTGCGTTCTTGGCGTGAGACGGCGCGAAGAGTACTGGCCCGCGCGCGCCGGATTGGGTAGAGTCTGCGTCATCGAGATCGGAACTCGATCCTCCATGTTTCGAGAACTGCATCGATCCCCTCATTCCCCCGCGCGAGTCGGCGAACTGGTGACGCGACACGGCGTCGTCCGGACTCCGACCTTCGTGGCCGTCGCCACCCGCGCTTCCGTGAAGGGCGTTGAGCCCGCAGCCCTCGCCGACCTCGGCCTCGAGCTCCTCATCGCCAACACCTACCACCTTCATCTGCGCCCTGGAGAGGATGTCGTGGCAGCGCTCGGCGGCCTCCACGGCTTCTCCGGCTGGCGCGGCCCGACGATGACCGACTCCGGCGGCTTCCAGGTATTCAGTCTTGGCGCCGGGAAGGAACACGGCGTCGGCAAAGTGGCGCCCATCTTCCCCGGCCCTGGAGAATCGGACGCGGCTCGTGCCCTCGTTCGGCGCAACGGCGCCCCGCTCGTTCGCCTCTCCGAGGGCGGCGCGTGGTTCCGCTCCATAGTCGACGGCTCCGAGCACACGTTCACGCCAGAGTCCGTCATCACGATCGAGCGAAAGCTCGGCGCCGACATCATTCTCCCGCTTGACGAGTGCACGTCGCCGCTCCACGACCATGCCTACACGCGAGCCGCGATGGAACGCACGCACCGCTGGGCGCACCGCGCCCTCAAGGCATTCCAGCTTTCGGCCGACGATCCCACCTTCCCCAACCCCGGCCAGGAGCTCTACGGAATCGTCCAAGGCGGCGCCTACGAGGATCTCCGCCGCGAGAGCACGCGCGTCGTCGGCGAGATGGGCTTTGCCGGCTTCGCGATCGGCGGATCGCTCGGGCGATCCAAGGACGACATGTGGCGGGTTCTCGACTGGACGATCCCCGCTCTCCCCCAGGACAAGGTGCGCCACCTGCTCGGCATCGGCGAGATCGAGGACATCTTCGCCGCCGTGGCCCGCGGGGTCGACACGTTCGACTGCGCCGCGCCCACGCGCATGGCACGAAACGGAAGCGTGTTCCTGCGCGGCGCGCCCCGACACCGCATTCACCTGCGCAACGCCGCCTACCGCCTCGACGACCGCCCGATCGACCCGACGTGCGACTGCCCGACGTGCACCCAGCACTCGCGCGCCTACCTGCAGCATCTGTGCCGATCCGGCGAGCTCTCCTATTACCGCCTCGCAACCCTCCACAACCTGCGCTTCATGGCACGACTCATGGACGAGATCCGAGCGGCCATCGCCGCCGATCGTCTCGAAGCGTTGGCGAGGGAGTGGGACTTTCACCTGACGTAGGCTCGTACCCGCAAAGAGAAGACAGGGCGTCGCGAGCGACGCCCTGATCAGTTCTTCGTCGTGCGATTCGGGTGCCCTACGGCAAGATCCTCCGCAACGAGTTGCCCAGCGCCCCGATGTCCAGCGCCGAGAAGTCGAGCGTCAGCCCGATGCGGTGCGTCGCGCCCACGCTGTGCGACACGAAGGCGTAGTCGATCAGGAACCCTTGGACGTTGAGACCCACGCCGGCCGTGATCGACACCTCTCCCTTACTCAGGATGCCGAGGCGAAGGGCGAGAGCCGGCACCGGCTCGTACGTGACGCCGACCCCCAACGACCCGGCTAGGTGAACGTCGGCCGCAACCAGAACCACGCCGAGGAGGCGCGCCGACAGGCCGAGCCCGATGTCCATCGGAAGGCTGTCTTGAGTGCCATCATAGGAGAGGCCGCCGAACAGGTTTGACAGCGTGACCCCGAACGCGGCGTCGGTCACCGCGACGGGGCCGAGGGACATTGAGGGAAACGCCGTGCGGAACGCCAGATCGAACGCGAATCCCGAACCCTTGACGTCCGCGATCTTCGTCGAGACCCCCTTCAGCATGCCGCCGATCGAGAACGACAGCGGCAGCTTCGGCAGGAAGGAGAACATGCTCGGATCCACGCCGAATCCGAACATGTAGGCCGAGCTGGAGTATCCTAGCTCGCTGGTCGGATTGCCCTGATCGTTGTAGCCACTGATGCCTCCCGTGCTGTAGAGTTCGGCCGCGACGGCAAAGCCGCGCAGCGCGAGGGAGAAGGCCGAGTAGTTGGCACCCCCTATCTGCGACGCGTAGAACGAGCTGAAGCTGATGCCGGGGAGGCCCGCCAAGCCCGCCGGGTTGTAGTAGAGCGTCTCCGCGCCTCTCACCACGGCGATGCCGGCGCCGCCCGCACCAAGCTGGCCCACGCCGGGCGCGATGTCGAGCACCGACACCGCGTTCTCCGCGCTCGCCCCGAGGCCCAATCCTGCAACGAGGAGGGCCACCCCAAGGAATGTGTACGTCCGTTTCATGCGCTGTCCCCTCCCTATCGCACGATGAGGATCCGGAAGACGTCCGAGCGTACGGTTGTTCCGCCGTCCGTCGCCGTCACCACGCCGAAGTAGAGCCCATTGCCCACTCGGTTGCCCGCGGCGTCGAGCAGGTTCCACAGGTAGGTCGCTTGGCCTGCCGCGATTTGCACTTCGATGACCGGCCGGCCGTCGAGCGTGTAGACGCGAAGGATCGGATCTGTTGCCTCGTCCGGCAGGAGGACGTTGAACGTCGCCTGGGTGGATGCGGGGTTCGGATAGGCGTACAGAATGACGCGCGTCGGACCGCTCACCGTCACCGGAACGATCTTTGGCAGGCTTTCTCCGCCACGTGAGTCGACGGCGATCACGCTCACCGTGTACGGGCCCGGCGCGTTGAATACGTGGGTCGCCGTTCCCCCCGATGGGCTCCCTACCGTTGTGAGGGTCGAGCCGTCACCAAACGTCCACTTGAAGCTCGTGATGGTGTCTCCCACGTCCGCGTCCGTAACGCTACCCACCGTGAACGTCACCGGGTCGCCCGTGTTCGGCGAGGCGTTGCTCGCCACCAGCGTGCCCACGACCGGTGCCGCATTGCCGACCGAGATCGTGTGCTCGACGGTGACGGCGGCGCTCTGCGCGTCGGTGACGGTGAGCTTGACCGTGTACGTCTGCTTCGCCGCGAACGCGTGCGTTGGGCTGGCAAGCACGCTCGTCGTGGTGTCGCCGAAGTCCCAGGCGTACGTGAACGCCGTCCCCGCCGGTTGATCGGGGTCCGTGACCGTCGACGTGAAGGTCACCGTCCCACCCTGAGCCGGCGCCTGCGGCGTCCACGTGAAGGAGGCCGTCGGCACCACGTTCGGCGGCCCTTCAACGGCCACTGCGTTGGCCTTTGAGCTGGACAGGCCTGCTTCTCCCGTCACGGTGAGGACGACCGAGAAGGTACCTCCGGTGGTGTAGGTATGCTTCACCGCGGCCGTTCCGGTCGTACTCGCCGTCCCACCATCTCCGAAATTCCAAGAGTAGGCGGCCTTCGCGATGGCTCCTTCCGGGTCGGCGATGTTCGCCGCGGGTGTGAACGTGACCTCTTGGTTGTACTTCGGGGCCGCCGGAGTCCAGGTGAAGTCGACGTTGCTGGGCGGCGTGCCCACCTTGGTCGTAAAGATGGCCGGCCCAGCCAGTGCCGCCGTCTGGAATGTGGCGACTCCCTCAGCATGCCAGACGATGGACTCAAGCTTGAGCTTGCGCCCAGCCGGCGCCGTCACTTTGAGGGTGACCCAGATCTCGAGCGTCACCGTCGAGTCGTCTGGGACAGTGTTGTTGGCCGATGCTGTGAGCCGGACTCCCGCGAGACTCAACCCCACGGGGTCCACGACCTCTCCGAGCAGCGCGCCGTCAGACTTGCGCCGCACCTCGAGCCGCGCCACGTTCTGATCGGCAAGCCAGTTGTCCCCAACGACGTTGCGAATCATGACCGAGGTCACCGTGACGTCGTACGGGTCGGCATCGCTGTCCGTCAGCACGAGCCGCTGCGCCAGGAAGCGCCCGCCAGACAAGACGGTTCGGCTTGTCAACTCCGTAGAGGAGGTTGCTGTTTCGAACCCCGCCCCAACCGCTGGCCCCGTGGTGAACTCGGCGCCAGGGTCCGTCACGGTACCAAAGACCGTCGCGTCCTCGGTGTGCCAGACCGTCGTCTGCAACTGCACCACACGATCGTCGGGGACGCTGCTCTGGAGCGTCACCCAGATCTCGATCGCCTCCGTGCTATCATCAACGACGACGTTGTTCGCTCCGGCCGTGACGCGCACGCCGCCGGCATTCAGCCCCGAGGCGCCCGACACAGATCCCATCAGCACCCCGTCGCGGGCTCTCACGAGCTCGATCAGGGCGATCTGGTTCTCGGCGAGGCGAACCGTGCTGTCGGCAACGTTCTTGACAACCACCGACGTGATCGTGACGTCGAACGGCGCGACGTCGTTGTCTACGACCTGGATTCGTTGAGCAAGGAACCGCTGCCGCGAGAAGACCTGTCCTCCCGTCAGCTCAAGGTTCGTGACCTCCTCGAACCCTTGCGCCTGGCCAACCGTGAACACCGAAGCTAGGTCGCCCGCTGGATCGTCGTCCCCCGCCAGGAAGTCGGCGCCGCCGATCCTCACGTTTGCAGTGACCTGAAGCGTGCGGCCTGTCGGCACCGATGTCTCAAGCGTCACCCAGATCTCTAGTTGCGCCTGACCGTACGCCACAACCTTGTTGTTGGACGAGGTGAGGATCGTACACCCCGTGGTGGTGAGCTTGACGAGCTCAGCGTCCGTGGTCAGATCGCCAAGTAACACCCCGTCGCTGGCGCGCAGGATCTCGACCCGCGCAATGGACGAGCCGCTGAGTCTCGTCCCAGAGGCCACGTTGTTCAGGACAAGCTGCGTGATCGTGACATCGAACGGCACGTCACCGGCGTCGACGTTGATCCGCCCGGCGAGGAACCGCTGGCCATGGTAGATCTCCGCGTCTTCCAGCGAGCCGTCGAAGGCGACCTGCGGTGGAGGGCCTACGGTGAACCATGCGCTGGACGCCCAGTACTCAACCAGGCACACGCCTCCATCCACGGTGACATAAGTCTCACCGAGCGAGAACTGCTTGCCGAGCGCGACGCTCGACTTCAGCTTGATGTGGATCTCTAGTTGTACCCACCCTGTGAATGCCCGATAGCTGGACGTGATCGTGATGGGAGTCCCGGTCGTCGTGAACTTGGCCAACTCGGACGTCGTGGACTGTGAACCAACAACTCTCCCGTCACTGGTGCGGACAACCTCGATCTTTTCGATATCGGAACCCTTGACGGCGATGTCGCTCGAAGCCGTGTTCTGGACGCGCACAGCAGTTACGGTCGACGGCAGCGCATAGTAGACGTATAGGTCCACGTCGTCGATGTAGAGCATCGCGCCCCCCAATTCGGGAGCGGTGATCTCGACGCTGATCCCGGCGGCGTTCACGGAGCTAGACGTCCAACTCCTTCTCCATAGGTATTCGTTGTAGCCGACACTTCGCCACTGGGAATCCCCACAGGTCCCCGCCGGCATGCTCACGAACCCCGAATCGGGCGCGTACCCCCCCTGATGCCACAGCCTGACGCGCACGGGGGCGTCAGAACCCGCCGCCCCCTTGATGCTGACTTCTATGCCTAGGATGGTGGCACCCGCGGGAACGCCAAATGCGTAGGAATCTAGCCAGAGCGTAGCCCCGTCGGCATTCGTGGAGGCGCACGATTCGTCGTCTCCAAGAGCGTTCTCAGCGTCGGTCCAGGCCGGACCTGTTGCGCTCACGGCTACTCCCTCCGCAACACTCCAATCCTGCACAACGATGTCTTGGCCGAGCACGCGTTCGCCGGGGGACACGTCTCCCCCGGGGAGGGCGACGTTCTCGACCCACTGCCCGAACGCGGCCGGCGCAACCAGGCACACCGCCAACCCAACAAGCAACCACCGTCTCATCTCACGACCTCCTCACCGCGCTCGGATCAACCCGTCCCAATCACTCGAGCGAAGGAGCGCCCCGCGACCCTCTCGCTGCGGCCGATGATCTCTCAGCGACAGCCAGCCAAGCGCGAGGACGCGCCGGCACGTCGTACTCATTCTCGTCCTCCTGTGCGGATCTCTAGGAAGGAACATCATCATTTCGCTAAACGCTCCGCAGCAAGTATAGGGAGGGAGAGGGGAACAAAGCGAGAGTCGCGTCCGCAAGCGTCCGCGTCTCTGTCGCCCGCCAAAGGGACGCGTGTCCGGCTTGTCCCCTTGGAGCAGCGAGAGTGACACGAAGCGCACCCTGCCCAACGAACAGACAGAGAAATGGCCGCCGATCTTCGCAACAACCGTCATCGCCGTCGCGGTGGTCGTCGTCGTCAGTGAAGACCACGCTGGGACAGGCCAAGGAAAGACGCCCGCACAAGCGCACCGCCCTAGAGATCTGCCCGCCACTTTGATTGGCCTGGTAGGTTGAGCTATACTGAGCGCGTTCACCGAAGACGCCCGTAGGCGCTGCTCATACGACCTAGCGCGACTTTACCGTCCTCGTTTCGCAAGTGTGCAGCAGGACAGGGAAAGCCCTGTGGATTCTGTATGACCTAACGCGACGCATATCGCTCCAGAGCGAGGGTGTCGTAGAGTGATCGCTGCTCGGGCGACAGCGCGGTGATCGAGGTCCGGACCGTCGCTTCCCCACCACGACCCTGCGGTGGGAAGAACACGAGCATCTCTCGGATATCGCCGAGCAACTCGAGCATCCGCCGCATCGACAGATCGATGCCCTTGTTGTGGAGCTCCCGGCGCAACAGGCTGACCAGCATC
>Ga0315278_10003107_pt1 | contig 14820 bp, 13 predicted proteins | sample YL17G06_0_MG_FD_203880 | JGI IMG/M metagenome (GOLD analysis project Ga0315278, IMG submission 203880) | Sediment microbial communities from Yellowstone Lake, YNP, Wyoming, USA - YL17G06_0 | ecosystem: Environmental > Aquatic > Freshwater > Lake > Sediment | place: USA: Wyoming | collected... | reverse complement strand
CACTTTTTGTCGGCTACAAATCCGGTGGCGCCGACAACCCACAAGGATACATGAACCAAATCACCGGCAACCCGGCCTTAGTCAGGATCACCGCAAATGCTGACGAACTGGCAAAGGCCGCCGCAGCTCTAGCTCAACCTACGATCACGATAAACAAGGACGACACCAAAGCAACGCTGGACAATCCACAGGGCTCCAAAGCCGTAGGCATCGACCGCTTGGTCCTTCGAGCCGACAAGGCAAATACGTATACCTGGATGACCGCACCCATCGAATTGATTGGCGATGTCAATGCCGCGGTCGTCAATCAGCTCACGGTTACCTCAAAAGGCTCCGCCGGCGGCCCCCTTCGAACCATCGGCAAGATTACTTTTCATGAGCAGCCTAACTGAGTGGGAATAGCGCTGACCTGAAGTCATGGACCTTTGGTGGCAGCCAGTGCCTCTAAGGCCCGCCTTACCGTCGCCTCCACATGTGGCGCATGCTGCCGTACGTCGGCACCGACCAGAGACTCAGCAAAGACCACCTTAGTCGCCATCGTTGTTAGAATCAGCGCCAGCTGGGTTGTGGCGTCCTGGCCGCCGCCCGAGGCGGCGTTGACTAGGGCAACGGCCTTACCGGCGACGCGGTGATCGGATACCAGCCAGTCCAAGGCATTCTTTAGAGCGCCAGGGACACCTCGGGCGTACTCGGGACTAGAGATTAAGATCCCGTCAGCCGATGCGATCGCCTCGCGAAAAAGATCAACGACAAGGGGCGGTGTCGCTGTGTCGAGGTCAGGGTTGAAAAGAGGAATGGCGCCCAGATTGGCAAAAATCGTGATCTCAAAGTCGGACGGCGCGAGGCGCTTGGCGGCCTCAAGCAGTGTCAGATTGATCGACTGGGCGCGAAGGCTGCCCGAGATCGCCAGGATTTCCATCAGGTCCTCTCTAAAATAACCATGATAGCCAATCGGGATGAGGTCGTCGCGTTGAGCGCGCGGTGGGTGGAGGCTGCGAAGGGGAAATATCTAAGTTGCTGGTTTTGGGGTTGACGACTAGGTAGGGGGGATCTATAAGGGTCTTCCACTACGGTGTACGTGTCGCGGGGTGGAGAAGTCTGGTATCTCGTCGGGCTCATAACCCGAAGATCGGCGGTTCAAATCCGTCCCCCGCTACCAAGTAGATTCCACTGTGAGAACAGTGACTTGATAGAAGAAAACCCTGCTCCTTACCGAGCGGGGTTTTTCTTTTTTGTCCGCATATTGTCCACATCGTTGATCACACACTATCCACGTTGTTCACAATATCGCTGGTGCTAGGCCGATCTTGATTGCCGCCGCTCGGCTCACCTAAGCCTTCGTCACATCTTTCAAAGGCCGGGGGCAGAGATGGGCATAACGGTTGGTCTGCTCGACCGTCGCGGGTCCCATCAAAGCCTGGACATTCAAAAATGTGGCACTCGGACGGGAACCTTCGAGGTGATCGCAATCTTTGGATAAGCTGCGTGCGACCGCCGTTAGCTAGCTTTTACCCGTTCAACCGCCGCACGAAACAGCTCTGTTGTCCAAGCATCAAGCCGGCTGACATCGCGCACAAAGGGGCGCACGTCAGCCTTTAGCTCATCCAGATTCAACGATTCTAGCTTCCTATGAAGTAGGGCCTTAAGCGCAGCGAGACTCAAGGGCTCCTGATTCTCCCAATGGCCCGATTGCCGCGCACGACTTTCGAGATGTGACAAATGAACGGCAACATCTCGGCCGACATACCACAAGAGATCATACCAATCGCGCCCTTTTGGATTCCTGACCCGCTCACGAAACAAAACAGCATGCAGCTTCCCGGCAAAGAGGTCCGGCAGAGCAAACGACTTAATCGAGAAGGGTATCGGCTGAAAATGCGCCTTCGCCTCTGTGGTAAAGCCAAGCGGCGGCAGCGTATCTACCTCGATTTTGATCTTCATGACCCTGGACTTGTGCGTTTTCCAGGGCGCACCGATTTTGAGAAGGTGGATCTGCGTATTCGCTTTGATGAAGGCGGATTCCACCTGGGTCTCAACGGCTTTGACCTTTCGTTCGACGGTGACATCGAGATCAAAGGCTGCGAGCTCGGCGGTGATGGCCTTTTCGTAAACTCCGAGTGAAAAAGATGGCTGTTCCTTGAGCAGGGAGAAGTCCAAGTCCTCGGAGAAGCGGTCGAGTCCGTAGAGGATGCGCAACGCCGTCCCGCCATAAAAGGCAGCGTGTTCGAAAAACTTAGCGCGCCACAGCCCCAGGAGCGCGATCTCTTGGATGATCTCGCGAAGCGCGCGTTCCTGGTCTTCGATGCTTTTACACGCGTACACGGCGAGCATGGCTTTGAGGGCTTCGTTCATGATTTCAACTCCTCGACCAGCGTTGCGAGAGCGGTGACAATGGGCTTGCGAAAGCGGATCTTAAGTTCACGCAGTCGTGCGAGACTGAGCTTACGGAGGTCGTCTTCATCGATGCGGAGATTCTCGGTCAAAAACGAGCGTAGCTCCGCAGCCACTGCGATGTCCTTGTCAGCAATCGTATCGACGAGGGCCTTTTCCCGTGATGCGATAAGGAAGGCGCGTTGATCATCCAACGCGACGCGAACAAATCCCGTCGCGTATCGCTCGCGGGTGAGGCGCTTGTAGATGAAAGTGCCGACCGGTGTTGCGAATGTCTTGCTCGGCTTCGTCGTCACGCTGATGATCTGCTCGACGCGCTCCGGGATCATTCCGTACCAAGAGAGAGCGTACTCACCAGATACATACGATGGGCCATAGATCATGTTCGCCAGGATCGCCTCCGAACACGGCCCTCCTTCGCTCGGATCCTTGACGTAAATGCCCTTCTTGACACGGATGATGGACCCCTGTCGGAGCAATTGACGAATTTTCGACCAGGGCTGTCGATAAGGCGACAGCATACTCATCAATAAATTATAGTCAAATTCAGGTGTTATGATAGATCGAGTGGAAAATTTATGCATCCGGTCCTGACACGTATCTATGAAAAAAATACAGATACCACGACCCTCATCTATATCGTATCTGTAATTAAATCACAGATAGATCTACCCCGCAAATGAAGTCAGGCAAGCGGCGGGCATTGGAAGTCGCCATCTGCCGTTAGCCCCAACTAGGCCTTCGCACCAGGGATCGGCCTAATCGCCGCGTAGTATTCCTTGGCCGCATCGACCGACACCAACTCCAATTCTGGGTAGCGCAGAGCAGTCAGTTTGCCACCGTAAACGCAGCCGGTATCGATACAGATGGTTCCGTTCACCCACTCTGGTTCACGAACCGGAGTGTGGCCGTAAACCACCTTGGCCTTACCGCGGTAATCCTTGGCCCAGTTGTAGCGCACCGCAAGGCCGTACTCGTCTAGCTCGCCAGTGACCTCACCGTAGATCGCATAGGCCTTGACGGCACCGGTATCACGCAATTGCATACCCTCTTGCAGTCCAGCATGGACCACCACCAACTTGCCCCCGTCCAAGACCAGATGACTTGGCAGGGTCGAAAAAAAGTCGCCGCAATCTTGCTTAAAATCGGCAGTCTCTGCCTCAAGCTGATTCAGGGTCGCAGCAAAGCCGTGGTTCATACTGACCTTGCGCCCACGCAGATGGCGCTCAAGCTTGTCCTCATGATTACCGGGAACCATCAGGGCATGACCTTGGCGCACCATATTCATCGCCAATCTGAGGCAGGCCGGGGCTTGCGGCCCGCGATCGACCAGGTCACCAAGAAAGATCGCCCTTCGACCTTGAGGATGCCGAGCCATGGCCGAAAGGCGGCCGTCAGGGCCGTTGCCGATATCATAGCCGAGCTTATAAAGCAGTAACAGCAGCTCATCCAAGCAACCGTGCACATCCCCGATGATGTCAAAGGGCCCTGAGTCGTCCCGATGATCAGGCCGCATCTTCGTGCGCACGATGTTGACCGCTTTGGCCTCTGCGACCGTGCGCAAAGTCTGCGCGACGCGAAAGCCCTCGTCTTCGAGAGACAACGCGACCGTCTCGAGCAACTCACAGTGCCTGGCGATCACGGACTCTGGAACTTGACGTTCGACTCGACCTGCATTTTGCGCCAAGCAGTCGGCCAAGGGTAAGGCGAAGACCAGAGCGACTGGCTGGTAAAAATGCTTCTTGGCCAACGCTAGCAGCGGCTGCCTGGCCCGAGCGTCGAGGTTTGTCGCATCGATGACGACCCGGCGGCCGAAGGCGAGGCGCTTTGCAGCGACCAGATGCAGCAACGCAAAGGCCTCGGGAGTCGTCGCCTGGTCGGCCTCATCATCCGAGATCCATGCCCGAAAGGTGTCCGACGACAGGATTTCAGTCGGTAGAAAGTGGCGCCGGGCAAAGGTCGATTTGCCTGAGCCGGAAGGACCGACCAGCAAAATCAAGGACAATTCGGGCAAAGCTAGGTCCATCGCCGCCACACTCCCAGGACACGCAGTGTTATCTGGTGATTTTCGGGTGCCTTGGCGCTTATGTCCACACCTAAAAACAACCGCGCATGTCCCGCAAAAGGTGATCGCAGGCCATAGTCACCGGCGGGATGAAGTCACTTGGCACTACGCCCGGCACCGAGGGCTGTCCAAGTAAACACCGAGGTCTCACCGTCGTAGTCAGCAAAGGGCCGGTAGCCCTTGTAGACAAAATCCTTAGGTTTTGCCGTGAGCACTGAGATAAACACCGGCCCCCGAGCAATCCTCTCCAAGCGCTGAAAGCGCTTGATAATCCCAGGATTCGTCACCTTGGCATAACCTCGAACATAGCCAAGAGGCGGGAGCATCCTGTGACTAGCAAGCATCATCATACTGAGGACCTGGCGATTGCGCCTCCCCTTTGCTACCGAGGCGAGGCCGATGTAGCAGACTTCACCAGCCTTCTTAGGTAAAAAGTGGTCGGGCACTTGCATCGATTCAAGGTAAGCTCCGATGATCGACAACCCCTCTGGAAGCCCCTCCTCCGGCGGCTCAAACTGCTGCATATGGTCTTCAACAGTCAGAACGCCCTGCAAGGCACCACCGCGGTCAACAGCGACAATGCCAAGGCCTTGCTGCGCAATATGCCGCACCTGATCGCGAAAGAAGGGCAGGACATCCGCCTCGTTTAGACCAAGGACCCGGCACAGCGGCTCATTCTTACAGAACTCCCTGCTCAAAAGCACAGCCGCTGGCTCGAGGTGCTCAAGGCTAAGAACTTTGGTCTTGATATGCCTGTTGGTCGCACGCAAGACGAGATCCAACACAATGGCGGCATAATCAACGTAGTTCAACCGACCTCCTCGAGATTCAATTTAGTGAGAACGGAACTTTATACAGATGCGCCATCCGCATCTGGCTAAGGCCTGGCGGAAACGTCGCTGCTGCGATATCACGAACCGCGCTGGCAAACCGCCCCTTCGGCTGAAACGTTCCGTTCATAGAATTGGCGATCTGCACCATTTGTTTAGCGCGCGGGCGACGCCGCTCGTCATAATGAACAAAGGCCTGTTCCACGGTCTTCGCTTGGCGCAAGGATTGAACGAGGAAACAAGCATCCTCCAAGGCCAGGGAGGCGCCTTGTCCCATATTCGGCGGCATCCCGTGCGCTGCGTCACCGACCAAACAAATCCGGCCTGCGGCGTAAGTCTTGAGGCCACTCACCACGCCAAAATTACAACGGTGCAGACTGGCTGGTTCCGCGCTCGCCAGGATACTGCCAATGTCTGGATGATAATCGGCAAAGGTGGAGCGCAGCTGCAGCAAAAAGTCAGCCGTGATGGGAGCTGAGTTCTTCAGATAAACGTCTGGACGTACGATCGCGCTCCAATAAGCGACCTTGCCATCGAGCGAGGTCAGCATAAACCGCGTTCCTGTACCCCAAGCCTCAATGGTCCGACCAACATAGGTGGCTGAAACCGAAGTGGTGCTACGACCAAGGTAGGTACAAATCCCTTGATACTGGACATCGCTCCCGGCAAAGACCAGGCGTCGCACCGTTGACCCGATGCCATCGGCGGCGATGACGTAATCATAATCGAGGCTTCGATTCTGGCCCTGGACGCTTAAGGACACCAAAGCGCCCTGCTGCGAAATGGCCGTTACCTGCTGTTCGTAAAGCACCTCGCCACCTTGGCTAAGAAAGCGGCGGAGCATTAATTTATAAAGGTCGGTGCGTTTCACCGCAACGATCGGAAAGCCGTTGGACCGCGTCAGCTTTTGGCAGTCGAGCCGCGTCAGTTCACGCAAATGCCTGGTTGAAAACAGCATGGCTTGCTGCGGCACATAAACCGTCCGGAGCTCATCTAGTAAGCCAAGGTCAGCAAGCAGGTGCAGGCCGTTTGGCGCAAGCCACAGCAGATTATCCTCGCAGTTAAGTGCCGCGGCTTTCTCTAAGATCGCCAAACGCATCGAACTCTTTTGCGCGTATAATCCGACTGCCAGGCCAGCGATACCGCCGCCGATGATGACGCCAAGGTCCGTCACAAAGCGCCCCCCTGTTGGGTCAGCAAGCCGACCTCAGCACGTACCGTCGCGATCAGTCGGTCAACGGTTTTCAAGTGCGTGCGAAACGAAAGGATGGCCACCCGTAGGACAAACCGTCCATCCACCAGCGTCGAACTAAGAAAAGCCTCAGGATGCGCATTGATGCGCTGCATGAGCAGCTTGTTTAACGCGTCAAGGTCGCCGTCTGATCGACCTGGATCAACGTAGCGAAAGGCAAAGATCGAAAGATCCAGCCCGCTGACGATCTCGATACCAGGAATCATTGCCAGTTGGTCGAGGCAATAAGCTGCAAGCAGGAGCTTTTCACTCAACGCCTGCTTAAATAAGGGTGCGCCGTATACCTTAAGCGCAAGCCAGATGCGGAGCGAGCGAAACGGACGCGTCAATTCCAGAGAATAATCCATCGCCGACTTTTGCTGTAGTCCGGCTCGATCTTGCAGGTAGGCTCCCGAGTGATCTAGGGCTTGGCGTAGGGACTCACCGCGCTTGAACACCACCGCCCCACATCCATACGGTAAAAACATACCCTTGTGTGGATCGAGCACCACCGAATCAGCCTCGGCCAAGCCATGGAAACGGTCCTTAACCTCGTCACAAAGGTTAAAAAACCCACCATATGCGCCATCGACATGGAACCACAGGGAATAGTCTTTAGCTACCGCAGCGATCTGCCGAAGCGGATCGACGCGCCCAAGGTTGGTACTGCCCGCCGTGGCGACGATCATCCACGGCTTAAGGCCATGCTTTAAGTCAGCATCGACCATGGCGCGCAAGGCTGTGGCATCGATCGCCTGGTTTGCCAGCGGCACCTTGCGCAGGCAAAGATCATCGCCAAACAGCACCCTCAAGGCCTTCTCACAGCAATGATGGGTATGCTCAGATAGATAGACACAGGTCTTATCATAGTCGCGAGCACGGATGCCAAAGGCATGCCTAGCGACAAAAAACGCCGTCAAAGTCGCATGCGAACCACCTGAGGTCACATCGCCAAAGGCGCCTTCACCATAGCCGACCATTGCGGCGAGCCACTGGATCGTCTGCGCATGGATGGCTGCGGCAACGGGTGCCGCGGAGTGATCTGCGGTAAACGCATTGACTGCGGCGGCCAAGTGATCGGCCACCGCCCCGACATAAAGGCCACCGCCTGGAACATAAGCTAAGTGACCGGGTCCAGCGGTAAGGATTCCCGCCGCGGTCATACCGTCTTCGACCACCCTAAGCAGCTGCTCCAAGCCCTCGGCCGAGGCCACTTGTTGGTCAAAGCGACCGAGCAGATCGGCATCAGGCGGCTGGTAAGTAGGGTGCTGGTTGACCTTTGCCATGAAACGGTTGACGCTCGCGTCCGCCGCGGCCTGCCAGTCGTGGCGCTGCGCGTCGCTTGGCTCCAGAGCCGACGTCGCCGCCTCCAAGCTGAGGATCTGCTGCCGCTGCAAATCAGATCCCGCCGCAGGTTCATGCATGGGCATAGAGCTTATTTCCCACATGTGCTGATTCCGCACTCACCACGCCTGCGATCATGCGGTTGATCAGCGACTTATAGTGTTGCAAATCAGGTGCGACCAAGTAACCGTCTTGAAGTGCCGAAATGTTGTAGGATGAGAGCACCGACGCCATATCCAAGGTCGCCGTTTTAACAGGCTGAAGTGCGATCTTTTCGATCTCGCTCAGCGACGACAGGAGGCCGGCTCCCAAGATCAACTTCTGCCCCATGCGCTCGAGAATGCCGAACTCAAAGATCCAAAAATAGACCTTGTCAAAGATCAGCGATGGGCTTGGATGCTGCGCAATGAATTGATTTAAGCCGCTTTGGGCAAGCTGAAGTTGCCCCATGGCAGCATCACTCACCTTGTCTTGAGACTGCACCACCAACTTGTTTAAGTGAAAGTTGACCTGGTCGGTTTCGGTCACCGGGACCCGGCTAGCCGCAGCCGTCCATTGGCTTAACAAGCTTCGGAACTCTTTGCTAAAGAGCAGCGGCAAATGGCCAAAGTAGTCGTGAATCAGATCAGGTCCGTTAGCAAAATGCACTTCTTGCGGGCTGCGAATCGACCGCGACACGGGCATCACGCGCCGATCTAGCCACTTGGCGATTTCCCAAGGCGGGGCCAAGCCATCGACATAAATCGCCGTCCAACCAATCGTCGCTAACAGGTCATTGATCTCGGCGAGGCTCGGGATGCGCTCACGAAAGCGGCGCAGCACCTCAACGTGATCCATATAAAAAGGATGGATGAGCTTTCCATACTTGGCCCAGGTGTGTTCGATCGCCTGAAAGAAGCGCCGCCACGTATCGTGATCCACTGCGGTGTAGGGCATGTTCGCCGTCATGATGTTCATAAATAAACCCTTCGATCGGCATAAGGAGTGTACGGCCAAACCTGGCCTTTGCTGATGCAATCAATCGGGGGGAAGTCGAGTCAGCACGTGGGGGGAAAAGTGTCACATCGCCAAGAAGAGCGAATGCGAGTCTATATAACAGATCATGAACCATAGATCTCGCATAGAATCATCTGTACTCAGAAAATTAATTTGTCGCTTTCATTGAAAACTCACGTAGCCCCATCACAGCACTCTGGACAAGAGTTAGACAGCCGCTCCGTGCTCGGCGAAAGCACCCAACTACATTATGTTTTTCCAAATACTTTAGTATGTTACACTGTAACAGCCGGAGCGGAGGCGGTGCATTTGAACGAGGCAAAGCAGCAAGCGGAGTTGGATTTTGCGGTGATCGGCTCGGGCTTTGGTGGCAGCGTCGCGGCTCTGCGGCTGGCTGAAAAAGGGTACCAGGTCCGGGTGTTCGAGAAGGGCCGGCGCTTCGCCGCCGCCGACTTTCCCAAAACCAACTGGCATATGAAGCGCTGGCTGTGGCTACCCCTGCTGAACTTCCTGGGTCCATTCAAAATATCATTATTTAGGCATGTTACGGTGTTTTCAGGGGTTGGCGTCGGTGGTGGTTCGCTGGTGTATGCCAACACGCTGCCCATACCCAAGGACAGCTTTTTTGCCGCTCCGACATGGTCGCATTTAGGCGATTGGCAGACAGCACTGGCGCCGTTTTACCGCAAAGCCCAGCACATGCTGGGTGCTACCACCAACAAACACCTGACCCGTACCGACACCCTGATGCGCGACGTCGCCACCGATATCGGCCTCGATAAGGAATTCAGCCCAACAGAGGTCGCCATCTACTTTGGTCAACCAGGTAAAACGGTCGCAGACCCTTACTTTGGTGGTGACGGCCCCGACCGCACGGGCTGCATTCACTGCGGCGCCTGCATGACCGGCTGCCGCCACGGCGCGAAAAACACCCTCGACCGCAACTATCTCTATCTAGCCGAGAAAAGAGGCGCAGTCATTCAGCCAAACAGCGAGGTTGTCACAGTAAAGCCGCGGCATGGGGGCGGCTACGAGCTACGCATCAAGCAGCGTCTTGGCTGGCTGCGATATCGCCGCGCCACGGTCTACGCCAAGCAAGTCGTCTTCAGTGGTGGAGTGCTCGGAACCGTCAACTTGCTTCTGAAGATGCAAGCAGACCGTCGCTGCCTGCCAAATCTGTCGCCTCACCTCGGCCATTTTGTGCGCACCAACAGCGAATCCATCATCGGCATCATGAGCCACGACCAAAGCTATAACTTCTCCCAGGGCATCGCCATCAGCTCGATCATCACCGCCGACGAGCACTCGCACTTTGAGCCGGTACGCTACGGTGCGGGATCGGGTGCATTTCGCTTGCTCATGGCACCACACGCACCAGGCACCACGTTTTGGCAGCGCATGGGTGCGATGGCACGCGCCGTCAGAAATGGCCCCTGGGGCTGGGTGAAAGCCGTGTTTATCAACGACTTTAGCAAGCAGACGTTAATCCTCCTGTATATGCGCAGCCTCGATGACACCCTGTCATTTGCCCGCAGGCATTCGCCGTGGCTGGGAGGTCTAAAGACCATGGGGTCTAACGTTGGTATCCATGGCACAAAGCCTATGGCCTTTCTGCCTGAAGCGACGGCGTTGGCGCACCGGATCGCCGCAAAGATCAACGGTGTGGTCTGCAATGTCTTCCCTGAGAGCCTGCTGGGCATCGCCTCAACCGCACACCTTCTTGGCGGTTGCTGCATGGGTACGAGTGCCGCCGATGGCGTCATCGACGCCCAGCACCGCGTCTTTGGCTACGAGGGCCTTTATGTTGTCGATGGCTCCGCCGTGTCGGCGACGCCAGGCGTGAATCCGTCATTAACCATCACCGCTTTGGCGGAGCGAGCGATGGATTTAATACCGCCAAAAACCGAGGCGCGTCCTCAGCGAGGCCAGTAAACATGTCCCTTTCTTCAGCTCAAGTGGCGATTATCGGTGCAGGTTCTAGCGGCATGATCGCTTGCCGCGAACTCAAAGAACGCGGCATTGCTTACGACTGCTTCGAAAAAGGCGACCGCGCCGGCGGCAACTGGGTGTTTGGCAACAGCAACGGCGTCTCAGCAGCCTACCGCTCGCTGCATATCAACACGTCGCGGCAGCAGATGGAATTCCTCTGCTACCCGATGCCTGATCATCTACCGCATTTCCCCAGCCACTGGCAGATAGCCGAGTACTTTGATGACTTTCTCGACCACTTTAACCTAAAGCCAACCATCACCTTCAACACCGAAGTCCAGCGCGTATCGCCGTTAGAGGGAGGCCGCTGGATGGTCACCTTGGACAACGGCACCAAGCGCAGCTATGACGCTGTCATCGTCGCCAACGGCCATCACTGGGATCCGCGCTGGCCAGATCCGGCATTCCCCGGCACCTTTAATGGTGTCACCATGCACGCCCACGCTTACCTTGATCCAGAAAGTCCGCATGATCTTCGCGGTAAAAACGTCGTCATCGTCGGCATGGGCAACTCGGCGATGGACATCGCCTGTGAACTCGGCCGCCGCGGTGTCGCTAAACAGGTGTACCTGGCCGTACGCAGCGGCATGCACATCATGCCTAAGTACTTTGGCAGTAAACCCGCGGACTCTCTCATGCGGCACCCTGGTCAAACGCCAGCCTTGTGGGAGCGCATCATTCCACACCGCTGGTTTGAGTCCCTCGCCTTTCCTTTCATCAATCACCTGATCGACCGCGCGGTTGGACAGCCAGAGGATTTCGGCCTGCCCAAGCCTACCCATAGGTTTGGCCAGGCCCATCCAACGATCTCAAGTGAGATCCATATCCGCCTTGGCAGCGGCGATGTTCTACCAAAACCCAATATTCAGGAGCTGCTTGGCGACCGGGTTCGCTTTGTCGATGGCAGCACGGAAGCGGTCGACGCGATTATTTATGCCACCGGTTACAACATCTCCTTTCCCTTTTTGGATCACGACATCCTGAACTATAAGCAGAACGATCTACCACTATTTAAGCGCATGATCGCGCCACAACAGCCAAACCTACTGTTTATCGGCCTGGTCCAACCGTTGTGTTCGATCATGCCGATCGCCGAGCAACAGGCACGCTTTATCGGCGAATACCTGCTTGGGCGCTATGATCTTCCAGATCCAGAGAGCATGACAAAAGATGCCATCTCCAAACATGAGGAGATGAAGAGTCGCTACGTCCATTCCCAGCGCCATACCATTCAAATTAATTGTATGGAATACACCGCCGATTTATGGAAAGAATTGAAGCGTGGGCAAAAGAGGGCGCAAAGCAGGCTCAAGAACGCGCGCTCACCGACTGGAAGACAGCTTGTGCCACAGCAACAAGAGACCTAATGGACCACAGCGAGCATCACGAGATCGCACCGGAGCTGCGACGGCTGCTAAGACAGGCGCGCTTCTTGCCAGGTCTAGAACGCTTTGCGCCAAAGATTGCAAGACTGTTCATGGCGCTTCTCGGCAAGGCCATGGTGCCGAGAAGCGACTCTCAAGTCGACGAAACAATCCAGCAGATCGGCCCGGATCGGCTAACAGTTAGGATCTTCCGTCCTAGAGGCAGCGCAGAGCCGCAACCGGCCCTCCTCTACCTGCATGGTGGCGGCTGGACCATCGGCAGCAGTGCCGAATCTCGGCCGTTTACGGCCTTGCTCGCAGAGCAGGCAAGCTGTGTTGTGTACTCGCTGGACTACCGACTAGCACCTGAGCATCCATTTCCACAGCAGCTGAACGATGTCGGCACAGCCTGGGAGTGGCTGCAGCAGCATCACCCGCGAGCTGACGAGGTTCCGCTGATGCTTGGTGGCGACAGCGCTGGCGCAACGCTGGCAACTGTAGTCTGCCGACGCCTTAGAGACGAGGGGCAGCGCCAGCCAGACGGTCAGTTCCTGATCTATCCTGTGACTTCAACAAAACAGCAAACAGCATCATATCAGCGCTACGGGCACGGCCTCATTCTTACCCGCGGCAAGATGGACTACTTCTTGCGACACTATATTGGCCAAGTCAAGGACCCTGCGGCAAACCCTGACATCTCCCCGCTTCATGCCAATGACCTAAGCCGACTACCGCCAACCTTTATGGGCCTAGCGGCAGCGGATATCTTGCACGACGAAGGGATCGCTTATGCGCAAGCCCTGCGTCAGGCCGGTGTGCCGGTGGAGTTGCAGGTGTTTCCTGATATGATTCATGCCTTTGTTAATCTGTTGGCGATCCCGGCCGCCTATGAGAGCGCCGCAGTTTGTGCCAAGCAGTTGCAGCAACTGATCCAAAGGACTTCCAACCATGCCCCAAGAGCCCACTAAATCCACAGCGACCGCCGCAGACACCGTCGTCCCAGCACCCTGGGACCTCAAGGGACGCGGCTTTATGTTTCTCTATCATTTCCCCAAAGCCTGGGGCACAAGGCCCAGGTTTATTCCCGAGGAGACTAGAGGCGAATTTCAAGGCGGGCTTGGTGCTCTCATGCTGGTCGATTACGAGTCGTCGAATGCTGGCCCGTATCGAGAGCTGCTGTTTATTCCTGGAACCTTTATCTGGCAGTCTATTAAGCGCCACGCCATCAGTCGTATCTGGGTGTCTTCGCATCTAAGCGTCCAAAGTGGCCGCGCCAACTGGGGTATTCCCAAACAACTGGCCGAGTTTAGCCGCGTCGAGAATGGCCCACGCCGGGAGACTTGGGAGGTCAAGGACCAAGGCAAGACTTTTTTCTCCGCAAGCATGAGCTATGGCCGCTTTCCACTTCCGATGCACACCGCGTTGGTACCGTTTCCGCTCTTGCAGTGGTTAGGTGGCCAAGGCTTTATGACGCGGTTCTCGGGTTATGGTGTTAGTCGACTTGCTAAGCTGGAACAGTTGCAGGTCGATAGCGCGTATTTCCCCGATATCAGCGGACGTCGTCCGATATTGGGATTGGAAATAAATCCATTTTTCATTACGTTTCCACTACCGGATATGGTGAACGAGGCGTTAGACATCGCCCCCGTCAGCAGTGGCAGGGCCCTTTTCACTTCAACGTAATTTGAGCCACGGAGTGTCTTCTATGAACAAATTCGCACTCATCGCCTGCGCTTTGCACGCTGCATCAGCCGTCGCGGTCACTCCCGCCCAAGTACAGGTCACCATTCAAGGGGTCACCCCGGGCAAGGGGCCTATCGTCATCTCCGTTTATAAAACTGATGACACTTGGCTGAAAAAGGGCAAGGCGGTCGACGTCAAAAAAGTCGATTCAACTGGAAAAAATATCGTGGCGAGCTTGACCCTGGAGCCAGGCACCTATGCGCTTCAGGCGTTTCAAGATGAAAACAACAACGACAAATTAGACATGAACTGGCTGCCTCCCGGCCCAGGCGAGCCGTGGGTCGTGTCGAATAACGCCCAAGGGACGATGGGGCCACCCAGCTTCAAAGATGCAAGTTTTAGTATCTCCGCCGATCAGAAGATCGCCTTGGTGCTGCAACAGCCCTAATGGCTTTTGGCGGCGCGCCGCAATATCCGCGACATGGTTCCCACTGTCGCAGCTGCAACCTCCCTGGTCGAGACCTCCCCGCGTCGAATCCGCTTTTTTCGCCCCCACGAGGGGGCTGAATATATGCGCCCAAAGACTAATTAAATCAACGCTTTAACGCTTTATCTCAAGGTCAGCTGCCGGTCTACCGAACATGTTATTCAAGGGAGGGAAACAAATGCGTAACACGCTCTTCACCGCTGGTCTTGCATTAGCTTTTTGCCTTGGAGCCTGCTCCAACGATATGCAAAACATGCCTCCTCCAAAGCAACGGACTGGGACTGCTGAGAATTCACAAAAGCTATTGGCTAGCCAGAAGAGTGAGGACACCACCCAAAGCCCTTCGGGGGCTTCGGCCATTGGCACGACTGACGCAACCCCGGATAGTCCGGCTGCGAGCCCAGATAGCCCGCCGGTAGACAGCACCGACAACAGCACCA
>Ga0315278_10003106_pt1 | contig 14821 bp, 14 predicted proteins | sample YL17G06_0_MG_FD_203880 | JGI IMG/M metagenome (GOLD analysis project Ga0315278, IMG submission 203880) | Sediment microbial communities from Yellowstone Lake, YNP, Wyoming, USA - YL17G06_0 | ecosystem: Environmental > Aquatic > Freshwater > Lake > Sediment | place: USA: Wyoming | collected... | reverse complement strand
GAAGAAGACCGGGAACCAGAGCACGAATCCGGTGCCGACCATCATGATCATGCCCCAGAACACCGCCCAGTAATCGAACTTCTCCAGGTAGCTGTACTTGCCGTAGGCCGGCCGGTCGCCGAAGCCCGTCATGAAGCGGATGTTGGCCTGGATCTCGATGAGGTCGCGCGGTCCGGGCAGCATCGACATGGGCAGCGTCCGCTTCGCGGCGGCCCGGATCAGGTAGGCGAGGTGGTAGGCGCCGGAGATGATGATCGTCACCGCGGCGAAGCGGTGGAGGAGCGCCGCGCCGTGCGGGCCGCCGAAGAACGCCAGAAGCTTGCGCGACGTCTCGACGGCCTCGGGCGAGCCGGCCCCGCGCAGCGGCCAGCCGGTGATGCCGAGCAGGATGACCCCGACGAGCATGAGCCAGTGCTGGACGCGCTGGTGGATGTCGAAGCGCTGGACGTACATCTCCTCGAGGGAGGGGTCGTGAGCGTGGCCGCTCTTGCGGGCCTTGAGCTTGTGGCGAAGCTCGGCCAGGAAGTCCATGAGCACGTGGCCGGCGAAGAAGAGGAGGGTCAGCGCGGCCAGCCACGAGAACACCACGTGGAGGAAGTGGGGGATCTTGCTCTCGCTGTCGTGGAGCCGGTGCGTGACCAGCTTGGCGAAGTTGTCGTTCGCGCCGGCGTGGCAGCGGGCGCAGGTCTGGGTCTTGTTTGCTCCGGCGACCGGGGACCGGGCGTCGGTCTTGGCCAGGATCCGGTGCGCGTTGGGATGGAGGACGCCCTTGGCATCCTTCTCGGCGGTGCCGTGGCAATCGGCGCAGGAGGGCGCGCGGTTCGAGCCCACCGCCACCAGCCGTCCGTGGATGGAGTCCTTGAAGGTCCCCACCACCTCGTGCTGGAGGCCGGCGGCCTCGGCGAAGGCCGGGTCGTCGTGGCAGGCCTGGCAGCGCTGCGAGATGGCCCGTGCACCCAAGGTGAACTTCGCGTCTCCCTGGCCGGGCGGGGTCAGCGCCTTCACGATCTCGTGGACCACGCCGTGGCACCTGGCGCAGGTCGGGCCGGCCACCTTGGCGTCGTTCTTCATCCACGCGCCGTGGATCGAGGCGGCCAGCTGCTCGGTGACCTCGGAGTGGCAGTTGCCGCAGGCCAGGTAGGCGCGCGGGGCGGTGCTGACCTTGAGGGTCTCGAAGCGCTTCGAGAGCGCCGCGTCGGCGCCGTCGAGCGGCGGCAACTCGTGCGGTCCGGGCGCCAGGTAGCCGGCGTGGCAGTCCGTGCAGCCGAAGCTGCCGTGGACCGACTTGCCGAACTCGGCGGGACGGACACCCGCCTCGCCCGGCTTCGACGCCACGTGGCAGTCGAAGCAGGCCTGGTTGGGATCGGACGCAGCCGCCGCGGCCGGAGCGTCGGCCGGAAGAGCGGCGGTGGGCAGCGAGAGCAGGAGGGCGAGGAGGAGGTGGGTCGAGCGCATAGGGGGTAGCGGCGCAGGATAAAGGTTTGGAATCCTAAAGTATTGTCCTGGATCAGAAAAGATGCGGCCCCAGGGTTTCCCCCGAGGCCGCGCATCTCCCCTCCCTGCGGGAGTCTAGGCCTTCGTCTCCTGCGTCGCGACCTTGCCGGGCTTCGCAGACTGGGTCAGCACGCCGACCGCCGCGCCAGCCACCGCGCCGCCAACCGCGAAGAGCGAGCCGACGCCGAGGGCGCCCATCACCATCCCGAAGACGATGAGTGCGCGGACGAGGAAGGTCGGCTGGACCGGCGTGCCGAAGATTCCGCCGGCGAGCAGCACGCCCGCGTAGCCGCCGTAGAGCAGGGCAGGGAGGAGCGCGATGGCGAGGAAGAGAGCGAGGCCGACTGCGGCGCCGATGATGCTGGGGGTCTTGCGGTTCATGGTGTTCTCCGTGGCCTTCGTGAGGGTTGATAGACGAGAGGGGTTACTGCAGCCGGCTTGCCAACGCGGGGGCAGCGTGAATCCGGGAGGTTGAGGGGGGTGACTGTCGGGGAATCCCGACGCGGTGTCCGAAAACGGCGAGGCGGGGTGATTGCGCGGCCTGAAGGCCGCGCTGTCAACGCTGCGCGACGCGCCGGAGGATGTCGAGCTCCTCGAGCGCCTTGCCGGCGCCGATGACCACCGCCGAGAGCGGGTCCTCGGCCAGGAACACCGGCAGCCCGGTCTCCTCGCGGAGCAGCGTGTCGAGGTTCTTGAGCAGCGCGCCGCCGCCGGCCATCACGATGCCGCGCTCGGCGATGTCGCCGGCCAGCTCGGGGGGCGTGCGTTCCAGGGTCATCTTCACCGCCTCGACGATGCCGTTGATGGGCTCGGCCAGCGCCTCGCGGATCTCGGTGGAGGTGATGGTGAGCGTCCGGGGAACGCCGGCGACCAGGTCGCGCCCCTTGACGTCCATGGTCAGCTCCTCGTCGGTGGGGTAGGCGGTGCCGATCCCCATCTTGATGAGCTCGGCGGTGCGCTCTCCGATGAGCAGGTTGTACTTGCGCTTCACGTGCTGGATGATCGCCTCGTCCATCTTGTCGCCGGCCACCCGCACCGAGCGGCTGTAGACGATGCCTCCCAGTGAAATGACCGCCACGTCGGAGGTGCCGCCTCCGATGTCGACGATCATGTTTCCGGAGGGCTCGGTGATGGGGAGGCCGGCGCCGATGGCGGCGGCCATGGGTTGCTCGATCAGGTACACCTCGCGCGCCCCCGCGCTCTCGGCGGCCTCGCGCACGGCGCGCTTCTCGACCTCGGTGATGCCCGAGGGAATGCCGATGATGATGCGCGGCCGGGCGAAGGCCTTCCGGTTGTGCGCGGTCTGGATGAAGTACCGGAGCATCGCCGCGGTGATCTCGAAGTCGGCGATGACGCCGTCCTTCATGGGGCGGATGGCGACGATGTTGCCCGGGGTGCGCCCGAGCATCTCCTTTGCCTCCTTGCCCACCGCCAGCACGCGGCGCCCGCCGCGGGCGTCCTGCTGCACGGCGACCACGCTGGGCTCGTTCGAGACGATGCCCACCCCCCGGATGTAGATGAGGGTGTTCGCCGTCCCGAGGTCGATGGCGAGGTCGCGGGAGAGGATCTTGTGAAGCCAGTCGAGCAAGGGACGGTCCCTCGGAAGGGCGCGAATATACCAGGGACCCCGGGGTTGGCAACGAGGGGGCCGGCCCCGGAAGGCCGACCCCCTGATTCGCTCCGGGTGAACCGGGGCGCGGCCCAGGTCTAGGGCTCGGCCTCGACCTTCACCTTCACCTTGCCGACCACGCTCGAGTGGAGCTTCACGCTCACCTCGAAGTCGCCCAGCGTCTTGATGGGCTCGGGCAGGTCGATGGTCCGCCGGTCGATGTCCAGGCCGCGGGCGGCCAGCGCCTCGGCCACGTCCATGGCGGTGACCGATCCGTAGAGCTTGTCCTGCTCGCCCACCTTGCGCCGGAGCGACACGGGGGTATCGGAGAGCCGCCTGGCGATGGCTTCCGCGCTGGCCTTGAGCTTGGCAGCCTTGGCCGCCGCCACCGCCTTCTGGTGCTCGACCTCGCGGATGTTCTTCGGATTGGCGAGGACCGCCAGGCCGCCCGGGATGAGGAAGTTGCGCCCGTAGCCGGGCTTCACCTCCACCAGGTCGCCGCCCTTGCCCAGGTTGTACACGTCTTCTCGGAGGATGAGCTTCATGTCTCGCTCCTAGGACGCCGGGACGGTGTAGGGCAGGAGCGCCAGCACGCGGGCGCGCTTGATGCCGGTGGCCACGTCGCGCTGGTGCTTCGCGCAGTTCCCGCTGATGCGGCGGGGAATGATCTTGCCGCGGTCCGTGAGGAAGTACTTGAGCTGGCCCTGGTCCTTGTAGTCGACCTGGACCGCCTTCTCGGCGCAGAAGCGGCAGACCTTGCGCCGGCCGAAGCCGCGCCCACGCCCGCCATCCTCGCCGCCGTCTCCGCGATCGCCGCGGTCACCGCGGTCACCGCGGTCGTCCCGATCGCCGCCGCCGAAGCGGCCGCCGCCACCACCGCCTCCACCACCGCCTCCGCCACCACCACCGCCACCGAAGCGGCCGCCGCTCGGCGGCGCCTTGCGCTCACCCATGCCTGGACGCGCCATGGCTAGTCCTCCCCCCGGTCATCGGCGCCGGAGTCGAAGGACCCCTCGCCGCGTTCACCGCGATCGCCGCGCTCGCCGAACTCGGCGCGCGGACGCTCCTCCTCGACGACGGGCGCGGCCACCACGTCGGCCTCGACCTGCCGCGCATCCTGGTCCACGTCGATCGCCACCCGGATCGACTCGAACTTGGTGACGACGTCGAGCATCTTCAGATTGCGCTCGAATTCGGCCACCAGGCCCGGCTTGCCCACGTAGAGGCAGTGGATGAACAGCGCCCGCGGCTGCTTCGCGACCGGGAAGGCGGTCTTGCGCTTCCCCTGGTTCGTGAAGCGGATCACCTTACCGCCCTCGCGGCTCACCACCGCTCGGAGGCGCTCCTTGATCTCTTCCACCTGCTCGTCCGGGGTCTCCGGCTTGATCAGGTAGGTGGTCTCGTACTCTCGTGCGAGACGCTTCTGAGCTTCGGCCATTCTTCAACTCCCCTCGGATTCGTGCAGCGGCGGTTCGCCCGCCGCGAGGAGTCCGTGATGCGGTCACCCCGGGGCCCCATGCCCCGGAGCACTCACTCCGCCGGCGACCGCCGGCGGTTGAACTCGTTCATGGCCTTCGCGGCCCCGTCCACCACCACCGCCCTCGCCGCCGCCGCCCCGCGCTCCACCATGTCCTCGACCGCGCGGTCGTCTGCGCGCGGGAAGCGTCCCAGCACCCAGTCGGCCGGATCCACCTGCGACGCAGGCCGCCCCACCCCCATGCGCACCCGGGCGTAGTCCGGGGTGCCCACGTGGGCATTCACGCTCTTCAGGCCGTTGTGGCCTCCATGCCCGCCGCCCAGCTTCAACTGCACCCGGAACGCGTCGAGCTCCAGGTCGTCGTGCACCACCACCAGTTCGGCCACCGAGAGCTTCCAGAACCGCAGGGCCGCTCCCACCGACTCGCCCGAGTGGTTCATGTAGGTCTGCGGCTTCACGATCCAGATCCGCTCGCCGTCGATTCCGGCCTCGGCGATCTCGGCTGCGAACTTTCGCAGCGTGAACCCGGCCCCGGACATCCTCGCCACCTCGTCGGCGACGAGGTATCCGATGTTGTGCCGGGTCCGGGCATATTCGGGACCGGGATTGCCGAGGCCCACGAGAAGTTTCAAGCGCGGGCCCTACTTCTTGCCGCCACCCTTTGCCGGAGCAACGCCCTTGGCGGGAGCCGCCCCCTTGGCGTCGCCCGGCTTGGCGCCAGGAGCCGCACCCGGGGCAGCGCCCGGAGCCGCGCCCGGGGCAGCACCCGGAGCCGCGCCCGGGGCAGCACCCGGAGCCACGGCACCCTCGACCGGCGCACCCGGGACGACGGCGGCCACGGCCACCACCTCCTCCTTCTCAGGCACGGCGACGTAGGCGACGACGTAGTTGGTGGCGTACTTGATCTTCGAGCCCGGGGGCGAGATCAGCTCCGAGACGTGGAGCGAGTGGCCCATCTTGATGGGGGTGACGTCGACCTCGATGTGCACCGGGATGCGGTCGGGCAGGGCCTCGACCGTCACCTCGTGGGTGGACACCGAGAGGATCCCGCCGGCGGCGACGCCCTCGGCCTTGCCGATGGTGACGACCGGGACCTTCACCAGGACCGGCTTGTCGAGGGTCACCTCGAGGAAGTCGGCGTGGAGGAGCCGGCGGCTGACCGGGTCGACCTGGTAGTCCTTGAAGAGCACCCGCTTCTCGCCGCTGTCGAGCCTGAGCGTGATGAGCGTGTTGCGCTTGTGGGGGGTGGCGATGGCCTTCATCACCGCCGTGGGGTCGACCGCGACCGCCGTGGGCTGGGCCTGCAGGCCGTAGACGACGGCGGGGATGAGCCCCTTGTCGCGCAGACGGCGCGCGGGACCCTTGCCCTTTTCGGTGCGGGGCTGGGCGACGAGATTCTGGGCAGTATCGGCCATGGATTCCTCCCAGCGGACTCCGCGGCCCTTCGGCGCGCGCGAGGGGCCGGTGGTGGAAAATCCCCGGCCCTGGGTGAAGGTGAACGAGGGGCGGCGTATAGCCGGAAACCCCGGTACCGTCAAGGGGTTCGGATCAGGGCGCCCGGATCAGACGAAGAGGCTGGAGAGCGAGTCGGAGCTCTGGATTCGCCGGATGGCCTCGGCGAGCAGGCGGGCCGAGGTGACCTGCTGGATCTTGGGGCAGGCCTGGGCCTCGGCCGAGAGCGGGATCGAGTCGGTGACCACCACCTCCTCGATGGGGCTCCGGCTGATCCTCTCGACCGCCGGCCCGGAGAGCACCGCATGCGTGGCGTAGGCGAAGACCTGCTTCGCCCCGTTCTCCTTGATGGCCGCCGCGGCCTGCGTGAGCGTGCCGGCGGTGTCGATCATGTCGTCGAGCAGGATGGCGACCTTGCCGTTCACGTCGCCGATGACGTTCATGATCTCGGCGACGTTGGCCTTGGTGCGCCGCTTGTCGACGATGCCCAGCGCACAGCCCATGCGTTTCGAGTAGGCCCGGGCGCGCTCCACGCCGCCGGCATCGGGCGAGACGATGACCAGGTTCTCGGAGTCGGTGAACCGCTTCTTCATGTGCTCGAGCATGATGGGCGCTGCGTAGAGGTGGTCGAAGGGGATGTTGAAGAATCCCTGGATCTGCCCGGCGTGCATGTCCATCGAGACCACGCGCGTGACGCCGGCGGCCTCGATCAGGTCGGCCACCAGCTTGGCGGTGATGGGGACGCGAGGAGCCACCTTGCGATCCTGCCGCGCGTACCCGTAGTACGGGATCACCGCGGCGATGGATCCGGCCGACGAGCGCTTGAGCGCGTCGGCCATGATGAGCAGCTCCATCAGGTTGTGGTTCACGTCCGGGCTGGTCGACTGGATGATGAAGGTGTCGGTGCCCCGGACGTTCTCGCCGATCTCCACCTGGATCTCCCCGTCGGAGAACGTGCCCACGCTGGCGGCGGACAGCTCGCGTCCCAGGTTCTGCACCACCGCCTTGGCCAGCGCCGGGTTCGAGTTCCCGGCGAAGACCTTGTAGAAATTGGGATTGCCCATGTCGGGCGGTTTATACCCGAGCCGGGGCGCTAGGTCATCCCGCCCGCGTCGACGACCCGTGGCGCCGGACCCCGCGCAAGCTCCCGGTCGTACTCGGAGAGGATCAGCTGCTCCATCCGCTCCCGCGTCGCGGTGTTGAGCGGGTGGGCGATGTCCTTGAAGCTGCCATCCTTCCGGCGCCTGGCCGGCATGGCCACGAAGAGGCCGGAGGTTCCGTGGATGACCTTCAACCCGCGGACCACGAAGCAGTGGTCGAGGGTGATGGTCACGTACGCCTTGAGCTTGTCCTCGCTGACCGGAAAGACGCGGACCTCGGTGATTTCCATGGAGAGACTCCCCGCATCCGGGCCAGCGTGCGCGCGACGATGACCTCCACACCTTTCCCTTCGAGCCGACGCCTCGCTAGCTTCCGCGCGGCGGTCCGGGCCGGTCCGGCGCCGGCAAAGGATCCGACGATCGTCGGCCCACTTCCGGACATTATAGGCGCCGCCGCTCCTGCATCGGCAAGCCACCCCCGGAGCGTCTCGAGCGAGGGGCGGCGAGCGAAGCACGGCGCCATGAGGTCGTTCTCGGGGCGGCGACCCTGGGGCCTGCCGCGCCGCGGCATCCCGGCGGCGCGGTCCTCATCTAGCCATCGATAGGCGTCCCCGGACCGGATCGCGAGCGAGGGATCCCGGGGGTATAGGAGCACGAGGTGACGGGGCGCGACCGACGCCGGCCGCAGCCGTTCGCCCCGCCCCCGGGCCCAGGCCGGTCCGGACCCCAGGAAGAACGGGACGTCCGAGCCCACCGAGAGCGCCACGTCGGCGATCAGGCGCCGGTCCCGCACCCCCCAGGCGCGGGCCAGGCAGCGGATCACGGCCGCCGCGTCGGAGCTGCCCCCCCCGAGCCCGGCCACCACCGGGATGCGCTTCTCGATCCGGATGTCGACCCCTTCCCGCCGCCCCAGGCGCGACCGCATGGCCAGGGCGGCGCGCGCGGCCAGGTTTCCGGACCCGTCGAGGTCCGGGCGGCCAGGGCAGCGGCAGGTCACGGGTCCGGGCGCGTCGCGCACCACGACCCGCACCTCGTCGGCGAGGTCGAGGGGGACCATCAGGGTCACGAGTTCGTGGAAGCCGTCGGCGCGCGGAGGGCCGACGCGCAGTACCAGGTTCACCTTGGCGGGCGCGGCGGCGCGGAGGCGAATCACGCCCCGAGCGTATAGCACGGGGGCGCTTGCCGCCCCGTGCGCCGGCGGCTACGCTGCGCGGCCATGGCCGAGGAAGGTGCCCGCCCCAGCCGGAGTCGCTCGCCCGTCCTGCTGCTGCTCGCCGTGGGCCTCGCGGTGGTGGTGGCCTGGCTGCTCGCCGAGCGCAACGCCCGCCAGTGGTGGCTCGTCCCCGAGGAGGGGCGCGTGGTCGTGAAGCGAGGCATCTTCTTCCCGGCCGGCAAGGTCACCTTCAAGTCCGACGACCCGGAGATGTCGCGGACCTACTCGGCGCTCGCCCCGCCGCCCGGATCGGCGGTGCCGCAAGAGAGCGCCTTCGACGACCGGGCCGCCCTCGACCAGGCCCTCTTCGAGTGGCTGGCCCGGTGGGCTCGCGAGGACATCCAGTCGGAGCAGGTGGCGCGCATGGAGCGCGCCCGCGGATACCTCCAGAGGTCGGCGCGGCTGGCCGGCCTCTCGCCGGCGCAGCGCGATCAGCTGCGAACCCTGCAGGCCGAGACCGCCTTCCAGGAAGCGGTGGAGCACTTGAAGCAGGGGGCCGAGGCCCTGCGTCGCGCGCTCGAGGGGCTGCGGCTTGCCGCCGAGGCGCGAGGGCCGGTGGCGGCCGAGGCCGCCGCGCTGGGCAAGGCCCTCGACCCGGTGGCCGCCTCCACCGGCCAGCTGATGCTCGAGGCCAGCCGGTTCGCCACGGAGCGGTACCGGGCCTCCCCGGTTCCGGCCGCCGCCGCGCCCCCCGCCGCCGCGATTCCCCCCGCCGCCGCGGAGGCGCCGGCCACCGCCGCTCCCCCGGCCGCTCCCCCGCGCTGAGGTCGGACCGGTGACGGAGGCGCAGACATGAAGCCGGTCCGTCTGGCCATCCTCTGGCACATGCACCAGCCCCTCTACCGGGAGCCGGCCACCGGGACCTACATCCTGCCCTGGGTCCGGCTCCACGCAACCCGCGCCTACAACGACATGGCGTGGATCCTGGAGCGCCACGGGGGAGTCCGCGTCACCGTGAACTTCACCCCGGTGCTGCTCGAGCAGATCGAGGATTACGCGGCGGGGCGGGCCCGGGACACGTTGCTCGACCTTTCCGCACGCGATCCCGCCGACCTCACGCCCGAGGAGCGACGCCGGCTGCTCCACTCCTTCTTCATGGTGGACTGGGACCGGTCGGTTCGCCCCGTGCCGCGGTACCTGGAACTGCTCGAGAAGCGAGGGCGCGACCTCGCCCGGGTCGACCTCGACGAGGTGGGGCCGACCTTCACCCGCCAGGAACTGCGCGATCTTCAAGTTCACTTCAACCTGGCCTGGATGGGCTTCGGGGCGCTCGCCGACGAGCCGGCGCTCCGGGAGATCGCGGCCCGGGAGCGGGATTTCGAGGACGCCGACCTGGCCTGCGTGCTCGACGCCCAGAAGCGCATCCTCGAAGGCGTGGTCGGACGCTGGCGCGCGCTCGTCGACCGCGGACAGATCGAGCTCTCCACGACGCCCCACTACCACCCCATCCTCCCGCTCCTGTGCGACAGCGACTCGGCCGCCCGGGCGCTCCCCGGCGTGGCGCTCCCGCCCCGCTTCGCCTGGCCAGGCGACGCCCGCCGCCAGGTGGCCGACGCGCTCGCCACACACGCCAGGCGCTTCGGCCGGCCGGCGACCGGCATGTGGCCCGCCGAGGGGGCGGTCTCGCCCGAGGCGCTCGAGGTCATGGCCGGCGAGGGAGTGGCCTGGGCGGCATCCGACGAGGCGGTCCTGCTCCGGTCGCTGCCGCCCGGGAGCCCGCGCGCCGCCTCGCTCTACCGCCCCTGGCGCGTGGCCGCCGGGGAGCGGGAGCTGTCCATGCTCTTCCGCGACCGGTCCATCTCTGACCTGATCGGCTTCACCTACGCCCGGGTCCCGGCAGCCGAGGCCGTCGCGGATTTCACTGTACGTGTACTAGGAGCCGGCGAGGCCTGGAGGCGCGACGGGGCGCAGGGCCCGGCCACGGTGGGGGTCTTCCTCGACGGCGAGAACGCCTGGGAGCGCTACCCCCGGTCCGGCCACGACTTCCTCGACGCCCTCCACCGCTCCATCGGGGGGGACGCCCGCCTCGAGACCGTCACCCTGTCGGAGGCCACCGCCGGGGCGGAGGGGCCCGCCATTCCCCGCATCCACTCCGGGTCCTGGATCGAGGCCTCCTACCGGATCTGGATCGGCCACCGGGAGGATCGGCTGGCCTGGACGGCGCTGGGCCAGGCCCGCGAGGCGGTGGAGGGAGCCCGGGCCGCCGGCGCTCCGGCGGACAAGGTGGAGCACGCGCTGAAGCACCTTCGCGCCGCCGAGGGGTCCGACTGGTACTGGTGGTACGGGGAGGACTTCGCCACCGAGAACGCTGCCGAGTTCGACGCGCTCTTCCGGGGGCACGTGCTTCGGGCCAGCGAGCTGCTCGACCTCGCGCCGCCGGCCGAGGCCCTGCAGCCCATCAAGCCCACCGGCCGCGGCGCCCTCGAGGCCAAGGCGATGCGCGAGCCCACCTCGCTCGTGCGCCCGGTCATCGACGGCCAGGAGCCGGACTTCTTCGAGTGGCAGGGGGCGGGACTGCACCGTCCCGGACGCGGACGGGGCGCGATGTTCGGCGGAGCGCCGCTCTTCGCCGAGCTGTACTGGGGCTTCGACGAGAGACACCTCTTCCTTCGCCTCGACCCCGACCCGGATCCCGGGGCGTCCCTCACCGACCGGATCCGGGTGACGCTGCTGGGCGCCCGGGGTCCCCTGCGGGTCGAGTTCCCGGTGGCCGCCGACGGGGTGGCGCGTCCAGGGCGGCGCAACGGGAACGAGCTGGGGCGTGCCGTTCAGGTGAAGATCCTGGAGGTCGAGATCCCGCTCGCACCGCTCGGCATCCAGCCCGGGGACGAGCTGGTGATGTCGGTGGAAGCGCTGCGCGAGGGCGAGGAGGTGGAGCGCCTCCCGCGCTCCGGATACCTGCCGCTCTCCGTCCCGGGCCCCGACTTCGACCGGATCCACTGGCGCGTGTGATCCGGGGCCACTTGGATTAGGCTCCGCCCCCGTGAAGCGCCAGGCCTCCCTCGGAATCCTCTTCCTCGTCGTCTTCGTCGACCTGCTCGGCTTCGGGATGGTCATCCCGGTCATGCCGATCTACGCCGAGCACCTGGGCGCATCCGAGGCGGCCACCGGCTGGCTCTCCACCGGCTACTCCCTCATGCAGTTCGTCTTCGCGCCGATCTGGGGGCGGCTCTCCGACCGGGTGGGGCGAAGGCCGGTGCTCCTCGTCTCCATCGCCATGACGGCGGTCGCCTTCCTCCTCTACGGGGTGGCGGCCAGCTTCGCGGTGCTGCTCGTCTCCCGCCTCTTCGCCGGCGCCGCCACCGCCAACATCGCCATCGCCCAGGCCTACGTGGCCGACGTGACCACGCCCGAGGGGCGCGCCAAGGGCATGGGCATGATCGGCGCCGCCTTCGGGCTGGGCTTCGTCTTCGGCCCCGCGGTGGGCGGGGTGCTGGCGGCCCACTCGCTCTCCACCCCGGGCTTCGTGGCAGCGGCCCTTTCGCTCGTGAACCTCGTGGGCGCGTTCTTCCTGCTCCCCGAGCCGGCGCAGCACGCCGCCGTGGCCCGGCAGCGAGGGCGCTTCGAGGCCCTCTTCGCGGAGCTCCGCAAGCCCGGCATCCGCAAGCTGCTCGTCGTCTTCTTCGTGGTCACCCTCGCCTTCAGCGCCATGGAGGCCACCTACGCCTTCCTGACCCAGCGTCACTACGGCCTCGACGCCAGGCACGTGGGCTGGGTCTTCGCCTACATCGGCGTCATCGTGGTGCTGGTCCAGGGCGGGCTCATCGGCCCGCTCACCCGGCGCTACGGGGAGAAGAAGCTGCTGGTGGCCGGCGCGGTGCTGCAGGCGGTGTCGCTCGCCGCCCTGCCGTTCGCCGCCGGGATCCCCGGGCTGCTTCTGGCCACCGCCCCGCTGGCGCTGGGGTCGGGGCTCTCCTCGCCCTCGCTCTCCTCGCTCCTCTCCAGGTTCAGCCGGGCCGAGGATCAGGGCGGGACGCTGGGCATCGGGCAGTCGGCGTCGGCGCTCGGACGCATCTTCGGGCCCCTGGCCGGAACCACGTCGTTCTCGGCGTGGCACGCCGCCCCCTACCTGGGCGGCGCGGTGCTCATGGGGCTCGGCGCGGCGGTGGCCTCCACGGTCGACGTCCCGCGAATCGACGGCGCGACGCCCGCCCGGGCCGCGGTCGAGCCGGCTTCCTGATGTAGACTCCGCCCCATGCCGGAACTGCGGAGGGATCCGATCGTCGGACGCTGGGTGATCATCGCCACCGAGCGCGCCCGCCGGCCGAACCAGTTCCGCCGCGCCGAGGAGCCGCCCGGCGGCCTATGCCCCTTCTGTCCCGGCCACGAGGACAAGACCCCGCCGGAGGTCTACGTGTGGGGGCGACCCGCCGTCCCCCCCAACCTGCCGGGCTGGCAGGTCCGGGTGGTGCCCAATCGCTATCCGGCCCTCATGATCGAGGGGCAACTCGACCGCGAGGCGGCCGGAATCTACGACCGGATGAACGGGGTGGGCGCGCACGAGGTGGTCATCGAGACCCCCGAGCACTCCCGGGACCTCTCCGAGCTCACCGACGCCCAGGTCACCGAGGTGCTCTTCGCCTTCAAGGCGCGCGTCCTGGACCTGCGCAACGACATGCGGTTCCGCTACGTCCTCATCTTCAAGAATCACGGCTCGGCCGCCGGGGCCACCCTCGAGCACACGCACAGCCAGCTCATTGCACTCCCGGTGACGCCGCGCCAGGTGGCCGACGAGATCGAGGGCGCGCGCCGCCACCACGAGCACCGGGAGCGCTGCATCTACTGCGACATCGTCGGGCAGGAGCGGAAGGACCGCTCCCGGCTGGTCCACGAGAACGAGGAGTTCGTGGTCTTCGAGCCCTGGGCCCCGCGCAGCCCCTTCGAGACCTGGATCGTGCCCCGCCGCCACGAGTCCAACTTCGAGGCCGAGACCAAGGAGCGGTTGGCCTTCGCGGCCCAGGCGCTGCGGATCACCCTCGCCAAGCTCATGACCGGCCTGGGGCGCCCGGCCTACAATTTCATCGTCCACACCAACCCGCTTCGCGACCCCCCGAGCGCCTCGTACCACTGGCACATCGAGGTGGTGCCGGCGCTCACCCAGGTGGCCGGCTTCGAGTGGGGGAGCGGCTTCCACATCAACCCGGTGCCGCCCGAGGAGGCGGCCGAGTTCCTCCGCAAGATCTCCGCCTAGCGGGGTCGTCCCATGGACGTCCTCTTCATCTGCTCCGAGGTGGCTCCCTGGTCGAAGACCGGGGGCCTGGGCGACGTGGCCGCCTCGCTGCCGGCGGCGCTGGCGGCGCGCGGGCATCGGGTGGCGGTGGTCACGCCCCGCTACGGCGGCATCGACCCGCGCCGCCACGGGCTCACCCGGCTGTCCACGTTGCTCATGGCGCGCGGGGAGCAATGCGGCCTGTGGGTGAAGCGCGGCGGGAGCGGCGCGCCCGACGTCTACTTCCTGGAGCACGACCTCTTCTACGGCTTCCGCAAGAACCCCTACGGCGACGGGGCAGGCGACTACCCGGACAACCCGGCCCGCTTCGCCTTCCTCTCCCGCGCCGCGCTCGACCTGCCCCGGGCGCTCGGGTTCCGCCCGCAGGTCGTCCACCTGAACGACTGGCAGACCGCGCTCGGGGCCTGGTTCCTCCCGGCCGAGCACGGCGACGACCCGTGGCTGGCCGGGGCGAAGAGCGTCTTCACCATCCACAACCTGGCCTACCAGGGGATGTTTCCCAAGGAGGTCATGGACGTGGTGGGGCTGCCCTGGTCGATCTTCCGCTTCGAGCGGGGCGTCGAGTTTCACGATCAGCTGAACTTCATGAAGGCCGGCCTCTCCTTCGCCGACGCGCTGACCACGGTGTCGCCCCACTACGCCCGGGAGATCCTCTCCGTGGAGGGCGGCTACGGGCTCGACACCGTGTTGCGCGATCGGAGCGCGGACCTCTTCGGCATCCTGAACGGCATCGACGACCGGGAGTGGGACCCGTCCCGCGACCCGCACCTGCCGGTCCACTACGACCGGCGGGACCTGCGAGGCAAGGCCCGGGTCAAGGCCGCCCTCCAGGCCGAGATGGGACTACCAGTGAAGTCGCACGTCCCGGTGATCGGACTGGTGGGGCGCCTGGCCGACCAGAAGGGGGTCGACCTGGTGGCCTCGGCCATGCCGGCGCTGCTCCGGGCCGACGTCCAGATCGCCCTGCTCGGCAGCGGGCAGCGCGAGTACGAGGATTTCTTCTCCTGGGTGGCCCGGGAGCGCCCCGACCGCTTCGCCGCCCGCATCGGATTCGACGAGGGGCTGGCCCACCGCATCGAGGCGGGCGCCGACGTGTTCCTCATGTCCAGCCGGTTCGAACCCTGCGGGCTGAACCAGATGTACAGCCTGCGCTACGGCACGCCTCCGGTGGCCCGCGCGGTGGGCGGCCTGGTCGACACGGTGGAGGACTACGACGGCTGGAAGAGCGGGACCGGCTTCCTCTTCG
>Ga0315278_10003102_pt1 | contig 14838 bp, 25 predicted proteins | sample YL17G06_0_MG_FD_203880 | JGI IMG/M metagenome (GOLD analysis project Ga0315278, IMG submission 203880) | Sediment microbial communities from Yellowstone Lake, YNP, Wyoming, USA - YL17G06_0 | ecosystem: Environmental > Aquatic > Freshwater > Lake > Sediment | place: USA: Wyoming | collected... | reverse complement strand
CCCTCCGCGGGCGTCATCTACCTCGGCGGATGGACGGGGCCGATCGGCAACGCGACAATCGCGATGGCCGTCATAGGCACTGACGACAACCACTTCGCCGTCGTCGGTTCTCTGCGGGAAGTGGCGATGCGCGGCGCAGGCGACGACTGAAACGTGGGACGTCCTTCGGGACGCGCCCTGGAGCCGGAGACAGGGCCTGGGAAACTGGGCCCTGTTCTCCACACACAGGAAAGTTCGCCTTGATTCCGGTGCTGCAAAGCGGCTTTCCCTCTTTAGTTCCTATAACGCTGTTATAAACCGTACCTGTCAATGGTTGCATCTGTCAGCTAAATGCATTACGCGGCTTGGAATTATTTAAGCCACGACTCCCCTATACGGACATGGATGTTCTCGAAGGGCTCGTCGATACCATAGCCTCGGAATCGGGCAAGCCCAAGGACACGATCTACAAGCTCATACGCGACAAGCAGGACGAGCTGTCCGGACTTGTATCAAAGGAAGGCGCCGCCTACATCGTCGGCCGCGAGCTGGGCGTGAGCCTCATCAAAGAGACGCGGACTTTGCTGAAAGCAGGCAGCCTCCTGCCTGGACTGTTCTCCGTAGACTTGATTGCGCGTGTCGTCAGCGTCTCGGAACCACATACGTTCACCAAGGACGGTAAGCAGGGAAAAGTCCAGAACATAGTCCTCGGAGATGAAACAGGGTCCGTGCGAATGTCGTTGTGGAACAACGAAACGGATCTCGTCCAAAGACTGAGCCTGCAGCAAGGCGCAGCCGTGGAGATTCGCGGAGGTTATACGAAGCAGGACAACATGGGAAACGCAGAACTGCGCATCGGCCGCGGACTGATCAAGGTTGCGGAAGGAAAGGGCATCCCTGCAGCCTCGGCTGCGACGGAACAACCGCAGAGAGCCAGCACCATGCAACGCCCACTGACTGGATGCCGCGGAAGAAAGGCGATATCTGAGTTGAGTGAGGGTGAAGTTGCTGAAATCCGCGGGACTCTGGTGCAGCTATTCCAGCGGACGCCGTTCTATGAAGTCTGCTCTTCATGCGGTGCGCGCGTTTCGCAACAGGAAGGGAAGTGGACGTGCAAGGAGCATGGGGCGGTAGAACCTGCATACCAGCTCGTTGTGTCAGGTTACATCGACGACGGCGAGACGAACATACGCGCCGTCTTCTTCCGCGAAGCGGCAGAGAAAGCAATGGGCCGCAGCGCAGACGATGTCAAGCGCATCGTTGACGAAGCAAAGGCAGTGGAAGCTGCGTTCGCTAACGTCGACACCGTGGGCAAGGAGATGCTTTTCCGCGGGCGAGTGAACAGAAGCGCCTTCTCAGGGGAACTGGAGTTCGTCGTCGGCGACATGGACGATGTGGACGCTGTGAAAGAAGCGGACGCTGTACTGAAGAGCATCGGGAAGTAACCTATACGCCATTCTATATGCTATCAGTATGAGCTCAGGCTATCGAATGGCGCACTACGTCTGCAACACAGCATGCAAAGCAGTTTAAGGTTTCCTAAGAAAAGGATAATGCATGCGGCAAAAGCGATGCTGCTCACGCTTCAACAACTGCTTCAGCAAATCATCAACTGGCCAGACCCTTGCATACGCATCGGCCTGATGGCGCAAAGGCGTGGTGGAAAAGGTAGCGATAGTTTCGTCTTCACGAGGAGGCACAAGATGTCCGGATTTTTCGGCTGGTTGTGGTGGGATGTGCTAGGCAACGGTCTGATCTGTCTTCTGGACGCCATCTTCTGTAGGATAGGGGCAGCAACCAATCACTCTCGGGACAGCTAGCCGAAGTGGCGGTAGCTGCGGCTAGAGTTCATGGCTCCATCAAAGGAGGGGAACGCCATGGCAAAGGTGATAGCTAAGCGGATGTTCTGCATCGTGATGGTCTTGGCGGCCGCTTTCTTGGCGTTCGCCTCGGTGCTGTTCTTCCTGAGGGGCGAGACGCTGCATGGGATGATCCAAACATCGGCGTTGCTCGGCGTGTCGTTCGTGCTGCTTCTCTACTGCAGGCGCGGATGGAACTTCGTCAAGAGGATGGTCGACGTTTTCCCGACAGGCATCCCACTGCTGTTCTCCGTTTGCATGGCCATTGGCGTCATCCTGTTCTCAGGTGCCATGGTGGGCGTTGGCAGCATGGATTTCTTCGCGGATCTGGGACGAGGTATTTCGGCTTTCCAGGCCAACGTCATCGGCATCGCGTTCATCTTCATGGGACTCGCCGGACTGTCCGTGATTCTGCCTGTGATTGTGAGGGCTGTGCGCGAGGATTGAACAGTGTAGCGATAGCTTCGTCTGCACGAGGAGGTGCGGAATGTCGCGCGATGTATTGTCAATGGCAGGAGCAGTCGCTCTCTTCCTTGGCTATCTTGTCCTGTTGCGTGCCCTTTTGTACGGTTCCTTCAGACTCCTGGAACGGGCGGTCGCGAAGCGACTTGCTGAGTCATCAGTGACGACACCAGGATACAGCCTTGCGGCGTCGTCATACAGCAGCAACATGATCATCTTCGAGTGAAGCGAGGGGGTGGTGTGGAAGATGAGGAACGCAAAACATCTCTGTTCGCGGACTGCGCTGCTTGCGACGCTATACCTTGTCTGCGGCGCGGGCGTGACCGTAGCGGACATGCTATGCTCGCAGATCTTGCTGCTGACAGGAACCGTGCTGATGCTCGTATTCGTGGTGACATCCAGCGAAGAATGGATAGGAACGAGCGCGTCAGCGGCCTTGCTGCCGATCGTGATCGGAATGACAGCATGCGGCATCATCGAACCGTTTGACGGAACGGTGCTCGGATTTGTGACCGCATTCGTGCTGGTGCTTGTGACCGTCAGGGAGGGCGAGCTGAATGAACCAGGAAGAGAAAGACCGGAGAGAGAAAACTGCACCAACGCCGGCGACCCCAACGGTGCATGAACATCCGGAAGCAACGAAGAACATGAAAGTCTGCTTGTTCCACGACGACGAACTGGGTACGTCCAGCACCGGTGGCGGAGCACTCCACGACCAGATTTGAGAACGCGTTGTCGAAAGGAGAACACGTGTCCAGCAAGAATGAAGTGCCTGGCCCCTCGAGGCTGGTTGTTGCGTACTTCCTCTCTGTTGGGTCGCTCTTCGGTTCCATCCCCTCGATGATCTCGACGGACAACATGCAGATCCCAATCCTGCTGGTGAGCGTCCTGATGCTCGTCGTCTCCGCCATGATGGCGAACCTGCACATCCGGCGGTACATGACGAAACTCAGCGGCAAGGAACGGAACGATGCCATTGCGTGGCTGGCTCCGTGGCTCGTCGTCGCGTTCCTTGCCATCATCCTGAACAGCGCCGCAGTCGGCCTGGTGTTCAATACCAGGGCTGTTCCGCCGGACCACACGAAAGCAGTAGGCTCCATCGGTGGCATCCTCGTCTTCATCATCCTGGCTGGCAGCTACGTTGCCATCTTCAGGAAAGCGATCCGCGAGACGTGGAACGCCATGTTCGCTTCTGACAAGAGACATGCGGCCGGAAGACGGCAACGTTGACGTGAGACGAAGGATTAGAAGGAGTCGGATATGAAAGTGGGAACGAAGAAGCCACGGCTGCTTCTCTACAGTTGCCTGCTACTCATCTCAGTAGGCGCCTCGCTGGCCTCGGTGATGACGTCAGGCAGCGTCCAGGGATGGTTGTTGGCAGGCAGCATCGGGCTTGTCATCGTTGGCTGGATGCAGGGCGCGTGGCTAGCATACAGCTGCATGGAAGCCGAGGCCAGAGAGAGGAACAACCTTCTTCACGACTTCGCCGCATGGTTCATCGTCGCCTCCTCTTCGCTACTGATCAGTGGCGCGGCTGTCGGCCGATTCGTCTGCCCGAGGACCGTGGCCCCTACCAGCGGAGTCATGCTGGGCTCGGTGCTGGGAGCGCTCTGGCCGTGTCTGATGTTCACCGTTTTCTACTTCAGCAGTCAGGGCGGAAAGGCGCTCCATGAAGCCTGGAAGGTGGCGTTCATCCCGATGCTTCAGCAGTTGCGGAACGTAACGAGGGGGAGGTGACGGGAAACCTGAAATCCTGAGTGGCCGAGAGAAGGCATGAACTAACGAAACACGGACAAAGAAACCGAAGAGGAGGCTTCGATGGGAGAGAAGAAATCGGTTGTAGCGAATGCCTGTGAGCAGTACGGCGGACCGCTGCATCCCAAGACAGTTCGGGTACTCGAGACACTACGAAGGACGTCACTCACGAACTTCGGTGCCGCGAGGGTGCATTTCGACCTGCGTTCAGAAACGCCGCCTGCCGGTCTTGCATGCGGGGTTGAAGTGCTGTCGCATCTGGAAAGCGTGGCCGAGCAGGACAAGAGAGATCCGGCCTTCGTTGAGCTACTGACGGAGGCAGTGAACGACTTCCCATTCATGGCGTCCATCAGCGCTGTGGAGGCCACCTTGATCCGCAACGCTTACGCTGAACTTCGGCGGAGACTGGCGGTCCCTGCGGATCTCCAGGATGCGTTCATCAGGGCGAAGAACGTTGCTCACGATGTGTGGGTCGAAGCCAGAGCAGCGAACGATGGGACCGGCGATTTCAAGGCGTTTCAGCCGTATCTCGAAGAGGTCATCAGCCTCGCGAGACGTCGCGCACAGGCGCTCATGGACGGTCTCGGCTATCCAGACCTGTACACTGCGCTACTTGACGGGTACGAGCCTGGCATGACTGCGGCGAGGCTGACCTCGATCATTGAACCGCTGCGTGGATCGCTCCCCGAGCTTGTCAGGACGTTCGTGGAAGCCGGTCTGACCAAGCCTGACGTGCTTGGAGGACAGACGTATCCCGTCGATGCCCAGCGGCGGACTGAGCAGAAGGCAGTGGAGTTCCTCGGACTTCTGGGCGATTCGTTCGGACCCATCCGGAAAGTCGCGCATCCGTTCTCAAACACCCTCGGTGTCGGCGATGTGCGATTCGGGAACAGATACTCTGAGAACAACCCGTTCCCGAGCTTCACCGGTGCCATGCACGAAGGCGGACACTCGCTGTATGCCATACTCGTCGAGCTGATCCTTCAGGTCTACGCCAACGAACGGTACTCGCTCGGCATCCACGAGACCGCCTCGCGTTTCTGCGAGAACGTCATCGGAAGGAGTATGGCGTTCTGGAGGCATGCCGCTCCGTGGTTCTTCGCGGAGTTCCCGTGGCTTGCTGCGCATTCGGTGGAGGACATCGTCAGGTTCCTCAACTGGGTCGAGCCGTCCTACATCAGGGTTGACGCTGACGAGGTCACGTACAATCTCCACATCATGCTCCGCGCGCGGCTTGAGCTTGCCCTGATTGCGGGAGATCTCACCGTGGCCGACCTCCCTGGCGAATGGAACACCATGTTCAAGGAGCTCTTTGGCATCGTTGTCCCGAACGACGCCCAAGGAGTCATGCAGGACGTCCACTGGCCCGAAGGGCTCATCGGCTACTTCCCGACGTACCTGCTGGGCAACCTCCGCGCGGCCACAGTCAGACGCGAGATGCTGTCCAGATTCCCTGATGCCTTCGAGATGGTGCAAGCTGGCAACTTCGCCGCGATCAGGGAATGGCTCGGCGACAGGTTCATGCGCCTCGGCAACGTGTTCCCGGGAGAGGAAGTCATTCGTATCAATCCCGACGACTTCCTTTCCTACCTGCGGGAAAAGATGTCCGAGACCTTCGGCATCAGGTTCGGCAATTCCCCGTCGTCCGGAATCGTCGACATCATGTAGACCCAAGGGTCCAATGGGGAGTAGCTCAGATGGGAGAGCGCCTGGTTTCCAGCCAGGAGGCCGCGGGTTCGAATCCCGCCTTCCCACCCAGGGCCGTGGCCGGGAAAACCATGGCTACACTACAAGACCCAAGAAGCGGAAGGTACTAAGCCTCCCGACTCTTCGAGGTTTTGCTTTGTGCTCCGCGATGTGGAACCGCGGACTGAAGCTGATGCTTCGGACGCTGTCCCGGCAGCAAGTTCCATGCTTTGCTCCGCAAGGCCCGAGACTGCGGTGGCGAATGGAATGGCGGTTGCTGGTGCTTCCGTCTCTCCATAAGTACGAGACAATATCATCACCTGAAGTTCGCAGTACATCGGTTACCATTGTGTTTTCGTCGTCCGGTTACCGGTGCCCAACGGTCGCAAGGAGGCCTTTCTCGGGAGGCCTCGCTTGCATCATCATGAACGGTCATTGAACATGTGTGACTGCCATAAACGACAGGCCACTGCTGCCTGGGAGGTGTCTATGACGATGCTTAGACCTCTTCTGCGCAGGGGCTTGCACCTGTCGCTGAAGGGAATGTCGCTGCTGCTTTCAGCGGCGATCTTAGTCTCGCTGGTATCATCCTGCCACCACCAAAGCAATCAACAACAGTCGTTACAGCCATACGGACCTAAGCTGCCATCGTTACAGCCGTATGTGCCTCACTACGAGGCCTCGACCCAGCCACGTCAGAGAGGTACCGATGTGGTTGTGGCCGTGATAGACTCCGGCATTGACCTCAGCCATCCGGTCTTCGAAGGCCACGTATGGACCAACGCTGACGAGATTCCTGGAAACGGCATCGACGACGACCACAACGGCTACATCGACGATGTTCATGGTTGGGACTTCCGCGACATGGACAACAACTCACTCGTAGGAACGCCGATGCATTCTCATGGCACTGGCGTGGCGAGCATCATCGTCGCTGGAAACGTGCAGACGCCAAGCGACACTATTCGTGTCATGGACGTCCGTTTCTTGGACTCAGGTAATAGCTTTCACAGGTCTGACTGGCCCCGTTTCGTGGACGCTGTCGAATACGCTGTCGCAAACGGCGCAGACATCATCAACCTGAGCATGTTCTCGAACGGAAAGCCGCCGGGTATTGCAGAAAAGGCCCTGATGAAAGCCGCTATGAGCGGAGTCATCGTCGTAGGAATAGCGGGAAACATGGAATACGGGCAGGTGATGTATCCGGCCATATACAAGTCAGTCATCGCAGTTTCCGCCACCGCCGACGATTTCACACTTGTCAAATCCAGCAACTACGGCAGCGACGTTGATTTCGCTGCCCTTGGAGAAGACGTCGAAGTTGCGCGTCCAATCAACAGCTGGTCAGAAACATACGAACTTGAAGTCCAGTCGTCTTCGGAGCCGCCGATGCTCAGCAGTGCGCATGACGGAGGCATGACGAGGCGCGTGAGCGGAACTTCCTTCGCTGCCCCTCAAGTAAGCAGGGCTGCGGCCATGATCATCGCGTGCCACCCAGAGTTCTCGCCAAGCGATGTCATACGTTTCCTACGTGAACATGCGATTGATGCCGGTCCTCAGGGGAATGACATCTACACAGGATACGGAGTCATAGACCCTGTCGCCATCGAGAGTGCGCTCCTTGGCGGTGGTGTGGGTGCCAACGTTTCACCATGACAGGAGGTGCGTATGCGCGCAGTTCGATTCTTAGCAGTCATAGTTCTGTCCACCATGATCGTTGCAGCGCCTGCCGTCTCCTGTATGGCAGGGATCGTCAGCGTCATAAGGCAGTCTGCGAGCGCAATCATGAATGCGACAGTCATCACGTTCGTGTGGATGAACCCGCCAATCGCGCTGTCAAAGCTTGGCGGTTCCCGGGAGTGAGATCCTCGTTTTGGTCACTGATCAATCAACTGTCGATGAGGAGGCCAAAGATGAACCTCAAGCGATCAGCGATGGCATTGCCCATCGCAGTGGCGTTCTTCGTGTACCTCGCAGCAGCGGCTTGGCAGGCTGTCCTGAGCGCTCTCGGACTGGCCAAATCCCCGCCTTCCAATGGGCATGTCGTCATCCTGACTGCCAACCTTGAAGCTGCATCCAGATGGGCGGCCGATCATCCACCGCAGGAAAAGACGAAAGGAGGGTGACGATGTTCTTCGTCGAATGCTTCGTAGGGATCCTGCTGATCGGCATCGCGGAGGCGATGGTGACGTCGTTGGTCTTCATAGCCGGAAACCTCGACGGCATTTGGGCGGTGGGACTTCCAGTCCTGCTGTTGACTGTTCTCGCCGCGTTCGCCTTCGCGCTGGAAGTGGTTGGCCACCAGTTGGCAACCTCAGGCACGCAGAATCGAGTCATCCAGCTTGTTGGAAGAGTGGTCGTTATCGGCGGACTCCTCGGCGCGCTTGCGATCCTGATATCGGCTTTCTGAACTCACGGACTGGAGGTTTGACATGGGAACGGGCACGATCTTCGTCATCTTGATGCTTGGACTGTTCGCGCTGGCGGCCTTGGGGTACATGACCAATATGAAGTGAAGGAGATGTGGAACATGGTAAGCAATTGGGTTCTCTTCGGGGGCTTGCTCTTTTTCCTGTTGGCACTGCTGGCGGCAAGGTGGCGGGCAGGATGAGAGGCGTTGAAGCGTAGGAGGTGCTGCATGGGCGGTTGTATGTCGGATGACTGCGGGGAATCTGAGTTGTGGATCCCTCATCCATTTCGCCGGCCGATTCAGTGGTTGAAGCGTACGTTCGTGATGAGGGCTCTGCGCCGTATGGGTGGGTGGATCGCGGAGAACATGATCTTCGACGTGACCAACAAGGGTGCCATCGTCTTCGTGATCGTGACGCTTCTTCTGATCGGGCTCCTCATCTGGGTGTTTCTCTGCTGGATCCCGAACGTCACGCCCATGAGCTAGACAAGGATCCTGGCAAACAAACGCGGGTATGTGCCCGTCTCCCAAACATGTGCAGGAGGAGGCGAAGGTTCCGTTGGGTGGAACGCTGCCCGACGGCCGTTCTGGTCATCCTGTTCCCGTTCCGTCTGCTTCTAGCGCTGCTGAACGGAATGATGGACCAGATGGCCAACGTGTTCTTCTTCTCGTCGCTCGCGATCATGTCGATGACCTCGTCGGACGACGACAGAAGATGACAAAGAATAAAGGAGGTGCAACGTGGGTGCACATTGCAAGCAGGGAAGTGAAGCGGGGTTGCCGCTTTCGCCATCGGCACAGTTGGCAATGAACCGGCTGCTAGCAGACAAGGACTTCCTCAGATTCTGGCGGGAGACGTGGCACCCTCTCACCGTGGAGGGGATGATGGAGGATTTCTTCAATGCTGTCATCGTTGTCAGCGCCTTCGCCTGGATCATCTCCGACTTCTCCCAGATAGCGTTGGCAATCACTAGCATAGGCGTGCTCACGCGCCTGCTGGTTTGGGTGATGCTCAAACCTTTTGACCGTTGAGGAGGAGGGCTCATGCGAATTGATGATGGTTGTGGCAGGATGCCTGTAGCTGCGCCTGCGAAGACGGAACTGTCGTGGATAGACCGCTGTCCCGGACTCGTGCTGCTCGTCCTGTATCCCTTCCTCCTCATTGGGGTCTATGCGAAGGCCCTGCTGAACGGTATGGCGGACCAGATGGTTCGCGTGGCCTTCTTCACGTCGTCGATCGTGATCACTTCAGTCCATCCGTCGAACGACAGGAGAATGTAACAAATGAATAGGAGGTGTGACGTGGGCGTGTACGGTGCACAGGCCGGCAAAGAAACTCCGGAAGAGCATGCAGCACTCGTGGCCGAATTCTGCCAGGACTGGAGAAAGATGTGGCGAGATCATTTCCGTGCCGTGTACTTCAGACTGGCGTTACTCCTTGCAGGTGCATATGTCGGAGTCATTGTTCTGTGTCTGTGGATAGCGAGGCTCTGACGGAACCCTGTTCATCAGATGGAACTGCGGAAGGAGGGGATGCTCTATGGCCGCTAAAGACGGGTCCGGCAATACAGGAGGACCTGAGAGGCTTTCATGGTCAATCAGAGTATGCGGCGTGTTCATCTTGCTGTTGGTCCTCAGCATGATGATTGCACTGTTTGTCAAAGGGCCGCCAGGATGACCACGGCGGCAAGGCAGAAGGAAGCGAGAGCGATCTCCTTCCTTTTTGTTTTATGTTATAACAGCGTTATAAGAGTGATCTTGCGCCTGCTGTTTTCTGTCGCTAGGTATGAACGCAAGCTTTTGTCTCTTCCGGCCAAAGCATAATCATGATAGACAAGGAGCTTCACTTCGCCCTTTCAGGCGCAGTTTTCATCGCAGACTATGGAGTGAGACGCATTGCCTGCGGGCAGAGACCTGTACGCGCTATGGCATTGGCTGCACGGGATGCTTTCATTGTCGGCGGGATGAAAGAGGCGTATGACGCAGTCGGACACACCGCAGGCCTGTCATATCCATATGCAGGTGACCCGGATGTACATGATCTGCTGTTTGATATCTACGGAATTGCATCAGCGTCTGGACTTGCCCTCCTTGCGGAAGGAACGCTATCGTTGGTGCGACGTCACAACCGGAGACGTTAGCGGCAAGAGTGCTACTGGATGGACTAGAAACTGCCATTCGTCAAATCCCGTAGTATGCATTCGGAACTTGACGTTATGAGACAATGCATTAAAAAACCCCGACGAATGTCGATTTTACGGTTCGATTGTCCAAGAACGTTTTTATTCCTTCACCGCATAGAAGACTCATGCCTGCGCGAGCGAAGGAACGGATTCTAATCATCTCCGTGGACAGGGACGATGATATCGGACGTAAAGCCGGTATCAAAGGTCCTGTCATAGGACGCGAAGCGCTCCTCAAAGCGGCACAAGCGTTTGCACTCGCAGACCCGACAGACTCTGACGTAAATGCAATATTCCAAGCAGTAAAAGTCCTGGACGAGTTGGGCCCGGACTTCGAGGCCCAGGCGGTGCTGCTAACTGGCGACAACGATGTCGGCGTGCGCTCTGACAAACGCATAAGCGACCAGCTTGTTGGCGTACTAAAGAAATTCAATGCCGATGCGGCGGTGATAGTCAGCGACGGCGCAGAGGATGAGTTCATACTGCCGATAATCCAGTCTCGATTGCCTGTAATCTCTGTGAACCGCGTCGTCGTCCACCAGGCGCAAGAGCTGGAATCATCGTACTTCAAGATAAAGGACTTCATAAATGAGTCGCTGGACAATCCGAAATATGCACGACTCATATTCGGGTTGCCTGCGATAATCTTCATACTCGCTGCAGTGTTCGGCGCAGAAGGATGGCGTGCTATCATCGGAATACTAGGCGCATACCTGCTGATGAAGGGATTTAAGATAGACAAATACGTAGGCGGCGCCATGAACGAGCTGGTGACGTCGTTCACCAGACGGCGCTTTGCATTCTTCATCTATACCATCGCATTGGCCTTCGCGGCCATAGCCACATACAGAGGTTATACTGCAATGCAGACGTGGCTGACGGAAGGCAACGGCATCTTCGAGTGGGCTGCGTCCTTCGTCAACGCAAGCGTCTACTATTACCTGCTCGCAGGGACTGCTGTATGGATAGGTAGGGTCATCAGCAAGAGGAAAGAGCGTTATGGCGGACGTGTGCTTGCATTGCCCGTATTCGGGCTGGCTATAGCCGTAGTCATCTCCACGACTTCCGGACTGATCCTAAAGGCCGAAATATCGCTCATGTACTTCCTCGTGGCCATTGTCCTAGGCTTCGGACTGCTGCTGCTCGCGGTCGTGATGGAATGGAAAGACAAATAAGGTTCACTCCAGTCGCTTGTGGCCGCTTATGAGAATGTGCTGTTGAAACACTATAAACAAATCACACGATTCGACCACGCTCCGGACACGCTCAAGGCTCACAGCATCCCGTTCATCATCACTTGCATTGCATGGACTCTCACTTTGCTCTCACTTCTCTCACCTATTGCCATGATTGATGTTCCGCTCTGACAGTCTGTCCATATCCTCAGCCCATTTCACACCTATCAGCCGGATCCGACTCGCTTGACCGCCTTCATTTTGGACTGCTTGCCCATTCCACTGGTCTCACACCGCGTTGTCTCCTGGCCGGCGCACGGCTTCCCGCACGGCTGGCTATCGGACTGGCTTTGCTATGCCTTGAGCGAGGTCTCACTTCGCCTTTTTTCTCTCACTTCTCTCTCACACCCGTCTATCGTCTGCGTTTGCTCGACGCTCGCCCGACTGTGCTGGATGCATGAAAATGTGTTATTTTTTTTTTTGCGTTCTCAAAACGCTATGCTGCGCCACTATGCTTCCGCTTTCCGGCACTCACTGCCGCTCTCACCGGACTGTGAGACCTGACTGCAACTCTCACACTGACCGTGAGGTTTAAAATAGTGTTCTATAAAATATAGGTTTCTGTGTATTCTCTAAATTAGATACATTGAAATATGTTCTAAGTAAAACATCTATTGTAACGTATTTTGTATAAAACAACCCATGGAATAGATAAATAACATTTATATATTCCCCATCCAAAAGATACAGGAGAATAATGCCTGAAGAAAAAAATGAGATGCTGCAGGACCTGTTTTTGAGGGAAAAACCTGCAAAGATTCTCCTTGGACTCAAGGCTTCCAAAGACCAGATTTATGCGACCAGGCTATCCAAAGGCGCGGATTGCACGTACTCTCACACAATAAAGATCCTGGGCCTCTTCGAGCGCGCAGGGATGGTCAAATTCGAGAAGACAGGGCGCATAAAGAGAATCGCGCTGACTGACGACGGATGGGACATCGCGCACAACCTCGAAGCAGCGATAAAGAAGCTGTCGCAGATTGAAGAAAATATGAAGAAGACGGGCGAGAAGACGAAGAAAGACAAGACAAAACAAGACAAGCAGACGGAAGCACAAAAGTGATCGCTCCACGGTTTCTTGTAATTACGACAGATGACTGGCAGCTTTGTTATTGCTGTGATATTCAGGCTAGGAAACTAGAGCTACCTGGGGGACTTGGGTGAACACCTGAAGGCAGGCTGACCCATTTCTCGTCTTGATGGAGACCTCTATGGCCTATAGGGACACAACATGTGTTTTCTGGGCTGCTGAGGTTGTAGAGGGTAGCCTATGCAAACTCGACTGTGCCATAAGATGCGTTAGCAGTATGCTGCTTATCGTGGTTTACATTTCATCATTTTGTAAACCTATTTAAATAAAGTAAACCAAATACCTATATGGCGGATTTTGCCTCAGTGACGATGAAGGATCTAAAGGGGTATCTGACCGAGGAGCAGGTCATGCGCCTCATAGGGGCAACTACTAACATGAGGGATCGCCTAATTTTGCAAGTGATGTATCGCTGTGGCAGGCGTGTTTCTGAGGTCCTAATGATGGTCAAGGACGACGTCCTATGGGACGAGAACAAGATCATATTCAACATCCTCAAGAGGCGGCATCCGATAAAGGAAATGAAGCCTGTAGACAGCGAAACCATGGCGCTGCTGGGAGAATATGTTGACAGGCCTGTGGCGGCCGGACTGAAGAAGAACATGACAGGAGAGACGCTGTTCCCTGTGAGCAGGCAGTATGTGTTCAAGCTCATCCGCAAGCTCGGAGTGCAGGTAGGCATCGAGCGGGTCGGCAAGAAGCGACTGCATCCACATCATCTCAGACATTCATTCGCAGTCCATCAAGTCCGCACGAATGTGAAAACGGCCGAGGATTTGCGCAAGCTGCAGATGTATATGAGCCACGCTAACATATCGACAACAAGTCATTACCTTCAATTCTCGCCTGACGAGCTCCGTTCGCTTGTGAGTCCGTGGGATGCGCACAAAGACAAGGAAGAAAAACGATAGGCTGCTACACTTTTAAAGGTCGGCTTTTAATCACGACTTCTAAAAACGCTATGCTTCGCCTTCATTCACACCATCGCCGGCTCCGGACCACCCGAAGGGTGTGAGAGTTAGCCGGAGGTCTCACATCATATGTAAAATATAGCTCAAGTAGAATACTTAATGTTATATCTATCAAAATAGGTTTAACGTAAATAGTATAACACAAAGTATATACGGAAGTATCATATCTGTCGGTCGTCCCATGGGAGCCCTCACGGGAGAGGTGAGAGTTCCAGAGCAGAGTGAGAGTTCGCCGTGAGCGCAGTGGAGATGGAGAGCGGCCGGAAAGCATGGATGCGATCAAAAGCGATATCGTCTGAGGCTGAAGTGAGCGTTCCTTAAGAGTGTGGGCGTTGATTGCAACACGGAAGCGTCCGGCAGATTTGCGAGATCATGGCAACAGTGAGAGGATGACATACCTAACTGGACGTCACCAAAACCTCTACGCTTGACACCTTAAACGCCGCTTAAGTGCATGTGCCGTGAACAAAGTGAGCGTTCTCACACTCAAATCAACCAGCTGTGAATTATTGTATAAAAATATCTTCATATGAAGATTTCTAAATCCGCTCTTAGTAGGATTTTATAGCTCTCCAGCAGTATCATTTGCATGGATGAAAACACCGTGGAACTTTCTGCAGAGGTAAAACGCTTTCTTCGTCAATCCGAAGCCGACGTCAGGGCCGGTCGAGTCCATGCGCTATCCGAGGTCAAGAGTATGCTTAACGTGTGATGTCCATAGTAAGATCTAAATTAAGCCTAAACCGTTAAATATTTAACTTAGTTAAACATAATCAGTATAAATGGTGGCCGAATGAAGGAAGATGCTGACAAGAAGATATTAACACTCATGCTGAACAACCCTGAAATAAGCCAAAAGGAGATAGCTGAGCGGCTGAAAGTGACGCCGCCCGCGGTCAACAGCCGCATCCAGAAAATGCGCAGGAACGGCGTGATAAAGGGCTTTGTGCCTGTGGTGGATCTCAAAAAACTTGGCTATGAGATAACCGTGGTCATGGAGCTCCGCGGCAAGGACGGTAAATTCGCCGATGCGGCAAACCTTCTCGCTAAGGAAAAATGTGTTAGTTCCGTGCACATAATCACAGGCGACTACGACATCCTTGTTATTGCCAAATTCAAGAAAATGGAAGAACTTAACCAGTGGGCGCAGAAAATACTGAAAGAGGGCGGCTTCATACTCAGGACCAAGACGTCGCTGGCTGTCTCAT
>Ga0315278_10003101_pt1 | contig 14838 bp, 12 predicted proteins | sample YL17G06_0_MG_FD_203880 | JGI IMG/M metagenome (GOLD analysis project Ga0315278, IMG submission 203880) | Sediment microbial communities from Yellowstone Lake, YNP, Wyoming, USA - YL17G06_0 | ecosystem: Environmental > Aquatic > Freshwater > Lake > Sediment | place: USA: Wyoming | collected... | reverse complement strand
CCCTCAACTGGCTGCCCATCGGTGGCTTCGTGCGCCTGGAGGGCGAGGACGGTGACTCGGACGACCCCCGCAGCTTCGTACGCCAGCCACTCCGCACCCGCCTGGTCATCCTGCTCGCCGGCGTGATCATGAACCTGCTGCTCGCCTGGGTGCTGATGAGCGTCGTGGCCTACAGCGAGCCCACGATGACCATGGTTCTCACGGAGCTGCCCGCCTCTGCCGATGGCTCGCCGTCGCCGGCGCAGCAGGCCGGCCTTGTCTCAGGCGACCGCATCCTGGCCATCGACGGCCAGACCTTCGCCTGGTTCGCTGATCCGACCGGCAAGACCGGCACACCGCTCGTGTACCTGAAGAAGCACGCCGGCCAGGACGTCGTGCTGACTGTCGAGCGTGCGGGAGGCGCCGTGGAGGAGATCCCTGCCACGCTTCGCGATGCGGCTGCGGCCAAGACGCAGGGCGCACTTGGCGTCAAGTCACCGACGCTGGCCGTCGGTGCGACCGTCCAGCGCTCGATCGTCGAGTCGATCCAGCTCGGCCTGCAGCGCACCATCGAAGCCTGCGGGCTCATCCTCATCGCCGTGCGTGACCTCGTCGCCGACATCAGCAACCCGCAGGTCTCCGGTCCTCTCGGCATCCTCGGCGCCGTCGGCGCCGTGCGCGAGCTGCCGCCGGTCTACTTCGTCTACCTGGTGGCGCTCCTGTCGGCCAACCTCGCCGTCGTCAACGCGCTGCCGCTGCCGCCCATGGACGGTGGCCGTGTGGCGGTCTCGCTGGTCAAGGCCGTCTCGGGTGAGCGCATCAGCGTGCGCGCCGAGCGGCTGACGTACACGGTCGGTTTCGTGCTCCTGATGGCCTTCCTGGTCTACATCACGATCTTCGACATCGCGAGGCTCGGGGGGACGCCTTGACGCGGGCGTTGCCCGACGGACTCGAGATCGAGGGGGGGCCGCACCTGCCGGGCCGGCGCCAGACCCCCACTGTGGACGTGGGCGGGATCTTGGTCGGGAGCCGCCATCCGGTCGTGGTGCAGTCGATGACCAACACGGACACCGTCGATGCCGACGCCACGGCGTTGCAGGTCGCTGCCCTGGCGCACGCCGGCTCCGAGCTGGTTCGAGTGACCGTCAACACCGATGCTGCGGCTGCGGCCGTGCCGGAGATGGTGCGCAAAGTCCGCGCTCTCGGCATCGGCGTGCCCATCGTGGGCGACTTCCACTACAACGGCCACCAGCTCCTCGTCGAGCACCCGTCCATGGCGAAAGCGCTGGACAAGTACCGCATCAACCCGGGCAACGTCGGCGCCAAGCGCCACGACGAGCATTTCCAGGCCATCGTGCGGGCCGCTGTCGAGCACGGCAAACCGGTCCGCATCGGTGTCAACTGGGGCTCGCTCGACCAGGCCCTGCTGACGGAGATGATGGACGCCAACGCCCGCGCCGAAAGGCCCCAGGACGCCCGCACCGTGATGATCGAGGCCATGATCGAGTCGGCGCTGCGCTCGGCCGAGCTGGCCGAGGTGACCGGGCTCGGGCATGACCGCATCATCCTCAGCGCCAAGGTCAGCGGCGTGCAGGATCTAGTGGACGTCTACCGCCGCCTCGCTGCGCGCTGCGACTATCCGCTCCACCTCGGCCTGACGGAGGCCGGCATGGGGATGAAGGGCATGATCGCCTCGACTGCCGCGCTCTCGATCCTGCTCCAGGAGGGCATCGGCGACACCATCCGAGTCTCGCTCACGCCGGAGCCCGGCGGCGACCGCGCGGAGGAGGTCCGCGTCGCCCAGCAGGTCCTCCAATCGCTCGGCCTGCGCTCATTCATGCCCCAGGTCTCGGCCTGCCCTGGTTGCGGCCGCACGACCTCGACCTTCTTCCAGGAGATGGCGCAGCGCATCCAGGCCCACCTCCGAGACGAGATGCCGGGCTGGAAGGCGCGCTACCCCGGCGTCGAGGGGATGCACGTCGCCGTCATGGGCTGCGTGGTCAACGGGCCTGGTGAGTCGAAGCAGGCCGACATCGGCATTTCGCTGCCGGGCACGTTCGAGGAGCCGGTGGCGCCCGTCTTCATCGACGGGGCCCTCTCGACCACGCTTCGGGGCGAGGGGCTCGTCGAGGCGTTCATCGGCATCCTCGACGCATATGTCGAGCGGCGTTATGGCGGGGGAGGGGTCGAAGCTTGATGGTTGCGTGCGCCGGTGGTCCGGGTGTGCGCCGGCCCGGGGCTTTCAACTTGAAGTGAACACCCGAAGCCGCCACCGGCGCACTCCTGCGAGCGCAGCCGGGTCCTCGACCCAGCTCTGTCGAGCGTGACCGGGGGAAGGATCGCGCGGCCGGTCGACGATGACAACAAGGCTAGCCGACCGCGCACATCGGCACGTCCATCGTTCTCGTCGATCGGCACATCCTTCGTTCACGTCAAGTGGAAGGCGCCTGGTAACCGGCGCGCAAGACATCGACGGCAGCGGGCAGACGACCCTGCGTTAGCATATGGGGCCGGCCGGGGAGGGGAGACCCCCGGTCCGCCCACCACATGAGCATCGACCCAGGAGGATCCGTGGCCAAGGACGGCTTTGTGACGAGCATCGCGCGCCAGTCGGAGGACTTCCCCGGCTGGTACAACGACGTCGTCCTCAAGGCGCAGCTGGCCGACTACTCGCCCGTCCGTGGCTGCATGATCATCCGGCCTTACGGCTTCGCGCTGTGGGAGTCGATGCGCGATGAGCTCGACCGCTACATCAAGAAGACCGGCCACGACAACGTCTACTTCCCGCTCTTCGTGCCCCGCTCGCTCCTAGAGAAGGAGGCCGAGCACGTCGAGGGCTTCAACCCACAGGTCGCCTGGGTGACTCACGCCGGCGGCGAGGAGCTGACCGAGTGGCTGGCCATCCGGCCGACCAGCGAGGCGATCATCGCCGACGTGGTGAAGGACTGGATCCAGTCCTACCGCGATCTGCCACTGCTCATGAACCTCTGGAACAACGTCGTCCGCTGGGAGCTTCGCACGCGGCTCTTCCTGCGCACGACCGAGTTCCTGTGGCAGGAGGCGCACACCTTCCACGCCACCGAGCAGGAGGCCGCCGATGAGGTCGCCCTGGGCCTCGAGGGCTACCGCAAGGTGGCCGAGGACTGGCTGGCCATCCCGGTCATCCGCGGCCGCAAGAGTCCCGCGGAGACCTTCCCGGGTGCTGTCTACACACACGCCGTGGAAGCCATGATGCGCGACCGCAAGGCGCTCCAGGCGGGCACCAGCCACATGCTCGGCCAGAACTTCGCCAAGTCGGCGGGCATCGAATTCCTCGACCGGGACAACATCCGCAAGAATCCTTGGGGCACCTCGTGGGGCTTCTCTACGCGCATGGTCGGTGCCACCATCATGGCTCACGGCGACGACGCGGGGCTGATCCTGCCGCCCAATGCCGCACCGGTGCAGGTCGTGGTCGTGCCCATCTTCCGCGACGAGGAGGGGAGGGTCGCCGTCGAGGGCGCCATCGAGCGTCTGGAGGCCTCCCTCAGCCACGTCCAGACCGCCTCCGGGCCACTGCGCCTCAAGATCGACCGCCGCGAGGAATCCCCCGGCTTCAAGTACAACCATTGGGAGCTGCGCGGCGTCCCGTTCCGACTCGAGGTCGGGCCGCGCGACGTGGCCGCCGGACAGGCCGTCCTCGTGCGTCGGACGGATCGCGCCAAGAAGCCCATCCCGCTCGACGCCCTGGCGTCCGAGCTGCCGGCACGTCTCGTCGATTACCAGGCGGCCGTCTTCCAGCGCGCGCTCGACTTCCGCACCGAGCACACCCACGAGGTGGACGACTACGCCCGATTCCGGGAGATCACCGAGGGCCCGGGCGGCTTCCTGATGGCGCATTGGTGCGGCGACGCGGCTTGCGAACGCAAGATCAGCGAGGAGACCGGCGCGACCATCCGGGTCATCCCCTTCGATGCGCCGACGGAGTCGGGCGCCTGCATCGCCGACGGGCGACCGTCCGACCAGCGGGTCCTCTTCGCCCGCGCCTACTGAGCCAACGCAGGCCCAGCGCCTACAGGCCCAGCGCCCACTAGGCGAGCGCGGCGCAGAGGCGCCGGGCTGCCCCTTCACGCCGGTCCACGCGGCCTGCCTCGTTCCGGCCGGACGGCCCTCGGCCGCCTGCCGCCTGCAGGCGCACGATGTCGCGGCAGATGAGCATCGTCATCCAGGTGTCTGACCTGACCAAGGCATACGGATCGCGCCGTGGCATCGTGGAGGTCACCTTCGACGTGGCCGACGGTGAGACGTTCGGCTTCCTGGGACCCAACGGCGCCGGCAAGACGACGACCATCCGAACGCTGCTCGGCCTGCTTCGCCCGACGGCCGGCCAGGCCACCATCTTCGGGCTCGATGTCTGGCGCGAGGCGCCGGACCTCCACCGCCGGATGGCCTACCTCGGCAGCGACCCCGGCTACCTGCCGGAGCTGACCTCGGCCGCCCAGCTCGACTACCTCGCCCACCTTCGAGGCCTGCCTCGCGGCGCCTGGCGCGGCCTCGCCGACCGCCTCGAGCTCGATCCGAGCATCCCCACGCGCAAGCTCTCCCGAGGCAACCGGCAGAAGATCGGCGTCGTGGCGGCGTTCATGGGCCACGAGCCGCTGATGGTCATGGACGAGCCGACGACCGGCCTCGACCCGCTGATGCAGCGTGAGTTCCTTGGCCTCGTGGCCGAGGCTCGTGCGGAGGGACGCACGATCTTCCTCTCCTCGCACAACCTGCAGGAGGTCGAGCGCGCCTGCGAGCGCGTGGCCATCATCCGTGAGGGCCGTCTGGTCGATATCTCGACCGTCGCCGAGCTGCTCGGGGAGCACTGGCGGTCGGTCAACCTGGTGTTGGCGGAGCCGGCGCCCGAGGGGACCTTCGTGCTGCCCAACGTCCGGGTCGTGGCCGTCACGGGTCGTGAGGTGCATGTCATGGTCCAAGGCGACGTGAACCCGCTGTTGGCGCGCATCGCTGCCCTCCACGTGCACGACATCGCCATCACCACGCCCGACGTCGAGGACCTCTTTCTGCGCCACTACCACGACGAGGCGCCGCGGGACGGATCCACTTCGGTCGGATCGAGCCCGACGGAGGCGGCTCGATGATGGTCGCCCTCCGACTCGAGCTGCGTCGCGCTCGAGGGCTGATCCTCTGGCTGTCCGTCATCACCGTCGCCTATGGCGCGACCATCGCCATCTTCTGGCCGATCATGCGCGACAACGCGGCCCTGCTCGGCGACTACATGAAGCTGTTCCCGCAGGGCTTTCTGGCCGCCTTCGGCATGGAGGGCAGCCTGGCCGACCCCGGGGTCTTCTTCAACACCTACCTGGGCAGCTGGCTGTGGCCGATCCTGGCGGCACTGGCCGCGGTCATGCTCGCCACACGGCCGGTGGCCGTGGATCTCGAGCATGGCTTCCTCGAGCTGCCGCTCTCGACCTCGCTCTCGCGGACCCATTACCTCCTGGCCTCTGTCGCCTCCCAGGCCCTGGCCCTGGGCATCCTCGCCCTCGTCACCGTGCTCGGGTTCTGGGCCGCCGCCACCGCCGTCGGCGCACCATACGATCTCGATCGGATGCTCATCGTCGCCGTCCTCGCCTGGGCCTTCGCCTGTGCCATCGCGGGCGTCACCTCCCTTGTCGCCGTCGTGACGCTCAGCCGAGCGATCGCGGCCGGCGTCGTCGTCGCGGCATTGCTCGCGATGTACCTCGTCAACGTGGTCGCGCAGATGCAGCCCGACCTGGCCGATCTCGCCCGCCTCAGCGCGCTGTACTACTTCCGGCCCACGCCGATCATCGACGAAGGTGCGGTGCCGGTGGGCGAGCTCGGGCTCTACGCCCTGGTGGCGGGCGTCGGCTGGCTGGCCAGCCTGCTCGCCTTCCGCCGTCGCGACCTGGCCGCCTGAGGCGGCACAGCCGGCCGCGGCTGTCGTGCGTGCATGAGCGTGTATACTTGCGCTCGACATCCGATCCGGCCGCCTCGAAACGTGGGTGACCCCCACGTTTCCTTATGAGCGGAGCGGGAACAGACGAGAGCGAGAGGAGGTGCGACGTGAGCCGCGATTTCATCGGCGCCCTTCTGCAGCTGAACGCAGAGAAGAACATCTCGCGTGAGGCGCTCATCCGGACCGTCGAAGAGGCCATCGAGTCAGCTTACCGACGCGTCGCCCCGGGCAACGAGAACGTCTGTGTCGAAGTGGACAGCGAGACCGGCAAGATTCGCGTCTTCCGAGCGATGACCGCGGTCGAAGAGGTCGAGGACCCGACGCTCGAGTTCACGCTCGAGGAGGCCCGCGCCGTCAAGTCCGACGCAGAGCTCGGTGAACGGATCGAGCTCGAGGAGCTGGACGCCTCGTCGTTCGGCCGCATCCATGCCCAGACGGCGAAGCAGGTCGTCCTGCAGCGCCTGCGCGAGGCGGAGCGCGAGCAGGTCTTCGGCCAGTTCGCGAACCTCGAGGGCGAGATCATCACCGGCACCGTCAGCCGCGTCGAGCCGCGCGCCATCATCCTGGACGTCGGCCGCGAGCCGAACCGCGTGGACGCCATCCTGGCCACGACCGAGCAGTCGGCCATGGAGCACTACCGCCTGGGCCAGCACGTCAAGGCCTACGTCCTCGAGGTGCGCCGCACGACGAAGGGCCCCCAGATCCTCGTCAGCCGAACCCACAAGGGCTTCCTTCGGCGGCTCTTCGAGCTCGAGGTGCCTGAGATCCACGCCGGCACGGTCGAGGTCCGGGCCATCGCCCGCGAGGCCGGCAGCCGCAGCAAGGTCGCCGTCGCCAGCCGCCAGGAGGGGCTCGACCCGGTCGGCGCCACAGTCGGCCAGCGTGGCAACCGCGTGCAGGCAGTGGTGGCCGAGCTGGGCGGCGAGAAGGTCGACATCATCCCCTGGTCCGACGACCCTGCGACCCTCGTCGCCAACGCGCTCAGCCCCGCCCAGGTTGTCGGCGTGCGCATCGACGAGGAGCTGCGCATCGCCAATGTCACCGTTCCCGAGCGGATGCTCTCGCTGGCCATCGGTCGCGAGGGCCAGAACGCCCGCCTGGCAGCCAAATTGACCGGTTGGCGCATCGACATCCGAAGCGACGTGGCGGCCGCCCCCGAGCCGGCCCCGCCTGTCCCGCCGGTACCGGAGCCGGCCCCCACATCCGAGGCTGAGAGACCGGTCGCCGCGGCCGAGGACGTCGCGACTGCGGCTCAGGCGGAGCCTCTCGCGGACGAAGGCGTCATCATCGTGCCGACCGTGGGGCCGGTCGTCGCCGCCAAACCCAAGCGCGCCAGCCGGGCCTCCAAGGCGGCGGTCGTGCCGACCGCGGGGCCGGTCGTCGCAGCCAAGCCCAAGCGCGCCAGCCGGGCCTCCAACGCGGCGGTCGTGCCGACCGCGGAGCCGGTGGTCACCGCCAAGCCCAAGCGCGCCAGCCGGGCCACCAAGGCCGATGCGGGCGAGGTGGCATCGTAGGTACCGCCGTTGCACCCGCCACCCGACTCGTGCCGCTGCGCACCTGTGTCGCCTGCCGCACGGAGCGCCCGAAGCGGGAGCTCGTGCGCGTCGTGCGCATGCCCGACGGCTCGGTCACGCTCGACCCGACCGGCCGCCTGGCTGGACGTGGCGCATACCTCTGCGCCGACGGTGCCTGCTGGTCTGCCGCCCTCAAGAAGCACAGTCTCGAGCGAGCGCTCGCGACGTCCCTGCCGCCGGACCTGCGCGCCCAGCTGGCCGCCGGCGATCCCCCGACCATCGAAGGAGGCATCCGTGGCTCGTAGCCGAAGCGGCACGCGCAATCGGCGTGGGCCCCGCAAGCCGCCCCGCACCCCCATGCAGAGTGGCGCCGGTGGCGTCACGACCATCGATCCGTCGCAGCGCGGCGCGATCGAGATCCCCAGTTCGATCACCGTCAAAGAGCTGGCCGACCTGCTCACGGTCAATCCCGCGGACGTCATCCGCGAGCTGATCAAGAGTGGCATCTTCGCCAGCATCAACCAGCTCATCGATCGCGACACGGCGTCGCTCGTCGCCACCGAGTTGGGCTACGAAGTCGCCGAGACGATGGCCCCATCGGTCGGCGGAGAGCCCAACGCCGAAGCGCCGGTCGCCGAGGCCACCAAGGAGGTCCTCTTCGAGGAGGACGACCCGTCCACGCTCCAGCCACGGGCGCCTATCGTGACCGTCATGGGCCACGTGGACCACGGCAAGACGAGCCTCCTCGACGCCATCCGGGCGACCGAGGTGGCGGCCGGCGAGCGCGGCGGCATCACCCAGCACATCGGTGCCAGCGAGGTCGTCAAGGACGGCAAGCGCGTCGTCTTCCTCGACACGCCGGGCCACGAGGCCTTCACCGCGATGCGCGCCCGCGGCGCCAGGGTGACCGACATCGCGGTCCTCGTGGTCGCCGCCGACGATGGCGTGATGCCCCAGACGCTCGAGGCCATCGATCACGCCCGCGCGGCCAAGGTGCCGATCATCATCGCGCTCAACAAGATCGACAAGGCCGACGCGAACCCAGAGCGGGTCAAGACGGAGCTCTCCGAGCACGGCGTCATCGTCGAGGACTATGGCGGTGACACTCCGCTCGTCCAGGTCAGCGCCAAGCAGCGTCTGGGCATCGACGAGCTCATCGAGATGATCCTGCTGGTCGCCGACCTCCAGGAGCTGACCGCCAACCCGAAGCGCGCCGCCGTCGGAACTGTGGTCGAGGCGGAGCTGGACAAGGGACGCGGCCCCGTGGCCACCATCCTCGTCCAGACCGGCACCCTGCGCATCGGCGACACGGTCGTCGTCGGGGACACCTCCGGCCGCGTCCGGGCGCTCGAGAACGGCAAGGGCGAGCGGGTCACCAAGGCGGGCCCATCGTCCGCGGTCGTCCTTCTCGGCCTGTCCGACGTGCCAGCCGCGGGCGACGTACTGCGGGCCGTGGCCGACGAGAAGACGGCCCGGGCCATGATCGAGGCACGGCGCGCTGCAGCCACCTCGCGACCGGAGGGCTCCGGGCGGGCGACGCTCGAGGACCTCTACCGTCAGATCCAGGCCGGCCAGACCAAGGAGCTGCGCCTGGTGATCAAAGCGGACGTCCAGGGTTCGCTTGGCGCCATCCGCCACGCCGTGGAGCAGATCGCGACCGACGAGGTCCGCATCAACATCATCCACGAGGGCACGGGCGACATCACCGACAACGACATCATGCTGGCGTCCGCCTCGGATGCCATCGTCGTCGGCTTCAGCACGCAGGTCGTCGAGACGGCGCGTCGGGCGGCCGAGGCCGAAGACGTGGACATCCGGCTCTACGACATCATCTACAAGCTGACCGACGACCTCGAGGCGGCCCTCCAGGGCCTGCTCGCACCGGAGATCGTGGAGACGGTCGAGGGTCGAGCCGAGGTGCGCCAGATCTTCCGCGTCGGCAAGTCCACGGTCATCGCCGGCTCGTACGTGACCGAGGGCCGCATCGTCCGCGGCGGCGCCCGCGTTTACCGCGGCGGCAAGCTCGTGGCCACCGACCGCATCGAGTCGTTGCGACGCTTCCGCGACGACGTGCGCGAGGTCGCTCAGAGCTACGAGTGCGGCATCGGGCTGGCCGGCTATCACGAGCTCGTCGAAGGCGACGTCGTGGAGTGCTTCACACAGCAGACGGTCTCGCGCGCCCAGAGCGCCTGAGCCGTCCGCGTCCACCATGACCCAGCGAACGCAGCGCGTCGACGAGCTCCTGCGTGAGGAGATCAGCCGCATCATCGCGCGTGAGATCGAGGATCCGCGGGTCGGTTTCGTGACCATCACGCGCGTCGAGGTCTCGGCTGACCTGCGGCATGGGACCGTCTGGGCCTCGGTCATCGGGACGGCCGACGAACGCAAGGCGACCATTCGCGCGCTGGGTCGAGCGATGCCCTTCGTCCGACACCGCCTGGGCGAACTGCGCATCCGTCGCGTCCCCGAGCTCCACCTGCGCCTCGACGACTCCGCGGAGAAGGGTACGCGCGTCCTCTCGATCCTCCACGAGCTGGAGGCCGGCCATGATCCGGCGCCGGCACCGACGGCCGAGACGCTCCCCACACCGCGGAAGGCCGCGCTCGAGCCCGAGGCGGCCGAGGAGCCAGTGGCGGCCGACGCCCCCGGGGTCGCGGTCTCCCGATCGGCCGAGGACGCGCCCGCCTCGTGAGCGTCAGCCTTCCGGCACCGGCCGCCCTGACGACCGCCGACCTGGCCGCGGTGCCGGCCGAGGTGGTCGCCTGTCTCCGCTCGGCGAGGAACGTGCTCACGGTCTGCCACGAGAACCCCGAGGCCGACGCGCTCGGCTCCGCCCTCGCCCATGCCTTGATCGTCGAGTCGCTCGGCGGGCGCGCGACCCCTGTCTGTGCCGATCCGGTGCCGCCGATGTACGACTTCATGCCGGGCATCGAGCGCCTGCGAATGGATCCCGACCCCGACCTCGACTACGACCTCATCGTGGTCGGGGACTGTGGCGAGCTCGAGCGGGTCGGGCGCGTGCTGACCCAGCACGCCGAGCTCTTCGGGCGGGTGCCCATCGTGAACATCGACCACCACATCTCGAACCGCGGCTTCGGCGTCGTGGACTGGGTGGACCCGAGCGCGGCCGCGACCTGCGAGATGACGACCTTGCTGGCCTGTGCCTTGGGCGTGCCCCTCGACGCGGCCGGAGGCCAGCTCGCCGCCAGCCTCATCGCCGGGGTGGTCATCGACACGGCCAACTTCCAACACCCCAACACCACGCCGCGCACGCTGCGCGTGGCGGCCGAGCTCTTGGCAGCCGGTGCGCCGCTCTTCGAGTCCGCCCGCGCGCTCTACCGGACCAAGCCGAACCGGCAGCTGCGACTCTTCGGCCTCGTCCTCGGACGACTGAACGACGAGCTCGACGGTCGCCTGATCTGGTCCACCCTGACCCAGGGGGACTATCTCGCCGCCGGCGCCGGGCCTCAGGACACGGAGGGCCTCATCGACCTCCTCAGCCAGTCATCCACGGCCGACATCGCCGTCCTCCTCAAGCAGGACGGCGATCTGACGCGGATCAGCGTCCGGACGCGCGAGGGCGGCGTGGACGCGACCGAGCTCTGCGGCCATTTCGGCGGCGGGGGCCACGCCCGCGCCGCCGGCGCCACCGTCCCCTTCACGATCGACGCCGCCCCGGGCGTGGTCCTGGCCGAGGCTCGCCGTCTGCTGGGCGTGCCTGCCGCGCCATGATGGGCCGCTCGCGTGCGTTGGGCGACGGCACCTTCGACGGTGTCCTCGTGGTGGACAAGCCCGTCGGTCCGACCTCTCATGACATCGTGGACCTCATCCGGCGGCTGACCGGCGTCCGTCGCGTCGGCCACGGCGGTACGCTCGACCCGTTCGCCGGTGGGGTGCTGCCGGTCTTCATCGGACGCGCCACGCGGCTCGTGGAGTACCACATGTCCGACGCCAAGGCTTACCGCGCGATGATCGCTTTCGGCGCCACGTCGACCACGGACGACCTCGACGGCGAGTTGACGCCGGGGGAGGGTCAGGCTCCCGACCGGGCTGGGGTGGAGGCCGGCCTGATGCCCTTCCGTGGACGGATCAGCCAGGTGCCGCCCGACTACTCCGCCGTCCGCGTGCAGGGTCGCCGGGCGTACGAGCTGGCTCGTGACGGCGAACGTCCGACGCTCAGCGCGCGGGATGTCGAGATCCAGCGGCTCGACCTCGTGGCTTGGGACGACACGGACCGCGCGCGACCGACGGCCACCGTCGAGATCGCCTGCTCAGCCGGGACCTACATCCGGGCCATCGCGCGCGACCTCGGGGTCGCCCTGAGCTGCGGCGCGTACCTGGTGGCCCTGACCCGATCACGCAGCGGCCCCTTCAGCCGCGATCAGGCGCACGTCCCGGAAGCCATCCGGGCCGCCTTCGCTTCCGGCCACGGCGCCAGCCTCCTGCTGCCGGCTGACTCCGGCCTCGACGCCTTCCCGTCCCTGGTCCTCGATGGCGGCGATCTCCAGGCGCTCCTTCGTGGCCAGGTCGTCCGGGCGCCCGTCGACGTCGCGCGCGATGCCGGAGCCCAGCCGAATGGCGGCCACTGCAGGATCCACGATGCCAGCGGCCGTCTGGCCGCCATCGCGAGGCTCGAGGGCGGGCGGCTCCACCCGGAGAAGGTGCTCGTCGAGCCGCAGCCGCGAGCCTGAGCGTGGAGCGGCACGCGAGCCTCGAGGACCTGCCTGCGGACGCTCGGATCGTGGCGACCGTCGGTGCCTTCGACGGCCTCCATCGCGGCCACGTCGCCCTCATCGGCCGGCTCGCCCGTGAGGCTCGCCGTCGCCGGGCGCAGGCGGTCGTGGTGACCTTCGAGCCGCATCCGGCTGCCGTCCTGCGCGGGGAGCCGCCAGAGCTCCTCTGCGACCCATCGGAGCGCGACGCCCGGCTGGCCGCATTGGGCGTCGATCACCTGGTGGTCGAGCCCTTCGATGCAGCCCTCGCGGCCCAGTCGGCCGAGGCGTTCGTCGGACGCCTCGGCGGCGGCCGCGAGCTGGTCGCGCTGCTCATGACCGCGACCTCCGCCTTCGGACGCGGCCGCGGTGGCACGCTGGCCTCGATGCGGAACCTGGGTGCGGCGCGCGGCTTTGACGTCGTCGAGGTCGGCCAGCGCCGGAGTGGGCGTGCCATCGTCTCGAGCAGCCGGATCCGTGAAGCCGTGGGTGCGGGACGCCTGTCCGAGGCGGCGCGCCTGCTCGGCCGGCCGTATGCCGTCACGGGCACCGTCGTGCATGGGGACGGCCGCGGCCGAGGGCTCGGCTTCCCGACCGCCAACCTCGCCTTCGACGAGCCCGTGTGCCTGCCTCCCAACGGCATCTATGCCGTCCGGGTTAGCTGGGGCGATGATCCGATGGAGCCTGAGCGACACGCGGACGGCGTCGCGTCGCTCGGCGTGCGCCCGACCTTCGGCGTCGGAGCGAGGGTGCTGGAGGTCTTCCTGCTCGACACGGACGAGGATCTGTATGGCCATCGCCTGCGGGTCGTCTTCATCCGTCGGCAGCGTGGAGAGCGGCGCTACACGAGCGTGGATCGGCTCGTGGTTCAGATGCAGCGCGATGTCGCCCGCGCGCGACGCTTGCTGGCGCCATCCCGAGCGTGAAGGTCGGGTTTGCCGGTTGGGGCCTCGGCTGCTAGACTCCGTTGGTCAAAGATGGAGAAGAATCTTCGGAGGACCGGGTGCCGCTGACGCGGGAGATCAAGGAAGCCATTATCACCGACTTCGCCGTCGAGGACGGCGACACGGGCTCGCCCGAGGTCCAGATCGCGCTCCTGACCGGACGCATCAAGGACTTGACCGGGCATCTTCAGCGCTTCCCCAAGGACAACCACTCGCGCCGCGGCCTCCTCAAGCTCGTCGGGCAGCGACGTCGTCTCCTTGCGTACCTCGTGCGCAAGGACAACGCGCGCTACCGCGCCGTCATCGCACGGCTGGGGCTGCGCCGCTAGTCGGCACCCCGCGGGGGCGGAACGCCACCACACGAACGGCTCACGGCAGCCAGCCCTGAGCGTCCGCAGATTGGGCCCGCGTTCCAGCTCGACATGCCAAGGTCCGTCCTCCGAGTCATGGAGGACTGATGTCAGTCACGCTCTCAACTGAACTCGGTGGCCGGACGCTGACCATCGAGACCGGCCGGCTCGCCCGCCTCGCCGGCGGCTCGGTCACCGTCCGGTACGGTGACACGCTCGTGCTGGGCACGGCGAACCGTTCCGACCCCCGCCCCGGCCTCGACTTCTTCCCGCTCACGGTCGAGTTCGAGGAGCGCATGTACGCCGCGGGGAAGATCCCCGGTGGCTTCATCAAGCGCGAGGCGCGAGCATCGGAGGCGGCGACCCTGGCCGCCCGCCTGACCGACCGCCCCATCCGCCCGCTCTTCCCAGAGGGCTACAAGGATGACATCCAGCTCGTCATCACGGTCCTCTCGACCGACCAGGAGAACGAGCCCGACGTCATCGGCACCATCGCCGCGTCGGCCGCGCTGAGCATCAGCGAGATCCCGTTCCACGGCCCGGTCGGAGCCGTCCGCGTCGGGCGCATCGGCGGCGAGTTCGTGGTCAACCCGACCTTCACCGAGCTCGCGGAGTCGGAGCTCGACCTCATCGTCTCAGGCACACGCGACGCGATCATGATGGTCGAGGCCGGTGCCAAGCTGCTGCCCGAGGATGTCATGGCCGAGGCCATCCTCTTCGGTCATCGTGCGCTGCAGCCTCTCATCGACCTCCAGGAGGAGCTCCAGAAGGCCTGCGGCAAGGCCAAGATCACGCCCTTCCTCGAGGCCGGCACCGGCACCGTGCTGGAGTTCGCCAAGACGGCCGAGGCCGGCGGTGAGTTCGTGATCGTCGACGTCGAGACGACCGGCACTGACCCGAAGATGGCCGACCTGGTCGAGATCGCTGCGGTCAGGGTCAAGGGCGGCAAGATCACCGACCGGTGGTCCACGCTCGTGAACCCAGGCCGCCCGATCATCGGCAACCAGATGCACGGCATCACCGATGCTGACGTCGCCAAGGCACCCAAGCCGGCCGCTGCCGCCAAGGAGGCCCTCGCCTTCATCGGCGATGCCCCCATCGTCGGCCACAGCGTCGGCTTCGACCTGGGTTTCCTCGAGGCCGCTCTCGCTGATGGGACCCACTTCGAGCAGGGCCGCTACCTCGACACGCTGACCATCGCTCGCGAGGGGTATCCGGACCTCGAGAACTACAAGCTGCCGACCCTCTCGCACTTCTTCGGCATCGAGCTGTCCCAGGCGCACCGAGCGCTGCCGGACGCCGAGGCTACGGCCAACCTGCTGATCTGGTTCGCCAACGATCTGCCGGGCCGGCTGAGCGTCCTTCGCCAATCGATCG
>Ga0315278_10003100_pt1 | contig 14841 bp, 11 predicted proteins | sample YL17G06_0_MG_FD_203880 | JGI IMG/M metagenome (GOLD analysis project Ga0315278, IMG submission 203880) | Sediment microbial communities from Yellowstone Lake, YNP, Wyoming, USA - YL17G06_0 | ecosystem: Environmental > Aquatic > Freshwater > Lake > Sediment | place: USA: Wyoming | collected... | reverse complement strand
CGTCGGCGTCGCAGTGGGCCAGGAGGATCTTCTCAACGAGCGTGTGCGCCAACCAACCCCTCCAGTGCCGTGAGGCACTCGTCGAGCGACACGACATCGCCGTACTTGAGGTCGATGTCGTACAGCGCCGCCTCCTGGGCAGCGGGGTTTCGGTCGCCGACGGCCTCGCGCGGCACGACGGGCCGATACCCGTGCTGAAGCACGTCCACTGCCGTCGCGCGAACGCAGCCCGACGTCGACGCGCCGGTGACGATCACGCTGTCACACTGGTGCGAGGCGAGCAGGCTCGCAAACGGCGTCCCGAAGAATGCGGACGCGTAGAGCTTGTTCAGCACCGGCTCGTTCGGGCGCGGGGCGATCCGCTCGTCGATCTCGACCCAGCTCGAGCCGGCCTCGAGGGTGAGCAGCGCGGGCACCTTCTCGATGAACGCCTTCGCCGTCACCTTGTCGCCCTCGCCGTACGAGACCGTGGTGTAGACCACCGGCACCTCCGCCCGCCTCGCCGCGTCGAGCAGCTTGCCGATGGCGGCGATCGTGTCGTCGAGATCACAGACCAGCGGCGACGCCGGGTCGGTGAAGCCGTTGTTCATGTCGATGATGACGAGGGCCGGGCGGCGGCCGACGCCGCCGCCCTTCTGCCCGAAGCCCTCGAACTGCTGCCCGCTCACCGCTAGACGGCTTCCCGCTCGCGCATCCGGGCAAGCGCGTCGGCCCCGTCCTGGAGCGGCGACCACCGCAGCGGCTTCGCCGGGGTCGGAGGCTCGAGCCCCGTCTCCGCCTTGCAGTTCGCGAGCACCTGCTCGAGCGACGGCCCGAAGTCGAAGGCGAGAGCCTCGCCGCGCTCGCCGCGCTGGCGCTCGCGCTCCCGCTCCGTCAACTCGACGTCCGCCGTGCCGTCGGCGGCGAAGACGACGCCGTAGCTCGTACGCGCCTTCTCGTGCGAGACGAGCCCCAGCTGGACGTCGCGAACGACGGCATCGACCGGGCGGTCGAGCCGGTCCTTCCAGCCGCCGCCGCCTGCCGTCCGGTAGACCAGCATGTCCCCTGGGACGACCTCGACGTTGTCGCACTTCGAGGGCAGCCGCTCCTCCGTGCCGTCGGCGCGGACGAGGAGCTTCTCCGACCGCTCGCCGGGCTCGCCGCCGAGCACGCCCCACGGGCGCGTCAGCCAGCGGTCGTCGTGGATCGACACCTCGCCGGGCTCGAGGTAGACGTAACGCTTCTCGACGCCGTTGCCGCCGCGGTGCAGGCCGGCGCCGCCCGAGTCCTGGATCGTCGTGTACCCGTCGATCCGCAGGGGGTAGTAGGCCTCGAGGTACTCCGTCGGGATGTTCTCGAACAGCGGCCACCAAGAGTGGCCGTCCATGCCGTCGCCGATCGGCCGGCCGGGGATGCCGCCGTAGAGGATCTCCATCGAGTAGAAGAAGTCTCCGCCGCCGTTCCAGCCCGAGTAGAGCATGTACGGCGAGGTGCCGTAGCCCGCCGCCGTGTTCAGCTCCGGGGCGTTCTTGCAGAGCGCGCCGCCGAGCACGTCGAACTGCCGTGCGAGGGCGTGGGTGCGGCAGCCCAGCGCAGCCGGGTACTTCGGCTTGAGCAGGCAGCCCTCGGGCATCACCACGTGGAGCAGGGGGTAGAACCCGTCGTTGAAGAGGATCTGGGGATCGTTGACCATGATCAGGTAGATCCCGATGAACATCTTGAACATGCCCTCGGAGAGGTAGAAGTTGATCGGCCCGAGAGCCTGCGGATCGGTGCCCGACCAGTCGAAGAAGGCGTGCTCCCCCTCCCGCCAGATCGTCAGCTGCATCTTGAACGGGCCGTTGCCGAGCCCATCGTCGTCGATGTAGTCGACGAACGTCTGGGGCTCCTCAGGGATGGCCACCGAGATGAGGAACTTCATCGCCTCGTACGTGCGATCGAGCAGGGCCTGCAGCGCCGCCAGGTAGGTCTCCTTGCCGAACCGCTCGCACAGGTCGAGTACGCGCCGCTCACCGGCACGGCAGCCGGCGACGATCGCGAACAGGTCCGCGCGGTTCATCTCGGGAAGCCGCACGTTGTTGAGGATCAGCCGAAGGACGTCCTCCTGCACGACCCCGCGCTCGATGATCTTGATCGGCGGGATGATGATTCCCTCCTCGAAGATCGTGCGGGCGCCCGTCGGCAGCGACCCCGCCAGCGGGCCGCCGGCGTCCATCTGGTGGCCGAACTGGCTCGACCAGCCGACGAGCTCGTCCTCGTAGAAGATCGGCAGGAGGACGAGCCAGTCGTTCGTGTGTGAGATCGAGCCCGAGCACTTGAACGGGTCCGAGGTGAGGATCACGTCACCCGGGTACACGCCGCGGTCCCAGTCGGCCATCATCTCGTTGATGTAGGCGCCGAACTGTCCCACGACCATGCGGCCGCGCGGGTCGGTGAGCATGGGGAACTCGTCGTGCTGCTCGCGGATGACGGGGCTCATGGCGGACCGGAACAGAACCGCGTCCATCTCGTACCGCGCGTTCTTCAGTGCGCCCTCGATGATGTCGAGCGTGACCGGATCGACCGTGATGTCGGTCGGGATCTCGGCGATCCGCAGCTCGTCGTTCGTGGTGGGTGCCATCGGTCAGCCCTCTCAGTCGTTCGGGTTGATGAGGATGTTGAAGTTGACGTCGACGTCGGCCACGTAGCCCGGAAGCACGACGGTCGTCGAGTCGAACTCGGTCACGATCGCCGGGCCCTCGAACCGCATCTGCGGCCTCAGCCTGGCCCGGTCGTAGACCGTCGTAGCGTACTGCTGCCCGTCGAACCAGACCTGCTGCTCGTCCACGGCGGCGCCGGAGGCATCGGTGCCGGCAGGCTCTCCGAGCGGGAGCTCGGGCTTCGGCACGCTGCCGAACCCGACCGCGCGCAGGTTGACGATCTCGCTGCCCGTGCCGTGCATGCGGAACCCGTAGAGCTGCTCGTGCAGGCGGTTGAAACGCTCCTCGAGGTCGCCGACGCCGACCGAGCGGATCTCCTCCGGGTCGATCGTCACGGGGATCTCGTAGCCCTGCCCGTGGTACCGCATGTCCGCGGTGTGCGTGATCGATCGCGCACCGGCCGCGATCCCTTCGCTCTCGAGCCAGGCGTCTGCGCGGCCGCCGAGATCGTCGAGGATCCGGGCCACCTCCTCCGGCTCGGCCTCGGAGAGCAGGCGGATGTAGGTCTGGGCGAACTCGTCGCGGAAGTCGGCGACGAGGTCGCCGATGGCGCAAAGCAGGCCCGGTGCCGGCGGCACGAGGACGGGGAACGACCCCATCAGCCTGGCGACGGCGTTCGCGTGGAGCGGCCCCGCGCCGCCGTAGGCGACGAGCGCGAAGTCGCGTGGGTCGTGGCCACGCTGGACGGAGACGAGGCGCAGCGCGCCCGCCATGTTCTCGTTCACGATCGCGAGGATTCCCTCTGCAGCCTCCTCGAGGGACGAGAGACCCATCGCATCGGCGATCGTCTGGACCGCCGCGCGCGACGCCTCGACGTCGAGCGCCATCTCGCCACCGAGCAGCTGCGGCGGGAGGTGGCCGAGCACGACGTTCGCGTCGGTCACGGTCGGCAGTTCTCCACCCCTGCCGTAGGCGGCCGGCCCGGGAGCGGCGCCCGCCGACTCCGGCCCGACGCGAAGCGCCTTCGTCAGCTGGGGCACATGGGCGATCGAGCCGCCGCCGGCGCCGACCGTGTGGACGTCGACGGACGGGACGCGGATGCGGAAGTGCGAGATCGCCGTCTCGCGCCCGATCGTCGGCTGCCCGTTCTGGCAGAGCGCGACGTCGGTGGACGTCCCTCCCATATCGAACGTGAGGATGTCCTCGAACCCGGCCTTGGAGGCGACGAAGAGGGCGCCGGCGACGCCCCCCGACGGCCCGGAGAGCACGGCGTAGATCGGGTTCCGCGCCGCCTCGCGGGTCGTCATCAGCCCCGCGTCGGAGCGGAGGATGTTCACGTCCGCCTTCGCGCCGATCGCCTGGAGCTCGGACTGGAGGCGGTTCACGTAGTCGGCGACCTTCGGCCGCACGTAGGAGTTCATGCAGGCCGTCAGTGCCCGCTCGTACTCCCGGAACTCGGGCAGCACCTGGGCGCTGAGCGTCACCGGGAAGCCCGGGTAGAGGCGCTCGACGATGGCCCCGACCTGCTCCTCGTGAGCGGGGTTGACGTACGAGTTTATGAGCGCGATGGTCAGCGACTCGATGCCCGACTCGACGAGGTCGCGCACGATCTCCTCTACCTGTGCCTCGTCGACCGGAGTGACGACCTCTCCGCGCGCGTCGAGGCGCTCGACTGCCTCGCGCGTGTCGGCGAGCGACGCCGGCGGATCGGGCTTGACCATGATGATCCAGCCCGCCAGCGGTCCCGGCGTCTGGGAGCGGGCGAGATGGAGGATCTGCCCGAAGCCCGTCGTCGTGATCAGCCCGACGCGGGCGCCCTTGGACTCGAGCACCGCGTTCGTCGCGACGGTGGTGCCGTGAAGGATGTTCTGCAGCTCGTCGACGCCGATGCCCGCCTCGTCGCAGATCCGCCGGACGCCGGTGAGCACGCCCTCCGACGGGTCATGGGGCGTCGACGGCGTCTTGACGCGGAACTGGGCGCCACCGTTGCCCTCGGATACGAGGAAGAGATCGGTGAACGTGCCGCCGACGTCGACCCCTAGCCTGTACGCCATCTCTGGTGTCCTTTCGGTTCTAGCCGGCGATCGGAGCGAACGTTCCGGCTTTGTAGACTTGGCCCTCGAGCTCCCGCCCGAGGTGTGATTCGAGCCATTTCGCCACGTCGATGAGCGCGCCGAGATCGATGCCGGTCTCGACTCCTTCGCCGTGGAAGAGGTACACGAGGTCCTCGGTCGCGATATTCCCTGTCGCCCGAGGTGCGAACGGGCATCCGCCGATCCCGCCGATCGAGGCGTCGAACACCGTCGCCCCGGCCTCGAGCGCAGCGTATGCATTTGCGAACCCGATGTTGCGCGTGTTGTGCAGGTGGATCCCGACCGGAACCCCGAACGGCATCATGCGGCCGACGAGGTCGCGCACCTGCCGCGGGACGCCGACGCCGACGGTGTCCGCGACGGTGATCTCGTCGGCCCCGGCGCCGACGACTCGCTCCGCGAGCTCGGCGACGCGGCCCGGGTCGACGGCTCCCTCGAACGGGCAGCCGAACGCGACGCCGATCGTCACGGTCGACCGGATGCCGTCGGCCTTCGCCCGCTCGACGATCCGCAGGGCGCCGGCGACACCGTCCTCGACGGATGCGTGCGCGTTGCGCTGGTTGAACTCCTCGGTCGCAGCGAAGGCGAAGTGAACCTCGTCGAGACCGCATGCGTGGAGCCTGTCGTAGCCCCGCTCGTTGACGGCGAGCCCCGCGTAGACGACGCCCTCGCGCCGCTCGATCGCCGCGACCACCTCCTCCGCGCCGGCCATCTGCGGCACGTGCCTGGGGCTGACGAAGCTGACGGCCTCGATGCGCGGCACGCCGGAGGCTGCCAGCATCTCGACGAGCTCGGCGCGCACCGCCGGCTCGAGCGTCACCGGCTGGTTCTGGAGGCCGTCCCGCGGTCCGACGTCGCAGATCGTGATGCTCATACGACACCATCATGTCGCAACCCGTCGAGCTCCGACGCGGTGAGCCCGAGCAGGCCGCAGTAGATCTCCTCATTGTGGCTGCCCTCCTGCCACGTGCCTGACCACCGCACCTCGCCCGGCGTCTCCGAGAACTTCGGAACGATGCCCGGCCCGATGTACGGCCCGAACTCGGGATCCACGTGCTCGACGAGCATGTCTCGCGCCCTGAACTGCGAGTCCTCGAAGATCTCGGCGATCGTGTTGATCGGCCCGCAGACGACACCGACGTCGTTGAGGATGCGGTCGATGTCCTGGGCGTCGTGCCGCGCCGCCCACTCCGCGACGATGCCCTCGATCGCCCCCTGGTTCTCACCGCGCGCGAGATGCGTCGCGAAGCGCGGATCGTCGGCGAGCTCGGGCTGACCCATCGCCTCGCACAGACGGCGGAAGACGTTGTCCTGGTTCGCAGCGATCACCACCCAGAGGTCATCGTGCGACTTGAAGATGTTCGACGGCGCCACGCCCTTCAGCCCCGTGCCGGTGGGCTGGCGCACGATGCCGAGCCGGTCGTACTCGGGGACGGCGCTCTCGAGCAGCGCGAACGACGCCTCCATCAGCGACACGTCGACGACCTGCCCTCGGCCGTCGCCGAGCACGTCGCGGTGGTAGAGGGCCGCGAGGATGCCCTGCACAGCGAACATCGCGGCGAGCGAGTCGCCGAGCGAGATCCCGGTGCGTGGGGGCGCCTCGCCCGGGAAGCCGTTGATGTAGCGGAGCCCGCCCATCGCCTCGGCCACCGATGCGAAGCCCGCACGCTCGGCATACGGCCCGGTCTGGCCGTACCCGGAGATGCGCGCCAGGACGATGCCCGGGTTGGCGGCCGAGAGCCGGTCGTAGCCGAGGTTCCACCGCTCGAGCGTGCCCGGGCGGAAGTTCTCGGAGACGACGTCCGCGACGCGGACGAGCTCGAGCAGGAGCTCCTGGCCTCGCGACTCACGGAGGTTGAGCGTGATGCACTTCTTGTTCCGCGACTGCACCGGCCACCAGAGAGAACGGCCCTCGTAGCGTGCGTGACCCCAATCGCGGAGCGGGTCGGGCTTCCCGGGCGGCTCGACCTTGATCACCTCCGCGCCCATGTCGCCGAGCAGGCGGCCGGCGAACGGCCCGGCGAGCAACGTGCCGAGCTCGATCAGCTGCAGACCCGCGAGGGGGCCGGGGCCGCCGCGCCCGGGGTGCGTGGAGTCGACAGGCCTGCCGTCTGTCACCTGATCACCGTCCGCACCATCTCACTACCACGCCGTCCATCCGCCGTCGACTGCAAGGATGTGCCCGGTGACCAGGGTGGCCTGGTCGGAGGCGAGGAAGACGATGGCGCCGACGACCTCCGACGGCACGCCGATCCGTCCCACGGGCAGTCGCCGGAGCACGTCTGCACGAAACGCCTCGTCCTCGAACATCGGACGTGTGAGGGGGGTGTCGACGAACGTCGGCGCGACGGCGTTGACGGCGATCCCGTCGGGCGCCCACTCCACGGCGAGCGCCCGCACGAGCCCGTTCACGGCGTGCTTGCTCGCGCAGTAGGCAGCTCGGCCGGGGTAGCCGACCTCCCCCATCTGCGACGAGATGGCGACGATCCGCGCGCCGCGTCCCCGGGCGCGGACGGCAGAGGCGAACGCGCGGCACGCGAGATACGTGCCGCGAAGGTTGGTGTCGACGACCAGGTCGAAGTCGTCGAGCGACTGCTCGAGTGTCGCGGAGGGACGGTTCAGCCCTGCTGCCGTCACACAGATGGCGAGGTCGCCGTAAGCGGCGGCCGCCTCGACGAGACGCTCGACGTCGCTCGGGGACCGCACGTCCCCGACGCACGCCTCCGCCCGGCCTCCGCGCTCGCGCACCTCGCCGGCCACTGCGGCCAACTCCTCCTCCGAGCGGGAGAAGAGCGTCAGGCTCGCCCCCGCCTCCGCCAGGGCGAGCGCGGCCGCGCGACCGATACCGCGCCCTGCTCCGGTCACGATCGCGTGCCTGCCGTCGAGTCGTTGGCTGGGAAGCATCTGCGCAGGCACGACCGTCACGCCTCGACCTCCCGCCGGAGCCTTGCCAGCGCGACGTAGGCACGATCCCGCCGGTCGATCAGCTCCTCCGCCTGCGCCTGCGACAGCTCCAGGAACCCTCGTCCGGTCTTGACCCCGAACTCCCCGCGGGCGACGTGCGCCCGGAGGACGTTGGGAGCGGACAGGCCTGCGCCGAGGCCCCGCTCGAGCGTGTCGAAGATGTCGGCGTAGACGTCGAGCCCCGCCATATCGGCGATCGTGAAAGGGCCGAAGAACGGAAGCCGGAAGCCGAAGGACGAGCGCACGACCTCGTCGACCTGGTCGGGACTCGCGATCCCGTCCTCCACGATCCTTGCCGCCTCCCTGAACATGGCAAACTGGATGCGGTTGGCGACGAACCCGGGACCGTCGCCGACGACGACGGCGCTCTTGCCGAGCCGGGTCAGCGCGCCGACGACCGTCTCGACGACGTACCCGTCGGTCGAGCTCGTGGGGATCACCTCGACACACGGCACGAGGAGGGGAGGGACGAACCAGTGCACGCCGAGGAACCGCTCCGGCCGTCGCAGAACCGCCGCGAGCTCCGTGATCGGGATGGACGACGTGTTCGTCGCGATGATGGCGTCGTCTCCGACGGTCGCCTCGATCTCGCCGTACGCTGCCGCCTTCACGTCGGGACGCTCGAAGACAGCCTCGACGACGAGATCGGCGCCCTGCACGGCGTCCGCAATCGACGCCGCGGCCGAGAGGTGCTGCTCCGCGATCGCCGCGGTGCCGCGGCCGACGTTGCCTCCCGCTTCGAGCCGGGAGAGGAGCTCGACGGAGCGCTCCCGCGCCGCCGCGGACAGCTCCGGGGTGGCGTCGACGAGCACGGTCGTGATGCCGCTCGCGGCGAAGACGTGCGAGATGCCGATACCCATCGTCCCCGCGCCGACGATGGCCACCCTGGACGGCCAAGCACGCTCGGTCACAGAGACGCCCTCAACATCGCTTCGAGCTCGGCCGCGCCGATCTCCTTCGGGGCGCCGACGAGGAGCCGCCGCTGGTCGAGTGCGCCGGGGACGAGAGCCCCCAGGTCGTCCGCGCCGTATCCGACCTCGCTGAGCCGCGTCGGCGCGCCAACGTCCTCCATCAGCTGCTCGAGAGAGACAGCGAGGTCGTCGCCGCCGTCGAGGAGCCGTGCCGCGGTTGCGCACCGCTCGGGCACGGCGTCCGCGATGAAGCGAAACACGGCCGGCGCGCTCAAGGCGACGGCGAAGCCGTGCGGGACGAGCGCTGCGCCGCCGTAGCCCGGCGGCCTCCACTCGTGCTGGAGCGAGGCGATCGGGTAGGCGAGCGCATGCGGGATGTGGACGCCCGCGCCGGAGAAGGCGATGCCGGCGATCGTCGAGGCCAGTGCCATCGCCGTCCGGGCCTCGATGTCGCTCGCGTCCGAGACGGCGGTGCGGAGGTTCCGGCCGACGAGCTCGATCGCGCGCTCGCACAGCGGGTCGGAGAACGGGTTGGCGCCCTGGTACGGCGGCCGCTCGCCGAGCGGGAGATGCGGCCGCGTGTCGTAGGACGAGACGGTGTACGCCTCGAGCGCGTGCATCAGCGCGTCGATGCCGGTCGACGCCGTGACCCCCGGGGGGCACGACACGGTCAACGCAGGGTCGACGATCGCGAGCGACGGCCGCAGGTACTGATGCGAGATGCCCGTCTTCGTCCCAAGCCGCGGGAAGTCGACGATCGCCACCGTCGTGACCTCGGAGCCTGTGCCCGACGTCGTCGGCAGCGCGACGATCGGAAGCACGGGCCCCGGCAGCGCCCGGCCCGCGCCGATCGGCGCGTTGACGTAGTCGAGCAGGTCTCCCTCGTGCGTCGCGAACAGCGCGCAGAGCTTCGCGGTGTCGAGCGCGGAGCCGCCGCCGACGCCGACGAATCCGTCGAAGCCGCCGCGCGCGGCCTCCACCGCCTCCTGCACGGACGTCTCGTTCGGCTCGCCGACAATGTGGTCGTAGACGACCGGCTCGACGCCGGCGGCGCGAAGCAACGCCTCGAGGCGCCCGCCGAGGCCGGACTCGGTCACGAAACGGTCGCAGACGACGAGGGCGCGTGTGACCCCGAGCTGCCGGAGGTGCTCACCTGTCTCGGCCGAGGCGCCCGCGCCGAAGACGACACGCGCGGCGTTGAACGTGACGATCGCGGCGCCGGCGCTGCTCACGGGCGGACCGTCTTCTGGGCAGGCCCCCGGGCTGCCGGTGCGATCGCGGCGATGGCCTCGTCGATCGAGATCACGTCCCCGTACTTCGCGTCGATGTCCAGCAGCGACCCGTTGTGCGCGTCGGCCGCCCTGTCCGCCACACCGTCCCGCGGCACGAGGACGCGGTAGCCGTACTGGAGCGCGTCGACCGCCGTCGCCCGCACGCAACCCGAGGTGGACGCGCCCGTGACCACGACCGTGTCGCAGCCCGCCTCGCGAAGCATCTCGTCGAGGCGCGTTCCGAAGAACGCGGACGCGAAGAGCTTGACGAGCACCGGCTCCTCCGCGTGACGGGCAAGGCGCGCGTCGACCTCGACCCAGGGAGAGCCCGGACGCAACGTCGCGAGCGCGGGCGCCTTGGCGACGAACATCGCGGCCCGCGCGAGGTCGTCGTCGTCGTAGCAGACCGTCGTGAAGATCACCGGCACTCTCGCGGCCCGCGCCGCGTCGAGCAGATGGCGGGTCGCGCCGACCGCGGCGTCCGCGTCGCAAGCGAGAGCAGACGCCGGGTTCGTGAAGCCTTCGATGAAGTCGACGACGACGACCGCCGGGCGCTCGCCCGCCCCCTGGCGGCCACCGAAGCCACGGGAGTCGTAGACGTCGCGCGCGCTCATCGCGACTGCCACTCGGCGAGCCCGAGCAACGCGTTGACGTCGTCGAAGCTCGTGAAGCGATCCATGAGGGACGTGGTGGTCCGCTCCTGGACGACGGCCCGGCAGAGCTCCTCGTAGGCCTTGGCGAAGAGCCACGTCTGCGTGCTGGGAAAGATGACGAGCTTGTACCCCATCTCCTCCAGCTCGGGGGTCGGGATCGACGGAGACCTTCCCGTCTCCGACATGTTCGCGACGCAGGGCGCAGAGCAGCGCTCGGTGATCGCCGCGTACTCCTCCACCGTGCGGGGGGCATCGACGAACACGAGATCGGCGCCGGCCTCGCTGTAGGCGTTGCAGCGCGCGATCGTGTCCTCGAGCCCGGTCACCTGGAGCGCGTCTGACCGCGCGATGATCAGCGTCTCGTCGGAGCGTCTCGCGGCCACGGCGGCGCTGACCTTGATCACCATCTCTTCGGCCGGGATCACGTCCTTGCCCTCCATGTGACCACAGCGCTTCGGCGAGATCTGGTCCTCGATCTGAACGGCGCTGGCGCCGACGGCCTCGAGCTCGCGCACCGTGAGCCAGGTGCCCGCCTCGGAGCCGTAGCCGGTGTCGGCATCGACGACGATCGGCAGATCGGTCGCGGCGCGCATGCGGCGCACGCTCTCGACGACCTCTGCACGGCCGATCAGTCCGACGTCGGGCAGGCCGAAGTGGTGCGCGGCCGTCGCGTAGCCGCCGTGGTAGAGCGCCTCGATGCCGGCCCGCTGAGCGATCCTCGCGGTGAGGCCGTCGTGCGCGCCGAGGGCGACGATAGCGCCCGGCTCGGAGAGACGGGAGCGAAGGTTGGTCGTCATGCGGATCCTCCTGTGGGGGCGTGGCCGAAGTCGAAGAGCTGGATGGGGCCGCGCTGCTCTCTGAGCCGTACGCGCTCGGCCGCGGTGGCAGCCTCGTCGTAGGCAGTCCCGTCGACGACGACGCCGTAGTCGCGCAGCGCCACCTCGTGCGAGACGAGGTCGCGAAGCACGTCCCGGAGCACGAGTTGCGGGTCGCGCTCGAGCGGGTCGCCCCAGCCACCGGCGCCCGCTGTCCGAAAGACGAGCATGTCGCCGGCGTTGACGGGAACCTGATCGATCTTCGACCGGAGCGCGACGACGTCGCCCGACGCGCGGATCAGCGTCTTCGTGCTGCAGCCGCCGTGTCGCCCGCCGTTGATCCCCCACGGCGGGATCGTGGCGCGGTCGTCGTTCACGGTGAACGCGCCGGGCCCGGTGAACACGTACGTCTTCTCGATGCCCGTGCCGCCGCGGTGGAATCCAGCGCCCCCGGTGTCGCGCGCGGGGACGTAGCTCGAGATCCGCACCGGGTAGTAGCTCTCGGCGTACTCCGCCGGGGTCGTCCGGAAGAGCGGCCACCACGAGTGCCCGTCGAGGCCGTCCGCCTTGTACCGGGCCGGGAGCCCGCCGAAGAGGAGCTCGACGAACTGGAAGTACTCGCCATCGGCGTCGTACCCCGAGAAGACGAAGAACGGGCTCGTCCCGTATCCCGCTGCCATCGAGAGCTCCGGCGCTTTCTGGCCCAGTGCTCCGCTCATGCAGTCGAAGAAGCGTGTGTGGACGTTCAGCCGGTTCGATAGCGGCGCCGGGAACTTCGGGTTCAGCAGCGACCCCTCGGGGAGCGTGACCTCGAAGACGTCGTAGATCCCGTCGTTGAACAGGATCTCGGGGTCGAAGGCCATGATCATGTAGATGCCGAGGAAGAGCTTGCAGAGGCCCTCGTGAATGTGGAAGTTGATGGACCCGGGCGCCTGGTCGGCCGTCCCCGTCCAGTCGGCGTGGCAGACGTCGCCCTCTCGCCAGATCGTCAGCACCATCTTGAAGGGCCCGTTGCCGCACCCGTCGTCGTCGACCCAGTCGGTGAACGTCTGCGGCGCCTCCGGGATGTACGTGCGGATGATGTGCGCCATCGCCTGCCGCGTCCGCTCGAGGAGGGCGTCGCAGGCCAACTGGAAGGTCTCCGGCCCGAAGCGCTCGCAGATCTCGATGACCCGGCGCTCCGCGGCGCGGCAGCCGCCGATGATCGCCATCAGGTCGCTCCGGTTCGTGTCCGGCGTGCGCGTGTTGTTGAGGATCACGTCGAGCGCCGTCTCGTTGAGGACGCCCTTGGCGAAGATCTTGATCGGCGGGATCCGGATGCCCTCCTCCCAGATCGAGAGGGCGTCCGAGACCTGGCTGCCCGGCACCTTGCCGCCCACGTCCATCATGTGTCCGAAGAGCGAGGCGAACGCGATGCGCTTACCCTCGTGGAAGATCGGCAGGATCACGAGCCAGTCGTTGCAGTGGGAGATCGATCCCTTGCAGAGGTACGGGTCGTTGAGCAGGATCACGTCCCCCTCGGAGATCTTGCCGCCGAAGCGGTCGATGACCTCGGGGATGTACGAGCCGAACTGGCCCACGACCATCTGGCCGCGGGCGTTGCAGATCATCGGGAACTCGTCGTGCTGCACCCGGATCGTCGGCGACATGGCTGCGCGCCGCACGACCTCGTCCATCTCGAACCGGGCGTTGAGCAGTGCGTTCTCGATCAGGTCGAGGGTTGCGACGTCGATCGTGGTGCTCATCGGCTCAACTCGGGACTGATCAGGAGGTTCATCCAGGGGTCGACCACCGCGTGGTGTCCGGGGAGAACGACGGTCGTGGCGTCGTACTGCTCGACGATCGCGTAGCCGTCGATCGTCATCCCCGGCTCGAGCGCGGCGCGGGCGTAGGTCGGGACGTCGAACGAGCCGTCGGGCGTCCAGACGCGCTGCGTGCCCGTCCGCGCCGACGAGGGATCCTTGCCGCCCTCCGGACGAGCCTCGAGCTCCGGCAGCGGCACGCGTCCGGTAGCGACGACTCGGAGGTTGACGATCTCCGCGCCGCCGTCGAGCACGAAGCCGTAGAGGCGGCTGTGCGCCTCGCCGAACCGCCGCTCCAGGGCGGCGAGGTCGAGCGCGGCGAGCTCGATTCCGTCCAGCTCGACCGGGATCTCGTAGCCCTGGCGGCTGTAGCGCATGTCGAGGATGAAGCGGACGTCCTGATCGCTGACGTCGACGCTCTCCGCGTCGAGCCAGTCGCGCGCGCGAGACGTGAGCACCTCGAACGGCTCGCGGACGGCGTCCGGCGTCGTCGTCGCGATGGTCTTCACGGATGTCTGGCTGAACTCGTTCTTGATCTCGGAGGAGATGAACCCGAGCGCCGAGAGCACGCCGGACTCCTCCGGCACGATCACCGGATAGCAGCCGAGGATGCTCGCGAGCGCGTTGGCGTGAAGGCCGCCGGCGCCGCCGAACGCGACGAGGGCGAACTCGCTCGGCACCCGGCCGCGCTGCACGGTGACGACGCGGAGCGCGCCCAGCATCGCCTCGTCGACCATGCTGACGATTGCATGGGATGTCTCCTCGACGCCTGTACCGCGGGCCTCTGCGACCCGGGCGACTGCTGCGTAGGCTGCGTCGACGTCCAACTCGAACTCGCCGCCGAGCAGGCGCGGCGGCAGATGGCCGAGGACGACGTTCGCGTCCGTCACGGTCGCATCCGTCCCGCCGCGGCCGTAGCAGGCGGGGCCGGGGAGGGCACCGGCGCTCTCGGGGCCGACGCGGAGCGCGCCAGTAGCCTCGGCGATGTAGGCGATCGAGCCGCCGCCGGCGCCGATGCTGGCGACGTCGACCGCCGGGGCGCGCACGGGGAAGTCACCGACGTTCGTCTCGCGCGTGATCTCGGGCCGTCCGGACACGCAGACGGCGACGTCCGTCGACGTCCCGCCCATGTCGAACGTGAGGATGCGGTCGAAGCCCGCATGGGACGCGACGAACGACGCGCCGCTGACACCTCCGGCGGGGCCGGAGAGGACGGTCTGCACCGGATTCTTGCAGGCGGACTCGAGGCTCATCAGCCCGCCGTCCGACCGCACGACCTGGATCGGCGCCCGCACGTGCGCGGCGGCGAGGCCGTCGCGCACGTTCGTCAGGTACTTCTCCAACGCCGGGGCGACGTACGCGTTCATCAGGGTCGTAACGGTGCGCTCGTACTCGCGGAACTCGGGGAGAATCTCGGACGAGATCGACAGCGGCAGGTCGGGGGCGACGGACGCGGCGATCTCGGCGATGACGCGCTCATGGCGCCCGTTGGCGTGGGCGTTGAGCAGGCAGACGGTCAGCGCCTCGATCCCGTCGGCGACGAGAACCTCGACGGCGGCGCGGACGGCGGCCTCGTCGATCGGCTCGATGATCGACCCGTCGGCGGCCGTGCGCTCGGGCACCTCGCGGACGTAGCGCGTGTCAGTCAGCGGCTCGGGCTTCTCGTACACCATGAACCCGAACAGCGGGCCCGGCGTCCAGGCCTCAGCGAGGT
>Ga0315278_10003099_pt1 | contig 14844 bp, 13 predicted proteins | sample YL17G06_0_MG_FD_203880 | JGI IMG/M metagenome (GOLD analysis project Ga0315278, IMG submission 203880) | Sediment microbial communities from Yellowstone Lake, YNP, Wyoming, USA - YL17G06_0 | ecosystem: Environmental > Aquatic > Freshwater > Lake > Sediment | place: USA: Wyoming | collected... | reverse complement strand
TTGTAGCCGAGGAACGCGACGCGGTCGCCCTTGTTCAGGCCGAGGCTCGCGAGCCGCAGCGTGGCCGCCTCGACGCGACGCCAGAGCGCAGCCCAGGTGATGTCCGCGCCGGCGAAATGGACGGCGACCCGGTCGGGCCGGAACTGCGCCCAGTGCGCGACGATGCGGGAGAGGTTCACGGGCGCAATTGAACCATCCGGCGGGGAAGCTCGCTATTCTCCCGGATCACGCATGGACGAACGCCTGTACTCCCCCTCCACCAGGCGCAACCGCGAGCCGATCGCGGCGGTCCTGCGGCGCTGCCTCCCGGCGACCGGTGCCGTGCTCGAGATCGCGAGCGGGACCGGCGAGCACGTGGCGTGGTTCGCGGCGCAGTTCCCGGGCGTCGTCTTCCGGCGCCGGCCGGCGGGCCGCGCTCAGTCGACGTAGCGCACGCGCTCGCCGAGCGCGTTCTCGTTCCAGAACTGGAGCTTCACCCCGCGCCGGATGTTCAGCTCGGCGGCGGCTTCCTTCTTCTTCACCTGCTCGAGCTGCTGCGCGACCGCCGCGGCCTGCGTGCGCGGGATCGCGACCACGCCGTCGCGATCGCCGACGATGATATCGCCCGGCGCGATTGCCACGCTGCCGCAGCTCACGTCCGCGTTGATCGCGCCCGGGCCGGTCTTGTAGCCGGCGTTGGGCGCGATGCCCCGGGCGAACACGGGCAAGTCGGCTTTGAGCAGCCCGACTACGTCGCGCACGAGCCCGTCGCACACGATCCCGGCGACGCCGATGCGCTTCGCCCAGGCGAGCCACAAGTCGCCGATCTTGGCGGCATTCGTCTCCGCGCCGGCGGCGATCACGATAACGTCGCCCTTCTTCGCGAAGTCGAGGATCGCCATCGCGGCAAGGATGTCCCCCGGCGAGCAGAACGCGGTGATCGCCGGCCCGCAGAGCTTCATGTCGGGCGTGAGCGGCTTAATGCGGTAGTCGAGGCAGCCGCGCCCGTTGAAGGCGTCGGTCACGAAGCCGGTCGGCAGACCTGCGTAGGCGCGCAGCGTACGCGCGGGCGGACGCTCGATCTTGCGACGGATGGTGAGCGCGACGGGTTCGCCGATCATTGTTCTTTCCTCCTCTGATTGAGCCGGCCGGCAGTCTAGCTCGGCGCGACGCAAGGGATGCCGGTTGCCGCCGTCGCATTGGCGCGCGGCGTAAGATCGCCGTCCGAGACGGAGGCGGAAGAATGAAGATCGTGAAGGCGGAGACGATTCTAATCTCGGTGCCGTTCGAGAGCGGCGGTCTGCCGCCGTGGGGCTGGGGCGGCGCACCGGCCAGCACCTTCGACACGCTGCTCGTGCGGCTGCAAACCGAGGACGGCCTGGTCGGCTGGGGCGAGGCGTTCTCGCGCATGTCCGATGTGGCGCTGAAGCAGGTGATCGACACGCGCGTCCTGCCGCTCGTCGTGGGCCGCGACGCGCGCCAGATCGCGCGCATCAAGCACGACGTCGAGTTCAACCTGCACAACTTCGGTCGCTCCGGCGGGATCATGTACGGCGTCTCCGCGGTCGACATCGCGCTCTGGGACCTCGCGGGCAAGCGCGCGGGCCGGCCGCTGGTCGAGCTGCTCGGCGGCGCGACGGCGAACGAGGTCGAGGTGTACGCGAGCCTCGTTCGCTACGGCACCGAAGCAGCGGTGAGCGCCGCGGTACGCCGCGCCATCCGCCAGGGCTACCGATGGATCAAGCTGCACGATATCGCGGTGCCGGTGATCCGCGCGGCGTGCGCGGCGGCCGGCAGGGAGGCGACGGTGATGCTGGACGTCAACTGCCCGTGGTCGGTTGAAGAAGCGCTCCGGATCGACGCCGAAATCGCGGATCTCGGCCTTTACTGGTTCGAAGAGCCAGTGTGGCCCCCGGAGAACTACGCGGGACTCGCGGCGATCCGGGCGGCTGGACGGCACCGCATCGCCGCCGGCGAGAATGCCGGCAGCCTGTTCGATTTCGTCGCGATGCATCAGGCGGGCGCGATCGACATTGCGCAGCCCGACGTGGCGAAGACGGGCGGCGTCACCGAGCTCGTCAAGATCGCACGCTTCTGCGAGGCGCACGGGCTCACGTTCTCGCCGCACTGCGCGATCTTCGGGCCGGGTCAGATCGCGACCATCCACTTAACCGCCGCCGAGGTCCGGCCCCCGCTCCTCGAGCGGTTGTATCTCGACTTCGAGGCGGAGCTCTTCGGTGAGGCCGCGGTGGTAAAGAACGGACGCCTAAACGTGCCGACCGGTCCGGGCCTCGGCGCCGAGCCCGATCCGGCGGTGATCACTCGCTACCGGGTCGCGTAATCGTCCGGCGGAGGAGATTGGGCTTGAAGATCACCCGCGTCGAAGCGGTCCCGCTCGCGATCCCGTTCACCTACGGCGCAGAGAGCTTCAAGCTCGGCACCGGCAGCTGGAAGAATCTCGACTTCTGCCTGGTGCGGGTCGAAACCGACGCGGGCCTGGTCGGCTGGGGCGAGGCGTTCGCGTATACCTGCCGCACCGCGACGGTCGCGGCGGTGCGCGACATGATCGCGCCGCTCGCGGTCGGGCACGACGCGACCGACATCGGCGGGCTGCACGCAAAGATCCAGAAGCAGCTCCACATCTTCGGGCGCTTCGGCATCACCGCGTTCGCCCTCTCGGGGCTCGACATCGCGCTCTGGGACATCGCAGGGAAGGCGACGGGTGTGCCGCTGCACCGGCTGATCGGCGAAGCGCGCCGCACGCGCATCCCGTGCTACGCGAGCCTGCTGCGCTATACCGAGCCGCGCCGGGTCGCGCAATATTGCGAGCGCGCGCTCGGCGAGGGCTTCACCGCGATCAAGCTGCACGAGGTGGACGACGCCGCGGTCGCAGGCGCGCGCCGCGCCGTGCCGTCACACGTGCCGCTGACGGTGGACGTGAACTGCGAGTGGCAAGCGCGCGAGGCGATCGACGTGGCGTTGCGCTGGTGCGAGCACGGGCTTCTCTGGCTCGAGGAGCCGGTGTTTCCGCCCGAAGACTTCCGCGCGATCCGCGCCGTCGGGGAGGCGAGCGGCATCCCGATCGCGGCCGGCGAGAACCTCTGCTTCGCGACGCAATTCGAGGCAATGCTCGAAGCGAACGCGGTGCAATACGCGCAACCCTCGGTGACGAAGGTCGGCGGCGTCACCGAGTTCCTGAAGGTGATGGCACTCGCCGCGGCGCGCAACGTGCGCCTCGCGCCGCACTCGCCCTACTTCGGGCCCGGCGCACTCGCGACGCTGCACCTGCTCGCCGCGTATGGCGAGCCGTCGTGGTTCGAGTACTTCTATCTCTGGCCCGAGGCGAAGCTCTTCGGCGCAACGCTCGATCCGATCGACGGCGCGCTCGATGTACCGCCCGGCCCGGGCCTCGGCCGCGATCCGGACCCGGGCGTGATCGAGAGATATCGAGTCGCGTGACTCAGCGTTGCACTTCGTGCAGGGTCGTGCCCTGCGACGTGGTCGGGAGCAGGTAGAACGGGCTCGACGGGTCGTTCGTGCTTGCCGACGCGGGCAGGGCGGCGATCACGCCGATGAACAGGGCAACGGAGAGGGCGGTCAGTTTCACGAACATGGCGAGTCCTTTCGGGGTCGGGTTGATGATGCTCCCCTGTTCGTCGCCATCGCCTCCGTCGCCTTACACGGCCCGCAGCCTCAGTCGTCGACCTCGCCTGTCGACCTGGTCACGAACGAGCCCGGGCTCAGTCGTCGACTTCGCCCGTCTCGTACAGCGCCTCGCGCCCGATGCGGTCGAGGCACAACTCCGCGGTCCACGGCAGCATCAGCGAGCCGCAGCGGCTGTCGCGGTAGATGCGCTCCAGCGGCAGGCTCTTCAGCATCGACTGGCCGCCGCAGGTGCGGATCGCGAGGCGCGCGATGTCGTTCGCGTTCTCCATGATCGTGAAGTGCGCGGCGTAGCAGCGCAGGCGCTCGTCCTTCGACGGATCGACCTTTGCCTCGCCGCTGGCGCGCAGGAACAGCGCGCGCGTCTGCTCGAGCTTGATGCGCATCTCGGCCACTGCGATCTGCTTGGTCGGATACATGCGTCGCTTGACCGGCGGCATGCCGGGAATTTCGCCGCGCAAGTACTGAATCGTGAAGTCGTACGCGGCCTGCGCGAGCCCCATGTAGGTCGGCGACAGCGTCGAGAACATGTGCGGCCAGCGCGACGCGGCCTGGTAGTACGCACCGCGCGGCATGAGTTGCGCTTCGTCCGAGACGAAGACGTCCTTGAGGAGCAGCGTGCGCGATACCGTGCCGCGCATGCCGAGCGGATCCCACTCGCCGGTGATCGAGAAGCCTGGCGCATCGGCCGGCACGGCCATGTAGAGCGTGTCGCGCATCGAGCGGTCGGGCCGGTCCTCGGTGCAGAGGACGCCGTAGTAGTCCGCGGCGCCCGACAGCGACGCGAAGATCTTCTTGCCGTTCAGCACCCAGCCGCCGTCGACTTTCGTGGCGAGCGTGCCGAAGGGCGCCTTGCCGGCCGCCGCCGCCGAGCCCTCGGAGAAGGGCTGCGCATAGACCTTGCCTGCCTTCGCGATGCGCTCGAAGTGGATCGCGCGGTGGCGCTCGTGCTCCTCGCGCTGCTCGCTGGTGAGGTCGAGCTCGTCGGCGAGCAGTCCGCTCCACAGCGTCGTGCAGACGTGCATGTTCCAGGTGAGCGCGGTCGCGCCGCAGTGGCGGCCGATCTCCGCCGCGACCATCGCGTAGGTGGGAAAGTCCGCGCCGAGTCCGCCGTACTGCTTCGGCACGCAGATCTTCAGAAACCCCGCCGCGCGCAGGTCGTCGTAGTTCTCGAACGGGAAGGTTGCGTCCCGGTCGTACTGCGCCGCGCGCGGGGCGAACTTCTCGCGCCCTAGCTTCGCCGCGATCGCGAGCAGCTCGCGCTGCAGATCGGTGAGGGCAAAGCCTTCGCCGACGATCGGCGGTGGGACGTAGCCGGAGGCGGCTTGCCTGAGGGGCGTGAGCTGGGCGGACATCGGGACCTCCTGGGGTTCTAGCCTGCGAAGTGCCGCCCGAGCCAGGCGAGCACGACGTCGTTGAACGAGCGCGGGCGCTCGAGATTCGCGAGATGGCCGCAGCCGGCGAGCACGCGGTACTCGGCGCCCGCGATGCGCGCCGCCATCTTCTCCATCACCGCGGGCGGCGCGGCGGCGTCGCGCTCGCCCGCAAGGACGAGCGTCGGCACGCGGACCGACGCGAGTGCATCGCGCCGGTCGAAGCGAACGAGCGCGTGCAGCGCCTTGCGGTAGGTCTCGCCGGGGACGCGCCCCATGACCTCGGCCGCGCCCTTGACGCCGGCGGGCTCCGCGTCGGGCCCGACCATGGCGGCGACGAGCGCGGGCGCGAGCTCGGCCATCGTGCGCCCGGCATCGAGCGGGCCGAGGCGCTCGGCGAGGAACGCCTGCTGCCACGCGCCGTCGGACTTGCCGAAAGCGGGGCTAGTCGCCGCAAGGATCAGCCCCGCGATCTTGTCCGGGAACGCGACCGCCGCCTCCTGCGCGACCATGCCTCCCATCGAGTGGCCCATGAGCACGCAGCGGCGCGCCGCGAGCGAGTCGATCAGCCGCTCGAGTGCGCGCGCGATCCTGGCCATGTCGTACGGCTCGATCGTCGCGCTCGCGCCGTAACCGGGCGCGTCCCATGCGACCGCGAGATAGCCGGCGCCCGCTAGCGCGTCGAGCTGCGGCGTCCACGCCGCCGCGCCGCCGCCGACACCGTGAAGCATCACGACGGCGGTGTCGCCGGACCCACGGCTGACGTAGGCAGGTACGCTCATGCAAGCGGCGGAATGAGCCGCCCCGTGTCGACGACCGTCCTGCCGTCCAGCGCGACGGTGCAGCGGCGCAGCGGCAGGTCGAAGTGCCCGAGCGTGTGGCGGCCCGCGACCTCGTTCGCCCCCGTCGAGTACAGGAAGTTGCCGGCGAACGCGCGCAGCTCGGTTCCGTTGAAGTCGCGCCGGTCGTAGAACGTCATCGCGTCCCAGCGCGCGCCGGGGTTCATCCCCCAGCCGACGTGCGAGACCGCATAGGCCTCGGCGTCGCCCCATGCCGCGAAGTACTCGCGCATCATTTCGCCGTCCATTCCGCCGCCTTCGATCGCACGCACGTAATCGTTCTCGATGCGAAGCCGTATCGGATCGCGGATATAGCGCTTGAAAGTCAGGTTCACGTCGCCGTCGGCGAGCACCAGCGTGCCGTTGACGCAGTTCGCGGCGGGGAACGCGAGGCAGATGCCGCCGGGCCAGTGCGCGATGGTGCCCGGCTTCGACGTGTAGCCCCAGACGCCGCCGACCCGCGCGCCGACGAGGCTGATGTCGAGGTCCGTGCCCGCCGGAGAAGTCACGCGCATCCGCTGCGCGCCTTTGAGCATCCGCATGCCCTCGCGCACCTTCGGCTCGAGGGCCGGGTCGGGTATGCAGCGCTCGAGGATCTCGGGGTGTTCGTTCGAGACCATCAGCACGCGCGCGCCGCCTTTGAGGATGTCGGGAAGCTCGACCGAATGCAGCAGACCCTCGACGGTCAGGTCGACGACGAGCGTCGACTGCGCGAGCGCGCTCACGACCGGGCCGAGGCGCTGGAGCGCGTCGCTCGCGCCGGTCGAGCGCACCGGCGCGGGCGCCGCGAGCCGCGGGCTCGGCACGACAAGGTGAAACGGCTTGCAGCCGAGCCGGTGCAGCGCGAGCGCCGCGAGCTCGACGTTGACCGGACGCGACTGCGTCTCCGACAGGATCGCGACCGGATCGCCGGCCTGCGCGCCGCACCGCCCGAAGACCTCGGCGAAGCAGTCGATCCACTTCCCTTCGATTCGCTCGCGCAGCACCTATGACCTCCGATCGTCAGGACAGATCGCTGCCGGCAGTCAGGTACTTGCCGGCGTAAAAGACGAGCGGCCGCTTCTGCGCGTCGTAGCCGAACCGCTCGACGTGCCCGATGAACAGCACGTGGTCGCCGCCGTTGTGGCGCGCGGCGGCACGACACTCGAGGCACGCGGCGCAGCCGGCGATCAGCGGGACGCCCTCGATGCCGGCGTGGACCTCGAGGCGCGAGAACTTGTTCGCCACCTGCGCGGCGAAGCGCTTCGAGAGCTCCAGCTGGTCCTCGGCGAGGATGTTCACCGCGAAGTACTGCGCGCGGTCGAATGCGCCGAGGTTCGGGCTCGTCGCGTTGAGCGCCCAGAGGACGAGCGGAGGCTCGAGCGACAGCGACGAGAACGCGTTGATCGTGAGCCCGACGAACGCGCCGCTCGGCGCGCGCGCGGTCACGACCGCGACGCCGGTCGGGAAGGTCCCGAGCGCCCTGCGGAACTCGCGCGTGTCGAAGCTGGCGACGACGTCCGCCATCGAGGCCTCCTGGCCGGTCTGCCCGGGACTCATTCTGCGCCGGCGTCTGCGCCGGTGCCCGGTTGCGGCCATGATATATGAAATTTCATGCAAATCAAGCTGCGCTGCAGGGCGGCGTTCGGGACTAAACTCCGGTTCCATGAAAAGTCATCGATCGCGCCGCGCCGCCGCGGGCCGGACCTTCGTCCGCGACTATCTCGCCTACCTGCTCGGGCAGGCGAACTACGCCGTGTACCAGGACTTCGAGGCCCGCGTGCGTGCGGCCGGGCTGTCGTCGACCGAATGGCGGGTGTTGGCCACGCTCTCCGACGGCGATGGGCTCACGATCGGGGAGCTGGCGGGCGACGTCCTCGCCCAGCAGCCGACTCTCACCAAGCTCGTGGACCGGATGGAGCGCGCTGGACTGGTCGAGCGCCGCGGCGACGAAGCCGACGGCCGGCGGACACGGGTGTTCGAGACCGCGCGCGGGCGTGCCCTGGTGGCGCCGCTGCTCGCGCAGGCGAAGGCGCACGAGCGCGCGACGCTCGCCGCCTTCCCGGCCAGGGACGTCGTGGCGCTGAAGGCGATCCTGCGCACACTCGGCGCACGGGGCGCGCGGGCACCCGCGGAGAATGCCGCCCGGGTGGCGGCGCGAGCGAAGGCCCGGCGGCGGCGCGCCGGCTGACGGCGCCGTCCGGGCCGGCCGCTACGCCGCCTTCTTCCCCGGCACGTCGGGCTTCGGCGGCTTGACCTGCCCATGTTTTGCCTCGGCGTCGGCGCGCGCGCGCTGCGTGAGCGTGTAGAGCTGGTCGCGCCCCGAGAGGTACTGCTTCGGCCAGGACACGCCCTCGATCGGATAGCCCATCGCCTGGTATTCGGCCGCCGCGTGGATCGTGAAATACGGATCCGCGAGGTGCGGTCGCGCGAGCGCGCACAGGTCGGCGCGCCCCGACGCGATGAGCGTGTTCACCTGATCCGCGGTGGTAATCGCGCCAACCGCCATCGTCGCGATGCCTGCCTCGTTGCGGATCTGCTCCGCGAAGTTCGCCTGGAACATGCGCCCGTAGATCGGCTTTGACGCCGGATCGGTCTGCCCGGTCGACACGTCGATCAGGTCGCAGCCGCGCGCCTTGAAGGCCCTGGCGATCTCGACCGCGTCGTCGCCGGTGTTGCCGCCGGGGATCCAGTCGGTCGCCGAGACGCGCACCGACATCGGCTTCGCCTTCGGCCAGACCTTCCGGCATGCGTCGAACACTTCGAGCGGAAAGCGCAGGCGGTTTGCGAGGCTGCCGCCGTACTCGTCGGCGCGGCGGTTCGTGACCGGCGACAGGAAACACGCGAACAGGTAGCCGTGCGCCATGTGCAGCTCGAGCAGGTCGAAGCCGCAACCGACGCCCAGTTTCGCCGCCGCGACGAACTGGTCGCGCACGCGCGCCATGTCCTTGCGCGTCATCGCCTTGGGCACCTGCGACACGTCGGGGAAGTACGGCAGCGGCGAGGGTCCGATGACCGGCCAGTTGCCCTTGGCGAGCGGCCGGTCCATCTGCTCCCATCCAAGCTGCGTCGAGCCCTTGCGCCCGGCGTGGCCGAGCTGCAACGCAATCTTGCAGTCGGTGTGGACGTGCACGAACTGCACGATGCGCTGCCACGCAGCGACGTGCTCGGGCGCGTACAGGCCGGTGCAGCCGGGTGTGATCCGCGCGTCCGGCGCGACGCACGTCATCTCGGTGAACATCAGCCCCGCCCCGCCGACCGCGCGTGAGCCGTAGTGCACGAAGTGCCAGTCGGTCGGCGTGCCGTCGACCGCACAGTACTGGCACATCGGCGAGACGACCACGCGATTCTGCACGTGCATGTCGCGCAGGTGAAACGGGGAGAAAAGCGGTGGCGGCGCCTTGAAGTCGCGCGGCAGCCTGATGCGCTCCGCCGCGGCGACGTGCTTCGCCCACCAGGAGTCCATCTCCCCGATCACGGCAGCGTCCCGCTTGCGCAGATTCTCGTAGGTGATCTGCTTCGAGCGCGACATCAGCGCGAAATTGAACTGCACCGGCTCCATGTGCCAGAAGCGGCGCACGTTCTCGAAGAATGCGAGCGAGGTGTTGGCCGAGTGCTGGATGCGCTCCGCCTCGGGCCGGCGCTCGGTCTCGTAGGCGCGCAGCGCGGCGCGCGCGTCGGCCGGGTGGCGGGTCACCGCCTGGTGCAGCGCGATCGCGTCCTCCAGCGCGAGCTTCGTGCCCGAACCGATCGACCAGTGCGCGGTGTGCGCGGCGTCGCCAAGCAGCACGACGTTGTCGTGGTGCCACGTCTTGCAGCGCACGACGGGGAACTGGCGCCAGAACGAGCGGTTCCTGAGGAGCTGGGTCCCGTGCAGCTCCGCGGCGAAGACGCGTTCGATGTAGGCCGCGGAGCTATCCTCGTTTTCGACCTCGAGGCCGGCGGCCTTGAACGCGTCGTCGGTGGTCTCGACCAGGAACGTGCATTCGCCCTGCGTGTACATGTAGGTGTGCAGGTTCCAGATGCCGTGCTCGTTCTCGCGGAAGCTGTAGGTGAATCCGGGCAGCGTCATCTTCGCGCCGAACCACACGAACCGGTTCGGACGCATCTCGACGGTGGCGCCGAGCTGCGCCTTCAGCGCGTTGCGCACCGCGCTGTTGATGCCGTCGGCGCCGACGATCAGGTCGGCGTCGCGATGCGCGGCGAGCCCGGGATCCTCGGTCTGGAAGCGGACATCAACGCCGAGCCCCGTGGCGCGCTTCTGCAGGATCTGCAGCAGCTTCAGCCGGCCGAGGCCCGAGAAGCCCTGCCCGGAGGACGCGAGCGTCCGGCCCTTGTAGTGGACGTAGATGTCGTCCCAGTAGGCGAAGCTCGCCGCGATCTCGCGGTAGCTCGGCTCGTCGGCCTGCCGGAGGTTGTTGAGCGTATCGTCGGACAGCACGATGCCGAAGCCGAACGTGTCGTCGGGGCGGTTCCGCTCGATGACTTCGACGCGTGCGTCCGGCCGGCTTTTCTTGATGAGGATCGCGAAGTACAGGCCGGCGGGGCCGGCGCCGATCACGTCGACTTTCATGGGGTGCTCCTCGCCTCTCGCAGCCGGACCGGCGGGATTCTACGCCGGGCGAGTCGATGCTTTAGACCTGAAATGCATGGTCCGGCGAGCGGGGAACGGAAGCTAGAAGGAGTAGGAGACGAGCGCGCCTCCGCCCCAGTCCGGGCTACCGTCGCTGAATCCCTTCAGGAGGTACAACTGCGCTTTCCACGCTTCGTGCAGCCTCTGGCTCACGAACACAGTCGCCTCGCGCATGGGCGCGCTGGTCGCCGACGTTGCCTGGCGGTAGTCGAACGTGATCCCGCCCGTCGTGCCCGGCACAATCCTGTACGTCGCGCCGATCGAGCCGAACCAGACGTTCCTCAGCTCTAGGTCTGGCGGGTCGCCGATCACCCGGTACCCGACGGTCGCGAACGCGGCCCATCGGTCCCAGCTCTTGTAGGCGTCGGCCTGCGCCGCGTAGTCGGTCTCGCCCGTCCCCAGGCCCTTCGCGGCGTCCGCGGTCGGGAACTTGATCTTGCCGGTGAGATCGACGAGGACCCCGGAACCTCGGTCGTGGAAGACGGTGTACGACGCCGCAGCGACGATGTCGCCCAGGCCGGACTGCGTGCTCCGGGGAACGGCCCCACCCGGAGGAATCGGCTGGATGACGATGCCGTCGGCACCGATCACGTTACCCGGACCCGTGATGCGAAGATATGGCACGGTGACTTTCGCGGTGAACAGGCCGCGCTCGTACTTGGCGACCACGGGGAAATACCAGATCTCTGTCCGCTCCGAGGTGCCGTACGTGCCGCTCGAGTAATCCACGCCCGCGGACAGCGTCAGCGCGTCCTGGCAGTGGCCCGCAGCCGCAGCGAGCAATGCAAGCGAGGCGAGCAGGGTCCTCATGGCTCTGGCGCCGGACGGTGGCCCGCGCCGGGAAAGGTCAGATGTCGAAACGATACCCGACGTAGAAGAAGTAGCGCGAGGTATTGTCCTGCAAGGTCGGCCCGACGGTGCGCGCGCTCTCCCAGACCACCTCCGACTCGAGCGCGAGGTTCTCGCGGACCCGGTAGCTCACGCGCATCGCCGGGGTCCAGCGAGCGAGCTTCAGTCCTAGATTGTCGGTCTGCGTGTAGTACTTGATCGACGGCTCGAGCGTCCATTGCTCGCGCACCAGCGAGAGGTTGTTGTACGAGAGGAGCCAGCCGTTGAACAACGGGCTCGTCGCGTAGGTGACCCCGAATACGTTGGCGTCACGCGTCGAGTAGAGGTTGGACCCGATCGCCTGGACGGCGTAGCTCCAGATGTTGCCGGTCGCGGGCGAGGCGGGAATCTGGATGCCGTTCACGACCACCGAGGGCAGCGAACCTACGTTGGTGAGCCGCGCATCCGCGCCCACCTGCCACTTCGGTGCAACCGGTGTGGTGACTCCGAGCAGCGCCTGGTTGGCGATGGCGGTCACGTCGAGCGCCTGCTGGCGCACCTGCGCGTTGGTCATCGTCTGAAGGAGCGTCGACACCGACGTGGTCCCCTGTCCAAAAATCGCGTTCGTCGTAGTGAGGGTGGGCGCACGTCGCCGGTCGAGCAGCAGGTTGAAGGTCGTTTGCCCCTCCGTCTGCCAGCTGCCCTGCAGCATCGCGATGTTGAGCACCTTGTAGCTCACGTCGTAGTCAAGCAGCGAGTAGAGCGTGCGCCCCCCTTCGAAGTAGCGCACTTCGCCCCCGACGGCGCGGCGGTCCAGAATGCCGTCGACCTGCTGATTGATGGCGAACGCGTTGCCGTTCCATGCGCCGGCCAACCCTTCGACGTCGACGTTCGCGCCCCAGAAGACCCGGTTCGAGTCGATCGTCGGGTACTCGACCGGCGTGCCCCCGACGGCGTTCACGCGCCATCTTGCGTCGAGCGCGTACCCGACGATCGCGCCATCGAATCGGCCCGGTAGCCCGCCGGTCAATCCGGTCTGGCGGCCCAGCCTCATCGCCAGCGGGTTCTGGAGTCCGCGGTAGTCGTAGAACGCGGCGTTCAGTCGATTGAAGCTCGAGCGGTTCTTGAGGAAGCTCCACGTATAGGAATCGCGGAAGACGAACCGCGAGTCGTGCTCGCCCGTGCGGTAGCGCGCGTTCAGGTCGACGTTCGTGACGAGCGCCGACTGGTCGGTCGCGGCGAAGGTAGCGCGGTCGATCGCGGTCGGCGTGTTGAACGCGGTCTCGGCCCGCGTTTTCCCGCCATAGTAGAACTGCGAGACGTTGCCGGTTACCACGCGCAGCGGCGCCTGCGGCGGGCGCGGCGCCCCGATCACGCCGGTCGCCGACGCCGCCGGCGCGTCCGCGAGCGCGGCGAGCCGCTTGCGCACGCGTTGGGCACCGTCGCCATCGGGAAAGAGCTTGAGGTACAGCTCGTACTCCGCGCGCGCTTTGGCGAACTCGCCGGCGCGCTCGCGCGCGGCACCGGCGAGTTCCTGCGCCTGTTGCGAGTACCGGTTCGGCGGAAGGATCAGGAGCTGGTTGAAGAAATCGGTCGCAGTAGCGCCATCCCCGGCATCAAGCGCGGCCCGCCCCTTGGCGAATAGTTCCGCGGCGCGCGCTTCGACCTCGGCGGAGGACTGTGGCATGGTCGCAAACGGCGGCGGCACGGGCTTGGCGATGGGTGCGGCATCGGGAGGAGGAGGAGGCGTGAGTGCGGGCTGCGCAGCACTGCGCAGCACTTCTTCCCGCCGCTGGGCTAGATCGACGACCTGGGCACCGGGAAAACGCTGCAGCAGGCGGTTGCGAGCTTGCGCCGCAGCATCGGCAGTAGCGAAGTAGCCGAGGAGGATCTCGTATTCGGTCCGGCCCTCGCGCGTAGCGGGCGAGCTGAACACGACATAGTCTTGGAACTCGCTCGGCACGGGCTTTGCGCGACGCGTGTCGGTCGTCGGGAACGACTCGAGCCGAATTGCGTACCGGCCTTCGTCTTGCGCGGGCCCGGCCTGCTCGCTCGGGGTCGGCCGGCGCACGACGTCCTTGCCCGCACCGGGAACGACGATGTCAATCACATTGTTGCCGATCGGCCGCACCCGGAACTGCACCGGGCTCGAGAACCGGACGGTGAACCTGCGCGGCGTGATGTTCGTGACGGCCCGGTAGGTCACCGTCACGCCCGGGAAAGTCGGGGTCGGCGCGATGCGCCGCGATTCCTCGAGGCTCGGTGTCGCCGGATCGCCGGAGACGATCTGGAAGAAGATCTCAACGAGGTCGGGGCCGGCCTCGGTGTGCCGCAGGTACTGCACCCGGACCGAGAACTTGATCCGGATCACCGCATCGGTGCCCTCGGGAAAGATCTGCACGTCGTCCAGGACATCGGCTCTGGCCGACGTGGTGGCGAGCGTCAGAACCATCGCCGCGAGCAGCAGCACCGTGAAGCGGCCAATTTGCGCTGGAACGGTCATTCGCTCGGCCTTCTTGCCAGGTCGAGAGCAGGCCTCAGAAACCGCCGCCGGTCGGGCGGTGCTGGCCCGTTCGTGCCTGCTTGATCCTGGTGAGGGTGGCATCGGTGTACAGATGGCAGCTGCCCGAACAGTCCTTGAGCTCGGCGACGGTGTAGAGAAGCTTCGGCGAGTCGACCTTCTTGTGCGCGTCGGGCTTGAAGCGTCCCGCGTGGCAGCCGGCGCAATCGGGCTTATAGGCGGCGAAGGTCCAGGTGGCCACCTCAGTGTTCGTCTTGTGGCAGCTCGCGCACGTGACGCCGGAGTTGTGCGGTCGATAGAACGGCGTGACGTGCGTGTAGGGGGTGACCGGAGTCCAGCCGGTCGTGCGATGACACGCGTCGCACGAGCGGCTCGTGACGAAGTGATTGGTCGGCTTGCCTTTCGCGTTCGTCCCGTTGTGGCAGGTTCCGCACGTCCCGGTTGCTACCCCGGTGTGGCTGAAGGTCGCCGGGATCCACGCCGTTGTCCGGTGACATGTGTCGCACGACGCGGTCGTAGGCACATGGTTGGTCGGCTTGCCGCGCGCGCTCGAGCCGTTGTGGCAGGTCATGCAAGTGCCGGGCGCGACGCCGGTGTGGCTGAACGTTGCCGGGATCCAGGCGGTCGTCCGATGACATGTGTCGCAGGACGCCGTCGTCGGCAAATGGTTGGCGGGCTTGCCGCGTGCGCTCGAGCCGTTGTGGCAGGTCATGCAGGTACCCGGCGCGACGCCGGTGTGGCTGAACGTCGCAGGAATCCAGCCCGTCGTGCGGTGGCACGTGTCGCAGGACGCCGTGGTCGGTACGTGAGTGGCCGGTTTGCCGCGGGCGGTCGAGCCATTGTGGCAGGTCATGCAGGTGCCCGGCGCGACGCCGGTGTGGCCAAAGGTTGCCGGGATCCAGCCGGTCGTGCGGTGACACGTATCACACGAAGCCGTAGTCGGGAGATGGTTCGTCGGCTTGCCCCGTGCCGTCGATCCGTTGTGGCACGTCATGCATGTGCCCGGCGCAACGCCCGTGTGGCTGAACG
>Ga0315278_10003098_pt1 | contig 14848 bp, 13 predicted proteins | sample YL17G06_0_MG_FD_203880 | JGI IMG/M metagenome (GOLD analysis project Ga0315278, IMG submission 203880) | Sediment microbial communities from Yellowstone Lake, YNP, Wyoming, USA - YL17G06_0 | ecosystem: Environmental > Aquatic > Freshwater > Lake > Sediment | place: USA: Wyoming | collected... | reverse complement strand
CCGTCTCGGCCATGAACGTCCGAAAGTCCTCCATGAAGGTCGAGCGAACCATTTCACGGCTCAGGAATGCGACATCGCTGACCTTCAGGATGGCCTGCACGAACGAGTAGAGCGAGTTCCCGTACTCCGCAGCCTCGACGGGAAGAATGAGCTCTCCATCTCGGTCCTCGACCCGGAACTGCGACAGCGTGTTCGCGATGATCTTTTGGCGATTGCCCTTGTGCAGATCCCCCTCGTCGATCGAGTAGGTGAGATGCATGTACGTGTGCCCCTCGTCGGCGAACACCCAGCGTTCCCCTTCGCGGCGAAGGACGATCGAGAGATGATCGCCGTCATCGAGGACGAACGGAGAGAGCACGCGGAAGCGGCCGATGCCCTCCTCGCGCAGAGCTACGCTCTCGCTAACCTTCTCCCGGAGGTCCCTCTCGATGTCCGACGATGTCACGCTAACCCCTCTCCTCGAACAACGGGAGCTGCGCTCCCTCAGGCAGTATAAACCCACAGTCGCGCAGCATGCAGTCCACGGCATCAGACACCGTGGAGAACCGGTCAGTCGGCTCTGCGTACGCCTCTTCGGCCGTCCCCACGTCCTGATAGCGTGCTGTCGCGAGGTGCATGTGGGGCTTGAAGACAATGGTCGTCCGCTCCAAGGAGTTCGTGTGCTGGTGCGTTTGGCTGTTGTAGCGTCGGAGCCGGAAGATCCTGTTCGTCCCAGGAACCGCCACGCCCAGGATGACCGAGAAGCTCAGCGGGTCCGTCGTGCTCTGTCGTAGGATGACGTGAAACTCGTGCTCGTCGGCGCCGCGGACGACAAGCTCCTGCTCTCTGTGACCCCGCTTCGCGCGGAGAGCAAGGCGACTCCTGTAGTCTGCGGACAGTGGCTTCGGCTCCAGAATCAGTGCGCGAATCTCCTCGTCCGTGAAGACGACGCTCATCCGACCACCTCGCGTGGAAGGATCATATCACGTGTTGTCTGATGCCAGCATTTCAGGAGCGCCGCAAGTCGAGGACGGCTGTCAACAAGCTCACCGCCAGCCGCGACGTTGAGCGGGCAGTACGAGAGTCCGCCAACCTGCGAGCAAAGGGACAGCGTCATTGGACGATACGACTATGCTGCTGGAGGCAGGTGATCACAGATGAGGAGAGCGTTGGAGAAGATCGCAGCCTTGCAAGGGGCTCAGCACGCCCGTGAACTTGAACCGTTCCTGGCAAGGATCGAAAAGATGGAAGGAGCAGGCCGGCTCTTCAAGCGCATCGCGGACGCGGGGGATGTCGACGCGATGGATGACCATCTGGCTACCGCTCGGTACGCACTGATGCTCGCGGGGCTTGCGTTCGAGGTGGTTGTCGAACCGACGGGGCGCGAGGGACCGGACCTCTCAATCGCTCGTGATGGCCACTCAGCGGCAGTCGAGGTCACGCGCTTCCGGAAGATGCATGAGGGTCCATCTGCCTCGGGGCCCGGGAACATGCCGGACATCCTCTTGGAGTACGGCGATCCTCTTCGTGATATCCGGAAGGTGCGCGACAAGGTCACCTCGAAATTCCGCCAGTTGCGGAAAGGGACCGGCTTGGTCGCCATCTGGAACGACGATGGCGATCTCGAGGAACTCGAGGCCTACGAGGGCGTAGCCGAGATAGCGCATGAAGCAATGACGGGCGTGCTTTCGGTTCCGCCCGGACTGTTCCTCGTTGCCTACGCCACTCATTGGTGGAATCCAAGAGTGAGACCGCAGGTGCACTGCTTCGAGCTGCAGCCCAATTGCCCGCCTCACCTGCGGCAGTGGAAGGCGGACCTCGAGGCCTCGCTCGTTCGCGATCTCATGCGGCGCGCCATTTCGTCGTAGTGGCCGTGGCCCTGCCCTGCGAGACTCGGGGACGGGCCTGAAGCTCTATCCACCGCAGGGCCGCGGAGGGAGAACGCACTTCACACCATCCCAAGAACAGGCCCACCGACTGTAGATCACGTCAAGAGGCGAGACACAACGCCGCGCACTCCCGAAGCAAGGCCCCGGCATCCGACGATACGTGCGCGGAACGCTTTCAGCGATGGTCTGACAAACGTTCGTCTATGTGGCGGACGACAACTCCCGTTTCTGCATCTGTCACATGCTCGTAGTACCGGTCGCGGAGCCGGTCGATAATCCTGGTCAGTCTGTGCCAACGCGCGCTCTTTCGATGGAACGAGTCGCCTTCCTCCAATTGCACGTCGTAGTTGGCTCTTGTGCCAGGGTGTCGCGCTCTGCGGAACAGATGGCCTCTCACCCTGACCCTTGCACTGAGACTCTTGAACAGGACGACTGATCCGCATGCAGGGCACTTGACCGAAGATCCACTCATAGCCGTGGCCACGACCGGCCCTCTGCATCTGGGACACGGGATCGTCTGGGAGGACTCCGCACTGCACTCGTGGCGGGGGCTCGGCATGCTATCCATTGGAGAATCCGATGTGAGCATGGCCCTCATCTGTCCCTGGATCCGGGGAGGACTCGAGTTTGAGTATTGCTCGATCGGTCAGCTGTAGGTCACGTATGCAGACTGCATCGGTGTTGTCGGCGTCAATGACATGCCCAGTGACAACGCCGTCACCTTCGAGAATACGGAATGCACGCGATACGAGCGCGTCAGGCGGAACTCCCTGTGATGGCCCCTGGTGGAACGAGACGTGGAGGCCTGGATCAAGCGGGCCACTTCTGTACCGCTCAACGCACTCATTCACAAGCCAATCAACCACTTGGGGTAGTGTCCATTGATCGGGCATGCGGACCTCCTTCTGAGTAACGCAGTGCGCCGGTAGTCGGACCACTGCATCCAGTGAGCCAGTCTACGGCGCGTTGCCATGACAGAACTCTCTTGCGCTCTCCAGAACCTGACGGATGCGGGCCTCGGGCCAGTCTGGGTCCTTGAGTTGGGTGAGTAGAGCAAAGTATCCACGCTCGTGAGCAATTCTATTCCGCACCTTGGTGATCGCGAGGGCCAGAGAGTCCGATGCCGGGGACCTTTCGGCATGAGGGGCTTCTGTCGGGGTTGTTGCCGGCGTGACGTAACGGACGAACTGGACATTGATGGCCGCGACGAGAAGGGCTGCGCCGTACTCTGCTTTGTCCACAAGCCTATCCACCTCTTGCCATCCGATGATCACGTCGACATTCACCCCCAAGTCCGCCTTCGAAGCTATGGTGGCCGCGAAGCCCTTAGTCCGCCTCACAGACCCACAGCTGGGGCAAGGCGTCCGGAGCACACCTTTCGGACGGGGATCTTCACTGGGCAACGCGAGTCCGCAGTCGGTACACGTGTCCTGATCAGACCGCACCTGCATTCTCACACCTCCTTCTTGGAAGCGGCAGCACGTTCAAGGTTCAGCGCGAGGAGGCGTTCGAGGATCTGGTCGTCGGTGAGGTCGTGGGGCCAGGCATAGGCGTCGAGGACGGCTTGGTCGAGCTTTTGGTGGGCGAGGTCGAGCCAGGTGGGGCGCTGATTGTAGAGATTAGTCAGCGTGCGCTTCTTGAGCTCGGCTTCGCCCATGCCTTCTGGGTTGAGCCAGCGGTCGCGCTTCTCGACGAGGTCTTTGGCGGCGGCGGCGATGGCCTGGACACGCGGATCGTCGACGGGTTCCTTCCCCGGCGGCCACGGGAACGGGAACGTCTCGAAGCATGTGGTTGGCGTGTACCGGGGGCGATCTTCAAGCTGGGTGCCCTGTCGAAGTGCCCACAGCTCGTGGATCTTGGACTGGAGAACGCCAAGAAAGTAGTCGTCGTCGCGGGCGAAGACCAGCACTTGCTGATTGCAGAGGACACCAGGGGATACCCAGCAGAAGACACGATGCTTCGAGAGCTCTGGTGTTGCAGCGAACCGACACTTGCCCTCCAGCGCTGCTCTCATACCCGGGCGAGCTTCTGCGTATTGCCACCACCGCCGGGCATAGCTCGTGCGCCTGTTCTGCGAGCGAACAGGGAAGACGGTTTGGACAACATACTCAAATGGCAACTCGTATTGTGCGGCGACTTCCTGCGGTAGCAGCGCGAAATCGACCGTCCACCTGTGGCGGTTACTGCCCACAAGGTCAACACCACTGGCAACGGGCCGGACAACATCGGAGTTCGGTCGCCCGTTGGGATTGCCCGACGTTGTGAGCATCCGTTGCGCCGCGCTCTCGTCAATGTCGAATGGAGCCTTCGGAGAAGCCCCCATGAAGCAGATGGCCGCGTTCTCTGGGAGAGGACGCGCCGCTCCGAGGTCGGCAGAGGCCGTTAGGTCGCCGTTGATGCTCGCGACTGCATGACCATCAAGCTCTCTGAAGGTCCCGCTGCCCGCATCGAAGCCGATCATTGAAACATGAACCGCTGCGCCACCCAGAACCCAGTCGCGATCTGATTGCGCCCAGAAGATAGCACCAGTCTGTGTGATCCGTTCGAGGATCCTGCGATTCACTCCGCCGCGGATGCCCTGAGTCGCCAAGAGGCCAGCACGTTGAAGGCGAGACGCATCGATCATCGCGCGAGCCTTTTCAAACCAGTAGCAGCAAAGGTCAGCAAAGGCTGGAACGCGCCCGTCGTAGAGCCGGAAGAGCGCATTGACGTAATGGTCTCCAAGCTCTTGTCGGACGCGATTCCCTCCCAGAAACGGCGGGTTCCCAATGACGACCGTTGCTTCCGGCCACTCGGGCTCGACGGGGTTCCCGTCCGCGTCGAAGGCGAGGATGGCGTCCTTGTGCTCGATGTTGCCGAGCTTCTTCAGGAGCGGCTCGGCGGGCCAGCCGAAGCCGTTCTCGTGCAGCCACTGGATGTAGCCGATCCACACGGTCGCCTGGGCCAGCTCGTGGGCGTACTCGTTGATCTCGATGCCGTAGAGCTGTCGCGGGTCCGCAGTTGGGATCGTGTACGGGAACCCGAGGCTCATCCCGAGGGCAATGACTTCCTTCTCGAGGTTCAGGAGCTCGCGCAGCGCGACGTAAAGGAAGTTGCCGCTGCCGCAGGCGGGGTCGAGAACCTTCGTGTCAGCGATCTCGTCAGCGAAGCCGTGCAACAGCTTTTGGAGTTGGTTCCGCAGCTTCGCCTTCACGCCGCCCGCCGACGGGGCGGCTCGCCACTCGGCAGCGACCTTCTCAACCTCCGCACGCACCTCGTCCCAGCGACGGCGCAACGGGCGCATGAGGACCGGCTCGACGATGAGGAGGATGTCGTCGCGGCTCGTGTAGTGGGCGCCGATTTGCGACCGCTTGCTCGGGTCGAGCCCGCGCTCGAACAGCGTGCCGAGGATCGACGGTTCGATGCTCGACCAATCGAGCTGCGAAACGCGATGCAGAATCCGCAGGTCTTCGCGCGAGAGGTCGAGAACGGTGTCGTCGTCGAACAGGCCGCCGTTGAAGTGCGGAATGCGATCGAGGCCGAAGTAGCCACCCTTCGCCATGTGGCCGAACAGTTCCCGGAGCCGGCGACCGAACGTGGTCGGGTCGTCCCTCGTCTCGGCGACGAGGCGCGAGACAAGCTTGTCGGGCAGAAGCTTGATGTCTTCGGCGAAGAGACAGAACAGGATGCGAATGAGGAAGTGGGCCGCCTCTTCTGAGTCGACGCCGCGGTCGCGCAGGGACTCCGCGAGTTTCGAGAAGTCGGCCGCCGCTTTCTTCGTGACGCCCTCGGGCGTCTCGTCGGCCCGCAACCTTTCCGGCTCGGTGAAGACGGCTCGCAGAGTGGCTTGGCCCACCTCCGTCGTGAGGTCGTCGAAGCCGATGCGAATCTCGCGCTTCACAGCATTGTTGAAGTTCGTGTGGACGACGATCGTCTCCATGTCGGAGACGACGAGGAGCGGGGGGTTCAAGAGGGCATCGCAGTACCGCAGGAGCTGGGCGTAGGCGGCGTCAAGGTCCTTGTGCTTGCCCTTGTACTCCCAGGCGAAGAAGCCCTTCTTCCAGACGTCAGCCCAGCCCTGGCCGCCCGTCGACTTGTCGGCGCCCCGCTCGAACGTGAACCAAACGCCGTCACTGTCCGCCTGCGCCGGGGTCTCGTGCCCAAGCATCCGGCAGAGGTCGATGAAGTGCTCCTGAGAGCCCGAACGCTCCTTGAGCGTGGACGGACGCCACTTGGCGACGAACTCCTGTGGCGTCATCGTTGGCCCTTTCGTCGACATGTCTCCCCTCAGCGCCTCTCGTGGGATTGAGGCAGTTGAGTCCCATTCTAGGGAGCGGCATCGAACACAGCAAGCTCGTGCCATCCACCTCGGGCCTCTTGCCACAAGCCCAGTTGTCGCCGCCCCCATCGTCACGCGGTTCGGCGTCCGCCCGCTCATCTTCTTCGGCGGCGGCTACCTCGTGCTCACCGACCTCGCACCTGTTCCGATCATCGGGAACCTCGAATGGGCGCTCCAGCGCCAGCGAGAGAAGGCGGCGCGAGCGGCCGACGACGCGACGGCGGAGTAGCCGGTGTGGCCACCGGTTCCGTCCGCACAGTGTGGGAAGCGAATCCGCATGGCGAGAATCGAAGAGCGATGACCGCGTCCGGACAGACGCACGAGCAGGAAACAAGGCAGGAGCCCGTCGCCTGTCAGGTGAAAGAAAAGGCCCGCCCCGGCCCTGGGAGCATCCTCGCCATCCGGAGTTCACTTCTTCGTTTTCTTCGTGAAGTCAAATTCCCGCAACAGCCCCAGCGTTTGGGTCAAGCGTTCCGCCTCGCTTCGGGTTGTGATGTCCTTCAACGCTTCCTGCTGTGCAGACCAGACGCCGCACAGACCAATGGAGAGTATGGCTATAATAACGATCCCAACGACCGTCATCACACTCTCGAAACCCGTCACCTTTCCCGACACGATGCGAAAGAGCCCATAGGCTGGCGTGGTCCACAGGCCGACGAGGCCACTCCAGAACACGACATTGTAGGGAAATAGAAACCCAGAAACGGCCTGATTGGACGCGACGAGACTCGCTCCCGCTATTAGGTCACCGCCAGCGAGAACTGAGAACGCTATCACTGTGCACGTGAGGATATCCTCCATGACCTCGGTCGCACCTCCCAAAGGGGTGATCGTTGTTCTGTTCGGGAACCTGCCGGAGTCCTGTACCAACTACGAGTTGTACAGGTCAGAGAACTGCTCCGACAGATACGAGGCAGTCCGAACGCCGCGCCTCAGGACGGAGTTCGCGGGAATCGGCTCACCTTCCCTGTGAATGCCCTCAAGCCGCACCCGTTCGAGATCACCTATTGCGTAATGGACTAGGGGCCGCGTCTTCAGCTCGACGACGATGCACCCGATCGTCCGCAGCTTCTCTGCGGTATTGTGGTCATGAGCGGGTCCCACGAGAACGACGACGCGAAGGCCTCTCTTGCCGATTGCTTTTCCCAGCTCATCGACAAGTTCCGTGTCCTCGTACATCTCCTTAAGGAGATCGCCGCACACGACGCGGACAAGGAATCTCGCAGTGCGAAGCAGAGAGATCAAGTTCCTCGTTCCCCTCCGCGCATCTCGGCGTTTCTTTCGCTCTTCACCAGGCCTCGCCAATGCCATCACGTGTCTCCTTCTGTTGAGCCGCGAACAGGTCCGAAAAGCTTGTCCGCACAGACTAGCACACCATCTAAGAGGAAAGCAACAAGCGATCCGGTACTCGATGTTCGCATACACTCACTTGGCGCATTGCGCACATGTACGGAAGTAGACGGATCGCTGCACCTTCCGCCACTCTGAGCAGACTCTAACGCAGGAGCGTCACTGATTCAAGACAGTCTGTGAATGTCGGAAGGATGGCCAGCTTACGCTACCGCAATCAAGATCCCAGGTACTTGGTATTCGGAGACAGGCGAACCGCTCAGGCAAACGGTGCCGCCACGCCTGAAGAATGAACAGGCCCACCCGCCTCCCGGCAACCAGAGAAGGTCCCGATCTACTGGCTCCCTAGGTGCGAACCAGTTTGTGAGATCATGACGCCCACTCCCAACCTGGCACCGAAGACGTGCGGGAGATTGGGCTGCGCCATCCTGTCAGCCAGGTCGATTCGCCCGCGTGTCTCGTGACGCTTGACGGTCGCCCAGCGAGGATTCGGCAGGCGCAGAGGCCGCCGGCGTCTCGAATGCCTCAAGGCTCTCGCATCGATCAAGGAGCGCGTCGAACAACTGCGTCAGGTATGCCGCCGAGCGCGTACCTTGCGGCAGATTGGCCTGACGGAGTCGGTGCGTTCCAGGATGCCTTGCCAGAAGCTGGACCCCTTCTCTGTCAACAACGACGAAGTCGAACGGCACATCCTCGCGGCAGACACCGGCAAGTTGCGCGACCCCGGCAACCCGCGTCCTCAACTCGGCAGGAGCCTGGCCACTGAGCAGGACCCGCAGAGCCACGCCCCGAGCGGCAGCGGCCGCGAGAGCCCCGTACAAGACGGAACCCTCGGAGAGAGCAGGCTGGGCGCTGCCTGCGAGGACGATGATCTCACGTTCCCCGCCCGCGACGAGACGCGCAGCCTGAGAAGCGAATGCTTTGACTTCCGCTGGTATTCCAGCTACGCCATGTGACTCGTCCCGGGAATGAAGCGTTCGCATTGCCACACCTCCCTCGCGTCTACTGTGAATTTACTCGGCCGACGGCCCGCTGCTTAGGACTTGGGGCCCTCGCCAGTTCGGAGTCGGAGATGCGCTGGGCGGACGGGTGTCTCTTGCGGCTTGCGCTGGATCTCCCGTTTCGTCGTCCCTGCTCCTCGCCGAGACTGGCCACGCCAGCCGTGATGTCGCAGCAGAGCCCGAGGACTCGCACCCTTTCGCAGACTGGCTCACCTCGAGACCATCGCCGTAGATGCCCTTGAACAACCAGCCGAGCTCACTTCCCCCCGCAAGGTTTCTTCCCCATGGGGTCTACGTCTGTAACATCTGCTCCGTGACGATTGGCTTCAGCCTCCACCCCATCGCTTCGCTCCAAGAGAATCCAACGCGGGGCATACCCCACCACACCATCCACGCCCCTTCCTGACCCAATCGTCGCGGCTTCTCGCCGGCGAACACATCCTCGTCGCTGTGGCCGGCCAGCTCATGTGCGGGATCATGAACACGTACCTCAACGCTCCCGAGATGCCGCTCTACCAGGCCAACATCCCGCCCGAACTCCAGGGCTGCGGGATGACGCTGATGAGCACGGTGTCGCAGGCCATGTACCCCGTCGGCCTGATCATGGCGGCTCCGATCGTCTCGCGGTTCGCGTCCGCCCGCTCACTTTCTTCGGCGGCGGCTACCTCGTGCTGACCGGCCTGTTCGCGCTCGTCCCGATCATCAGGAACCTGGAATCTTCGCTTCAGAAGGAGAAGGCGGCCCGAGCGGCCGACGACGCGGCGGTCGAGTAGGTCCGAGGCTTGCCCCACGGTTGCGCCCGCGCGGCACAGGCAGTGAATCCGCGCATCGGGCCGCGGGAGATGCAGTGTGAAACAAGAAGCGAGATGCGACCCCGCTGCCCACGCGACAGGCCACCCCTCATGCTTCGTTCGCCCCAGACCAATCCTCAGCAATCCGATGCCAATCGACCTCCCGCTTCGCGGTAAGGGTCCAGACGTCCCAGAAGTCTGGGTCCGCGGACTGCGGGCGTTGCTCTTTGCTCAGCTCCGTGATCTCCACCAACACTGGGATCGGCGTCGCCCATCCTAGGAGAATCGCCTGCTGGGACGGAAGGCTTGGTAGCTCACGCAGTAGCCCGCCGACATTGTCCGGAACGAGTCGAGCCACGAGGTCCTGATCTGCATCATTGACGATGCGGTGCAACAGGAACGTGTTGCACTGGGCCAGCACTGTTGGCGAAAGCTCCGATGGACGTTGCGACGACAAGACTAGCCCAAGGCCAAGCTTCCGGCCCTCACGCGCGATGCGCTCGAAGGTCTCGCGACAGAGTTGAGCCGGAGAGGCTGCAGGGCCCTCGTCGTCTCTGCCTCGCCGAATGAAAGTGTGGGCTTCTTCTAGGACGAGCACTGTTGGCAACGTCCTCCCCGTTGGGTGGCTGCGGCGGTATCTCTGCAGTGACTCGAAGACCAGGCGGGCCAGCACCGAGACAATGATGTGAATAACCTCAGAGGGAACCAGAGAGAGGTCGACAACGGCGAGCTGCCCGTTGCCCGCTCCGTCGCTGCCGATGTAGTCTGCCAACCACGCATCAAACGAGACCGGAGGCTCACGCCCAATCACAGCGCCAAGACGCTGGTCGGCCAACATCCCACGGATGCGCAGCCCAAGCGTCGAGATAAAGCCCGCAAGTGCCCCTCCCTGTTCGGTTGCAGTCCGCTCCAAGTGCTCAGCCAGCATGTTGACGTCGAAATAGAGCGGCGCATCCTCATTGATCGGCACTGCACTACCGACGGCGGGTAGAGCCTCGGACAACTCGGCTAGCCCGTCACGCACCGACTCAAGGTCGGCCACAGAGAAGTCGTTGAAGAAATTCCCAGACCGGCGGTTGTCCACGATGGTCGTAGTCGACGCCGTGAGTGCTGTCAGTTTGCTGCGAGCTGGTTCTTCTACGTCACTGGCAAACCGCGCACAATCGTCCGCTATTGCCTCGAGCAAGCGAGCGCAGTCGAATCTCTGACGCGTACCGCCAGCGAATGCCTGCGTCCCCATAGTCAGCATCGCCGATGTGCGAGTCAAGTAGGACACCAGGTATCGACGAATGATGGCCTCGCGGGGCACGCCCTCCATTCGACCGCTCTTCAACTCCCTGATGCCTTGCATGAGTAGCGGGCGTTGCGCTCCAGGCTGTGCGTGGGCCACAGCAGTCCACTCATGGCCGTTCCATAGCCAGGCCGGAACGTCCAGCGGCCGTGCACCCACAGCCACAGGTGGAACGCAGAACAGACGCAGCTTCTCTCCTTTGTCGGCGAACGCCGTTGCGTACTCGCCGTTAGGGTCTAGAACAATGAAGCGAGCATTCGGCACTGCGTCCATACCCGCCTCTTGGATCGCCCGCTCTGCGGCCTCAAGTGACCACCGAATCAACCCAGCCACCGTGCATGATTTGCCACTGCCTGTGTTGCCCAAGACTGCGAGGTGACGCCCGAACAACTTGTCGGGGTCCACCATGATCTTCGCATTCGCCGCCATCGGCGACGCGCCGATCTGGACTCGCCTATCGCTGTCCTTGGCACCCACGATCGCCTGCGCCTGCTCAAGTGTTGGCAGCAGGACCTGATCGCCAACGGATGGAAATGCCACTACACCGCGAATCAGCTCGTACTTCGTCATTCCGGCCGTGCGATCTCGCCGGGATGTCAGCGTCCCAACGGGCATCACAGCCATCTTGCGCAACGGGAACGGCAGGTCGACAAGGCCGAAATCCTTGAACCCTGACCGCTTGGGGTACGGCGAGCTCTCGATCCCGATCCATGCGATGTAGCCAACCGTCGCACCAGCTTCGTTGGGAACGAGCACGTATCCGTTGATGCGGGGGAACGGTGTGGGCGTGCCCGTATTGATGGCCGTAGCTTGCGGCGCGTCAAGTTCAAGCAGGACGCGTATCTCTTTGGAAGACACGGATTCGACCGTACCCACTACGAGATTCGCTAGATCTTCGATGGGAGTCTTCATAGCCACCTAGGACAGATCGCCGCCCGCTGGCACCGATGCCGGCACTGGTTCTACAGATGCGGCGTCTGCGGGGCGGTGTCTCAGTAGTTCCGTCATTCGCCCGGTAATGTAGTCGAGTGCCGGCTTCGGGAGGTAGTTCTCGGCCAGCGTCACGATGTCCGCGAAATGCGACCCGAGCAACAGCGAGACCTGAGCATCCCGGGTCTTCTCACAGAACCGCTTGACGCGAAGATCGGCCTCATAGGCAATGATGACAAGATGCGATGACGGGATCGTCAGCATGTCCAGGAGCACGCGATTGACGTGATCGTCTCCGAATCCATACCCATAGGAGACCACGACGGCGTTCGGGCGGCACACCGAGGCCGCGAAGTCGCGAAACAGCTCCGCATATGGGTACTGAGTCGTCTCCACATCTTTTGCTGGGTTGGGGTAGATCATCACTGTGTCGGTGGGCTCTTGCGGGATCGCCATGTACTGGCCGGGGAAGCCAAACGGGATCCCCTTGCGATGTATCTGGCGCGCCGCCTTGTCGTAGTGCCAGTCGAGTGACCCGTGGAGCTTGGTGAGGCGCACCACGCCCTCCATGAAGCGCGGCTCGCCCCGGATGCCCGGCGGGTTGTAGTGGACGTCGACCTCGACGCGCAAGGAACGGAAGACGGGATTCAGCGCGCCGACGAATCGGTCGATGACGCGTAGGCCGGCCAAGTCGCACCCGTGCTCGATTAGGCGGTCATAGTTGGTTGTGAAGACGTGGAGTCGTTCGCGCGACGCCGCTCGACTCGCGAAGCTGAGCAAGAGTGACTCCAGCGTGCCCTCGGCCTTCTTGCGGTGCTCCTCGTCACTGCCCTCCGCAATTGCTCTCTCAGTGGCCAGAAGTGAGGCTAGGAACACCTTCAGCTGTGCATCCATGGCGGTCTTGAGTCCGATGGCCTCGGGACCGTTCACTACAGAAAGCCCTTCGAATGCCGCAAGCGCGCTGCGAAACTGGTCCTCGAGGTTCGCCGGCGACCTGTTCATGCGCTCAGCGCTGGCCTCCGCGTGCGCGTCGATAGCTGCGTCATACGTGGTCCCAAACTGCACCCTCGTCATACTTGTGGCCGCCCCCCCCGCCACGTCCGCAATGGCGCTGGTTAGGCCACTACCCAACAGCAGATTCAGATGTTCTGCTTGAAACACTGCCGACAGCCAAGGCTCAATGTGCTTCCGTGCAACCGAGATGAACGCATCCAGACCGTCAAGTTCGCACGGCAGGTTGGCCCAACTGCCGGAATGGGTTCCTACACGGTAGCAATGGTTGTTCCAGTTCATTGCGTCTCCAGTTGACACTTGGCATTTGTGCCATCGCTCGCCACGCCAGGTCGCCCTCTGCTTCGGCTCTTTTCACAGCGGTTACCCGTGACTCACCCATCCCCATATATGGACATGTGTGCTGTTGCCTGCCAGCCTACTACTACCGCCCTCCAGGATCAAGCAGAGCTGTTGCCATCGGCATAGACTCCTCGTGAGCGACGCCGCTCGCAGCACACCAATGAGTGTGCCGCACACTGCGTCAGCCGCCCGTGTTACACTGCCCCACAGACCAAGTCAATCGGCAAGGTTGCCCAGCACGAAAGGCAGGATGGCAAACGAGACACGTGGTGCAGGCACCCACGCGGGCGTGCCCGCGCTGTTGAGCGAGTTCACATCGTTGTGGTGGGATGGCGATTCGTCGTTCCCCGATCTAGGCACGCTCGTCTCGCCCGCAGTGCAACGCGAGGACGAAAGCAAGCTCAAGCGCGTCGTCGACCAGGCGCTGGCGGAGATCAAACACCCGCCGCAGGATCCAGCAGAGCGCAAGGCAAGCGAACAGAGGTTGGCTCTGGCCGGGCGCGAGTTCGTCAAGGCGACGCTCGGGCTCGACGACGTCCACCTCGACACGCTCCAGCACGGCGGGTTCATCGAGTGCGGGCGCGAGTTCGCGCGGCTGGTACACGAGTTCGACCCGACGGTGTCCCGCGAGGACACGTTCCAGGCGAGCCGCAACGTGTGGACGATGAACGGGATCCAGCGGATGCTCGGGCTCCCCGTGCGGATGACGCCATCGGTGTTCGCCTACAGCCTCCTCTACCCGTACACCGACAATGCGCTCGATCGGCCCGATGTGTCCGAGGAAACGAAGCTGCGCGCGAGCGAGCGGTTTGGCCGGCGGCTGGCGGGAGACGACGTCCCCACGAAGACGGTGGACGAGGAGAAGCTGTTTCGTCTGCTCGAGAAGATCGAGACGGAGTACTCGCGGGCTACGGCGCCGCAAGTCTACGAGAGCCTGTCCGCGATCCACGAAGCCCAGGCCCGAAGCGTTCGGCTCATGCGGCGCGACGAGCCGCCATACGGCGTCGACGTGCTCGGGATCGCCTTGGAGAAGGGCGGCTCGTCGGTGCTGGCGGACGGGTACTTGGTCGCGGGATCGCTCACTCCTCCGCAGGCCCGACTTCTCTTTGGGTTGGGCGCTCTGTTGCAGCTCGGCGACGATTTGCAGGACGTCGAGGACGATCGCGCGAAGGGCCTGGCGACGATCTTCTCGCAGACAGCGCGTCGCTGGCCGCTCGACCGGCTGACGAATCGCCTGTTCCACTTCCGCGCCGGCGTGCTCGAACACCTCGCGTGCCTGGACGCGCCGGAGGCGGCGCCGCTGGCCGACTTGATGCGGGTAGCGACATTCCACCTGATCCTCGATGCGGCCGGGAGCACTCCGCGCTTCTATTCGGCGGCCTACATCAAGGCGCTCGAGGCGCACTCGCCGTTCCGTTTCCGCGAGCTGGCTCGTCAACGACGGCGACTCGAACGCGAGCGCACCTCGGCGTTCGCGCTGCTCGCGACGGCGATGTCCGCCGGGGCTCCCACGTCTTCAACCTAGCGGGCTAGCCTGCTAGCGCGCTAGCGAGCCAGCGGCCTCAGTTGTCGCGCCGCCTTCCTACAAGTACGCTGGCCCCTAGCTGCCACGGGGGTGGAACGTGTTCAGACGCATCGGGAGGAAGCACGCGCGCATCATCGGGAATGCGCTTGTCGTCGTCGCCGTCGTCATTGCGCTCAAGGCGGCCGCCCACGCACTCGGCTGGGAGGCCCTGTCGCTCAACCCGCTTCTCTCCGGCATCGTGGCCGCCGACGTGTTCCTGATGGGCTTCCTTCTGAGCGGCGTGTTGGCCGACTTCAAGGAAAGCGAGAAGCTGCCGGGCGAGGTGGCAGCGTCGCTCGAGATCCTGTTCGATGAGGCGACGAGCATGGCTCGGCGGGCGAGTGATGCCGCGTCGATATCCGCCGCGGACGCCGTCACCGCC
>Ga0315278_10003094_pt1 | contig 14855 bp, 12 predicted proteins | sample YL17G06_0_MG_FD_203880 | JGI IMG/M metagenome (GOLD analysis project Ga0315278, IMG submission 203880) | Sediment microbial communities from Yellowstone Lake, YNP, Wyoming, USA - YL17G06_0 | ecosystem: Environmental > Aquatic > Freshwater > Lake > Sediment | place: USA: Wyoming | collected... | reverse complement strand
TGAGGTGTACCATAAGAAGTTTATTGCTGCCAACATGTTCACCTTCACTCCTTTTAAAAATCTAAATGTATCGGCCGGAAACAGCATTATTTATGATTATGATAATGTCAATCCGGCCTACCTGATGCCAATTTTCTTTTATAAATCTGTCGATCACTCCCAAACCTCCGGAATTAATAATATGAACTCACAGATGTTTTTCGATATCAGTTCGCGGCAGATCAAAAACCTTCATCTTTATGCCACAATGTTCATTGATGAATTATCGGTTAGCCGGATTACAAATAAGGATGAATGGAACTTCTTAAGCTATAAAGCAGGACTCAGGCTAACCGATCTCCCGATTTCAAATCTTTCATTCACTACAGAGTTCACATATACTTATCCTCTTGCATTTCAGCACGATGTACCCACTATTACTTTCCAGAATCAGGGGTATAACCTGGGACATTATATGAAAGATAACTCAAGGGAATGGTATATTGCTCTGGACTATCGTCCAGTCAGGACCCTGGATGTAAATCTCTATTTTCTTGATGCAATCCGTGGTCCGGATTATACAGAACTCGGGGTGGATCGTGTCGGCAATCCTCCACTGGCATCGGTAGAATGGCATAATACATCATACGGGCTCAAGGCCTCATACCAGGTTATCAATGACCTCTATACGTGGTTTTCTTTCTCATCATCCAGTATAACCGGTGATGCCAGATGGAGTGCAGAGTATTTTTTTGGACGGAAGAATACTTTTAATATGGGAGTAACTTTCGGATTTTAGGCCCCCCTACCCCCCTAAAGGGGGGCTAATTCAGTAATTGTTTGGTGGATTTTAGTTATGACCGAGTCTATATTGTAAATAATTTGGTCATTCGTAAAGCGGATCACTTTTATTCCAAATTTGTTCAGCTCAGCAGTTCTGCTTATATCATATTCACTTAGTACTTCGTCATTATGAACATCTCCATCAACTTCTATAACAAGTTTATATTCATGGCAGTAAAAATCAACTATGAAAATAAAAACAGGATGTTGTTTACGAAATTTAGTATTAAATAGTGTTCTGTCTTTCAGTTTATTCCAAAGTATTAATTCCGCCAAAGTCATGTTCTTTCTTAGCATGGCAGCAGCTCTTAAGGTCTTGGAATCTGCTCCATAGAACATGCTTATTCTGGAAATGAGTGTTTTCATAAAAATGCAGCGACACCACAAATATACAGAATTCCCTAAAACAACGAGTATTAGCCCCCCTTTAGGGGGGTAGGGGGGCCTTAACCCAGAGTAACAACGAGTATTAGCCCCCCTTTAGGGGGGTAGGGGGGCCTTAACCCAGAGTAACAACGAGTATTAGCCCCCCTTTAGGGGGGTAGGGGGGCAAAAAACCAGAAAGGATTAGAGTGGGTAGGGGGGCCTTAACCCGGAGTGATAACAGTACTAGTCCCACTTTGTGGGATTGGGGGGAAAGAAATAGTGGGATGGGACGATGCAACCAAGATTGCGATTAATATGTCTTATCAGAACAAAATGAGAAAATTTTTACTTACTTCACTCTCTCAAACCAGTCGTTTGCAATAAACTGATGGAAAGACGTAAATTCAGAACAATAACTCTCCTTGCGGATATTGTTATTCTGACATTATCCTTTCTTGCAATGGTATGGACAAAACCTGCGAGCCTGAGATTGTACCTTCCATCGCATACACCTTTTTTCCTGGCCCTGGCACTGATATGGATCATCGTTTCACTTATAAACGGGAAGATGCACCGGGGCAAGATCATCAACTTCACAACTCTTTTCACAAGGGTTCTGACCAGCAATATTATTGCTGCCTCAATAACTGCCCTTGCAATGTATAGCTTCAGGAATTATGATTATTCAAGGACAATTGTCCTGGGAACGGTTCTTCTGGCCACATTCCTGGAACTGCTTTTCGGATCGGTATATATGGCTTTTAAAAAGGCAGTCGTGCAGGATTATGAAGAGTATGATAAATTCAAGACATATAGAAGGCCCAGTGAATATGACCTTGTCAGCGGAGTAAACGGGAATGGGGCACATAAGGAAGAACAGAGTGAAGTAAATCCGGGGATTGCAATGGCAATTGAAAAAGAGTACGGATCGGAAATGACCCTGGCAATCTTAAAGATGACCTGCAGCAAATTTACCGATCACACTGCCGTGCTTTCGACCACCACTGTATTTAATATTACCAGCCTTGCAAAAGAGAAATATGATTATATAATCAACCTTCACAAAATCAATGATATTAAAAAACCTGACAGTTTTCTGGATGCTGTAAACAGCAAACTTGATGTGAAAGGTTATTTCTTCTGCTGTGTCGAGACAAAAGACCAGCGGAAACACAGGCTATTGAAAAAATATCCTCCCGTATTAAATTATATCTATTATTTTTTCGATTTCATTGTAAAACGCATCCTTCCAAAACTCAGGTTCACGCGGGGGATCTATTTCTTCCTTACCCGCGGGGAGAATGCCGTCATCTCACGCGCCGAAACCCTGGGAAGGCTTTCCAGGGCAGGCTTCAGGATCAAACAGGAGTCGTTCATCGGTAACCTGTTATGCATTGAAGCAAGAAAGGTTGCCGGACCCCTTCCGTTAAATGAAAATGTTTATGGTCCGCTGATTGCTTTATCGAGAGTCGGAAAAGACGGAAATATGATAAAGGTATATAAGTTACGCACCATGCATCCTTATTCAGAATATATACAGGATTATGTTTATGAGCAGCATGATCTTCAGGATGGAGGCAAGTTTAAAAATGATTTCCGTATAACCTCCTGGGGCGCTGTCTGCAGAAAGATATGGCTTGATGAGCTGCCTATGCTTATGAATTTCTTCCAGGGCAACATGAAGCTTGTGGGGGTAAGGCCCTTAAGCAGACAATATTTTGAACTTTACAGAAAAGAGGTCAGGGAGAGAAGGATAAAATATAAACCCGGACTTATTCCCCCTTTCTACGCCGATATGCCTGCTGATCTTGAGAGCATACAGGCTTCCGAATTGAAATATCTCGATTCGTTTGACAGGCACCCGGTATTTACTGATTTTCGTTATTTCTGGAAATCGTGGTGGAATATAATGTTTAGAAAAGCGAGAAGTAATTAAATGGGGCGTTGCCCCATTCCCAATTAATACGTGAATTAAAGATTGTTCTTGTTCATTTCTTTTGTTCGTCCAAAAGAACTGAACCAAAGAAAAGGGCGCCGGAACCGAGCCGCAGGCGAGCTCGGCCAAGCCAAATGCCAACTTCAGCCAAAACGGGCGCCTGCTACACTGGCCTTATTGGCGCTACCGTTTTGTCTGCAGTTCGCGCCATTTCCGGTTTTGCCCTCGCACCCAAGAATATAAAATTTCGTATGAGAATTATTGGATTTCAAATGTCTTCAGATCTTTTTTGGTTCGTTTTTTGGGCGAGCAAAAAATGAACAGAAAATAAAGATATAAAAGTAACTAGGGTGTGGGGCTAAGCCCCACTTAGAATAATGAAGGATTTTTAAATTAATAAAAAATAAATATCTTTGCCGGATATTTAAATTTTTAACAATGGCTGAAAAGACAAGATATTCTGATGATGAGCTTGAGGAATTCAGACAAATTATCCTCATGAAGCTGGACAAAGCCAGAAAGGACTACGAGATACTTAAGTCAAGTATTACTCACGAAGAGAGCAATGATACAATGGATACCTCTCCAACATTCAAAGTGCTGGAAGAGGGTGCCACTACTTTATCGAAAGAGGAAGCGGGCCGACTGGCGCAACGTCAGGAGAAATTCATTCAGCATCTTCAGGCTGCGCTGATAAGGATTGAAAACAAGACTTACGGGATCTGCCGTGAGACAGGAAAACTTATATCGAAGGAAAGACTGAGAGCCGTACCTCATGCTACTCTTAGCATGGATGCGAAGATGAAACAGAAGTAAGAGCAGGGGGCAGGGCGCAGAGCACAGGGCAAAAAGACATACATATAGATTAATTCGGAGCTGCTCAGATATGGGCGGCTTTTTTTGAAATGAGGACTTACTTCTTCACAATAACATTCATTCTGATATTATCAGCCACTTCAGGCGGACAGGTTCCTGATTCATTGAAATACAAGTTGCTACCGCCAGTTGAATTTGATTCAGCTTATAAGAAGGCTGAAAAACCAATAATGATTGATGTCAGGGAATTTTTTGAGTACAAGAAATCGAGGCTGAAAGATGCAATAAATATCCCATCATCGGGAGATCTTGAATCTGCAGCTGATACTCTCGATAAAAACCGTGACTTCTTTTTTTACTGTACATCAGGTTTCAGAAGCAAGAGGGTTGCGAAGTTCTTTTCAGAAATGGGGTTTACTAAAACGTATTCTCTAGATGGTGGAATTATGGCATGGAAGAAAGAGAAGTTACCGGTAGAGAAGAAAAAGATTAAGAAAAAATGAATGTATTATTCTCCATATTCGGATCTGGGAGGTGAGATTGCTTCGTCGTTTCACTCCTCGCAATGACCGTCACATTTATTAGCTTCTGTTTAACTAACATTCAGAAACAACATTACTTGCACTGTCATTGCGAGCCCGAGTGCCCACGCCGAAGCCTTGGCGAAGGTGCGCAGGAGGGCGCGGCAATCTTAAACTCCAGCCCTCAGAACTGACTTAGGGTTTTACTTTCCTAACTGCTGCTTAACTATTTTAGCTATATACTTCCCAAGTATATCGAACTCCAGATTAACGACAGTTCCTTCTTTGATCTGGTGAAAATTTGTGACTTCCCAGGTGAAAGGAATTATTGCGACTTCAAAGGATTTTGATTTTGAGTTAACTACTGTAAGACTCACTCCGTTTACTGAGACAGATCCTTTTTCAACGGTTAGATAGTCATCCTGGGCAGGTTCATATTCAAAGGCATAATACCAGCTTCCTCCGGCTTCCTTTACACATTTGCATACTGCTGTCTGATCAACATGTCCCTGCACCATGTGTCCGTCGAGCCTTCCATCGAGACGGGTGCTACGTTCCAGGTTGACCTTGTCTCCGGGTTTTAGCAATCCCAGGTTTGTCTTATCAAGAGTCTCTTTTATTGCAGTTACGGTATATGTCTCCTTATCTTTCCTGACGACAGTAAGACATACTCCGTTATGAGAAATGCTCTGATCGATCTTAAGTTCATTAGCAAATGAACATTTCATTGTAATATGAAGGTTATCCTTTTCTTTTTCAAGTTTTACAACCTGAGCGGCTTCTTCGATTATTCCGGAAAACATTTCTGCTAAGTTTTGGTTTATGGGTATAAAGGTAGGGAAAATAAGAAGAAAGACAGACGACACACGACGCACGACAACATCATTCACCCTGTGTCGTGTGTTATGTGTCGTGTGTCCATATTATCTTCTTGCCAAATCCTAACCTGTTATCCGTCATCTTAATAAAGGTGAGTTTAACGACCCAAAGATGCGTATCCATAAGAACTGCTACAGGAAATCTTTTCAGATATGCACTCTTCGCTTTTGATAACATTTCACCTTCGGGTTCTGAAACTATTCCCTGGAACTGAATGCCACGTATTTTGCCGATTACCATTGTCTCAAGAACAACCGATCCTGCAATCAGGGGATTTTTAATGAATTCTTTCCCATGGCGGGTATCATTATCAGTTGTGAAAACAAGCGCGTTTTCTTCTCCGAGATATACATAAAAGCAAGTTGCGCACCAGGGTTCATTCTCAACCGTGGTGGCTATGGTGAGGACATGATGTTTCCTGAAGAACCGAGTGATTCTGTTGTCAACCATTATTCATCCATCTGAAACCATTACTGTCAAACCCCGCAAGATCGATGATACGATCGACAACAGTCATTATTACTTCATCAATAGTTTTGGGGTTACTGTAGAAGGATGGTGTTGCAGGACAAATGATTGCTCCGGCAAGGGTAAGCTTCTTCATGTTTTCAATATGTATCAGGCTGTAGGGAGTCTCACGCGGGACAATTATCAGTCTTCTTCTTTCCTTCAGCATCACATCGGCTGCACGGGCAATAAGATCATCGGATGTGCCGTTGGCGATTCGTCCGGTTGTACCCATCGATGCAGGACAAATAATCAGAGTGTCATACTGAGATGATCCCGAAGCGAATGGGGCATAATAAGATTTATTATCAAACTCTTTCGCAGGGGGTGTCGGGTGAAATATCTTTCCAGTTTCTGCAACCCAGATCTCCTTTGCTGTCTCTGAGAATATTACAGCAATTTCAGAAGGGCCGGTTTTCAATTGCTGAAGTTTCTCCAGGAGCTTTAAAGCGTATATTGAACCACTGGCGCCGGTGATGGCGAGGATAATTTCCCGTGTACGAGTTTCCGAGTTCATATTAGATTGTAAAGTTGAGCAAAGATAGTTAATTATTTTTTGAGGCTCCCCCCTTGTTCTTCCACATTTCGGCCCCCCTACCCCCCTAAAGGGGGGCTAATACACTAAATGCCACAAAATTAGCAATTGCCCGTAGGGCATATAGTTTCTAAAACCGCTACGCGGTAAAAAACTATACATAATGTATTTACCCATAACGATGGAAAAATACTCACACTTTTTACGTAATTAACTTAAAAACCATAGAGAATTAACCCCCCTTTAGGGGGGCAGGGGGGCAAAAATAATGGAGAATTAGGGGAGTAGGCGGGCAAAAAATCAGGCTAAGAGATTAGTTGGCCGGGGGGCCCAGCAGCCTTTCTGTCAGAATGGCAATCCCCCTTGAAGCCTTCTCCTTTATCACCTCCACTTTCCTGTTAACCGGTACAACAACATCTTTAGGATCAATGAGCCAGAGAGATGCTTTCGCGGGTGCGTAGTTTATGAGTCCAGCTGCCGGGTAGACATTCAGGGATGACCCTGCCACGACAAAAATATCTGCATTTGAGGTAAGGTTCACTGCCTCATCCATCATGGGTACCTCTTCACCAAACCAGACAATGTGCGGCCGGAGCTGACTCCCTTTTTCACAATTATCGCCGTGATTAATATCCTTATATCCTATATCATATATGAGTGAAGGGTCAACAGTGCTTCTTGCTTTTGTAAGTTCTCCGTGAATATGCAATATTTTGGTGCTGCCTGCTCTTTCATGAAGGTTATCAATATTTTGTGTAATGATATGCACATCAAAATATTTTTCAAGCTGTGCCAGTCTGAGATGTCCGTCATTGGGGTTACAGCCGGCCAGCTGCCTTCTTCTTTCATTATAGAATCTCAGTACCAGATCCCTGTTTTTTAACCATGCCCCCAGAGTTGCAACTTCTGTTACATCATACTCTTCCCATAGTCCGCCGGAATCTCTGAAGGTTTTTATGCCGCTCTCGGAGGACATACCGGCGCCGGTTAAGATGACTAGATTTTTCATGTTTCGGATATATTTTAATCAGACAATATTAGAAAGTTTCCTCTTCACTCTTAAAGCCCCCCTACCCCCCTAAAGGGGGGCTAATTCAGTAATTGGTTGGAGGATTTTATTTACGACCGAGTCTATATTGTAGACAATTTGGTCATTCGTAAAACGGATCACTTTTATTCCAAATCTATTGAGCTCATCAGTTCTGCTTAAATCATATTCGTTCAATTCATTATTATTATGAATACCTCCGTCAACTTCTATAACAAGTTTATATTCATGGCAATAGAAGTCAACAATGAAAATATAAACAGGATGTTGTTTTCGAAATTTAGTATTAAACATTTTTCTGTCTTTCAACCTTTTCCAAAGTATAAGTTCCGCTAATGTCATATTCTTTCGCAGTATAGCAGCTGCTCTCAATGTCTTGGTATCTGCTCCATAGTACATATTTATTCTGGAAATACCTTTTTTCATAAAGAATAAAACTACCTCACAAATATACAGAATTCCCTAATACAAAGAGTATTAGCCCCCCTTTAGGGGGGTAGGGGGGCAAAAAAACCAGAAAGGATTTGGGGGGGTAGGGGGGCAAAAAACTTGCGAGTAGCAAAAAACCAGTGGAGCCAAGTAAAGGGGATTAGAGGGCAAAACCACGATAATTAGAGGAAGAATATTATTAGGGATTTCGTTATATTTGTCCGAAATTTTTTACAATATTAATTTTACAAATTGCAGGTTTAATGGGGAAACGGTTTCCTGAATATAAAGGTCTTGATCTCTCACAGGTAAATAAAGAGATTCTCAGAATATGGGATGAGAATAATACTTTCAACAGAAGCGTCCGGGAAGTGAACGGGAAAGGTGAGTTTGTATTTTATGAAGGCCCACCTTCTGCAAACGGCATCCCCGGCATTCACCACGTTATGGCGCGTACGATCAAGGATGCAATCTGCCGTTTCAAAACCCAGTGCGGATATGAGGTGAAACGCAAGGCAGGCTGGGATACCCATGGACTGCCCGTCGAGCTTGGCGTTGAAACAGCCCTGGGCATTACAAAGGAAGATATCGGTACAAAAATATCGATTGAAGACTATAATAAAGAATGCCGTATTGCTGTATTGAAATATACCGACCTTTGGGAAGACCTCACACGGAAAATGGGATACTGGGTTAATATGGATCACCCATATGTGACCTACGATAACCGCTATATCGAAACGCTCTGGTGGCTCCTACAACAACTTTATAAAAAAGGACATCTCTACAAGGGCTATACTATTCAACCATATTCCCCGGCAGCAGGCACGGGATTAAGCTCCCATGAACTTAACCTCCCTGGCTGCTACCGCGATGTGAAGGATACAACCTGCATCGCCCTCTTTAAACTTACCAGGGATAAAAAATCGGAATTCCTGTATAAGAACACAGATACTGCCGATGTTCATATTATGGCATGGACAACAACTCCATGGACACTTCCTTCAAACACTGCCCTGGCAGTCGGAAAAGAAATCGTTTATATTGAAGTGCGTAGTATCAATCCATATTCCGGTGATCCAATCACAGTAGTTATAGCTAAAGATCTCCTAAATGCATTGTTTCCCGAACCGAATGCTGCTCTTGAATTTTCAGAATATAAAACGGGCGACAAAAAGATCCCTTTCAGAGTTTCAGGTGAATTCACAGGTAGAGAGCTGGAGGGTATAAACTATGAACAGCTTATCGACTGGATCAATCCTGGAGAAGGTGCATTTCGTGTACTTACAGGTGATTTTGTAACAACTGAAGATGGTACCGGTATCGTTCATATTGCTCCCACCTTTGGCGCCGACGACTACCGTATTGCAAAAGAAAACGGGGTCCCTCCTCTTCTTGCTAAAAGAAAAGACGGCTCTTTTGGTCCCATGGTTGATAAACGGGGATACCTTGTTCCGGTTGCCGATCTTGACGAATCGTTTGTTAAGCAATATGTCAACAAAAACACTTATGCAGGGTTTGAGGCCCGTCCGGTTAAAAATGAATATGATGACAGTCTCACCCCTGAAACAGAAACAATCGATGTTGAAATAGCTGTTATGCTCAAGCAGCAGGGAAAAGTATTCAGGATTGAGAAGCAGATACACAGCTATCCTCATTGCTGGAGAACCGACAAACCGGTTTTATATTACCCTCTTGATGCATGGTTCATCCGTACAACCGCTTTCCGCGACAGGATGATTGAGCTTAACAACACCATCAACTGGAAACCTCAATCTACCGGTACCGGAAGGTTTGGCAAATGGCTCGAAAATCTTGTTGACTGGAACCTCTCACGTACACGATACTGGGGAACACCTCTTCCTATATGGATCACAGATGATAAAAAAGAGGAAAAATGCATTGGCTCTGCCAAAGAACTTAAAGCCGAGATTGAAAAGTCGATCAAAGCCGGATTCATGACGAAAAATCCGCTGGCAGAATTTACTGAAGGAGACAATTCACCTGAGAACTATGAACACTTTGACCTGCACCGCCCGTTTGTTGATGATATAATACTTGTTAGCAATACCGGGAAGAAAATGTTCCGCGAGCCTGACCTGATAGATGGATGGTTCGACTCCGGAGCAATGCCATATGCCCAGGTTCATTATCCCTTTGAGAACAAAGAAAATTTCAGTGAGATGTTCCCGGCGGATTATGTCGCCGAAGGTGTAGACCAGACAAGAGGCTGGTTTTTTACGCTCCATGCCATAGCAACAATGATTTCAGACTCAGTTGCTTTTAAAAATATCATTTCGAACGGGCTTGTTCTTGACAAGAACGGAAACAAAATGTCGAAGAGACTGGGGAACGCTGTTGATGCGTATTCTGTAATCGAGGAATATGGTTCCGACCCATTGCGCTGGTATATGATAACCAACTCGCAACCCTGGGATAATCTAAAGTTCGATTTAGGCGGGGTGGATGAAGTTAAACGCAAGTTTTTCGGTACATTATACAATACCTATTCCTTCTTCTCACTCTATGCAAACGTTGACAATTTCAGATACTCCGAAAAAGAGATACCGATCAGTGAGAGACCCGAAATAGACCGCTGGATAATCTCACTGCTTAACTCACTGGTGAAAGAGGTTGGAAATTCTTATAACGATTATGATCTTACCCGCGCAGGACGTGCTGTGCAGGATTTCGTAACCGAAAACCTGAGCAACTGGTATGTTCGCCTCAACAGGAAACGTTACTGGGGCGGTGAATATGACAAGGATAAACTTGCAGCTTATCAGACACTTTATGCCTGCCTGGAAATTGTTAGCCAGCTCGCTGCCCCGATCGCTCCATTCTATATGGATAGGCTCTTCTGTGATCTCAATGATGTAACCGGCAGAGAAAAAGAGAATTCAGTTCACCTTGTTCTTTTCCCGGAATATGATGAATCGCTGATCGATAAGGCACTCGAGGAGAGAATGGACATTGCCCAGAAAGTATCTTCAATGATTCTCGGATTGAGAAGAAAAGTAAGCATAAAAGTCCGTCAGCCCCTTGCCAGGATAATGGTCCCTGTTCCTGATAAATATTTCAGGGAAAAATTTGAAGCTGTTAAGGATCTGATACTTGCCGAGGTGAATGTTAAAGAAGTTGAATATATTGATGACACTTCCTCAATCCTTGTCAAGAAAATTAAACCAAATTTCAAAACACTTGGTCCAAGGTACGGCAAGCTGATGAAAGAGATCAGCAACTCTATCGCTGCTCTTGCGCCACAGGAGATTGTAGATTTTGAGAACAATGGGAATCATCCTGTAACTATTAACGGACAGCAGATACTTCTCTCAACTGAGGATGTTGAGATTATCTCGGAGGATATTCCCGGCTGGCAGGTTGCCAATGACGGAAAACTCACTGTTGCCCTTGATATAACTGTATCGGACGATCTTCGTTACGAAGGTATAGCACGCGAGTTTGTCAACAGGATCCAGAATATCCGTAAGGAGAATGGATTTGATGTCACCGACAAGATAACCGTACTCATCGAAGATCATGAGTTCGTCAGGGAAGCAGTAAAGAGACATGCTTCATATATAGCTTCGCAGACACTTGCCACGGCAGTGACCCTCACAAATAACTTCACAGGGGATAATGTAAGGGATGTGGAGATTGATGAGGTGATAGTGAAGATACTGGTTAAGAAGAACCTCTGAGATAACCTGTGGGGATTGCTTCGTCTCCGCCAACTGGCGGATCCTCGCAATGACCGTACCATTTACTAATTTCGGTTTAACTCTGCTCCCAAATTCCAATAACAGGGGAGGTCATTGCGACCCCCACAAAGGAGGGGGAAGCAATCTCAAACTCATCAAAGACTGAATCCATTTTATTATATTTGTGTCTTATCTTAACACCATGAAACGAATATTAGTCACCGGCGGTGCCGGTTTTATAGGATCTCATCTTTGTGAAAGATTGCTTGATCTGGGACATGAAGTGATATGCCTCGACAATTATTTCACAGGATCGAAGATGAACATAATCCATCTTCTTAATAATCCATATTTTGAGCTTATAAGGCACGATGTTACTATGCCTGTTTTTGTTGAAACAGATGAGATATATAATCTTGCATGTCCTGCCTCCCCTGTCCATTACCAGTATAATGGTATCAAGACGATCAAGACATCGGTGATGGGTGCAATCAACACGCTCGGCCTTGCAAAAAGGACAAAATCGAAGATCCTGCAGGCTTCAACAAGTGAGATATATGGCGATCCCGAGGTACATCCTCAGCACGAAGCCTACTGGGGAAATGTAAATACGCTTGGTCCGAGGGCATGTTATGATGAAGGGAAGAGATGTGCCGAGACACTGTTTATGAACTACCACGATCAGAATAAAGTTCGTATTAAGATTGCAAGAATCTTTAATACATATGGCCCTAAGATGAATTCCAATGACGGCCGGGTTGTCTCCAATTTTATTGTCCAGGCACTTAAAGGGGAGGACATTACAATCTATGGTGACGGCTCACATACCCGCAGTTTTCAGTATGTCGACGACCTTATCGATGGGCTTATTAAGTTAATGAATACCCCCGACAGTTTTACAGGACCTGTAAATCTTGGAAATCCTGTCGAGATAACAATCAGTTCGCTTGCCGGAATGATAATAAAAATGACCGGGTCAAAATCGAAGATCGTTTACCTACCTCTCCCCCAGGATGATCCGAAACAGCGCAGGCCCGATATTTCTCTTGCCAAAAAAGAATTAGGCTGGTCTCCGAAGGTTGATGCAGAGACCGGGCTGGCGAAGACGGTGGAGTATTTCAGAAAGTCATTATTACTTTCTTTTTCTTGATAAAAAGAAAGTAACCAAAGAACCGAGTCCCCGAAGGGGCGAGCTCGCGAACGAAGTGAGCAAAAATCAAGGCTGCAGATAATTTTGGGGCGACTGTTTTGAAGCTTGCCCACGCAATACAACTCCCCCTCGCTCTGCTCGGGGTCAAACAGTATTGCTTACTAAAAGCCTGCGCAGCAAGCCTCAAAACAGTCGCTATTTCCCAAAATTCTCTGAGGCCATTTAAAATCCAATTATAATAATCAGATTCCGCTGCATAGGGATACTCTAACCCAAATCGCCGTAAGGCGAGAAAGGCCATACAAATCTTTTTTGGAAAGAGATTAACATTTTTGAGGTTGCGAAGTGTTGGGCTTAAGTAAGCATTACTGTTTGAGGAGTTCCGCTCTGCGGGACGACGAGTTGTAATGCGTGGGCAACCGATAAAATGTTAATCCCAAAAAAGATTTGAGGCTGCCCTTTTCTTTGGTTCGTTTCTTTTGGGCAAGCAAAAGAAATGAACAGATTAAGCTTTATCTTTGAACCATGATAGATCGTGCTACCATAGAACGTATTCTTGCTGCCGCACAGATAGTTGATGTGGTTCAGGAGTTTGTTCCCCTGAAGAAACGTGGAGTAAACTACCTGGGGTTGTGTCCTTTTCATAATGAAAAGACACCTTCATTTACAGTATCTCCCTCGAAGGAGATCTTCAAATGTTTTGGTTGCGGGAAGGTTGGCAATTCTGTCAATTTCGTCATGGAGCATGAGCACCTGACATATCCTGAAGCACTTAAATACCTTGCAAAGAAATATCACATAGAGGTTGTTGAAAAAGAGCTCAGCCAGGAAGAGCTTGAAAAACAAAATGAGAGAGAGAGCCTTCTTGTTGTTACCTCCTATGCAGCGAGGCAATTCACTGAAAATCTTTTTCATACTGACGAGGGTATTTCCATCGGACTGACCTATTTCAAAGAAAGAGGCTTCAGACAGGATACCCTGAAAAAATTCGAGGTTGGTTACAGCTTCGAAAAACGTGACGCCTTTTCAAAAAAGGCACTGGATGATGGATATAAACAGGATTTTCTTGTCAAGACCGGTCTTTCAATTCAGCACGAAGACCGCATCTTCGACAGGTTTGCCAGCAGGGTAATGTTCCCTATTCACTCTCTGTCGGGACAGGTACTCGGGTTCGGCGGGAGGATCCTGAAAACTGACATAAAAACAGCAAAATATCTCAACTCTCCGGAATCGGAGATTTACCATAAGAGCAGGATACTTTATGGAATATTCCAGGCGCGGAAAACAATAACACAGGAAGACAGGTGTTATCTTGTTGAAGGCTATACCGATGTGATGTCGCTTCACGAAACCGGTATTGAAAATGTAGTGGCATCTTCGGGAACCTCTCTTACCCAGGAGCAGGTAAGGCTTATTAAGAGGTTCACCCAGAACATAACAATCCTCTATGATGGCGATGCTGCCGGCATAAAAGCCTCCATCAGGGGTATTGACCTGGTGCTCGAAGAGGGAATGAATGTCAAGATAGTGCTGCTTCCGGATAAGGAGGATCCTGATTCGTATTCAAAGAAGGTAAGCAATGCTGAGTTCATCAGATTCCTGAAGGAGAATGAAACGGATTTTATCCGCTTCAAAACACAACTTCTCCTGTCGGAGGCTAACAACGACCCGGTCAGAAAAGCCGATCTTATACGCGATGTCGTGAAGTCAATAGCAGTCATTCCCGAAGCAATAACAAGAACAGTTTACATTAAAGAGTGCAGCACTGTACTTGAAGTAAGCGAGCCCATCCTTTATCATGAGGTGAATAAGCTGAGGCAGCAAAAGAGTTTTCAGGACAGGAATAAATACCCCGGTCCGGAAGATCTTCCTGTTCCGCCACCGGTAATCATTAAACCGATGCAGCGTGATGCTGTAACATATTATTCTGAAAAAGAGATTATAAGACTGCTTCTGAAATTCGGCAGTGCTGAGTTTGAACGAATAATAAATAATGTAGACGGTAAGGAGGAGATGGTAACTGTATCTGACTATATCGTCAGGGAAATCACCTCTGACGATCTTCTATTTGATGACAGGGTGTATTCAAAGATCTTTGCCGATTTCCGGTTTCATGTTGAACACGGGCTTATTACGGGTGATAAA
>Ga0315278_10003093_pt1 | contig 14855 bp, 9 predicted proteins | sample YL17G06_0_MG_FD_203880 | JGI IMG/M metagenome (GOLD analysis project Ga0315278, IMG submission 203880) | Sediment microbial communities from Yellowstone Lake, YNP, Wyoming, USA - YL17G06_0 | ecosystem: Environmental > Aquatic > Freshwater > Lake > Sediment | place: USA: Wyoming | collected... | reverse complement strand
ATTGTAAGTCCGGGCGCGCGCGCGCTTCACGCCGGCGCGTGAAGCGGCGTCGGCGCGCCCGCGCTCTGCACTTTCACCGCTTGGGCGCGTGCAGCATGCCCACCGATTTGAGCAGGAACGCGAGCTCCTCCGCGGCCGGCAGCAGGCGCTCGAGGCGGCCGGATTTGGAGAAGTGGCCCGCGCCGAGCTCGACGCGCACGACGGCCGCGCCGCGCGAAGACGCGCCCGCCCTGTCGCGCAGCGTGGCAATCCATTTGACGACTTCCCAATACCCCACCCGCGGGTCGTGCAGGCCGCACGTGGCCAGGACGGGCGGGTATGGCGCGCCGGGTTCCACGTTGTCGACGGGGGCGTACGCAGCAATCGCCGAGTAGATCGCGCGCGACGTCGCCGGGTCGCCCCACTCGCCAAACTCGATCGTGGTGAGCGGGATGGTCTCGTCCAGCATCGTCGTCAAGCAGTCGACAAACGGGACGCCCGCGATGGCGGCGGCGTAGAGGCCGGGGTCTTCGTTCAGCGCGGCGCCGATGAGCAGCCCGCCCGCCGACCGCCCCTCGCACGCGAGCATCGAGGGGTCGGTCCATTTCTCCGCCACCAGGTGGCGGGCGACCGCGTTGAAGTCGAGGAAGGTGTTGCGCTTCTTCTCGAATTTGGCGTCCTGGGGGGGGGGGGGGCGGGAGGACGAGACGAGAGGGGTCGGTCGACGCCCGCCCCCAAAACTCGCCCCACCCCCTCCACCCTCGCCCCCACGCACCGTGTACCAGCTGCGTCCGCAGTCCCCCCCCCCCCGCACGTGCGCGATGGCAAAGACCCACCCCCGGTCGAGCAGCGGCAGCTTGCCCTGCCGCCACGACGCGTTGTTGGACACCTCGTAGGACCCGTACCCGTTGAGGAGCAGGGGGGCGGGGACGCCGGGGGTCACCAGATCCGCCCTGTACACGAGGGAGACGGGGACACGGACGCCGTAGTGCGAAAAGGCCCACTCGCGCGCGGTCACGTATTTGGACGAGTCGAACCCGCCGCCGACAGGGGCCGTCCGCTTGAACGCGCGCGCGTGGGTGCGAGTGTGGATGTCGATAGTCGATGGCGGCGTGCGCAGGGACGAATAGGCGACGCGGAGGACGGGAGAGTCCCAGTCGCCTTGCGGCCCGGCACCCAGCTCGTACGCCGCGTCCGAGAAGTTGACCGCGTGGCCTGGGGCGAGGGACGCAATGGCGCGGGACGGGCAGGACTTGACACGGAAGAACGTGCACGACTGGAGGCCGTCGGCGCCGCGCTCGAAGAGCGCGACGAGGGACCGTCCGACCTCGAAATCGTCCAGCTTCACGTCAGCGCGGTGGGGGACGAGGGTGATGGCGTCGGAGGGGTCCAAAGGGCGTAAAGGGGCCGTGGCGTCGATCGGGAGCATGATGAGCGCCGAGTTGGGCATGGCGGGCGTGCGCCGTGACACTAGCAGCGCGCCCCACCCTCGGTGGCTCGCCACGTCATGCTCCACATCGTGCTCCCGGGCCAAGATAACGACGGGGGCGTCAGTGGGGTGCGCGGCGCGGATGGCGAGGACTTCGTTCGTTATGGCCGACCCAGACGTAATCAGAATCAGAGCGTCGTCCCGCGTGCGGTGCACGCCCACGTAAAACGCGGGGTCGTCTTCCTGAAAGACCAGGGTGTCGGTGGAGGTCGGAAGCGCGGGCGTGGCGGGGCGCGGGGTGCCCGCGGGCGACGCGCCGTCGCCGCCGTTGCCGTCGCCGGCCTCGCTCGCGCCGCGTCCCTCCGCCGGCCGCGCCACGTCGTGCCGCCAGATCTGGTGCGGCCGGTCCAGGGCGTCCTTTTTCGAGTAAAAAATCGCGGCGCCGTCGACCGAAAACGCGTACTCGCCCGCGGTCTCGGGAATCGGCTCGCCGACAAACTGCCCCGCCTCCAAGTCTTTCACCAGCAGCACAAACTTCTCGCCGCCCTCGGTGTCCTCGCCCCACGCGGCGAGGCGGCCGTCGGGGGACACGGTGAGGCCGGAGGCCATGTAGAAGGCGTGCTTGGCGGCGCGCGCGTCTTCGTCCAGGACCACCTCCACGGGCCCGTCCCCCTCCCCCGGCGCGTCCGCCTCGGTCGCGGCCGCGCCGCCCGGGCAGGCGACCGCCTTGCGCCGGGTGTGCACGCGGTGCTGGCCGCCCTCGACCGTTTTCCAGTTCCACCAAAAACCGCGCTTCAACAAGGGCGCCCCTTCATCCGCCTCTTGAATCGCGGCCCGCATCTCGGCCGCCAACGCAGCCGCGACGGGCGCCGCGTCGGCCAGGACGGCGTCGGTGTGCGCGTTCTCCGCGGCGAGCGCGGCGAGCACGCCGCGGTCGGTCCGCGCGTCGTCGCGCAGCCAGTAGTAGGGGTCGACCCGGTCCGGGACCCCCTTGTGCGGCGCTTTTAGCGTCTGCGGCCGACGCTCCAGCGTGGGCGGGCGCAGCACGGCGAGGCGCAAGGCGTCGAGCGGTTTCGACTGCGAGAGGGCGCCGCGCAAGCCCGCGAGCAGGGCCGCCTTTTCCGAATCCCGCTCCCCCGCTGGCGGCCACCCGGCCACCAGCCAGGCGGTATCGGGGTGGGCGGCCAGGGCGGAGACGAGGGCGGTGTCGGCGGGCTCTAGCGAGCGCGCGGCGGTGGGGCCGCGGCGGCGCGGCAGGCTGCAAGAGTTTGGGGCGGGTTTGGGGCGTCATCATCCCCGTTTCCCGCTACATGCGCCCCTCGCGCGCCCAGTGAGGGCGGCGGCGGGCGGCAGGTCACGTGGAGCCACGCTGCGCCATGCGGCGCGCGCGCGCCGCGCCCTGCCCCGCCCTCACCGAGCCGCCAGCGACCCGACCAGCGCGCCCATGGCGGCGGCCGCCGCCACGGGTCGGGAGGGCGCCATTGGGGGCGGGCCGGGGCGGCCGCTGCGCAGGAGAGTGCGCGCGCCGCCGGCCCGCCACACTTTCCCTGTGCCGTGGCGGGCGCCGGCGGCGGCCGCCGCCCCGAGCCCGGCCCCTGCCGCCATGCCGACCCCTCCTGCGCCCACCCCGCGCGCCGCCGAGTCGCTCGACTACCATGCGTGCGCGACGCGCGCCGCGGCGGCGGCCGCCGCGGCCGACGACGACCGGGTGCTGGGGTGGGTGATGGTGGGAGTGGGCATGGGGCGGGAGGAGGCGGGCGGGAGGCCAACCGCCGGCCGATGGCCGGGGCGAAGGCGCGCGCCCCGGCACCGACCCACCACCCATTCCCCGCCCTTCACACCCCTCTCTCTATCTCTGCAGCATCAAGCCGCACACCCCGTTCAAGCTGGCGGCCACTCTGGCCCTGGGCCTGTGCGTGGGCGCGCTCGCCGCGGGGCTCGCGTCCGCGTCGGAGTTTCTCCTCCAAACCATCAACGCCGGCGTGCACGCCATCATCCGCGCGGGCAACAACTCCAACCGCGCCGTCGCGGCCGCCGCGCTGGCGCACGCCGCGTGGTCGGCGTCGCTCGCGGGCGCGGCCGCCGGCCTCGTCGCGGCGGCCGCGCCCCTCGCCGCCGGCGGCGGCGTGTCGCTCGTCATGGCCCATTTGAACGGGTCGTCGCTGCCGGGGTTGCTGGACGCAAAGACGCTGGCCGTCAAGTTTGTCGGAACAGTGCTCGGCGTCGCGGCCAACGTCGGCCTCGGCGCGGAAGCCCCCATGATCCATCTGGGCGCCGCCACCGCGGACGCGTGCGCGCGCGGGGCGGGCGCGGCGTGGGACGCGGCGGGGGCGGCGGTGAACGGGGTGTCGAGGGTGAGCGGCCGCGGCCGCGGCGGCTCTTCCGACTCCCTCCTCGCCCCGCCACCCCCGCGCCGCCGCATTCTGGCCTCCGACGCCGACCGCCGCGAGTTTGTCTCCGCCGGCGTCGCGGCCGGCCTCGCCGCCGCCTTCGGCGCCCCCGTCGGGGGCGTCCTCTTTGGCATGGAGGAGGCGTGCACCCACTGGAGCCGCAAGGTGGAGAGTGGGGGGGTGGGGGTGGGGGTGGCGAGCGCTGCCGACCGGTTGTACCGCTGCGCCGACCCCTCCTCCCTCTCACCCTCCCCTTCCCTCCTTCTCTCCCCACAGGTCGCCATGCGGTCCCTCGCCGCCGGCACCGTGGCAGTCGCCACCGTGTCCCAGCTCTACCCTCGCTCCCTGTCCGGCCTGCTCGGCTTCCGCGGCGTGTCGCCGCTGACTGCGCTCCAGTGGGCGCACCAGCTCCCCCTCATCGCGGCCGTCGCCGCGGGGGGGGGGCTGCTGGGGGCGGGGTACCAGGTGGCGCACCGAGCGCTGGCCAGGTCGCGGGGACCGGGGGCTGGCGCGACGCCGGCCGCGCGCGCGCGCCGCGCGGCCGTCACCGCCGCCCTCGTCGTCCTCTCCATGTTTGCGCTGTCCGCCACCGCCGGCCGCTGCGTCGACGTGCCGGAGTGGCAGGCCAAAGGGTTTGGGTTCGCCCTGAACTGTGGGGGCGGGACGTACAACGACCTCGCGTCGGCCTTCTTCGCGCCGCCCGTCGACACCATTCGCCACATCTTCTCCCTCGGCGAGCTCTCGCCCCGGTTTGACGTCTGCTCCGGCACCTCGTGCTACTTCACGCTACGGTCGCTGGCGCTGCTGGTCCCTGCGTACGTGGCGGCCATGGTTGCCGTGTCGGCGACCGCCGTCCCCGGCGGCCTCTTCACCCCCGCCATCCTCGCCGGCGGCGCCGCCGGCGGCACGGCGGGCTTGCTCCTCGCCGCCGCGTTGCCGGGGTGGGAGATTCAGCCGGGCCTGTACGCGATGGTGGGCGCGACCGCCGCGCTCGGCGGCGTCTTCCGCGCGTCGGTCGCCCTCGTCGTCGTCGTCGTGGAGGGCACCCGCTCCGTCGAGTTTCTGCTGGGCATCGCTGTGGCCGCCATCGCCGCCAACTGGGTGGGGGATTTGCTGCTCCCTGGGGGCGTGTACGAGTCCGACGCCGACGCCGACGGCCGGGTCGTGTTCCTTCGCCCCACGCCGCCGGCCGGCCTGGCGGGGCGCACCGCGGGCGATGTGTGTGCGCGCGGGGTGGTGTGCTTGGGCGAGGTCGAGGGGGTGGGGGTCGTGGCGGCCGTGCTCGAGAGGGCGGCGCACGGCTCGTTCCCGGTCGTCGTGGCGGCCGAGGCCGAGGCCGACGCCGCCATCGACGGCGCCCTCCTCGACGCGGTCATCATTCCTCTCCCTTCGCGCCGTCAAGGCACCCTGGCCGGTCTCGTCCCGCGGCGGCACATCGTCGCGGCGCTCGCCGCCGGCGCGTGGTGCGACGCCGGCGGCACTCCCCTCCCCGGCGCGCCCACGACGGCCGACGACGTCGCCGCCCGCCTGGCGGCCTGCGGCGGGCGCGGTGGCGGCGGTGCGGGAGCCAAGGCGGCCGCGCGCGCGGCGGCCGCGCGCGCGCCGCGCGCTGCGTTCCTGGACTTGCGCCCCCTCATGGACCCCGCCCCCGTCACCGTTCGCCCGGACTGTCCCGCCTCGCGTGCTCACGCCCTTTTCGTCTCACTGGGGCTGCGCTGCCTCCCTGTGACCGAACCGCGCGGCGCGGTCGTCGGCGTCGTCACGCGGTCGACCCTTGACGCCGCCGCCGGCGACGGCCCCTGGCGCCGGTCCCGGCCCGCGCCGCCGCCTGCGGCGCCGCCGGCGGCGCGGGCGTGGGGGGGCGGGGAGCTCGGCCGGCGGCTGATGTTCGTCGCGGCGGGCGCGGGGTCGGGCGCGTGGCGCGCGGGCTCGGCGGGGGCGGGGCTGGGCAGCGTGTGATTTTTTGTTTTTCTCGGTTTTCGGGTTGTTTGAGCAAAAGCTTGCCGCGGCAGCGCGACACCTGGCAAAACGACGCCCGCCCCCAAAACATCACGCCCTCCCCTCGTCCTCCTCTTTCACACCGTCGCCCACCGCCTCAGCACCCGGCGCGCCGCGTCATTGGCTCCCGACGCGCGCAGGAGCAGGGCCAGGTTGTGGGCGGCCTCGGGCGTCGGCGGCGCCGGCGGCGGTGCCGCGCCGGCGGCCGGCTTGGCTTCGGCCGCCGCGTCGGAAGCGGCCAGGGCCCGCGCGTACAGGCCCGCGGCCGCGGCGGGCAGGCCCAGGCCGTGGGCGAGGCGGCCCAAGTTGTAGGCAGCTTCCGCGGGAACGCCGCGCGCGGAAGCATAGTCGGCGCCGTGCGCCAGCGCCGCCGCGGCGACCCTGTCGCGGTCCGCAGGACCAGCAGCACCGCCGCGCGACGTCGCCAGCGTCGCCAGCGCGACTGCGAGGCAGAGCGCGGGCAGTGGCTCCCCCGGCGCGGCCGCGCGTGCGGCGGCGAGTTCGGCAGCGCCGCGGGCGGGGTCGCCCCCACACGCGTGCGCGGCGCCCAGGAGGACGAGCGGGGGGAGAGGGGGGGTGGCCGGGGCGCCAGAGGTGCCGGCGGCGGCCGCGCCCGCGTCAACGGCCGCCGCCAACCACCGCGGCGCCGCCCTTGCGGCCCCTGCAGCCGCCGCCGCGCGCGCGTAGACGTTCCAGGCCGCGTTACAGTGCGGCCGCCGCCCGCACACGTCGCGCAAGGCGGGCGCCGCCGCGCCGCGGTCGCCGCGAGCAAGCGCGGCGCGCGCGTGCAGCACCGCGAGCGCGTCCGCGCCGTCGTCCGCGCGGCGCGGGCGCCGAGTAAAGCGCGCCAGGCGGGTGAGCAGGGCGGCTGCGTCGTCGGTGCGGCCGGCGTCGAGGAGCGCGCGTGCGGCGCGCGTCGCCAGCCGAAAGCCGGCCGCCGGCAGCGGCTCGCCCCGGCCGGCGGCCGCCGCCGCGGCGGCTGCAACGACCACGCCGTCGCCGCCGTCGGCGGCGGCGACGAGTCCGGCGGCGGCCTCGTCCGCGCGGCGCACGTGCGGCTTGCGCCGGTCGCGCCCCTCATACCCCTTGAAGACCGCCGCCGCGTCGCCGTCGGGCGGGGGAGCGGGCGGGGCGCCGGCCGCGCCGCCGCCACGGCCGGCGCGGCGGGCGAGGGCCTTCCGCACGCCTGGCTCGAGCTGGGTGCGGAGGTCGGCCGCCGCGTCGGCGCGGTCGAGCGCGGCGCGGGCGAGGGGCAGGGCGGTGGCGAGGAAGCCTTCCACGTCGCCCAGCTCGAGCAGGAGCTCGGCTTTGCGCGCTGCGACGGCGTCCGAGTCGCCCGCCGCGCCGGCGCCCGCGTCAGCCGTCGGGAGCAGCGCGGCGGCCGCGCCCGCGTCGCCCGCGGCGAGCGACAGCTCGGCCAGGCGCAGGGCGGCGGCCGCGTGCACTCTGGCCGCGGCGGCGGCGTCGGCGAGCAGGGAGCGGCAGGCCGCGGCCTCGGCCGCGTCGCCGCCCGACGACCGTGCGGCGGCGGCCATCCGCGCCCACAGGGACGCGCCACCGGGCGCGTCGGGCGGCGTTTGCGCGGCGGCGCGCACGTAGAAAGCGGCGGCGGCGCCGGGGCGACCGGCGTCGGCCAAGACGTCAGCGCCGGCTTCCAACAGGTCGGCCGGCGCGTCGGCGGTCGCCAGGCACGCGTCGAGTAACGCTTCCGCGCCGTCGACGTCGCCCGTGGCGGCGGCCGCGGCGGCGGCCTTGACCTCCAAGTCGGCGGGCAGGGCGCCGCCGGACGCCCAGCGCGCGCGCGCGGAGGCGACAAGGTCGCGCGCGGCGGCCGCGTCGCCCGCTGCGAGGCGCAGTTCTGCCAGCATGTTGACGTGGGTCAAGTCGGCCGACGCCGCGTGGTCTCGCAGGAGGGCTTCGAGCGTGGCCGCGGCCGCCCCTGGATCGCGCAGGGCGTGCTGCGTGCGGGCGACCCACTTGGCGACGCCGCCGTCGCCCGGCCGCGCGCGCGCGAGCCGCTGAAACCCGCGCAACGCCTGCCGCGGCTCCCCCACTTGGGCATACAGCACGGCCCGGTCCCACTGGGCGTCCAGGTCGCCCCGGGCGCGGGCCAGGAGTTTGGTCAGGCAGTAGATGGCTTGGCGGAGCATGCCGTGGTCGGCCGACAGTTTGGCCAGGCGGCGCCAGCGGCCGTCGTCGGACGCCATGTGGGCCGCAATCATGAGGTAGTTCATGGCGCGGACTGGGGGAAGGGGGGTGGGGTGGGGTGGTGCGCAGGGGCGGGGGCGGGCGCGCACGCGTCCTCTCTCGGCCCCCGCTCTCTCTTCTTCCTACCTCCGTCCCCCGCGTCCGCCGCCACGCTGCCCAGCGTTTCATACGCGTCCGGATAGTTGGGCGCCAGGCGCACCGCCTCCTTGAGCAACGCGGTCGCGCGCGGCAGGTCGCCGTCGACGACGGCGAGGTGAGCCCCAGCGATCTTGTCGCGCGCCGCGGGCGGCGGCTCCCGCGCGCGCGCCCCCCGTTCCGCCGCTTTGGCGCGCTTGCGATCGCGCACGCGGGCGCGGCGGCGGGCGCCGGGGGCGGCGCCGCCGGCGAGGGCGGTGCCCCATATGTCGTCGGCCGACGCGCCGAACGTGCGCGCGCGCTTTGCGGGCGCCGGCCGGGGCGCGCTGCCGCCGGCGCCGCCCCCGTCCGACCCGGACGACCCCTCGTCGCCAAACGAGACGCCCGCGCCGGACCCGGCCTCGATGGCGGCGACCGCGGCGGTCGCCGCGGCAGAGTCGTTGAACACGGGGGCGCCGTCCTCGGCCCCTTCGCCACCCTGGCCCCCGTCCGAGTCGTCGGATGGAGATGCAGAGCGCGCGGTGGCTCCGCGCAGCAAATCAGCCTCGTCCAGGGCGGCCGGCGCGGCGCGGCCGGCCGGCGGCGCGCCCGGCGCGCCGCCGCCCTCGCCCGCCCCTCTCTCCGCGGCCGCGAGCTCTTCCACATCGTCTTCGTCGTATGCCGCCTCCTCAAACGGCTCGTACGCGTCCTCCTCGCCGGAGCCGGCCATGGCGGCGGCGGCGGCGCGGGCGGCGCGCGGGAAAGAAGAAGCGCTAGGCGGCGGCGCCGGTCGCGATGGGGGCGACGGGGCTCCGTTCACCGTGCGCGGCGTCGCGGCGGTCGCGGCGGGCGGAGTGGCTGAGACAATGCGGCGTGGCCAGGCTGCGCGCCCCGCCACTCTTCCCCGTCGCCCCGGCCGGCGCCCGCGCCGCGCCGCCCGCGCCGGCATGCGGCGATGCGGGCCCGTGCCGTTGATGGCGCTGCTGGCGGCCGCCGCCGCGTCGCTCTCCGCGCCCGCGCGCGCGCTCGCTGGGGGCGGCGACGCCGGCACCGACGCGCGCGACGGTGGGTTTAGAGAGACGGGCATAGACTGCGCCGCGGGCGGGCGGGCGGGCTGGAAGGAAGGCGCCGCCGCGCGTCAGCCCTAACGCGGCGTCGACCCCATCCCCCAGTGGCCGCCCTGCGCGCCTTTGACGCCGCCGTCGGCGACCCCGGCCTCCGCCTCTCCACCTGGCGCCCGACCACCGACCCGTGTGGATCGCCCGACTGCAAGGCGGGGCGGTGCCGGTGGGCGGGCGTCGCGTGCGCGGCGTGGCGCGTCATCGAGGTCAACGTGTCCTGCGTCCCGCCCGCCTGCGCCCCCCTGCGCGGCGGCGCGGCCGCGCTGGCGGCGCTGTGGCACCTGAGCGAGGTGGTGGAGGTCGACGTCAGCGGCAACGCGCTGCGCGGGCGGCCGCCCGTGGCGCCGCTGCCGCGGTCTCTCATCACGCTCGACCTCGGCTCCAACCGCGACCTCAAAGGCCCCCTGCCCCCCGCCTGGGGCGCCTCCACATCCCTAAAATACCTGTCCCTGGCCGGCACCGGCGTCTCCGGCCCCCTGCCGCACGAGTGGGAGCCGCTCGCCGCCACCCTGCACCGCGTCTCCCTGCGCGACGCGTGCTCCGTGTGCGGCCCCTGGCCCCGCTGGCTCGACGGCGTCACGGTTGATGGCGTCGGTTCAGGCCTGGGAGAGCCGTGCGGCGCGCCGGGCGCGTGCAGGCGCGAGCTCGGCCTCGGCGCGGCGCCCGCCGTCCAGCTCGCCGCCGCGACCGCGGTCGCGTCCTGCCTCGTCGTCCTAGTCGTCCTGCGCCGCGGCGTCGGCCCGCACGACTCGTCGCGCGGGCCGCCGCGCGGGTGGGGGCGGCTGCGCGCGTGCCTATTTGGCGTGACAGCGCCGCCCGACCCAGGCATCGCGCTGGTGGCCGCCGCGTCGGGGACGGCCGACGTCGGCGGGGTGGCTTCACCCCCCAAGACGCCCGCGCCCCCTCCGGCGCTTGTCGTGGGCCCCGACGGCAAGACTGTCTCGTTCGCGCTGCGCCTCACGCCCGTCGACGACGGCGACGGCGACGCGTCCCCGACGGCCCGCAGTCGGGCCGCGTCCCCGGTGCGGAGGCGGGGGTACGGCGACATCGAGGCGGGGCGGAGCGGCGGCGGGTGAAAGAGTCGGCGGCGCGGGGACGGCGCTGGCACTGTGACACAGGCACCGCCACTCTCCACCGCCGCCGCCGCGGCCGCGCCGCGCCCCACCCGCCCCCCGGGCGGCGACGGGATGGCGGCGCCCCCCCCCCCTGCCGCGTGGCCGCGCTATTTCGAAGACGACCACGCGCCCGACGACCGGCGCGCGGCGCTCGTCGACGAGCTGATTGCGTTCTTCACGAGCGACGCCGGCGCGGCCTTCCTCGACGGCGGCGCCGCGCGCGCCGTGGGTGGCATCGCGCTCGCGCTCGACCACTCGGCCCTCGTCGCGGCCGCCGGCTCGCCCGACCTGGTGGCTAGCCTGGAGGTGCAACCGGATGAAGGCCTGGCCTGCCTGGCGTGCGCGGCGCACGAGGTGAGAGGAGAGGGGGGGGGTGGACGGCACGATGCGGGCTCCGGCACCCCGCCCGCCGCCCCTCCCGCCCTCGGACGCCGGCCAATTGGTGCGCGCTCACCACATCCACCCTTTGCCAGGTCGTCTTCTCGCGCGCCGCGGCGCGCCACCCAGCGCTCCAACCCCCGTCCGACCCCGACGCGACCGACGCCGCCCGCCCCGACCCCGGCCGCGCCGCGGTGCGCCTGTGGAACGTGGCGACCGCGGTCACGTCCGTGGGCGCCCTGCGGGCGGCGTCCATCGGGCGCCTGGTGTCGGTCACGGGGTCCGTCGTCCGCGTCGGCGGCGCGCGGCCGCGCGTCGCGGCGCTCGACTACGACTGCGCTGGCTGCGGGCAGTCGACGACTTTGCGGTTCCCCGACGGGCGGGTGATGGTGCCGAAAGGGTGCGTGGCGACGCCGGGCTGCAAGGGCAGACCGACGCCGCGGCTCGAGTCTGCGGCCCTGATCGACTGGCAGCGCCTGCGCCTGCAGGACGCGCCCGCCGCCGCGAGCGACGCCGGGAGCACCGCCCCTACGCCCGCCGCGCCGCCGTACGTCGACGTGGACGCGTGCGCGGATTTGGTCGACGCCGCCGCCCCTGGCGACGCGGTCACCGTCGTCGGCGTCGTCCGCGTCGCCCCGGTGGGCGAAGCGGGCGGCAAAGCGGCGGCCGGCGTGCACGTGCTCACGGTCGAGGCGGTCTCGGTGTGCGGCGCGGCGCGCGGCGGCCGCGCGCGCGCGCCGCGCGCACCGCGCCCGCCCTCGCCGGGCGGCCCGCCGCCCGCCGACGGCGACCCGCCGCACGATTGCCCGCCAGAGGCGGCGACATTCTCCAGGCGGGACGCGCGCTTCGTCGCCCGCCTGCTCGCGGAGACGGGCGGCGCGCCGTTCCCCCACCTCGTCCACGCCCTCGCCCCCGCCATCCACGGCCACGCCCTGGTCAAAGCGGCGCTCGTGCTCGCTTTGTTCGGCGGCGTGGGCGGCGCGCGCGCCGCGGGCCGCGCCCCGGGGTGCCCCCCCCGCCGCTCGGACATCCACGTCCTCCTCTGCGGCGACCCCGGCCTCGGCAAATCCCAGCTGCTCCAGGCGGTGGCCGCCATCGCGCCGCGCGGCGTCTACGTGTGCGGCTCCGGAGGCGCGAGCGCGGCCGGGCTGACGGCCAGCGTCGGGCGCGACCCCGCGACGGGCGCCGCGACGCTCGACGCCGGCGCGCTCGCCCTCGCCGACCGCGGCGCGGCCGTCGTGGACGAACTGGACAAGCTGTCGGCCGACCACGCCGCGCTGCTGGGCGTCATGGAGGAGCAGCAAGTGGTGGTGGCCAAGGCGGGCGTCGCCGCGCGGCTCCCCGCGCGCGCCGCGCTGCTCGCGGCGGCCAACCCCGCCGGCGGCGCGTACGACGCGCGCCGCACCCTGGCGGACAATGTGCGTATGCCCCCGGCCCTTGTGTCCCGCTTCGACCTGGTGTTTGTTTTGGCCGACGTCGCAGACGCGGCGACCGACGCCGCGCTCGCCGCGCGCGTCCTCGCCCTCGCCGCCGGCGGGCCCGCCCGTGCGGCCGCCGCCCGGGTCGCTCTCACGGCAGCCGCTGCCAACGCGGCGGCGTGGGGCGGGGAAGCCGGCGGCGGCGGCAGCCCGACGCAGCGCGACCGCGCGTCCCGCCGCCCGCTCGCCGACGCTCTGCGCGCGGCCGACGCGGGCGCCGACCCGGTGCCGCCATCCCTGTTTCGCACGTACGTCGCGTACGCGCGGGCGCACTGCCACCCGACGCTGTCGGCCGAGGCGGCGGACGCGCTGCGAGCGGCGTACGCCGCGCTGCGCGCCGACGGCGACGCGGGGGGGGCGCCCGCCACGCCGCGATCGCTGGAGAGCCTGGTGCGCCTGGCGGAAGCGAGGGCGCGGGCGGATTTGAGGGATGTGGTCACGGCCGACGACGCGGCCGACGCGGCCGACCTCGCCGCCGCCGCCGCGCGCGCCGGCGGGGGCGCCGCGTGGGGGCCCTGCGGCGACGCCGGCTCCCGCTCGCGCGGCGGCGTCCGGGCCGAGGCCGACCGGCTGCTCGCCGCCGCGACGTCCCGGTCGGCCCACCGCCTCGACGGCGCGTCCTGGCGCGCGGGCGAGCTCCTCGCCCTCGCCGACGAGCTCGACCTGGACGTGCCGGACGTGCCCGCTCTGCTGGACGCGCTCAACGAGGCGGGGGAGCTGCTCAAGAAGGGGGGGGGCGTGTTCACCGTGGCGCGCGCGGCGGAGCGCGCGAGCCGGACAGCGGCGGCGAGCGGCGGCGCCGGCGGCGACGAAAACGCGGCGCCTGCGTGGGGGAGTGGGGGCGGCGGGTGGTGAGAGGTGGGAGGCGGCGCCGTGTGATTTCGGGGTCGGTCGAAGAAGGGCGCGCGACACACACGAATGCAGCCGCCCCACCCCCACGCCCTCCCCCCGCACACCCCAACGACGGAGACGAAGACACACGACCCCCCCACACGCCCCTTTCCTCCCTCCTCTCACGCCAACCCATCCACCGCCCCCGTCGCGGCAGCCAGCAGCGCGCAGATCGACCCGTCTCCCAGCGCGCGCCGCGCGGCCAGCGCGCGCAGCGCGGGCCCGACGTCCGCGCCCGGACGGGGCGCGGTCAGCTTGGTGACGGCCAGGCGGGCGCCCGGGCGCGGCCACGCGGCCGGCACCGCGACGGTCGCCTCGCCGCCCCCCGGCAGGACGGCGACCAGGTCGCCGTCGCGCGCGCGCGGCGGCGGCGTGAGCGCGTACGCGGCGGCGGCTTCCTCCAGGAGCTCGGCGCGGCGCAGGCGGGCGGCCGCGCGGGCGACCACCTCGGCGACCGCCGCGGCGAGCGGCGACGGCGCGCCGGCGACCGCGGGCGCGATGTCGGCTACAGGGACGGACGGCGGGTCCAGGGTCAAGGACGCGACGAGGGCGGGGCGGCCGGAAGCGGACGGCGCGGCAAACTCGACCCTCAGCCGCGCGGCCGCCGCCGCGGGCGGCCGCCCCGACTCGCGCTCGCCGCCGCCGTCGCACATGTCGGAGGACGGGGTGAGATCCAGGGTGAGGGCGCCGTCGTCCGCGACGCCGGCGACGGCGACGCCGGAGAGGGCGGCGAGGAGCGACGCGGCCTCCGCGCACCACGCGCCCGCGCGCGCCAGGCGCTCGTCCGCCGTCGCAGGCGCGGCCGCGGCATCGCCGCCGTCTCCCGACGCGCGCGCCAGGCGGTCGGCCTCGGCGTCGAGGGCGGCGGCCTCGGCGCGGTCGGCCGCGGCGGCCGCCGCGAGCGCGGCGGCCTCGGCGTCGGCGGCGGCGGCCGCGGCCTCCAGCTGGCGTGCCGCGTCCGCTTCCTCGCCCAGGGCGGCCACCACGTGAGGGGGGACGCCCGGGAAGGAGGGCGAGCCGGCGCCAGGGGAAGAGGCCGCCCCCCCCCCTTCGGCCGCTTCCACCTCGTCGAGCGCCGTCAGCGCCGCGTCCCGCTCGGCTTCATAGGCCGCATGCGCGTCGCACACGCCGTCCACCATGGCCCGCACCGAGTCGACGGCGGCCGCGTTGGCGGCTTTGCCGGCCTTGGCCGCCGCGCCGAATTCCGCCGCCTGCGCTTCAAACTCCGCCAGCCGCGCCCGCTCCCCGCCGTCGGGCCCGCCTTCCGCCAGGCCATCGATGAAGCCGTCCTTGACGTCGTAGAGGGTGAACGTGTTTTTGAGCGACGCAAACGCGCGCGCGAGCCGGCGCCTGTCCGACTCGCCCGCGCCGGGCGCGGCGTCGCGGGCGACGTCCAGCACGCGGTGGAAGCGGGCCACGTTGGCGGTGTCCAGGGCGGCCAGGACGCTAGAGGGGAGAGGAGGGTGGGTGCATCGTTCGATACGGGCAGGGGGCGCGCGGGCACGGAGGCGGCCGGGGGGCGCTCCGCCTCCCTGAGGCGCGAGAAGAGCGCGGCGCGGCGTCCTGGGCGGGCGGCCGTGGGTCGCGGCGCGCGCCTCGCGCGCCGCGTCGCGCGCGCGCGCATCCCCCGCGCCGCGCCCACGCCGCCTCCCAGCCCCCCAATGCCCCCCCGCCCCCCCCCCCCCCACCCCCCCCCCCCGTACCCGGCCCCCCGGGGGGGGCCCCGGGGCCCCCGGCCGCGGGGGCCGGGCGGC
>Ga0315278_10003092_pt1 | contig 14855 bp, 14 predicted proteins | sample YL17G06_0_MG_FD_203880 | JGI IMG/M metagenome (GOLD analysis project Ga0315278, IMG submission 203880) | Sediment microbial communities from Yellowstone Lake, YNP, Wyoming, USA - YL17G06_0 | ecosystem: Environmental > Aquatic > Freshwater > Lake > Sediment | place: USA: Wyoming | collected... | reverse complement strand
CCGGCAAGAGGGGCGCGAATTCGCTCGTATCGACCGCGCCGGGGCGCCGAGAGCGAAAAGCCGCTACCGCTTTCCGCCGAGGATCGAGCCGAGCATCCCGCGCAGGATCTGCCGGCCGAACTGGCTGCCGACCGCGCGGGCCGCGCTCTTGGCAGCCGTCTGCACGAGCCCGTCGCGATGCCCGCCACGCGGGCCCGTGGAGCCGAAGAGCACGTCCTGGAGCACGCCGGCCTCGCCGAGCGTCGGCAGGCGCGCTCCCGCTTCGGCCGGCGGAGGTGCGGGCGCGGCCTTGGCTTCCGCGCGGCCGCGCAGCTTCTCATACGCCGACTCGCGATCCACCGCCTGCTCGTAGTGACCGTAGAACACGGACTGCTTGAGGATCGCCTGGCGCTCGTCCGACGTGATCGGACCGATCTTGCTTCGCGGAGGGCAGATCTTCGCGCGCTCGACCACGCCCGGGCGCCCCTGGTCGTCGAGCAAGGAGACCAGCGCCTCACCGACGGCGAGCTCGCTGATTGCTTTCTCCACGTCGAGCTTCGGATTCTGGCGCAGCGTCTCGGCCGCGGCCTTGACCGCCTTCTGATCGCGCGGCGTGAACGCCCGCAGCGCGTGCTGGATGCGGTTGCCGAGCTGGCCGAGCACGAGATCGGGAACATCGAGAGGATTCTGAGTCACGAAATAGACACCGACGCCCTTCGAGCGAATCAGCCGCACGACCTGCTCGATTTTCTCCTGCAGCGCCTGCGGCGCATCGCCGAAGAGCAGATGCGCCTCGTCGAAGAAGAGCACCAGCTTCGGCTTCTCCGGATCGCCGACCTCCGGCAGGCGCTCGAAGAGCTCCGCGAGCAGCCACATGAGGAACGTCGCGTACATCTTGGGGCGTTGATAGAGCGCCTCGGCAGCGAGAACGTTGACGACGCCGCGGCCCGAAGCGTCTGTCTGCATGAGGTCCTCGACGTCGAGCGCGGGCTCGCCGAACACCTTCTCGCCGCCTTCCTGCTCGAGCGTGAGGAGCCCGCGCTGGATGGCACCGATCGACGCGGCGGAAACATTGCCGTACTGCGCGGTGAACGTCTTCGCGTTCTCACCCACGTATTGGACCAGCGCGCGCAGGTCCTTGAGATCGAGGAGCAGCAGCCCGTTGTCGTCCGCGACCTTGAAGACCAGCGTGAGCACCGCGGCCTGCGTGTCGTTCAGGTTGAGCAGGCGGACCAGGAACAGCGGCCCCATCTCGGAGATGGTGGTGCGCGCCGGGTGACCGGCTTCGCCGAAGACGTCCCAGAACACGACGGGAGAGCCGGCGAACTTGAAATTCTCCAAGCCGAGCTCTGTGGCGCGCTCGGTTACTTTCGGCAGGTTGGCGCCGGGCATGGCGATTCCCGAAAGATCGCCCTTCACGTCGGCGAGAAAGACCGGCACGCCGATCCGCGACAGGCCCTCTGCCAACACCTGCAACGACACGGTCTTGCCCGTACCCGTCGCACCGGCGATCAGGCCATGGCGGTTCGCCATCTGCGGCAGCAGCAGCAGCTCGTGCTCGCCCTTGGCGACGAGGATCGGTTCGGCCATCGGGATGTCTCCTCAGAACTCGGCGGAGCCCGGCACGCGCGGAAACGGGATCACGTCGCGGATGTTCTGCATGCCGGTGATGAACTGGACCGCGCGCTCGAAACCGAGGCCGAAGCCCGCGTGCGGCACCGAGCCATGCCTGCGCAGATCGAGGTACCACCAGTAATCGGCCTCGGGCAGACCGCACTCGGCGATGCGGCGCTTCAGCACCTCGAGTCGATCCTCGCGCTGCGAGCCGCCGATGATCTCGCCGATGCGCGGCACGAGCACGTCCATCGCCCGCACGGTCTTCTCGTCGTCGTTGACGTACATGTAGAACGCCTTGATCCCCCGCGGATAGTCGGTGACGATGAGCGGCTTCTTGAGATGCTCCTCGGTGAGATAGCGCTCGTGCTCGCTCTGCAGGTCCTTCCCCCACTCCACGGGGAACTCGAAGGCCCTGTCGCTCTTGGTGAGGATCTCGATCGCCTCGCTGTAGGTGAGGTGCTCGAACGGCGAGGCGATGATGTGCTCGAGCGTGGCAATCGCCGACGCATCGATGCGTTCGTTGAAGAACTTCATGTCGTCCGGACACGCCTCCAGCACCGAGCGAAAGAGGTGCTTCAGGAAGGCCTCGGCGACCTCCATGTCTCCGTCGAGATCACAGAAGGCCATCTCGGGCTCGACCATCCAGAATTCGGCGAGATGTCGGCTGGTGTTCGAGTTCTCGGCGCGAAAGGTCGGACCGAACGTATAGACGTTGGTGAGCGCGAGCGCCGCGGTCTCCGCCGCGAGCTGGCCCGAGACGGTGAGGTGGGCCTCGCGCCCGAAGAAGTCTTGGCGAAAATCGACGCGACCCTGCGCATCGCGCGGCGGCGCGGCGGCGTCGAGGGTCGACACCCGGAACATCTCCCCTGCGCCCTCGCAGTCGGAGGCCGTGATGATCGGCGAATGCAGCAAGAGGAAGCCGCGACTCTGAAAGAAGTCGTGGATCGCGCGCGCGGCGGCGTTACGCACGCGGAGCACCGCCCCGAACGTGTTGGTGCGCGCGCGCAGGTGCGCGATCGTGCGCAGGAACTCAAAGGAATGCCGCTTCTTCTGCAGCGGATAGTCGTCGCCGACTTCCCCCACCACTTCCACACGCGAGGCTCGAATCTCGAACCGCTGCTCCTTGCCCGGCGAGTCGACGAGCTCGCCGTCGACGGCGACCGCGCAGCCCGCCTGCAAATGCTTCACCTCGCTCTCGTAGTTGGCGAGCGAGGGCTCGGCGACTGCCTGGATGCCGGCGAAGCACGAACCGTCGGAAATCTCGAGGAACGAGAGGCCCTTGGCATGGCGCGCGGTCTTGAGCCACCCGCGTACCGTCACCGCCCCTCCCGCGCTCGGCCTCGCCAGAACGTGCTTCACGCGCTCCGCAGTTCGCATCGACGCCATCGCTTTCATGAATCGCCGAAGCGCTCCGGTTTTTCAACGGCGCTCGAGACGACTCCTTCAACCTCGCCGCCTGGGAGAAGCCGAGCGCCGCCATGGGAAACGCGAGCGCGCCGTTGCCGCAGCCGACGTCGAGCACCCTCGGACGCTTGGCGAATTTCCCGAGGATGATCCCCGCAAGGACGGCCAGCTTTTTGTATCCCCCCGGAAATCGCTGGTAGCTCGTCTCACGCCAAAACTCGGCCGGCGGCCCGGCGGTACGAGCATCCTCCTCGATGGTCTGTGCGGTAGTCATCACACCTCGCGTTGCGCTCCGTCCGCCGCTCGACGGAGCCTGCGATGAATCCCCCGATCGCGCAACCCGCGCGTAGGGCAGAAAGCGAGAGATCGCAGAATCGGCGGAAGATGACGTTGATTTCCACCGGTGGATCTGAGAAACCGCGGGTCATGACGCGACCATATCTGACCCTCGTGGCAACGCTTGCGTTCGCCATCGGGGCCGTAACGGCGGGGTGCACCATGGCTGAGGACGGCAAGCCGCAGAACCCGAACGACCCGATCGTCTTGATGTCGACCTCGGCGGGTGACGTGAAGATCGAGCTCTACAAGGACAAGGCGCCGGCGACGGTGGCGAACTTCCTCTCCTACGTGAACGACAAGGCGTACGACGGCACGATCTTCCACCGCGTGATCCCGCATTTCATGATCCAGGGCGGCGGCTTCACCCCCGACATGAAGCAGAAGCCGACGAAGGCGGCGATCAAGAACGAAGCGGGAAACGGGCTGAAGAACGATTTCGGCACGCTCGCGATGGCGCGGACGAGCGACGTCAACAGCGCCACCGCCCAGTTCTTCATCAACGCCAAGGACAACGACTTCCTGAATCACAAGGACAACACCGTCGAGGGCTTCGGTTACTGTGTATTCGCCAAGGTGATCGAGGGCTCCAAGGTCGTGCAGAAGATCGAGGCTGTGGAGACCGACACCAAGGGGATGTACGAAGACGTCCCCGTCGAGCCGGTGATCATCAAGTCGATCAAGGTGGTGAGCGCAGGGAAGTGAAGGCACCGAAGAGCGGCTACCGGCTTCCGGCAAAGACTCCACGATGCCGTTCCGGTAGCCGGCAGCCGCTCTGCGGTAGTCGTTGTCATGAACTTCGCCCCGACACCTTCCCAAGCGGCGCTGCGCGAGGAGGTCCGTGCTTTCCTGCGCGAAGCGCTGCCGCCCGAAGAGGCGCGCGACGACGGCTGGATCGTCGGCTTCTCGCGCGACTTCTCTCGCGCGCTCGGGGCGCGCGGCTGGATCGGCTACACGTGGCCGAGGCGCTATGGCGGGCGGGAGGGCTCGTATCTCGAGCGGCTGATCCTCAGCGAGGAGCTCCTCCGCGCCGGGGCGCCGGTCGGAGCGCACTGGCTCGCGGATCGGCAGATCGGCCCGGCGCTTCTCGCCTACGGTAGCGAAGAGCAGCGCGAAGAGCTGTTGCCGCGCATCGCTCGCGGCGAGCTCTGCTTCTCGGTCGGCATGAGCGAGCCGAACGCGGGATCCGACCTCGCGTCGCTGCGCACGCGGGCCGTGGAAGACGGCGACTTCTTCGTGATCGACGGCCACAAGATCTGGACCACCAACGCGCACGAAGCCGAGTACTGCTACCTCGTCGCACGCACCGATCCGCAGGCGCCGAAGCACAAGGGCATCAGCGAGTTTCTCGTCGACATGCGCTCGCCCGGAATCACCGTGCGGCCGATCATCGACATGGTCGGGGAGCATCACTTCAACGAGATCTTCTTCGAGGGCGTGCAGATTCACCGCCGTTGGCTCGTCGGCGAGAAGAATCGGGGGTGGTACCAGATCGCGTCGCAGCTCGATTACGAGCGAAGCGGCATCGAGCGGCTGCTCAGCAACTGGAGAATCCTGCGCGACGTACGCCAATACGCCCGAGAGATCGGCGCCGCCGACGATCCGCTGTGGCGCGACCGCCTGGCCTCGATCGAGACTCGCCTGGCGATCGGCCGGTTGCTGATCTACCGTGTGGCGTGGCTGCTCGGTCGAGGGATCGTGCCGAACAAGGAATCGGCGCTCACCAAAGCCTACGCGACCGAACTCGAGCAGGAGATCGCCGAGGTCGCCGGCCAGCTGCTCGGGCCTTATGCGTCTCTGCTGCCGGGATCTCCCGGCGCTCGCCTCGGCGGCCGCGTCGCCCGTGCGCTCGCGTTCGCACCGTCCTATACGATCATGGGCGGGACCTCGATGATCCTCCGCAACATCATCGCTCTGCGTGGGCTCGGACTGCCCCCGAGCTGACGCAATGGAGCGGGACGTCGCGGCCGATCCCGCCGAGACCAATCGCCGCTTCTACGACGACCTCCGGAGCGCGGCACGTCTGCTGCGACCCGAGCGCTTGAACACCTGGCCTCTTCTGAGCCGCTTCGCCGAGTCGGACGGGCACGCTCTCGAAGTTGGGCCCGGGCGAGTGGACGCACCCGAGGTCGACGAGATCATCGCCATCTCCCGGCGCGACACGCGCTCGCATCAACGGGGGAGGGATTCGTGACGCGAGTCCTCTCGCCGCTCGTCGTCGGCGTCCGCTGAGCCGCCGCGCGGGCCGAAGCAAACGCCTCGTTTCGAAGTGCGAATGAATTCCACAAGCTCGCCCACCTCCGGTGAGAGCGGCTCCCGTTCGAGCTCGGCGAGCGCGAGCGTCAGATTTCGCGGGCGCAGGAAGAGAATCTTGAACGCATCGCGGATCGCCCGGATGGCCGACGCCGAGAAACCGGCGCGACGAAGACCGACGAGATTGACGGCGCGCACGGAGTGCGTACCGTCCATGATGCAGAACGGGGGTACGTCGCGGCTGGTGCGCGAGAGTCCTCGCAGCAGCGCGAGTCGGCCGATGCGCACGAATTGATGGACCACGCAGTTTCCGGAGACGAAGCCGCGGTCGCCGAGCTCCACGTAGCCCGACAGCATGGCGCCTCCCGCGACGATGGCGTCGTTGCCGATCCGGCAATTGTGCGCGACGTGACTGTTCTGCATGAAGTAGTTGCGGTCGCCGATGAACGTCTCGCTCTCCGGCTTAGTGCCGCGGTGGATCGTCGAGTTCTCGCGGAAGACGTTGCCGTTGCCGATGTGAAGGAAGGATTCTGCTCCTGCGAACGCGAGGTCTTGAGGGACATCCCCGAGCACGACGCCCGAATGAACCCGGTTGTCGGCGCCAATCTCGGCGCCGCCGGTGATCACGACGTGCGCGTGAACGCGCGTTCGCTCACCGACGCGCACCCGCCCCTCGATCACAACGTAGGGGCCGATCTCGGCGCTCGCATCGATCTCGGCGCGCGGATCCACGATCGCCGTCGGATGGATCACCCGTTTCCCTCTTCGCCGTCCCGCTTCCCGTCCTCGGAGGGTGCCTTCTCGCCGGCAATCCGATAGCGCTCGGCCGCCCAGTTGCCGAGATCCCGGAGCTTACAGCGCTCCGAGCAGAACGGGCGGTAGGGATTCCCCGTCCAACGCGCCGTCTGGTGGCACGTCGGACACCGCACGGACTCCGGGACGGGAGACACTCGCCCTAGGGTACACTACGGAAAGCTCTTCGCCACCTCGGCGAGCTCCTTTTTTGCTTCGTCCGGCAGGCCCGCCTCCTGGCAACGCCCGTCAACGATCGACGACTCGTCGTTCGGCGAAGCGCAGACCGATGAGCGCGAGCGGAAACACCCAGAGTCCGATCGCCATTGCCCAGACGAACCAGTGAAGCGCGCCGATCAGGCCGAGGAAAAAGAACAGATAGGCGAACTCGCGGTTTCCGAAGAGCTCCAAGAGCGCCTCTGCGCGGGCGGACGGATTGCCGCGCGCGATCACCCAGTAGACGGCGACCCAGGTGACGATCACCCCGCCGACTGCAATCGCGCCGAGGCGCAGATACGGACCGCTCGGATCCGCGAAGTAGGCGTGCAACGCCACACAGGGGAAGAGCACGGCATGCACGACGTTGTCGCCGACGATGTCGAGCTTCGCTCCTTCGGCCGACTCCTGAAATTTGAGTCGGGCGATCTCGCCGTCGCACCCGTCGATGATCGTCGAGGCGAGGAAGAGGAACGAGCCGAGCAGCCCGAATCCGTAGGTCGGGCGGAGAAGGAGCAGCGCACCGACGATGCCGAGACCGATCGAGAAGATCGTGATCTGGTTCGGCGTGATCGGATACGGCGCGAGCCAGCGCGAGATCGCCCGTGACATCGCGCGATCGACGTAGCGGGCGAAACGATTCGTGGTGTTGCGCGCCAGCCTCTCGAAGAGCGCGTCCTCGGCCGCGCGGACGCCGTGATCGAACGTCACGCGCACGTAGAGAGGCGGCGCTTCGGTCCGGCGAAACGTCCGTGCGCGTTGGCGGAGCGGGCTCCAACCCGTCGCGACGAGCGCGGCGATCTCGTCGCCATCGGCGGAGAATGGCCCCTCGGCCGAAGCCGCCGCCGGCTCGCCGCGCGCGGCCGCCAGCTCGGCGAGATGTGCGGCGTCGACGATCCAGTGGTCGGAGAACACCACCCAGCGCCCGCCCGCCGCACGGATGCCATCGAGCCATCCCTCGGCGGGGCGGAGCACTTCCCATTGCCTGCCGGCGAGATGGCGGTCGTCCGAGAGCGCCTGGCGGATCCCCTCCGACAGGCCACCCGCGACGATGATGATGCGCTCGAAGCCTGCGCGACATGCCGTGTAGACCGCGCGCCGCCACAGCTCGAGTCCCGCGACCCGATCCGAAGGCTCGCTACACCAGACCAGGATCTGGCTGCCGGGCACGCGTCGGTCGAGGCCGCCGCTCAAATCGAGCGCCATCAGCCCTCTTCCCGGGCCGGCTCCGTCGGCTCGACGAGCGAGACGACCTGCCCGTCGGAACGATAGGCGGCCGCCACCAGCTCGGCCACACAGACTGCCTCGGCGAGATTTCGCCCGCGCCGGTCCGGGTGCTGCATCTCGGCGCGGAAATCTTCGAGCAGTGCCGGAAACCACTCGGGATGGTAGGAACTCGCCGAGAGCGGCGGCGAGAAGCGGGTCTCCTCGGCGGGTCGATTGGTCGGGGTCACCACGAGGCGATCGTCCTCGATTGCAATGTCGCCGAGGGATCCATGAACGACGCCCGCGGTTCGGCGCTCGGCCGCTCCCCAGCGGAGCTCGATCCGCGCCCGTGGCCCGCCGAAGTCGACCTCGCACTCGACGCGATCTTCCACGCCGAAACCGAGCTCGGCACCGATTCGCGCCGAGATCGATCGCGGCGGCCGCCCGGTGAGGAACCGCATCAGATAGAAGGCATGCCAGCCGTGGTCCATGAGAATGCCTCCACCCGCCTGCTCGCGATCGAGGCGCCAGCCCGCCTCGCTCGCCCCTCGCGGTGGGTTCGGCCGGAGCACCCGCCAATCGATCGCGACGAGCTCGCCGATCGCGCCGGCGCGCAACAAGCCGTGGAGGCGGCGGAAGAGCGGCGCGTACTTCCAGTTGTGAACGGTGAATACCGCGCGCCCGCTTCGCCGGGCGACCCTACGGATCTCGCCGATCTCGCCGAGATCGAGGGCGAGCGGCTTCTCGCAGAGCACATGGAGGCCGCGATCGAGCGCCTCGATCACGATCGGAGCGTGGAAGCGCGGCGGCGTGGCGACGTCGACGAAGTCGAGCTTCGGCTCCGCCTCCACCGCGGAAGCGAAATCGCCGTAGGCCCGCGCGCCGGGCAGCGCGGCGAGCGCTCGAGCCCGCTCCGCTTCGGAGGGCTCGATCACGGCCGCGATCTCGAAGCCCGGCGTCGCCTGGAAGCCCGGCAGGTGCGCTTCGGCGGCAACCCGGCCGAAGCCGATGATCGCACCCCTGTGTTTCTTCACCGATAGCTGCCATCACGGGCGATCTCGGCGAACACCTCGTCGAGGACACCGAGCCCGGCGTCCATCTCTTCACGGGTGATCGTCAGGGGCGGGTTGATGCGCACGCGCGGCATGTAACCCATGATCAGCAGCCCGCGACGCAGACACTCGAGAAAGATCCGCTCGGTGACCTTCTTGGGGAGCGGCTCCTTCGTCTTGCGATCCTTCACGAGATCGAGCCCGATGAGCAGTCCGACACCGCGGACGTCGCCGAGGAACTCGTACTTCTCCTGCATGGCTCGAAGGCGCGATTTCATCTCCGCGCCGAGATCCGCGGAGCGCTCCACGAGATTCTCGTCGATGATGGTTTCGAGCGTGGCGAGCGCGGCGGTGGCGGCGAGCGGGTTACCGCCGTAGCTCGAAGAAGCGCCCGATGGCTTCGCCCATGGCTCGGCGCGCGAGATGTCGTCGGTCGAGATCACCGCCGTGACCGGGTAGCCGGAGGCCATGCCCTTGCCGGTCGTCATGATGTCGGGAACGACGCCGCTGTGCTCTACGCCGAACATCTTGCCGGTGCGGGCGAAGCCGGTGATCATCTCATCGGCGATCAACAGGGCTCCCGCCTCGTGTGCGATGTCGCGGATCGCGGGCAAGAATTCGGGCGGCGGCACGACATTGCCGGCTGTTCCCTGCATCGGTTCGATGAGCACCGCGCTGACGGCGCCGGAGGTCGCATTCCGGATGGTCTTCCGCGCGAACTCGGCGCAGGCCACCCCGCAGCTCGGGTAGTCGAGGCCGATCGGGCAGCGGTAGCAGTCGGCGTAGGGCGTGAGAAATCGTCCCCCGGGAAGCGGCCCCCAGCCGTGCTTGCCCTCGTCACCCATCAGCCCCATCACGCCGGTCGTCTTTCCGTGGAAGCCGCCCCAAAAGCCGACGACCTCGTACGACTTGGTGTAGGACTTGGCGAGCCGGATCGCGGCCTCCACGGCCTCCGCCCCACTCGAATAGAGCTGCGCTCGGTCGAGCGCACCGGGCGTCACGGCGGCGAGCTTCTTCAGGAAGTCCAGGCGGTTCGGGGTGGTGAAGCTGCCGACCGAGATCCGTCGAATCTGCGCTTCCATCCGCTCGACCCAGTGCGGATGCGAGTGGCCGAGGCTCGCCACGGCCACGCCCGCGAAGAAGTCGACGTAGCGGTTGCCGTCGGCATCCTCGATCGTCGCACCCTTCCCGGACGTGAGCGTCAGCTCGGACATCAGTGCGATGCGCTGGAGGCCAGGCGCGATCGTCCGTTGCTCCTCGGCGAAGATCCGCCGCGACTCGGGACCGGGGCGAGCGAGAATCATGCGCCCTTTTTCCTTCACATCCATCGTTTATCGCTCGGCTACAGGCTACGGGGGCGCGGTGCCTCTCCCGTAGCCGTTATTTCCCTCAGCCGCCGGCCAATCGCTCCCGCCGCCTCGGTCCGGCAGCGGGAGAAGCTCGGCCAGTCGTTGAAGTCGATCAGCGTGAGCGATCCGTCGGCGGCGCACACGCCGTCACCGCCGTAGACGTCGAGCCCGAGCGCGGCGGCCCCACGCTCGGCCAACGCCGCAGCGCGGTCCTGCTGGCCAGCGGGCAACCCGTAGGCTCGGAAGAACCCCCCTTTGACTCCATAGAACTTGTACACGGCTCCCTCGACGTGCTCCTGCACGATCGCCCGGCCAATCCCCCGGCGCTCGAACTCCGCGGTCATCCGCGCCCAGTCGTCTTCCGTGAATACTCGGCGTACGTCGCCCGCCTGCATGGCATGCACGTCCCCGCGTTTCAACCACGGACCCGAGCCGAGAGACCCAGGAAATCGCTCGCCCGCGAGCGCCCAGCGGGGCTGCGGCACCCCCGCTCGCGCGAGCCGTTCGACGAGATTCGTGCGATGGCAGCCGCGGATGGCCTCGGGATGGTTCACCACGGGGGTCCGCTTTGCAACTTCGTCGAGCCATCCGAGCGCCGCGGCGCCCTGGCACATGGCGAAGACCAACGCGGGACGAGTCTCCAATCGTGGCAATCGGTCGCCGTCGAGCATGCGCACCCCGAGGCCACCGCTGCGGAGCTCCGCGGCGACGAGATCGATGATGGCGCGGTCGTCCTCCACCTTGCCGGGAGAAAAGCGCTCCTCCCGATAGATGCCGATGACGTCGCCCTCAGCCATTGATCTTCAGGAATTGCTCCGCGACCGCGACGTCCTCGGGACGATCGACGTCCACCGAGTCGCCGGCCCGGAACCCGTGGAGCGGCGCACCCTCTTCGACGAGCAGCGCGAGAAATTCGCGAAGCGCCGAGAGCTTTCGCCGGCGCGCCTCGCCGACGTGGTCGTAGACGACCGGGAAGAAGAAGTATGCTCCGCTCGTCACCCAGCCGCTTCCCATAGCGGTTGCGCCGAGCGCGACGATCTCCTCCTCTGCCCCTAGTTTTACCCAGAGCGGTTTTTCGTCGTCCACGAAGCTCGTGACCGCCAGCGTCCCCGTGGGTCCCGCGGCGAGGCCGGCGCGCGCCAGCGCTGCGAGCGTCCCCTGGGCGGTGATCGCGTCCACGGTGGTGAGAAGGAATGGGGAGTCGTGCAGGTGAGGCTCGAGGGCGAAGAAGCTCTCCATCGAACTCGGTGTCGTCTTCACCGTGAGCTCGACCGGTGCCGGCCATCGCTCTGCGCGTACGTAGCGAGCGACCTCGGGGAACTCGGCATTGACGATCAGCGCCACCGTTTCCGCTCCGGAGGCGGCCGCCGACTCGATCGCGCGCCGCAGCAGCGTCTTGCCCCCCACATGCAAGAGCGGCTTCGGCGTGGCGATGCCGGCGCTGCGAAAGCGCTCTCCGAGGCCGGCGGCGATGATGCCCGCTTTCATCGAGGCGCTCCGCCCGGAAGCGGCTCGATCTCCTCGAGCCGGGAAATCACCCGATCGGCGATGCCCGCCTCCGGCGGTGGCGCGCTTCCGCGGCGGAGCCAGATCGCGCGCATGCCGATCGTCCGTGCAGCGCGAACGTCGCGGTCGAAGTTGTCGCCGACCATGACGACGTCCTCGGGGGGAAGCGCCAGCCGCGCGGCGGCGAGTCGATAGATCGCCGGATCGGGCTTCTCGATTCCGACCCGCACCGATTCGACGACCGCATCGAGGAACGGCGAAAGGCCGGCTTCCTCGAGAAGGACATCGAGATTTCCGTAGAAGTTGGAGACCACTCCGAGCCGCGATCCCCCGTGCAAACGCGACAGCGTCGCCCGCGAACGCTGCCAGCCCTCTGCGGTCATTTCGCAAAATCCCCGCACGACCTCGGCGGCGAAGCGGCGCGCACCGCCGCCGAGCACGGCCATCTGCAGCTCGACGTGACGCTCGAGAAGAGGGCGGAGTCGTAATCCCTGGCGTCGTGCTTCTTCAGCGATGATCTGCTCCGCACCGTAGAACGCCTGCTTGATCTGCTGCTCGGGTATTTGGCAGCCAGAGCGCCGGTAGAGGTAAAGCGTGCGATCGAACCAGTGCCAGCCCTCGCCGTCGAGCGTGCCGCCGTAATCGAAGAGATAGCCGCGAGGCAGGCCGCTATTCCTCCCCGCCCGGCGCGCGGTGTCCTTCGGGACCGCCGTTCATTTCCGAGAACATCACCTCGCCGAGCGACGCTTTGCGATAGCCGGCGGGCGGCTTGAACTCGGCCTCGGGAATGTCCCCCTTCTCGATCGTCTCAATCTCGGTTTTGGTCCGCGCCTGGCCTCCGGAATGAGACACGGCCTTCAGCGGCCACCCCTGCGGATAGAGCATCTGATAGATCTTCCCCTCGTCGACGCCCTCGGTGTGCGAGTCCGGATCGCTCGACTGCGCGCACGCCGAGACCCGGCTCATCAGCGCGGAGGCCTTATCGAGCGCAAACTCTCGGGCAAAGGCGGGATCGGTAGTTAGCCAGTCCTCTTCGTAGAGCTTGCCGTCGACGAGCACTCGATACTTGCGCGTCGGTTGCCCGGCGATGGTCGAGGTGTCATCGGTACGCTCCAACTTGATCACGCCTGGCCCGGGCGCTTCCTTCCCCGCCTCCGCCGCTCGCTTCGCCGCCAGGGTCTTGCGCAGCTCCTCCACCTTGGCGCGCTGATCGGGAGGAAGCTTCGAGAGCTGAGCCTCGATCTGCTGTTCCATGGACTTGGCTATCGATTTCGCGGTCTCGCGGATCGTGGTGCAAAGCTCCTCGATCGTGCCCTCCCAGTAGACCCTGTGGTCGGGATTGGACATCCACGCTCGCGCGGTGGCGAGATCGAAGACCGACTGTGGCCCCTCGCCCGCAAGCTCCTTGACCTTGCCCTTCGAGACCAGAGTACGACCGCCCTCCTTGTCGGTGAGCACGAAGCCCGCCTCGACCGTAGAGCTGGCGAGCGCCATCCCGAGCGCCACAAGACCCAGGACACCACCAATCGGAAGCTTCATCGTCGTCTCCTCACCACGGTTCCCTTTGCACCGAGCCGCCGCTTGCCGGCCGCCGGCCTTTAGCATGCCTGCGACGAGAACCAATGGCAGCGGCCGATCTCCGCTGGCGCCCCTGCCGGGCTCGGCTCCCGCATCACCCGCGGCGGCGCGGCGGCCGCGCTCACGAGCGCATCGGCGGACGCTCGGCCAGCACGGCTTCGATCTTCTTGCGCAGACGGCGTAGGGTGCGCTCGAGCCGCGCACGCGGCTCATCGGTGATCCGCGCGGGGAGCGCGGCGAGCTTGCGGCCGAGCCGACGCGCGGCATTGATCGCCTGCCGGACCTCCGGCTCGGCCGCCGTTTTAGAGGCCAGCTCCTCGCGGAAGCCCTTCACGGACAGCCGCGCGAGCTTTGCCCGCCGCCAGAGCTCGAGCATGGCCTGCTCGTCCTTCTGCCGGGCCACGCCGATGAGGATGTCGCGCGAGATCGTCGGGTCGGCGCTGTATTCGTCCTGGATCACCTGTGGCAGGCGGGTGAGCGCCAGCGTGTTGCTCACGTGAGGCCGGCTCTTGTGAATGAGATCGGCGACCTCGGCATGGGTATAGCCCTGCCCGCCGATCAGGGCGGCGAGGCCGAGCGCTTCCTCGAGCGGGGTCAAGTCTTCGCGCTGCAGGTTCTCGATCATGGCGATCTCGAGCGGATGATCGTCGCGGACGAGCGCCGGGATCGCCGTGAGGCCCGCCATTTTCGCGGCGCGATATCGCCGCTCCCCGGCGAGCAACAGGTAGCGTCCATCGCTCTCCCGCTTGACGATCACCGGCTGCAGCAGCCCGCGCACGCGAATCGACTCCGCGAGCTCCGCCAGGCGCTGCTCGTCGAAATAGCGTCGCGGTTGCTCGGGATTGGGACGGATCTGGTCCAGCGACAGCGCTGTGACGATCGTTCGGCGGCCCTTGGAGACCGATCCGGCTGCCAGCAGCCGAACACGACCCTCGTCGGCCGCGGTCGGGATCGGTTCTCTGGTCTCCATCTTGGGCGGGTGCATATTAAAACGCGCGGCGGCTCGATCACAAACGCTTTGTCGAGGGCGCCCGCGCCGCGCGGCCTTGTTTTCCCTACCCACGACCGGTAGCAAAGAATCGCGATGTCGAGAGGGATGAGGCGCAGAGGGGGTGTCATCGCGGCGGCCGTTTTGGCCCTGGCGATCGGCAATGCGCGAGGCTGGGACGAGACGGACTTTCCACCCCGGCCGGTCGTGGGCTACATGTTCGCGCTCACTGGACGCGACACGAGCACGGTGATCGGCGAGCCCCGAAGCTATACCTTCGCCAAGGGAGATACGCTTTACGACGTCGCACGACATCTCGGGCTCGGCATCAACGAGGTCACCGATGTCCATCCCGATCTCGATGTCTGGCTGCCGCCGGAGGGCGAGCGCGTGGCGTTCCCGACGTGGTGGGTGCTGCCGGAAAGCGACTATCAAGGAATCGTCGTCAACATTCCCGAGATGCGGCTCTACTACTTCCCGCCGAACGGAAAGGACAGCGTCCGGACCGTGATCACCTACCCCGTGGGCCTGGGACGCGACGAGTGGCGGACGCCGACCGGCCGATTCAAGGTGACCGAG
>Ga0315278_10003089_pt1 | contig 14869 bp, 15 predicted proteins | sample YL17G06_0_MG_FD_203880 | JGI IMG/M metagenome (GOLD analysis project Ga0315278, IMG submission 203880) | Sediment microbial communities from Yellowstone Lake, YNP, Wyoming, USA - YL17G06_0 | ecosystem: Environmental > Aquatic > Freshwater > Lake > Sediment | place: USA: Wyoming | collected... | reverse complement strand
TGATACGGGAGAAACGATTCTTCCCGCTCGACCTCAAAGCCTGCTTGACGAAGCTCGTGGACAACGGTTTCGCGCGCGAGCTTCTCGGCGAACGGCGGTCCCTCCGCGATGTCTTCACGCTTGTGGAAGTCGACGATCACGAGTCGGCCATCGGCTTTGAGACCCCCGGCGACCTTCTGGAAATACGCGACGCGATCACGCACGTGGTGGTAGGCGTCGCAGAGGAAAACCAGATCGGTGCTCGCGGGCGGAAGCGCCGGGTCGTCAGCCGCCACGTGCCGCGGAGCGAGGTTGCGGATCCCCTCCGTCCTGATGCGTTCGCGCAGGTATGTGAGCATGCCTTCGTCGACGTCGGCCGCGTCGATCCGTCCGGACGATCCGACGGCCGTAGCGAGGCGCCGCGAGAAGTATCCCGACCCTGCCCCGAGATCCGTCACCTGCTCGCCGCCCTTCAGACGAAGCGCGCCGACGACCTCGTCCGGCTTCTGCCACGCGGCTCGGGCGGGATTCTCGAGATAGGCGACGTAACGAGCGGTCGCCTTCGACAGTGGCGGTTGCGGCGAAGCGCTCCGCGCCGCGCAGCCGAAGAGCGCGAGCACGGCCAGGGCGGCGAGCGCGACCGCCGCGTGGCGCATTAGCTTCCTTGGTACTTCGGTGCCTTCGGCCGCTCGAGCCAGGCGCGGCGCTTTTCGAACGGCTCCGCTATGTAGGCCTTCATCGCCGCCAGACCGTCGTCCGAAAGCATCGTCTCGAGGAACGCCGAGTCTTCGATGCGCAGGCCTGCTTGCAGATGCGTGTCGAAGCCGTCGTAGACCGCCCGCTTCGCCATCGCGACGGCGAGCGGCGGTAGCGCCGCCATCTCGGCGGCGATCTCCTTCGCTCGCGCGAGCGCGTCGTCGGCGATCTCGTGCACGAGGCCGAGCGCGAGCGCCTCCTCGGGCCGGACGACGCGGGAGCGCAGCACGAACTCGATCGCCTTGGCCAGGCCGACCAGGCGCGTGATCTTCTGCGTACCGCTGCCGCCGGGCAGGATGCCGAGCTTCACCTCGGGAAGGCCGAAGCGATGGTCGCCACGTGCGCCGATGCGGATGTCGCAGGAGAGCGAGAGCTCGAAGCCGCCGCCCATCGTATCCCCGTTCATGGCGACGATGACGGGCTTCGGAAGCCCTCGCAGGTCATCGAGCATCCCGTGATAGCCCGCGGTGAGCCCGATGCCGGCGCGGCGCGTCGCCTCGCGATCGCTCGCGTACCCGACGAGCTCCTCGACGCTGTAGTGGGTGATGAACTTGCCCGTCATGCCTCCCGTCAGGATCACCACGCGGACATCCGGGCTTTTCCATTTCTCGATTAGCTCGACGAGCTCGCGCGTGCCGTCCGCGCAGAAGTAGTTCATCGGCGGATTCGTGTAGGTGGCGACAACGACACCGTCTTTGGATGTCTCGGTCTTCCAGAGGCTCATGGGACGCTCCTTGGTTTGGGGGCTACAGGCTACGGGCTACAGGCTACGGGAAAGGACATCGCGAGGTCTTTCCTGTAGCCCGTAGCCCGTAGCCGGTAGCCGTGTTTTCACTGGCTCATGTGCCATCCGCCGTTCGGCGACAGCGTCTGTCCGGTCACCCAATCCGATTCCGAGGATGCGAGGTAAACCGCCGCCCACGCGATGTCGTCCGGCTGACCGAGGCGGCCGAGGGGTGTGGCGGCGGCGACCAGCGGACACGCCTCGCGCATGTCGTCGAGAAGCGGCGTGTCCACGAAGCCCGGGGCCAAAGCGTTCACCTGGATGTTTCGCGAGGCCACTTCGCGGGCGAGCGCGCGCGTGAAGCCGAGAATACCGGCCTTCGCCGCGCAGTAATCGATCGCGCCGGCGCCCGCCGCGGTCCCCATGATAGAGCCCATGTTGATGATCTTGCCGGCGGAAAGCTCCCCGCTCTGGCGACTCATGATCTTGAGTGCTTCGCGGGAACAATAGAACGTCGCATAGAGGTGGATGCGCAGCATCCGGTCCCAGTCCTCGTCCGACAGCTCCTGCGTAACGTCGCAGGGAGTCTCGATTCGGCCCTTGGCTGCAAGCTCCTGTGCTTGCTTCATCATGATCTCGACGTACCGGGCCGCGCGCGCTCCCTTGAGCCCGATACCTGCATTGTTGACGAGCACGTCGAGGCGCTTCGTCTTCTTGCCGAGTTCGCCGAACATGCGCCGCACGGACCCGGAATCGCCAACGTCGACGGCGAGCCCCGCCCCACCGGGCGCGAGCGTCTCGCACTCGCCGCTCACCGCCTTCGCCGCGGCCTCGTTGATGTCGGCCGGGAAGACGATGGCTCCCTCTTCAGCGAAGCGCTTACAGATCGCCGCACCGAGGCCCGAGCCACCGCCGGTGACGAGCGACACTTTTCCTTTTAGCCTGTTGCTCATGCCACTGTCTCCTGGGCTTCGGGCTACGGGAAAGAACCCACGAAGTCTTTCCCGTAGCCGGTAGCCGTTCTTTACACCTTGTACCCGCCGTCCACGCTGATCACCTGCCCGGTGATCGCCTTGCCACCCACTTCCGAGGCGATTAGCGCGGCCATCGGACCGAGCTCGTCCGGGTGGACGATCCGCTTCTGCACGTTCTCCGATTCGGCCTGCGCCCGGAGCGCCTGCGGGGTCGTGCCGAGCGTCGCCGCCGCGCCCTCGAAGTAGTCGTTGGCGAGCTTGGTGTCCGTCCATGCCGGGCACAGCACGTTCACGGTGATCGTCGGCGGAATCTGGTAAACCATCGCGCGCATCATGCCGATGAGCCCGTGCTTGCCCGCCGAGTACGCTATCGGACCGCCGCCCATCTTCGCGTAACCCGATCCGATGTGGATGATGCGGCCGTAGTTCTGCTTCACCATCTGCGGCAGCGCCGCGCGCGTCGCGTAGTAGGCCGAGGTGAGATTGAAGAAGAGATGATCCTCGAAGAGCTTGTCGTCGCTCGTGAGGGCGAGGATGTCCTCGAGCTTGTCGTAGTAAACGCCCCCCGCGTTGTTGACGAGAATGTCGAGTCGGCCGAAGCGCTCGATCACCGCCGCGACCATGCGTTTGGTCCCCTCGCGGTCAAACGCGTCGCAAACGATCGCATGGCCCTCGCTGCCGAGCGTGCCGATCTCCGCCGCGACGGAGTCGAGCTCCTTCTTGGTACGCGAGCTGATCGCAACCTTCGCACCCTCGCGGGCAAACTCGAGCGCAATCGAGCGTCCGATGCCGCGGCCGCCGCCGGTCACGAGCGCGGCTCTACCCTTTAACCGATCTCCCATGTCGTCTCCCCCCTGGTCTGGGAATCTCGAAGCGTCTAACCCGCTTCCGACTCCGGAGTAAACCCCCAATCGACGGGGCGCGCGAATCAAGAGTAGGAGGTGCTTGTCGGGCGCGGTCGCATTTAGTAGAGCGCGAGCATGGACATCGGCAAGCTCGGAGTGTGGTTTTTCCTCGACGGCATGACTGCCGCCGAGAGCGCGGCGTATGCGCAGAAGGTGGAGCGCCTCGGCTATTCGGCGCTGTGGATCCCCGAAGCCGTCGGCCGCGAGCCGTTCGCGCACGCCGGGTATCTCCTCTCCAAGACGGAGAAGCTGATCCTCGCCACCGGAATCGCCAACATCTGGGCGCGCGATCCGATGACGATGGCCGCGGCCGCGCGCACCCTCGCCGAGCTCTCCGGCGGGCGCTTCCTGCTCGGCATCGGCGTGAGCCACGCGCCGCTCGTCGAGCGGTTGCGCGGCCACGACTACAAGAAGCCCTACAGTTACATGAAGGACTACCTCGCCAAGATGAAGACAGCGATGTCCGAGCCGATGATGTATCAGTGCGTGAAGCCCAAAGAGGATCCGCCGATACTGCTCGCCGCGCTCCACCCGAAGATGGTCGCGCTTTCGGCCAGCGAAGCGCGCGGCACCCACACGTATTTCGTCCCGCCCGAGCACACGGCGAAGGTCCGCGCATCGATCGGCAAGGAGGCGTGGATCTGCGCCGCGCAAGCGGTCGTCCTCGAGACCGATGCCGTGAAAGCTCGCACCGCGGCACGCGCGTACATGAAGACCTACGTGCCCCGGCTGCCGAACTACACCAACAACCTGAAGGCGCTCGGCTGGAAGGACGAAGAATTCAAGGATGGCTGCAGCGACCGCCTGGTCGACGCGATCGTGGCGTGGGGGACCGTGGAGCAGATCCGCAGCCGCATCGCCGCACACCACCAGGCCGGCGCGACGCACGTCTGCATCCTGCCACTGCGCACCGACGGCAAGCCGCTTCCGGACGAGCGAGCGACCGAGGCGCTCGCGCCGCGCTAGGACCGGGATGATGTCGCGGGAGATCTCGATCGCGGCGATTGCCGCCGCCTTCCTGGGCGTCGTCGTTGCGGGCTGCCAGAGCTCGAACGAAGGGGTCGGCGACAGCCAGGGGGGGCCCGACAAGGCGCATGGAAAGCAGATCTTCACAGTCATCTGCGCCACCTGTCACAACATCGACGGAACCGGTATCAAGGGCCTCGGCAAGAGTTTCGTCACCAGCGAGTACGTGAGAAAGGCGTCGGACGACCAGCTCGTCGACCTGTTGACCAAGGGCCGCGACGCGAAGGACCCGCTCAACACTACGGGCGTCGTCATGCCACCGAAGGGCGGCAATCCTTCGCTCAGCGAGAAGGACCTGCGCGACGTCGTCGCCTATGTGCGCACGCTGAACCAGCCCGGTTGACATGCGCCCGGTGCCGGAGCGTCGCGGAATGAATCGTGCCGCTCGGCGGTCAGTCGTTGCCGGCTAAACAACCGATCCTCGCGAACGAAGGAGGACTACCGTGCAAATCGCCCCTCTCTCCCCCCGTAGGTCCGCAACTCTGCTGACACTTTCGATGCTAGTCGTATTGATCGGCGCACTCCGGCCTTTTCCAGCCGCTGCAGCCGGCAAACCGCGTCCGGTGCGGGTCGAGACCCGCAACCTCTACCTCGGCGCCGACCTGGCCCCCGCGCTCGAGGCAAGTAACCCCTTCGAGCTCGCGGCCGCGGCGAGCACGATCTGGCAGCAGGTCGTGGCCACCGACTTCCCCGCCCGAGCGCAGGCGCTCGCGGTCGAGATCGACGACGCGTCCCCGCTCCTCGTGGGTCTGCAGGAAGTCGCCCTCTGGCGCACGGGGCCACCCGATGGCCCGCCGGCCTTCGGTGGCGCCCCGGCGACCGACGTCGCGTTCGACTTCCTCACGCTACTCCTCGACGCGCTCGCCGAGCGAGGCCTCACCTACGATGCCGTCGTCGTTCAGCAGGAGGCCGATCTCGAAGCCCCGACGCTGATCGGCTTCGACGTGCGGTTGACGATGCGCGACGTCATCCTCGCCAAAGCGGTCGGAAGCGGTGAGCTCACGCTCACCAACCCCCAGTCTGCGAACTACACGAGCAACCTGACGCTGCCGATTGCAGGCGGCTTGACGAGCGTCACCAGCACCCGCGGCTGGACCTCGATCGACGTGACCGCCAAGCACCGCCAGTTCCGTTTCGTGAACACGCACCTCGAGGCGTTCTCGAATTTCTATCGGACCGCGCAGGCCTTCGAGCTCCTCTCCGGGCCGGTAACAACGACGAGCCTGCCGGTCGTTCTGGTAGGCGATCTCAACTCGGCGCCCGACGATCCGGTCTTCAGCGAGCCGGGCAGCCCCCTCAACAACACGAACCCATACGACATCCTGACCGCCAGCGGATTCGTGGACACCTGGGCTCTGCTGCACCCGCAGGACCCCGGCGTCACCTGCTGCAACGAGCCCGACCTGCTGAACCCCATACCGACGCTCTTCCAGCGGATCGACCATGTCCTGATGCACGGCGGGACGGCCTATCGCTCGAAGGTCATCGGCGTCGATCCGGCGAACCGTACCGCCGACGGGCTGTGGCCTTCCGATCACGCGGGCGTGACCGCGGCGCTGGCACCGTGACGGAGGGCGCGCGGCTCAGTTCAAGTCGTACTGCACGCGCGCAAACGTCACATCGCGGTCCTTGAAGAATCCGAGCCCGCGCCAGGTGCCCGAGACGCGCGTGCTTGAGGCACACGACCCAATTGGTGCCGATGAGCCCGTTCACGCCGGGCACTAGCGCGTTGCGATCGCTCGCTCGGGCCGTAGTCCGTTACTCCGTCATGAGCGGGCTTCACCACTCCGCCGCCACTTGCCCTTCCGCGCCTACCCTCCCCGGTGTAAGACCCGCTCCATGAAGCTAGTCGTGCCCGCCGTTTATCAGGATGACTTCCTCGATGCGATGGCCGGCCTGCCGATCGCCCACTACTACGGCGCAACGGCGAACGAGGCGGGCCTGCGCGCGAATGCGGAGCTGCCGAGCATCACCGACGACGCGCTCGCCGCGTACGTCACGAAGGCCCACGCGCAGGGGCAGGAATTCTTCTATTGCTTGAACGTCGCCTGCCTCGGCAACCGTGAATTCACCGCCGACGGTCAGCGCTGGCTCGTCGAGCGCCTCGGCTCGATCGCCGAGAGCGGCTGCGACGGGGTGGTGCTGTCCAACCCGTATCTGATCGCCTTCGCCAAGCGCCGCTTCCCCGAGCTTCAGGTCGCGGTGTCGAGCGCCAACGGCGTCGACAGCGTCGACAAGGTCCTCTACTTCCAGGCGGAGGGCGCCGACCTCGTCTACCTGCCGGAATACGTGAACCGCGATTTTCCGTTGCTTCGTCAGCTGCGCAAGCGCACTCGCGTGCGCTTGGTGCCACTGTCGAACACCGGTTGCATGATCAACTGCCCGATTCGCGCCTACCATTCCACGATCACCTCGCACGCCAGGGCGAGCCTCGAGCTCGGCGCCTACGTTGACTATCCGCTTCTCTGGTGCACGAAGGAGAAGATCCACGACCCGGCGCAGATGGTGAAGTCGCCCCTGATCCGGCCGGAGGATCTCCACGTCTACGAGGCGCTCGGCATCGAGGAGTTCAAGCTCGCGGGACGCGAGATGGATCGGGCGTGGAACGAGCGCGTGATCCGCGCCTACGCCGCCCGCCGCTACGATGGAGACCTCAACGATCTGATCCTCGGCTTCGACCAGATGGAGCCTTACGGGAACATGACCGTGCGCATTCCCAACCGGGCGATGGACGGCTTCATCGACTTCTTCCACAAGAAACACGACTGCCGCATCGGCTGCCGCGACTGCCGCTACTGCGACGACTGGGCGGCGAAGGTCCTGCGCTTCGACGACGAGCACGCGTCGTTCGCCAAGCGCGTCGCCGCGGCGCTCGAGCGCTTCGAGGCAGGCGAGTTCCGGACGCTCAGCGGGCGCTGAACGCTACTTCGTATCGAGCGGGCCGAGCGTACCGAAAAGGTAGACCCTCACCTGCTTCGACTCCTCGAGAAGCGGATCCGTCCCGCGGCGGACGTCGCGCATGAAGTAGAACCATGTCGCCATCGGAACGGGTCAACCCGAATCAGCGCGAACCCGAGCCGTAGAGGAAGTACAACCCCGTCGGATCGATCTCCGCCGTGATCCCGGTTCGGATCCAGTTGTCAGCGACGAGCGTCCCGCCTGCGGGCGCGTGCGCCGATTTGATGCCGAGCTCTGCGGATTCGACGGCATCCCAGCCGATGTTCAGCGGCTCGCCGTTCGCGGGATTCAGCGGGCGCGTGTCCACGTTCGGCAGCGGAATGCCGACCGCGTCGTCGAGAAACCAGGTCGGATGGCTGGCGATCACGGGTCCGAGGTCGTTCCGGCCGAGCACCGTGAGGACCGGCGTCCCGAGCCGCCGCGCCAAGCGCCGACGTCCAGAAACGCTGAACGGGCCTTCGACGCCGACCAGCGCGCCTGCGCCGATGCGCAAGCGGGGAATGCGGGGTGGCGCGTCGACGAACCGCTGCATCGCGCCCGCCCAGCTCGTGACGAGATAGTCGACACGCTCCGGCGGGTTCGCGAGCCCCGTCCCCCAGCCTGCCCACACGGTGCCGCCGCGTTGCCAAGCGCCGAGCAGCATCGCCAGCGACAGCCAATCGGTCGGTGGATCGAGCAGAAGAATTTGGGTCTCTGCGTCGATCATGAAGAAGCTGCCGACCGCGATCGCCTTGGCGGCGAGCGTCTTGTGATTGTGCAGGATCTCGCCGCTACGATCGGGCTTGGCGAACGCGACCAATGGCTTCTTGAAGTCCGGCCGCTCGCTCTTCTCGCTTCCCGGCTCGGCGAGGAGCGCTGCGAATTCGACCGCCTTCTCGCCCGACTGACCGAGGGCGAGGTCTGCGCCGAAGAGCCCGAGCGTGCTCTCCGGGATCTCTCCCGCGCTCGCGTAAGCCAGCATCTCCGTCTCGAAACAGGCAAAGAGCGCGGTCACGAGCTCGAGCGGCTCGGCGAGCGCGATCGCCACGCGCGAGCCCTTCTGCAATCGGCCGCGCAGCGACGCCGCGAGCTTCTTCACGTTCTCGGAAATCTGCGCATAGGAGACGGCTCCCGAGCTGGTGACGAGCGCGGCATTCTCGGGGGTGGTCGCCGCCGACGCGTGCAGCGTGATTTCCCCGACCCGCTTCAGCGGCACGTGCGCATAGCGGGCCGTGTCTTCGGGCCAGTACGCCGCCAGCTGTCCGAGCGCGCCCTTCCCCATCGCCGACTCTCAGCCGAGCCTCGCGGCGGCAACCGACGCGCGCAAGGGTGATGGTGCCTCGTATCTCATATCTTCGTGCGCAAGCGTGAAATTCTGCCCGAGTAGATCAGCCGATTTGGGTCTCCGACAGCACCGGCGCGACACCTTTGAACTGGAGCGGCAGGTCGCGCACCCAGACCACCTCGACCGCCGCGCCGAAGCGAGCCTGCAAGTGGCCGCGGAGCCTCGCCGCGAGATCGTGAGCGTCGCGCTCGGGCTCCGGCATCAACAGCCGAAGCCGTCCCGCGTTCAGTCCCTCCCTTGAGATCACGAATGGCATACCCACCGTCTCCGGCACTCCATCTTCGAGAGCGAGCTGGACGTCGTACGCGAGAAGCGTGTCTCCTCCGAGCCGAAAGCTATGCTCCCAGCGGCCGAGGATCTTAATTCTCGGCGAGGGAAGTCCGCAAGGGCATTCCGAATCGTCGATCGTGACGACGTCCTCGCTGTCGTAGCGGAGATAGACCGAGCCCTCGGGAATCAAGAAGCAGTGCACCATCGATCCGCGCTCCCGCGGCCGAACCCTCTGTCGCGTCCGCGGATCGAGGGCTTCGATGTAGCAGGTGTCGGGCGCCACGTGGAGCCCGCGCCCCTCCGCGCACGACGTCGCCAGCACGCCTTCGGTGACGCCCGCCACTTCGGAGATGCGCCCCACCCCCGTCACCTCCTTCAGGTGACGCTCCATGCCGGGAGTGATCGGTGCGCCGGTGACGAGCAGGACTTCAACCTGGTCGAAGAGAGCTCTCGGCTCGATGCCCGAGCGGCGCGCCGCGGTGAGAATGGAAAACACCATCGGCAGGAACATCGTGACGTAGCGCGGACGGAACCGGCGCAGCGCATCGACGATGCGGTCGGCGTAGCGTGGCAGGTAGGTTCCCGAAACGACCACGCACGGCGCCTCGAAGAACTCCGCGAGATACGGCTGGATGGCGGCATAGCTGTGCCACGCCGGGGCCGAGATCACGAACGGTGATCCCGGGCGGAAGCCCGCCCACCAATGCGCCCGAGCGGACGACTTGCCCTGCGCGCGTCGCCATCGCTGGTTGACGGTGAGAAACGTCGTGCCGATGGTTCCCGAGCTGACCGTGAACGTCTCGCCGACGCTGCGATCGATCCGTCTCTCGATGCCGAGCCGATGGCACTTCCGCTCCGTCTGCCAGGCAAGCATGTCCTGCTTGCGAAACGTCGGCAGCTGATCGAGATCGTCGAGGCTCCGGAAGCGTTGCACGTCGAATCCCGCGGCAGCGAACTTCTCGGCGTAGAACGGGAGCTCGGCGACGGCGATTTCGAGAACGCGCCGGACACGGCCCGTCCACCAGCGCCGTAGCGCCGCGCTCGACAGCGTGTCGAGCCGATCGAAGGGCTCCGCGACGCGCGCGCGCGGCGTCATGCCCATCCGAGCGCCCGTTTCCGTCGCTCCCGTTGGTCGCGACCTGCTCGGGTCCACCGTCCTACCAAGCGAGCCTCACCGCCTTCCGCTCGAGTGGACAGCCGGCCGGAAGAAGCTCGCCGCGGCCGAGGCGGTAGCGGATCGCCGGGCATCCCCCGACGAACGGCGCGCTCAATACGATCTCCCCCTCCCCAAGCGACTCCGCTCGGTAGCTCCGATCGAGATGGAATTGACCACATTCGGGACAATCCCCCGCAACGAAGAACGCCGCGTCGGCGCGCAGCAGCCTCCGCACCGGCACACCGAGCACGTCGGCGAGCCGGTCGGCGTCCTTGGTGGCAGCCGCGCCCTCGACCTCGGACACCGCCGCCCAGCGTAAGCTCTTCGCACCCCGCTGCCCGTGCGTTGCCAGCGCTTCGGCGAGCGGCGCGACGAGGTCTCGGCGCATGACCAGCCCCACGGGACGCACGTTCTCGAGAATCACCAGCATCCGCGCCGTCATGCTCGCCACACCGTCGTTGCAGATGGTGTGCGCGCCGAGGCGCGTGGCCGCGCCGCGCCGCAGATGCGAGACGTAGATCGACGAGGAGAGCAGCACGCACGGATTCGAGCCGTAGTCGAAGAAGGCGATCGTCTCGTCGGCACCGAGCCCAAACCGGCGCCAGAGGCGCGACACCACGCCGGCCCAGGCGTCGAGCTCGGCGGGGCCGAGCGCCGCCCAGACCGGCGGCTCGCTCGTCGCCTCGATCTGCAGAGCGACGGCGGGCCGTGAGCCCTCGCGCACGCGGCCAGCGAAAGGGTCGTCGTGCTCGGCGGCGTAGTCCTCGAGATCGTCGAGCGACCAGGGCTCGGGAACGCCGCGCGCGTCGAGGCGGGATCGGTAGAACGGAAATTCGCGCAGGTCCAAGAGGCAGGCTACCGGCTACGGGCTACAGGCAAAGAGCGCTTTGTCCTTTGCTGTAGCCCGTAGCCATCTTCTAAAATTTCGCCATCGCTCCGCCGAGAGCGGCGAGCACCGCGGCGACTACATTCAGATAATAGAAGCGATCCTGCCACAGCGTGACCCACTCTTGCGCGGCGCGCTTTTCTTCCAGGTCGCGCAGGCCCGCCGAGTAGGGGAGCTTTCGGGTGAGGATCACCTGGTACCAGTACCCCGACAGCGTTCCGGTGATCAGCAGGACGAACCACGCCAGCGCCATGAGCACGATCCAGCGGCCGTACGGACCGGTGACGAAGTCGCGGGTGAAGAAGCTCGGCAGCTGGCCCATCACCCAAAGCCGACAGAACCCGGTGATCCCGAGTAGGGCAATCGCCGTCGTGCCGACGATCATCAGCCCCGCACCGATCTTCTGGCTCACGACGGTCGAGTGAGCAGGGGGAATTCGCTTGAGCGCGGGATTCAGTATCGCCGTGTTGAAGACGATCGACCCGACGAGCATGATCGACGAGTAGATGTGCACGACCCGCAGGAGCTGGAGCCAGAAGACGGTAGACACGGGGATGGGCTTCCGGCTTCCGGCTACCGGAAAAGAATTCGCTGTATCTTGCGGTAGTCGGTAGCCGGTAGCCTGTTTCGTCAGTCGTGCCAGATCTTCGACCGGTTGCGGATCCGGTCGTTGATGTACCCGACCTTGTAGTACGTGTCGTAGAACTCTTCGTCGATGTTGTGGATGACGGCTCCAAAATGCGCCTGCATGGGATTGTACGTCACGGGCCACTGGCCGAACGTCTTCACGCAGTATTCGATGTAAGCAGTCAGCGCGTCCTTCACCCACGGCTGCGGCCGGGTGCGCGGGTCCTTGAGGATCGCGTCGCGCGTCGCGTCCTTCCACGGCGAGCCGACCGCGCGAAGATATCCGGTGGGAGCGTCGTTCATCACGCCTTCCTTGCCGTACTTCTCCTCGTACCAGAAATTCACCAGCTGTTCAGCGGATTTCCAGCGCGGCGAAGGCACGTAGGTGGCTTCCTTCACGTCTTTGATGCCGAACACCTTGATCTGCCCGGTCGAGATTGGCGCCTTCGGGTTCGGTGCTTCGACGTGGAAGCCGAGCCCTCGACAGATCTCGGGCATGGCGCCGAAGAGAATCTCGGGATTGAAGCCGCAGTACACCCAGTTGCCGAGGCCCATCGCCTCGGCGGCGAGGCGGATGTTCTGAATCTGCATGCCCGTCGGGTAGCTCTCGACCTGGAAGATCAGCTGCTCTGAACTGGCGATCGTCGACCCCAGCTCGAGCTTGCCCTCCCCGATCCACTTCTCGATGCCCGCCGGCCGTCCGCCGTTCCACTCGTCGATGAAGTACATGTGCCAGCAGTCCATGAAATTGATGAGCGCCGAGTTCAGATAGCCGGCGTCGGTCAGCGGAATGAACCACGTGCTGCCCGGACTGTTCATATTGACTTGATACGGGCCCATCAGCGTCGCGTTGGGGGCGCCTGCCGCGCGCATCACGTGGTCGACGTCGGGGCGCTCGTCGAGAATCTGCGTCGTGCACTCCTCGTACCAGCGCACGACCTTGTCGTAGTCCTTCTCGCCCTCGATCTCGATCACCTTCTCACGCTTGGTGGTCGGCTTGTAGATGAAGGCGCCGTTGTCGTTGATGATCAGCAGGTCGGTCGCCAGCGTGTTGCCAGGATGCGGCGTGGTGCGGCCGGCGATCCAGGTAAGCTCGTGGAAACCGCCGTCGAGCGAGATGTCCCACGCGACGAGCCCGTTCGGGCCGCAGGCGGCCCAGGCGATCAGCGCCTCCTCGAGCTTGCTGAGCGGCTTCGGCTCCTTCTTGGAGACGAAGCGCATTGGCCCCTTCTGCTGCTTGACCAGGCGGCCGGTCGCCGGGTGCTTGTAGTCGGTTCCCGAGTCGACGCGGTAGCCGTGTCCGACGCGCCGGCTGCGGATCGTCGTGAGCAGGTTGAACAGCGAGGGCGTTTGCTCGAATGCGTGCTTGAGTCGTTCCTTGTCAGTCATGGAAATCCTCCTTACGTGGAGTGGTCCAGCCTTAGGTGGGGTAGTCTAGCGCCCGGCGGGGTGGGTCGCCCGCTACGTCATCTCGCTCCATAGTCAACCGTCCGCCGCGAAGTCAATGGCATCGAAGCAAGCGTAGTCGCGCGACGCCGCCTTCAGTTCCATTCTCCCTGCCGCTAGTTCCAAAGATTGCACGTATCCGCGAGATGCGCGATGGATTCGGTTGCAGCTTTGGACTATCAGGGCCGAATATTCTGACGCCACGAGGAGGAGATCATGGAATTTCAGGAGGTCCTAGGCATCCGAAGGTCGATCCGTTACTTCGAGCCCGACAAACCCGTCGAGCAGGAGAAGATCCAGAAGATCCTCGAGGCGTGCCGCATCGCCTCGTGTGCGGTTAACGCACACTGGCTGAAGGCCGTCGTCGTCAAGCGCGCCGACATCTCGCCTGAGGATCTCGAGAAGATGAAGAACCCGGTGCAGGCGAACGTGATCGCGCTCGCGCCGGTACACATCTATCTATACGGTGATCCCGGAGTCGTGAACCGTTACAAGGGCGCGCGTCTGAAGCAGCTTTTCGACTACGGCGCCGTGAACCCGACCCACGGCTGGAGCCACAAGTTCGTCGACGAAACCGTCTATCCGCAGATCCTGAAGCCGCTCACCGAGATGTCGGTCTATCCGGTCGCGCTCGCGTTCGACTGCGGAATCTCGGCCTGCCAGGGCTTGTTGATGGCCTTCGAGCTCGGCCTCGGCGCGTGCCTGACGGCCTTCGTCCAAGAGGTAGTGAAGAAGTACACCAAGGTACCGGACGACTGGATTCCGTTCTACGCCCTGAACGTCGGATATCCGGCCGAGTCGCGCGAGGCTGGCGGGCAGCGCCCGCGGCCACCGTTCGAGGAGCAGTATTTCCTCAATCACTACGGCAACGCCTTCCCACGGGATCCGAAGGTCGTGAAAGAGCTCGAGGCGTCGAAGCTGTTCACCACGCCGGCCCGACCGGACAACGCCGAGCGGCGCAAAGAGGTCCGCGAGTTGGCGCGGCGCCTCAATCTGCCGATGTAATGTGACGATGGGGCTAGCGAAACCGATCACCGAATTCGACGCGGTCAAGACCTGGGGCGAGGGACTCCGCAAGCAGTGGGGGGATGATCTCCTCGTCGAAGAGCCACAGATGGTCGAGGCGCTGCGGGAGTTCTGCGATTTCGTCGGCGAAGATCCCGATTCGATCATCGCCAAGCTCTTCCGCATCCGCAAGGCCGACGGGGAGCGGGTGCTGTCGGTGAAATGGCGCACCCATTACGCCGATAGGATCAAGGAGTTCCGTGCGCGCGCGGGAGAGGGTGGCTTGCGGCGCGGCGCGGACGTGCTCTCGTTCCTGATTCACAACGGGGTGCTCATCCAGGTCTAGAGAGCGCTCGTCATGGCGAACAAGCGTCGTTACTGGGGAGTCTTACCGCCGCTGCCGGGTCCGGCGCTCGCCGGCGTGGTAAAGCAGTGCGAGGCGATGGGCCTCGAGGGAATCTGGGGGATCCAGCTCTGGGGCCCGCCCTTCGTCACGCTGGGCGCCGCCGCGATGGCGTCCAGCCGCTTGAAGCTCGGCACGGGTGTGGCCCTCGCCTTCGTGCGCAGCCCGCTCGAGACCGCCTCCGCGGCGCTTGACATCGACACGATCAGCGGCGGCCGGATGGTGCTCGGGCTGGGTCCGTCGGTCCGCTGGTGGAACGAGCAGTGGTACGGCGTCCACTACGGGAAGCCGATCCCGCACCTCCGCGAAGCCGTCGCGCTCATCCGCACGATCATCGAGAAGGGGCACACCGGCGAGCTCGGCAAGTGGGAGGGCGAGTACTACAAGCTCGATCTCGACCGCTTCAAGACGCTCGCTCCACCGGTACGGA
>Ga0315278_10003088_pt1 | contig 14872 bp, 14 predicted proteins | sample YL17G06_0_MG_FD_203880 | JGI IMG/M metagenome (GOLD analysis project Ga0315278, IMG submission 203880) | Sediment microbial communities from Yellowstone Lake, YNP, Wyoming, USA - YL17G06_0 | ecosystem: Environmental > Aquatic > Freshwater > Lake > Sediment | place: USA: Wyoming | collected... | reverse complement strand
TCGAAGGCGCGGGTGGACGACGACTGTCCCGACGCGCACTACGTCGCGCCGCGCTCGCTGCTGGTGTTCGACCACCTGACGCGTCGTGCAGCGCTGCTGCACGCGGGATCTGAGCAGGAGCGACAGAGCCTGCGTCGGGAGGTCATCCGTGCGCTGCGGGGCGGCCTGCCGGGCCCGGCATGGGCCGCGAAGTTCAGCGCGCCGGACGCGAGTCTCTCGGAGGAGGAGTACCTGCAGGGCGTGGCGCGTACCAAGGAATACATCGCCGCCGGCGACGTCTACCAGCTGGTGCTGTCGGTGCGTTTCTCGGGGCGCTGTGACCTCGACCCGTTCGAGACCTACCGCGCGCTGAGGCTCCTGAACCCGTCGCCGTACATGTATTACTGCGAACTCGGCGACCGCACCGTGGTCGGCTCCTCGCCCGAAGCGCTGGTGAAGCTGAACGGCCGCCGCGCCCAGATGCGCCCGATCGCCGGCACCCGTCCGCGCGGCGCCGACGCCGGGCAGGACGCGGTGCTCGAAGCGGAACTGCTCGCCGACCCGAAGGAGAACTCGGAGCACGTGATGCTGGTCGACCTCGCGCGCAACGACCTCGGGCGAGTGGCGACCGCGGGCTCCGTCCACGTCCAGCCCTATCGCTCGATCGAGCGCTACAGCCACGTCATGCACATGGTCAGCGGCGTGCACGGCGAACTTGCCGCGGGCAAGGACGCGTTCGACCTCTTCGCGGCCGCGTTTCCAGCGGGTACGCTCGTCGGCGCGCCGAAGGTGCGCGCGATGGAAATCATCGACGAACTCGAGCCCGTGCGGCGCGGCTTCTACGGCGGAACCGTCGGCTATTTCGGGCACGGCGGCGACATGGACCAGGCGATCACGATCCGCACCATGGTGTTCCACGGTGACACCTACAGCTTCCAGGCCGGTGCCGGCATCGTCGCGGACAGCGTGCCCATCAGCGAGTACCGTGAAGTGCACGCGAAGAGCGCGGTGATGCGGCGGGCGCTCGACCTCGCCAAGGAGGGGCTGTAATGACTTCCGCGCCGCGCCTGCTGCTGATCGACAACTACGACAGCTTCACCTACAACCTCGTGCAGGCATTCCTCGTGCTCGGCGCCGACGTGTTCGTGCACCGAAACGACGCGATCACGGTCGCCGATGCGCAGGCACTCGCGCCGACGCACCTTTGCATATCGCCAGGACCGGGCACGCCGCGTGACGCGGGCGTGTCGATCGAGATGATAAAGGCATTTGCCGGGCGCCTGCCGGTGCTCGGCGTGTGCCTCGGTCACCAGTCGATCGTCGAGGCGCTCGGCGGCGACGTCGTCCGCGCGGGCCGCCTCATGCACGGCAAGGTGTCGAAGGTCGAGCATGACGGTCGGGGGATTTTCGCCGGCCTGCCGCAGCCGTTCGACGCCGGTCGCTACCACTCGCTCATCGCGAAGCCTGAGACGCTGCCAGCGGTGCTCGAAGTCTCGGCACGCACGGCCGAGGGCGAGATCATGGGCGTGCGCCACAGGGAACTCATGGTCGACGGTGTGCAGTTCCATCCGGAGAGCATCCTCACGCCCGAGGGGCCGGCGTTGATGGGCAACTTCCTGGCGTCGCGCGGCGCGCGGCGCGCGGGCTGAGGCGCGACGGGCATGGCCGACCTGCGCGACATTCTCGAACGACTGCTGCAGCGGCGGGACCTCGGCGAAGCCGAGGCGGGCGAACTGCTGGTCGCGCTGACCGATCCGGGCCTCGCGCCTGCGATGTCGGGAGCACTGCTCGCTGCGCTGCGCTCCAAGGGCGTCACGGCAGACGAAGTGCGCGGTTTCGCAGGCGCGATGCGCTCACTCGCGCGCCATCCGGTTCTTCCACCCGGCCCGCCTGCGATCGACATCGTCGGCACCGGCGGTGACGCCTCGGGCAGCTTCAATCTCTCGACCGGCGCATCGCTGCTCGTCGCGGCGATGGGTGTGCGAGTCGTGAAGCACGGCAATCGCTCGGTCTCGAGTCGTTCCGGCAGCGCGGACCTGCTCGAGGCGCTCGGTCTGCCGTTGCCGCTCGATGAGCGCGCAGCCGGAGACTGCCTCGCGGCCACGGGCTTCACGTTTCTGTTTGCTCCGCATTACCACCCGGCCACGAAAGAAGTGGCGCCGGTGCGGCGTGCGCTCGGTGTGCGCACGGTATTCAACCTGCTCGGGCCGCTCACCAATCCAGCGGAGCCGCCATTCAGCCTGATCGGCGCCTACAGTGCCGAGGCCGCAAAGTTGATGGCCGACACGCTCGCCGGCATGCCGATCGAGCGCGTGTTCGTGATTCACGGCGAGCCTGGCTGGGACGAGGCCACGCCGGTGGGACCCTTCGAGCTCTACGACGTGCGGCCCGGTGTCGTGCGACGCGAGGTGCGGGACGCGCTCGACCTCGGTATGGGTCGTTGCACTCCCCAGGATCTCGCTGGTGGCGATGCAGCACACAACGCCGCCGGTCTGCGAGCCGTGTTCGAGGGTCGCGACCGCGGGCCACATCGTGATGCCATCGTGCTGAACACGGCACTCGCGCTCGAGGTCATCGGCGCGGTGCCTGACGCGGCAGAGGCTGTGCGCGCTGCAGGTGTCGCGATCGACCGCGGCGATGGAGTGCGACTGCTCGAGCGACTGGCGGAGTTCGGCCGCCGACCACCACCCCCTACCCCCTGATCACTACCCCCTTCCGATGTCCCTGCTCGCCGAAATGGTCCGCTCCAGCTTCCAGCGCTTCGAGGAGGCCCGCGAGCGCGTGCCGGAAGCGGCGCTGCGTGCCGCTGTGCTCGGCACACCCACGCCGCCGCCCCTGAAGCTCGAGCGGCATGGTTTCGGCGTCATCGCGGAACTGAAGCTGCGATCCCCGTCGGTCGGCGACCTCTCGACGACAACGATCGATCCGGTGCGCCGCCTCGAGGCGTATGCGGAGGGCGGCGCCGCCGTCTGCTCGATCCTCACGGAGCCAAACCGCTTCGACGGCGACCTCGAGCACCTGCGCCTCGCGGCGGAGACGTTGCAACCCTACGGCGTGCCGGCGATGCGCAAGGACTTCCTGGTCGATCCGTACCAGGTCCTCGAGGCGCGAGCCTACGGCGCGTCGGGTGTGCTGCTGATCGTCCGCATGGTTCCGCACGATCGGCTGGTCGCGATGATGGACTGCGCGGCCGAGCACGGGCTCTTCGTGCTGCTGGAGGCGTTCAGCGCCGGTGACCTCAAGATCGCGGGCCAGATCGCCCGCGAGCGCGAGGGGCGCGACGAGCAGGTGCTGATGGGGCTCAACTGCCGCGACCTCGATACGCTCGAGATCGATTTCAAACGGTTCGCCGAGCTGCGCAGCCACATGCCGCTCCAATGGCCGTGCGTCGCGGAGAGCGGCGTGCAGAGCGCCGCGGATGCCGCGCGCGTGGCGTCGCTCGGGTATCGGCTCGCGCTGGTCGGCACGAGCCTGATGAAGCGGGCGGACCCCAGGCACGCAGTCGCGGAATTCGTGGACGCTGGCCGCAAGGCCTTGCCCTGAGGCGCCCGTGCCCCGTTTGTGGATCAAGATCTGCGGCATGAACACGCGCGAGGCGATCGAAGCTGCGGCGCTGGCCGGTGCCGATGCCGTGGGCTTCGTGTTTCACGAGGCCTCGCCGCGCAACTTGACGATTGCGTCGGCTTCGACGCTGCAATCGTACGTGCCGGCCGGAGTGGAGCGAGTCGCCGTGTTCCTGCGCCCGTCTCAGGATCTGGTCGACGGGGTCGTGGCCGCGATCCATCCGGATTGGGTGCAGACGGACGCGGAGGACCTGGCAACGCTGCGTCTGCCTGCGCGGCAGCGCGTGCTGCCGGTTTTTCGCAGCGGACAGGCGCGGCCGGCGCTTCTGCCGAAGCGCTGTCTGCTCGAGAGCGCACGCAGCGGTGCGGGTGAGCGGGCGGACTGGCAGGAAGCGGCGTACATCACGGCGATGACAGAGGTCGTCCTCGCCGGCGGTCTCGATGCGGGTAACGTCGGCGAAGCAGTGCGAAGCGTGCGGCCGTTCGGCGTGGACGTGAGCTCCGGCGTCGAGTCCGCCCGGGGCGTCAAGGATGTCGTGAAAATTCGTGAATTCATCCGGGCGGCCCGCGCGGCGGCGCCGGTCCGGATGATCGAGGAGAGTCGCTGATGAGAGCCGAGGCCCTGAAGATCGACCGCGATGCGCTGCTCGCGCAGACGCTGAGTGGCGCATTCCCCGACGAGCGAGGGCGGTTCGGCCCATTCGGCGGGCGTTACGTGCCGGAGACCCTGGTGCCCGCGCTCGACCGGCTCGAGGAAGGCGTGCGCACCGTGCTGCGCGACCCGGAGTTCAGGGCCGAGCTCGAGTCGGAGCTGCGCACCTGGGTCGGGCGGCCGACGCCGCTGACGCTGGCTCGCGAACTGTCGCGCCGCTGGGGTGCCGAGGTGTGGCTCAAGCGCGAGGACCTCGCGCACACCGGAGCGCACAAGATCAATAACGCGATCGGCCAGGCGCTGCTCGCGATGCGGCTCGGCGCGAAGCGCATCGTTGCCGAAACCGGTGCGGGCCAGCACGGCGTCGCCTCCGCTGCGGCGTGCGCGCGCCTCGGGCTGCCTTGCGTCGTCTACATGGGCGCGATCGACATGGAGCGCCAGGCGCCGAACGTCGGGCGCATGAAGTTGCTGGGCGCCGAGGTCGTGCCCGTGACCGGCGGCGACCAGACGCTGCGTGCCGCGATCGACGAGGCGCTGCGGGACTGGGTGTCCGACCCAAACGAAACGTATTACCTGCTCGGCTCCGCGGTCGGACCGCATCCGTATCCGTATCTGGTGCGCGAGTTCCAGTCCGTGATCGGGGTCGAGGCGCGCGCGCAGATGCTCGAGCAGGCAGGCGCACTGCCTGACGTCGCGGTCGCATGTGTCGGTGGCGGGTCGAACGCGATCGGCCTCTTTCATCCCTTCGTGCGTGACCTGAGCGTGAAGCTGCTCGGCCTCGAAGCGGGTGGCACCGGCACGGGCCTCGGGCAGAACGCGGCGTCGCTCGCCTACGGCACGCCCGGAGTGCTGCAGGGCTGCTACTCGCTGCTGCTGCAGGACGAGCACGGCCAGATCCAGGAAACGCATTCGGTGTCGGCAGGCCTCGACTATCCGGGCGTCGGTCCCGAGCACGCGCTGCTCGCGAGCATCGGGCGCGTGAAGTACGAAGCGGCGGAGGATGACGAGTCACTCGAGGCCCTGGCCGAATGCTGCCAGGCCGAGGGCATCCTGCCCGCGATCGAGACCGCCCACGCGTTCGCGGGCGCAAAGCGCTATGCGCGCGAGAATCCCGGTAGCCGCATCCTGATCGGGCTCTCGGGGCGCGGGGACAAGGACATGCCTACGCTGCAGCGCACGCTGCTGAAGGGGAAGCTGTGATGACGAAACCGCGCGACACGATCAGCGCCGCCATTCGCGCCGCCGCAGCGGCGGGTCGTCCGGCAGTGGTCGGATTCATGACCGGCGGGTTCCCCGACCGGGCGGGCTTCCGGCGCAATCTCGCGGCGATCAGCGGCGAGGCGGACGTCGTCGAGATCGGCGTGCCGTTCAGCGATCCGATGGCCGACGGGATGACCATCCAGCGGGCGAGCCAGGTTGCATTGCGCGGCGGCTTCACGCTGCCATGGCTGCTCGGCGAACTGCGGCAGATGCAGCCCCGGCCGAATGCGCCGCTGCTGCTGATGAGCTACCTCAATCCGCTGCTGGCCTATGGCCTCGACAGGCTGCCCGAGGCGGCGGTCGAGGCCGGGGTGGCCGGGTTCATCATCCCCGACCTCCCGTACGAGGAAAGCGCCGAGATGCGCGCGGCCTTCGACCGGGTCGGCGTCGCGCTGGTGCAGATGGTCACGCCGGTGACTCCGCCCGCACGGATCCGGATGCTCTGCGAGGCGAGCCAGGGATTCGTCTACGCGGTGACCATGACCGGCACCACGGGCAAGAGCGTTGCCGTACCCGAGGACGTGCTTGAGTACATGGACCGGGTGCGTGCCGTGTCGCCGATCCCGGTCTGCGCCGGGTTCGGCATTCGTGGCCGCGAGCAGGTCGAGCGCATGACGGGACGCGTGGACGGCGTGGTGGTCGGCTCGGCGCTGGTCGAGGTGCTCGAACGGGGCGAGGATCCGGCCGCATTCCTCAGATCTCTTACCCAGTCGTCCGCGCGTTCATGACCGGCGAGCCTGCTCGCGCGATCTGTGTCTTCTGCGGTTCCTCGCCGGGCATCGATCCGCTTTACGCGGAGGTCGCGCATGCCGTCGGCAGCGAGATCGCGCGTCGCGGCTGGACGCTGGTGTACGGTGGCGGCAGCGTCGGATTGATGGGAATTCTCGCGGACGCGGCGCTCGAGACGGGCGGACGGGTGATCGGCGTGATCCCGCGCTTCTTGTATGAGTGGGAAGTCGGGCACGACGGCCTCACGGAGCTCGAGATCGTCGAGACGTTGACGGAGCGCAAGGTCCGCATGGGCGACCTGTCGGACGCGTTTCTTTCGCTGCCGGGGGGCATCGGCACGATGGACGAACTGTTCGAGGCGCTGAGCTGGGCACAGCTTGGCCTCGAGACGAAGCCGAACGGGCTGCTCAACGTGAACGGCTATTACGACGGATTGATCGCGTTCCTTGATCGCGCCACGGCCGAGGGCTTCATGAAGCCGAAGCATCGCGGGCTGCTGCACGTGTCGTCCGATCCGCGGGCGTTGCTCGACGCGCTGGCAAGATAGGAAAAATAGGCGACATTCTTAAATAGGGGACATTCTCCTTTTCCTGCCTGGATGGAAAAGGAGAATGTCCCCTATTTAAGAATGTCGCCTATTTTTCCTACGCGGCGGCGACGGTCGTCTTGAGGTGGTCGATCACCAGGGCGCGCATGTTCTGCAGCGGGTTCTTTTCCCAGGTGAAGCACGGCGGATCGCGGCGCAGCATCGACCAGCGGCGCGTCTGCAGCACGACCTTCAGGTAGGCGAGGTTGGCGTCGATCGCCTCCATGTAGGGATTGCGACCGCCGAACACTGCCTCGAAATAGCGGTAGGCGCCGCCGAACTCGCCGTCGAGCCGCGTGCGCATCGTCTCGGCCACGAACTCCGGCGTATGGCGCAACACGTCGAGACCCGAACCGTACGCGACATTCAGCCCGCCTTCAGTGCCGCGCGACACGGCGACTCCGCCAAGCACGAACTCCGGGTACAGGCGGTCGCGGCATTTCTCCAGGTAACAGCGGTCGGCCATCTGCGCGACCATGTCCGCGGTGCCGATCAGGTGCCCGACCTTGCGATCGCGGGGGTCGTCGAGGCGGATCTGGTCGAACCTGAGCTCATAACCGGTGAAATGCACGATCTGCGTCGCCACCGGCACCCACTCCGCCATGCCGATCGTCGGCAGGTAGCGCGCAAGGAAGGTCGCGCTGCGGCTGACATGCGTTCGCGTGAACTCGGCGCCGTTGCGATGCTGTGTGTCGTCGGTCTGGCGGATGTAGCCGGCATCGTGGAAGAGCGCGACCACTATGCCCATCACGGCCCGGTCGGCGCCGAGGCGCTGGTCGGGCGCATGTGACTTGTCGTAGCCGGCGAGCAGCCGTGCCATCGCAAGCGTGTCGTCCAGCGTGTGCTGCAGGTCGTGATAGACGGTGTCGCAGCCGAAGTAGCCGGGGAACTGACCGGTGAACAGGCGCTCGAAGTCGCCGAAGGCGGCAGCGATCCGCTCGACGCTGCCGCCAGGCCAGGTCTGCGAGAAGATTTCCTCCACCGCCCGGCGCACGGCTGCGACCGAGCTGACCTGCACGGTGTTGGTTACGTCGTAGTCGCTGCGCCTGTATCGCATCGTGGAATTCTTCTTCTCTTAACGAACGCCGGTTCGCCCGCGAAATCCCAATGCGGGCGAGTTTAGTCCTTCGACACCGGAACACCAGAGTAAAAAAAACCGACACCTGGCGCGGCCGCGCCTATATGTCAAACGTCGCCAGCACCGGCGTGTGGTCGGACGGCCTTTCGAGCTTGCGGGGCGTCTTGTCGATGCGACTTTCCACGCATTTTTCGGCCAGTTTCGAGCTCGCGAGGATCAGGTCGATTCTGAGACCTGCGTTGCGCCGGAAAGCCATCATCCGGTAGTCCCACCACGAAAAAGCCTTCTCCGGCTGCTCGAAGCGGCGGAAGCAGTCCTCGAGACCGAGCGCCAGCAGCGACCTCAGCGCGGCCCGCTCCGGTTCGCTCACGTGCACCGAGCCTTCCCAGGCCTTTGGATCGTGCACGTCGCGATCCTCCGGCGCGATGTTGTAGTCGCCGAGCACGACCAGCTGCGGGTGGCGCTCGAGCTCGGTCGCGACGTAACCGCGCAGCGCCTCGAGCCAGCGCAACTTGTACTCGAACTTGTCCGAGCCGACGGTCTGTCCGTTCGGGACATAGACGTTGATGACGCGCACGCCCCCGACCGTGGCCGCGAGCACGCGCTTCTGCTCGTCCTCGAAGCCCGGGATCCCCGCGACCACATCGGCCGGCTCCTGCTTCGCAAGGATCGCGACCCCGTTGTAGGTGCGCTGGCCGCTGAAGGCGACTCGCATGCCGATCGACCCGATCTCCTCACGCGGGAAATCCGCGTCGGGCAGCTTCGTTTCCTGCAGCACGATCACGTCCACCGGGTTCGCGGCGAGCCAGTCCTTCATCTGCGTCAGCCGGACGCGCAGCGAATTGACGTTCCAGGTCGCGATCAGCATGGCCAGGCCGCCAGTCCCAGCTGCCGCAGCAGCGGCTCTATCTGCGGCTTGCGTCCGCGGAACTCGACGAATGCCTCCATCGCATCGCGACTGCCGCCGCGCTCGAGTATCGACTTGAGGAAGCGGCGTGCCGTCGGGAGGTCGAACACGCCGTGCTCCTCGAACGCGCCGAAGGCATCGGCCGACAGCACCTCGGCCCACTTGTAGCTGTAGTAGCCGGCGGCGTAGCCGCCCGAGAACACGTGCTGGAAACTGTTCGGGAAGCGGTTGAATGCCGGCGGCCGCACGACGGCCACCTCGTCGCGAACCTGCGCCAGCGTCTCGGCGATGCGCGGCGGCGCGTGGGGCACATACTCCGCGTGCAGCCGGAAGTCGAACAGCGCGAATTCGAGTTGCCGCGCGGTGTGCATGCCCGCCTGGAACGTGCGCGTGCCCTGGAGCTTGCGCAGCATCTCGGCCGGCAGCGGTTCGCCGGTCTCGACGTGGGCCGAAATGAGCGGCAGCACCTCGTCGCGCCAGGCGAAGTTCTCCATGAACTGGCTCGGCAGTTCGACCGCGTCCCACGGCACGCCGTTGATGCCGGCGACGCTCGGGTAGTCCACTCGCGTGAGCATGTGGTGCAATCCGTGGCCGAATTCGTGGAACAGCGTCAGCACTTCCTGGTGAGTGAGCAGCGAGGGCTGGCTGCTGACCGGCGGCGAGAAGTTGCAGACCAGGTAGGCGACCGGCAGTGCGCTCGCGTCCGCCATTCGGATCCGGCCCACGCACTCGTCCATCCAGGCGCCGCCACGCTTTTTCGGCCGTGCGTAGAGGTCGAGGAAGAAGCCGCCGCGCGGTGTGCCGTCGCGGTCCACGATGTCGAAGTAACGGATATCCTCGTGGTAAACGAGGGCGTCCGGGCGTGCCACGATGCGTACGCCATAGAGACGCGTCACGACCGTGAACAGGCCCGCGAGTACGCGGGGCAACGGAAAGTAGGGGCGCAGCGCTTCCTCGGAAACGTCCAGTCGCGCGCGCTTAAGGCGCTCGGCGTAGAACGCGACGTCCCAGGCTTCGAGGCTCCGGCCCGCGAATTGCTCGACCTCGGCGAACTCGCGCTTTGCAGCCGGGCGGCTCACGCGCGCGAGCTCGCGCAGGAAATCGAGGACCTCGTCCGTCCGGTGCGCCATCTTCGTCGCGATCGAGTATTCGGCAAAACTAGAGAAGCCGACCAGGTTGGCTGCTTCGCTGCGCAACGCGAGGATCTCGGCCATCAGCGGCGAATTGTCCCACTGCCCGGCGTGCGGCCCCTGGTCCGAGGCGCGCGTGACCCAGGCTTCATAGAACTCGCGGCGCAGCGTGTCGCTCTCCGCGTGCGTCATGACCGCCTGGTAGTTCGGCGCGTCCAGCGAGAGCAGCCAGCCGGACTGGCCGACGGCTTCGGCCGTCTGGCGAGCCCGCTGCACCGTGTTCGCGGGCAGGCCGGCGAGTTCGACTTCGTCTGCAACGTGTCGCGACCAGGCGTTCGTGGCGTCGAGCACGTTCTCGTCGAACTTCGCCTGCACTGTCGCAAGGCGTTCCATGACCTGTCCGAAGCGCTGCTTGCGATCGGCCGGCAGCGATACGCCTGCAAGGCGGAAATCACGCAGCGCGTTCTCGAGCAACTTGCGCTGGGCTGCATCGAGGCTCGCGCCGTCCCGGTCGAGCACGCGCTGGTACGCCGCGCACAGGTCGGCGTTCTGCGCGAGCTCGGTGTGGTACGCGGTCAGCAGCGGCAGGCAGGCGTTGTAGGCCACCCGCAGGTCGTCGCTGTTCATGACGCCATTCAGGTGGCCGACCGGCGACCATGCGCGGGCGAGGCGATGATGCATGCGCTCGATCGGAGCGACCAGTCCATCCCAACCCTCGGCGCCGCCTGTCAGAAGGGCGGCGAGCGCGCGGCGGTTCCCCTCGAGCAGTTGACGGATTGCGGGCTCGACGTGGCTGGCTTCGATCGCCGGAAAATCCGGCAGCGGGGAATCTGTGAGCAGGGGATTCGTCATCGCGCCCATCCGGCGTGGCTTGAGGAGCGGCTATTCTAGGCTCAGCCGCCGGCTCCGCCGAATACTCGCTGCAGCAGCCAGCCGAGCGCATAGACCGCGGCGGCGAACCCGACGAATGCGATGATCGCGCGCCGCCGGTAGCGCTTCGCGACGTCGCCTTCCGGAAAGGCGGCGATCAGGAACAGCTGTCCGCCGTCCGGACAGCTGAGCACGTTCAGGGCGGGCTGCGCCGGACGATCGAGCTGCCGCTCGGTGACCGTGCGCTTCGCTTCCTCGCGTGCCTGCTCCCATTCGCTCAGGCTGACATGGCCGTCCCGGTCGCGATCGAAGCGCCTGGCGAGCTGGGCCTGGTCCTGTTTCCACTCCGCCAGCAGGGCTGTGATCTCCGCCTGCCTGTCCCGCTGGCCATCTGTGGTGAGCGTCCCGAACTGACCGAGCAGGCAGAGTTGTTCGTGCTCGTAGATGCGCTCCTCGAAGTAGCGGTATTCGCGCCCCTGCGAGTGCAGCAGTCCTGCGCCCGGGGCCTGCGTCGGCCAGGGCGTGGCGCCATACCACGTGGTCGATTCACTGGTCAGGATCTCTGCGCCGCCCGGCTGCACGATGCACTCGCCGGTGCCGTCGTCGAGCAGGAACGGCTGCTCCGAGCGCCCCGAGCTGACGGTGCGCCACGACTGGCGACGCTTGCCGCTCGGTCCCGATTCCGTCTTCTGCTGGATCCGGTAGTTCCACCAGACGCACGGGCGCTGCGTGAGAGGCGCGAGGTTCTGCGTGCCGTCGAGCGGCCGGCAGCGGCCGGCGAGTTCGACATAGCCCTGCGCCGCGGAACGGATGCGCGAGGTGGGCGTGTCCTCGATCAGCCGCGCGATGTGCAGCGCGCGGAATGCGAACCAGCCTCCGCCCGAGACGGCGACGCCGAGGGTCAGTACCCAGAACCAGAAGTCGGACGCGTCAACCAAACAGCTTGCCCAGGTCCACGTCGCGCTTGTGTTCCTCCGCGAACTCGAGCAGTGCCGAGGCCTTGAAGTCGAACATGCGCGCCACCACCAGGTCCGGGAAGGTCTGGATGCGGATGTTGTTCAGGTTGACCGCCTCGTTGTAGAGCTCGCGGCGATCCGCGATCGATTCCTCGAGCTCCGTGATGCGGCTCTGCAGGTGCTTGAAGCTCTGGTCTGCCTTGAGGTCCGGATAGTTCTCGGCCACGGCGAACAGGCGCCCGAGGCCCTCGCGCAACTGCTGCTCGGCCGCGCCCAGGGCGGTGACGTCGCCCGTGCCCTGTGCCCTGAAAACGGCCGAGCGTGCCTGCATCACGCGCTCGAGCGTCTGCTGCTCGTAGGCCATGTAGCGCTTGCAGGTCTCGACCAGCTTCGGCAGCTCGTCGTGGCGCTGCGTGAGCAGCACGTCGATGTTCGACCAGGCCTTGCGCACGTTCTCGCGCAGCGCCACCAGGCCGTTGTAGATGCGGATGACGTAGACCGCCACGACAACCAGCAGCGCAACGAACAGCAGCAGTACGACGATCATCTTGCGGTCTCCCTGGCGGCAAAAAGGCCGCCGGCGTGCAAGATTGCGGTCTTTGGGGGGCCACCGTCTAGACTACGCGTCGCATTTCGGAGGTGACAGACGTGCCCATCCAGCCCTACCTGGGAATCCACCCGACACTTGGCGAGGGCGTATATGTCGACCCCACGGCGCTCGTGATCGGCGACGTGGTCCTCGGTGACCAGGTCTCGGTCTGGCCGATGGCGGTCGTGCGCGGCGACGTCAACCGGATCCGCATCGGTGCGCGCAGCAACGTCCAGGATGGCAGCGTGCTGCACGTGTCGCGACCGTATGCCGGGAACGACACGGGCTGGCCGCTGCTCATCGGCGACGACGTGGTGATCGGGCACAAGGTCGTCGTGCACGGCTGCACGATCGGCAATCGCGTGCTGGTGGGAATCGGTGCGATCGTGCTCGACGGCGTGGTGGTGGAGGACGACGTGATGATCGGCGCGGGCGCTGTGGTGACGCCCGGCAAGCGGCTCGAGTCGGGCGGCCTCTACGTAGGCAATCCGGCGCGCCGCGTCCGCGAGCTCACCGACGCGGAGGTCGCGCGGGTCCCGGCCATGGCGTCCTGGTACGTCGCCCTCAAGAAGGACTACGGGGCGCCTTAGTCGCGCGCGTGCGCAGCGCGGCGAGCACCGGCGTCGTGTCCGGCCGCACGCCGCGCCACAGGAAAAATGCCTCGGCTGCCTGCTCGACCAGCATGCCCCAGCCCTGTTCGGTGCGGCCGGCGCCGCGGGCTTTCGCCCAGGTCACGAATGCGGTGTCGCCGCTGCCGTATGCCATGTCGTAGCAGGTGGTCAGCGAGTCCACGACGCCGGCCGGGATCGCCGGCACGTCGCCACGCAGGCTAGCGGACGTCGCGTTTACGATCAGGTCGAAGCGCTGGTTTTCGAGCTTCGCGAACTCACAGCCGCTGACCGGCCCGAGGTAGGCAAAGTCCTCCGCAATCTCGACGGCACGCTCCTTGGTCCGGTTGGCGACGATAAGCAGTCGCGGTTTGAGATCGAGCAGCGGACCGAGCGCCCCGCGAGCCGCGCCTCCGGCGCCGAGCAGCAGGATCCGCGGCGAGGAGAAGTTGAGCCGCAGGTTCCGGGTCAGGTCGGCGTGCAGGCCGGCGCCGTCCGTGTTGTCGCCGACGAGGCTTTCGTCCCGTCGCACGATCGTGTTGATGGCGTTTGCGACCTGCGCGCGTGGCGTGAGTTCGTTGACGAGGTCGGTCGCCGCCCGCTTGTGCGGCACCGTGACGTTTACACCGCTGCCGCCAGCGCGAAAAAATTCCAGCACCTCGCTGCGGAATCGCTCAGGCGGCGACTCGAACAGCCGGTACTCCATGTCCTGCCCGGTCTGCTTCGCGAACATCCCATGGATGAACGGCGACCAGCTGTGCTGGACCGGGTAACCGAAGAGGCCGTAGGAGGCGTGCATGGGAGGGGAGAGCGGTTGGCGGATAGTGAATAGTGAATAGTGGATAGTGGATAGTGGATAGTGAGGAAGAAGAGGAGGGGGTAGTGAGGAAAGCGGATGGTGAACAGCGGATAGCGGATAGAAGGAGCCCGGAACTGCCGGCGCCACCAGCTTCTTCACTATCCACTATTCACTATTCACTATCCGCTCTCCTTCAGCCATTCCGCCGCCCGCCGCGCAAAGTACGTCAGGATCCCGTCCGCACCCGCGCGCTTGATCGACGTCAGCGACTCGAGCACGACCGCGCGCTCGTCGAGCCAGCCGTTCTGCGCAGCCGCCATCAGCATCGCGTACTCGCCGCTCACCTGGTAGACGTACGTCGGCACGCCGAAGCGGTCCTTCACGCGGCGCACGATGTCGAGGTAGGGCATCCCGGGCTTGATCATCACCATGTCGGCGCCCTCGTCGAGATCGAGCTGCACTTCGCGCAGCGCCTCGTCGGAGTTCGCCGGGTCCATCTGGTAGTTGTACTTGTTGCCCTTGCCGAGGTTGCCCGCCGAGCCCACCGCGTCGCGGAACGGGCCGTAGAAGCTCGACGCGTACTTGGCGGAATACGCGAGGATCTTCGTGTGCACGTGGCCACTGGCCTCGAGCGCATCGCGGATCGCTCCGATGCGGCCATCCATCATGTCGGAGGGCGCGACGATGTCCGCCCCGGCTGCCGCTTGCGACACCGCCTGCTTCACGAGCGCCTCGACCGTCACGTCGTTCAAGACGTAACCCGTCTCGTCGATGATGCCGTCCTGGCCGTGGGTCGTGAACGGGTCGAGCGCGACGTCGGTGACGACGCCGAGTTCCGGCAAGGCCTTCTTGAGCGCGCGTACGGCACGCTGGGCCAGGCCATCCGGATTCCAGGCTTCGCGGCCGTCGAGGGACTTGGCCTCGGGTGCAGTGACCGGGAACAGCGCGATGGCCGGAACGCCAAGCCTGGCGATCGCCTCGGCGTCGCGCACCAGTTCGTCCACCGTCACGCGGTCGACCCCGGGCATCGAGGGCACGGCCACCCGCTGCTTCGACCCCTCCATCACGAAAACGGGGTATATAAAGTCTGCGGCGGTCAGCGTCGTCTCCCGCATCAGGCGCCGGGAGAACTCGTCCCGCCGCATGCGTCGCATGCGGACCCGCGG
>Ga0315278_10003087_pt1 | contig 14874 bp, 9 predicted proteins | sample YL17G06_0_MG_FD_203880 | JGI IMG/M metagenome (GOLD analysis project Ga0315278, IMG submission 203880) | Sediment microbial communities from Yellowstone Lake, YNP, Wyoming, USA - YL17G06_0 | ecosystem: Environmental > Aquatic > Freshwater > Lake > Sediment | place: USA: Wyoming | collected... | reverse complement strand
GCGACTCGATATTCTGACGATACACTTTATCCACATCGTTGTGGTGCAGAGGATCCTGATGCAGCCACAGATTCTTCGGATGAATCGGCTGGGTATACATCTCCCGGAACAACTCGGTGCGCAGGTCTTTCATCCAGTTACTGTTGAGGTTCATGGCGCGAAACTGGCGCAGCGCCTCAATGTCGATAATGGCCGACAGGATCGTATTGTTGCCCGACGCGCTGTGGCTCAGCACCTCGCCACGATATCCAATCATATGACCGTTGCCGCCGGCAATGTCGATGGGATGGCGTGACGACGCCGAGAGGTATACCGGGCCGATGTTGGGACACAGCATATACACATTGTTGAAATCGGCATGCCCGCGGTTCTGCACCATCCAGCTGCCTCCTGGCGTGCCACCGAAGTTGGTCATGGGCACGGCTTCCGACGGACGGTAAACCACTTCGGCGCCGTTGAATGCCAGCGCACGTACTGCCTCCGGGTACTCACCATCGGAGCAACAGATGGTGCCGATATTGCCGATGTCAGGGGTTTTCAGCACCGGGTAGAAGGCGTCGATGCCGCTGCCGAAACACTCCACCCAGCGGTCATAGATATCATGTGGCGTGCACGAACGCTCACGGCACCACAGGTGGTTCTTGGCAGCCCTGTGCACGACTTCACCGTTTGGCCCGATCACGAACAGCGAATTGAAAAAGCGGTCCTGCATCACTTCAGGCCAGCGGGCCTTGCACTGCACGATGATGTAGGTCTGGTACATTTTGGCCAGGCGCCCCAGGAATTCGGTTTCCTCGCCCGGGATATCGATAAACAACTCCTTTGCTGCCAGCGTGTGCGGAAGATCAAAAATTTCGTCGGTAAAGCCAGTCAGCGCACCCTCGGCCAGCGCGATGACCTTGACCGGCATATTGATGCCGACAATAGAGACGGCCGCGTGGATCGCTTCCTCAATGGTCTCGAGGTTGTGCTTGATATGCCGTCTTTCGGCGATACCGTAGGCGACGGTAGACAGTCCGAGCGCCATGTAAGGTGCGATCGGGCCATGGGTCTTGGCGGCAGGTTCGTTCATGATCAGGCCTCGCTGGAGCGGAAAGCACCTTCGCCTTCCACCACCGGACTGCCGATATGGCGTGTACGGTAAATTATGAAGAAGAACATCAGTATGCTGACGAAGCAGAATGCACCGGCCATCTGGTTGATCCGGCTGTAGTCACCATGGTCGATCAGGGACGCCGCAATACCCGGGCCGACGGCAGCCCCCAGCCCCTGGAAACCTGTCACCAGCACCAGGAAATTCCCCCTGATATCGATCTTGGAGATGACGCCAAGCTGATAGGAATTGGCGACCACAAACAAGGCCTGGAACAGGCCCGCGCCAATATAAAATATCATTGGCGTGAACTGGCCGACCAGCAGCCAAAGCACCAGCATTTGCCCGACTAAAACCAGCACCAGGGGAGTGGTGCGCCCGTATCGGTCACTGGCAATGGCTGCAGCACTCGCACCGATGATGGCGGCGAACTGCGATATTCCCAGTGCCAGGCCGATGGTCTCTATGCTAAGGCCGGCGACCTGGGCCACGCGCTCAATGTACGCCCAGAAACCGAAGATACTGGTGAAAAACAGCAGGCTGGCTATCAGCCCGACCCAGATCAGGCGGGTGTAGTTGGGTGTATCTCCCGCAACACCGTGGGGTACGACTCTTTGTGCTCCCTGGGATGGATAGCGCACCAGCGTCAGCAACATCAGCAAGGAAGCCGCAGCCAGCATGTAATAAAGCTCACTGACCGACCAATGCGCCAGGATGTAGGCGCCCCCGGCGAAGGCCACGAACATCATGGCGCCCTGCACGATCTGGGCGATGCCAAATGCCCGGTCCGGTTCCCTATTGTCACCCAGTGCGGCAACGGTCAGAGCGAAGATCGTGCCAGCGGAAAAGCCCGCCAGGAAACGCAGCAGCAGGAACGGCAGGAACTCGACCAGGTTGGCGCTGACGATATTGATCAATGCCGTCGCGATGAACGCCACAGCCAAAGCCTTCGTCCAAGAGACTTTGCGAATCCAAAGCGCAGTGACCAGTGAAGCCAGCACCAGCCCGGCTCCCTCGATAGCCGCAACATAACCGGCCTGCTGTTCGCTGAAGCCCAGGTCATCAATCATGCCTCCAACCAGCAGGGGCATAAGGATGATGGCCGCCGGCCCGAGGGGATAGACCGTCGAAATCAGGAATGTCGTGGAAAGCTTGTGATCGAAGGGTCTTATGGCGTCATTCCTTGCGTTAACCTGGCATCAGTTTAGTTCTTTGCTGCACTAACCCGCCGTTTCCCCGCCATCGACGATCATTTCCGACCCGTTCATGAATGAACTCAGGTCAGAGGCCAGGAAGGCCACGGCGTTGGCCAGTTCCTGTGGGGTTCCCATTCGTCCCGTGGGATTCAAACTCTGCAGCGCCAGTCGCATCTCCGCGGGCGTCGTGGCGCCCATGGCGCCCAGTTGCGCCAATTTGTCACTTTCATGTTCAACCATGGGAGTATCGACCAGCCCGGGGTGAATGGAGTTGACCCGTATGTTGTACTTGAGCGCGGCAAATTCCAGCGCTATGGACTTGGTGAACAGGCGGATAGCGCCCTTGGTCATGCTGTACAGCGAGCCAAATGGATAGCCCTTGATGCCCATGGCCGATGAGAAATTGATGATCGAGCAGCCCGCCGGGTTGGCCGCCGCGCGCGGTTTCATCAGGGGCAAGGCGTGCTTGACCCCAAGGACCACCCCTTCGATATTTACCCCGCAGATCCGGCGTATCTCCTCAAGCGTCACATTCTCGACAGGCTTTACCAGAACCACGCCGGCGTTGTTCACGAGGACATCCAGCCCGCCGTGCCGCTGTTTAACCTGCTGCATGACCGACTGCCAGTGCTGTTCATTGCTCACATCCAGGACGATGAATTCCGCGTTGCCGCCACACCCGGTGATCTCTGCCACCACTGCTGCGGCCATATTGGCCTGGGCGTCCAGGTCGGTCACTATCACGCTTGCGCCTGCCGCAGCCAGGGTTTTGGCTACCGCCGCACCTATGCCTTGCGCCGCGCCGGTTACCAGCGCCACCTTCTTGCCGAGGTCAATTTCCATCAGCTGCTGAATTGCTCCACTTGTCGACCCGCTCAGGAATGCCTGCCAGAAGCAGTCAAAATGACTGTTTATAACAGTAACACTTCTCGGTGGAAGTCTAAACCCGGCAATCCATGAGTTAAGTCAACCAGCCAGCCCAGGAACTGGGTTACTTTGACGGCTGCGCCGAAAAAACATCTACACAAGGAAGTCATGCAAGCTAATTACACCGCCAATTCCGCCACCAATTGTGTTGGCAATTCCGCCACCAATTATGTTGGCAATTATATTGATGAGCACCTGGACGAGGTTCGCGGTCAGTTCAAGCTGTTGGATCACTGGGTTTACCTCAACGCAGCCGACCAGATGATCCCCGGCAATTACTGGCTGGCAGCGGTGCGCGATTTCTATAATTTTGTTGAATACGGCCGCATGGAAGACATCCCGACTGCGGATATAGCAACGCATCCGTTTCTGCTGGCTGCCTGGAACGAAAGCATAGAACGTAGTGCTCAGTTTATTAATGCCGACAAGGACGAAGTGACCAATGCCTATCGTCCGGCAATCACTGCCAACCTGATCCTGTACAACATGTTCGAATGGCATCCAGGCGATAACGTGGTCATTACTGACCTGTCTTATCCATCGATCCCCTATATTTTGCAGGACCTGAGGCGCCGCTATGGCCTGGAGATCCGCGTCGTGCGCAACGTCAAGGGCGAGATCCTGATGGAAGACCTGGAAAAGCAGGTCGATGGGAATACCCGGATGGTGATCGTTGATCGCACCACGGCCTTCTGCGGTTTTACCTTTGACATGAAAGAGGTCTGTCGCATTGCCCATGCCCAGGGCGCGCTGGTTCTGGACGATGCCATGCAGGCCCTGGGTGCCATTGAAATCGATGTCAAGGCGGATGATGTCGACATGCTGGTTTCCGGCGCCTATAAATGGCAATGCGGGCCGGAAGGGGCAGGTCTGTTTTATATCAAGCGCTCGGTCATGGACCGGATCGACGCACGCTACCGGAATTATATTTGGGCGGATTGCCCCGGCTCGATTCCCTTTGCAGAAAAAGACCACGACATGCTTTCGAGCTGGACCTGGCCGCCAGTCAACAATGCCAACCGCTTTTCGCAGGACGTGACCATAGGCCCGGCCCTGTTTGGCTGGATAGCGACGCTGAAGTTCTATCAGAAGATTGGTATCAAAAACGTTGAGCAGCGCGTGCGCCGGCTCGGCGGTTATGCGATTGAGCGCCTGCAGGACATCGGTTGCACGATTACCAGTCCGACGGATCCGGCCAAACGGCATGGCCTGATTACCTATACAACCGGTGATTATGAAAAGGACCGGGCTTTTTTCCAGCGTTGTGCTGCGCCCGGCCGTTGTATGAAGCCGATCAAGATTTCCATGCGCGCGCTGGGCGGGATCGGAAATTTGCGCGTCAGCACCCATTTCTTCAACACGGAAGAAGACATTGACTACCTGGTAGACCTGCAAGCGAAGATGCTTTAGGGAGAATTCATCATGACCATGCAAACCATCATCGAGCCGTTCAAGATCAAGGTGGTCGAACCCATCAAATTGACCACGCGCGAGCAACGCGAGGAAAAACTGCAGGCAGTGGGTTACAACATGTTCCTGCTCAGGGCGGAGGATGTGCTCATCGATCTGTTGACTGACAGCGGCACCTCTGCCATGAGCTCGGAACAATGGGCTGCCATCATGCGGGGTGACGAGGCATACGCCGGGAGCCGTTCCTGGTACCGCTTCGAGGCTGCCGTTCACGACATCTTCGGCTTCACGCACGTGATGCCGACTCACCAGGGGCGTGCTGCCGAGCGGATTCTCTTTTCCGTGATGTGCAAGCCGGGGCACGTGGTCCCCAACAACACCCACTTCGATACCACCCGGGCCAACATCGAGTATACCGGCGCCGAAGCACGCGACCTGGTAATTCCCGAAGGCCTGGTGCCCTCGGCCCGGCATCCTTTCAAGGGCAACATGGACCTCGACCGGCTGCGGCAGCTCATTGCCGAAGTAGGGCGAGAACGGATTCCACTGTGCATGGTGACCGTGACCAACAACTCGGGCGGAGGCCAGCCGGTCTCGATGGCCAACGTGCGCGGCGTGTCAGCCATTTGCCGGGAGCACGGCATTCCACTGTACATCGATGCCTGCCGCTTCGCGGAAAATGCCTGGTTCATCAAGCAGCGGGAAGAAGGATATGCCGACAAGACGCCCATCGAGATCGCCCGCGAGCTGTTCTCCTACGCCGATGGATGCACCATGTCGGCCAAGAAAGATGGCATGGCCAACATCGGTGGATTCCTGGCCACCAACGATGAAAGCCTGGCCCGGCTGGAACGCAACCTGCTGATCCTGACGGAAGGGTTTCCCACCTATGGCGGGCTGGCGGGCAGAGACCTGGAGGCGATTGCCGTAGGCCTCTATGAAACTCTGGAAGAGGACTACCTTCTGTATCGCATCACTTCGACCACTTACCTCGGCGAACACATCAGCGCGGCGGGTGTTCCGATCGTGCAACCGCCGGGCGGACACGCCGTGTACATCGACGCTGCGGCCTTCTTCCCCCAGATTCCGCCGCTGGAACTGCCGGGACAGGCCCTGGCCGTGGAGTTGTACCGGGAGGCGGGTATTCGGGCGGTGGAGATTGGCACCGTTATGTTTGGCCGGCACGATCCCCTCAGCGGGATTGAGACTGCCGCGCCCATGGAGTTGGTGCGTTTGGCGATTCCCCGTCGGGCCTACACGCAGAGCCACATTGACTATGTCGTGGAGGCCATTCTCAATGTCTGGCAGCGGCGGGCGGACGTGCGCGGCTATCGGTTTACGGAGCAGGCGCCGTTTCTACGCCACTTCACCGCGCGGTTCCAGCCGCTGAAGTAGCTGGCCCGCCCCCAACCGGCACCGGGCAAATAGCCGGGCGGTGCCATGCAGCACGGTGCATTGCTCAGGCTATCTAACTCCTGGTTGAGAATTTCTCTCCTGTGGCGCGGCACTTGCGTGCTCACCAACCGCGGTTTTCTGACAGAATAGCGGCACTGCAACCACTGACCCGGGAGACTGCGCAATGCAGGACAGAAACACTTCAAGGCGGCTGGTGCTGCTGGTAACCGCTGCGGTATTCATCAACTACATCGACCGTGGCAATCTCGCTACGGCCGCTCCGCTCATGCAGGACGAGCTGCACATGAGTGCCAGCCAGCTGGGTTTCCTGTTGTCCGCCTTCTACTACGGCTACGTCGCCTGTATGCCAGCGGCCGGTTGGTTGTCGGAACGCTATGGTGTACACCGGGTCTTTGCTACCGGCCTGGCTATCTGGTCGATTGCCACCCTGGCGACCGGTTTCGCCCAGGGATTCATTGCGCTAGTGGTTCTGCGCGTCCTGCTCGGTGTCGGCGAAAGCGTGGCTTTCCCCTGCGCCTCGAAAGTCCTGGCAGGTGCGGTCGAGGTGCAGCACCTGGGTAAGGCGAACGGCGTGCTTGCCTTCGGTTACCTGGTTGGTCCGGCAGTGGGCACCTTGCTAGGCGGCTTCCTGATGAGTATCTATGGCTGGCGGCCGGTATTTGTCCTGTTCGGGGCCCTGTCGCTGCTGTGGTTGTGGCCCTGGTTCAAGGTCAAGGTCGTACTGTCACCTCATGAAAGTGAAATCCGGGGCCGCAAAGTGGATGAGGATGTTCCTGCTTACCGGCTCATCCTCAAGCAGCGTGCACTCTGGGGCGCATCGCTGGGGCATTTTGCATCGAACTACAGCTTCTACTTCATCCTGTCATGGTTGCCGTTTTATCTGGTCAAGGAACGTGACTTTTCCATGGGTACGATGGCAGTAATCGCCTCATGGGCCTACCTGCTCAATGCCGCAAGTGCGCTGCTGATGGGCTGGGCGGCCGATCGCTGGATCCGTGCCGGCCGCAGCATCGATCTCGTTTACAAAGGGCTCATGGTGATGTCCCATGTTGCGGGTATTGCCTGCATGGCGGGAATGGTGCTGTTGCCTGTTGCCGGCTCGATCGCTGCGCTCTTCATCTTCCAGATCATCGCCGGGTTCTCCTATCCCGGCATATTCGCGATACCGCAAATCATCGCGGGACCCAAGGCCTCGGGTAGCTGGGTCGGTATACAAAATGCCGTTGGCAACATTGCCGGCCTGATCGCACCGGCGGTTACCGGTATTCTTGTCGATCAGACCGGCCGCTTCGATGTTGCGTTTGCGGTTGTTGCCGCCGTGAATGTATTTGGCCTGATTGGCTGGCTGGTCATACTGCGCAAAATTGCGCCGATTGACTGGGCGCGAGCAGCGCGCGCTCAGGCGTCCGGATCGAGCTGATGGTCCGCGATTTTGATGAGGCGAATTTCCTCGTCGAGGTCGAACGAGCGATATGCAAACAGGTAGATCGCCGTTGCCACCGGCAGTCCCACCAGTGTCGCGAGGTCGGCGCCACCCATCGCTACGGCCACCGGGCCGCGGTAGAGGTGGGTGCTGAAGAATGGGATCATGGCGATAAAGCCGCCGAAGTACGCCACAAGCCCGCGCCAGTTCCAGCGGCCATACATGCCATTGGGATTGAAAATCTCCCGGACCGAGTAGTGCCCGCGGCGCAGGTAGTAAAAATCCACGAGGTTGATCGCCGTCCACGGCGTGAACAGGTACAGCAGAATCGCCAGGAACTCATGGAATTGCGTGGCGAAATTCTCCGAGGAACCGAGTGCTATCCACCAGGTCACGATCAGCAAAACGGCGAGTACCACTGGGCGGTGCCAAAAGGACAGTCTTAATGGCCGGATCGAGTCAGCGATGCTGAGAAGGGTCAAAGAGGCGCTGTAGTACATCATTGTCGAAGTGGTTACGAGGCCAAGCAGCGATGCGAGCAGGAAGGCGTTGCCGGAGCCCGGGATCATCAAGTCCGCCATGCCCCTGAGCGCCGCCGACAGCCCCAGCGCAGGAAACAGCGCGACGGCGACGGTGCCGATGAGCGCGGGCCATACAGAGCCGATCATTGCGCCGACATAGGTCCACCAGAACGACGCGCGCACGCCGACATTGTGCGGCAGGTAGCGCGAGTAGTCGGAGACGAAGATCGACCAGGACAACTGGTAGCCGGCCGATGCCAGCAATTGCGACAGGAACGGGATCATGGCGAAATTGGCGAAGTCAAGCTGCTCGGCCGGGAAATGCACACGTACCAGCGCAACCGTCATCACTGCAAATATGCCGAGCAGCACATAGGCCAGCCACTGTTGCGCTTTGTGGATCAGGTCGTAACCCAGGATTGCCAGTATTGCTGCGACCAGGCCCATAACCACCATGGTACTTTGCCGGTTCCAACTGACCAGTGTAAAAATCGTGTCGGCCGAAAGGACCAGGTTGAAAGCGCAGTAGCCAATGAACGTGATCAGCGCGACGACCCACACCAGCAACGAGCCGATATAACCGAATTGCGGCCGCGACTGGATCATCTGCGGCAGGCCGAGCTGTGGTCCCTGGGTGGAATGGAAGGCCATGAAAAACGTGCCGAACGCGCTGCCAAGCACAACGGCAATCGCCATCCAGACGAAGTTGCCACCCATCGCAATGCCGAAGGAGCCGGTCGCAATCGTTGCCAGGTGTGCTCCGCCAGTGAACCAGATCGGCCACAGGTTCCACGGTCTGCCGCGGCGTTCCCTGATCGGCACATAGTCGATCGATCGCACTTCGAAGTACTGCATCTTCTTGGACACTACGTCTCCGTACCAAGGACCCGCTTGGGCTGGGGTGCCGTTACTATTCGTTGCTTGGGATCACTGTTCGAACGGGTCAATGGTAAACGAAAAGCTGTACTGGTGTTTATCCAGCAGGTACTCCGGGTGAACCCGCGGGCTCCAGCTGTCATCTCCACCCAGTCCCATTTGGGCCAGGTCCAGGCTTAAGGTCACGTTGCCGTCGCGTGCTATCACCTGGCTTTGTTTTGCGGCCAGCAGTGCTGCATCAGTGTAGTCGTGCACAGTGAAATCAAAGGGTGTAGCTGCAGTGATCCGCAAGCCCGCGCCTGATCCATCTGCGACGGCTACCCAGCGCGTGTCGGTGTGGTTGCCGTTCTCCTGTGCCATCACGTAGGGGAAATGCAAATCAGCCACCTTCGCCGTGTACCTGCCGACTCGCGCGCTTTGCTTGCGATCCGAATAACTCTCGTGCGGCCCGCGGCCATACCAGGCCACCGTGTCATACGCACCCGGCAGGGCGACCTGGAAACCCACGCGGGGCAGGGGAGGCATCGCTCCATCCAGCGTGAATTGCCCGGTCACGCTCACTACCCCGACGGGGCTGATAGTGTAGCGGGTGAGCAGGTCCACCGCTGTTTCGATGCCTGCGGCGCGACTGGCGGCGGTCACACGCACAGAGCCATCTTCCAGCGCCTCGTATTGCGGCTTCCCGGCGGTAATCTGCAGGCGGTCCAGTCCTGCTGCGCGCCATCGGTGGGCGTAACCCGCATCGCCACCACCCTCGTCATTGTCGGTCGGCACCCGCCAGAAATTCGGCAGCAGCGGCCCGGCCAGCCGCTCAGTGCCATTCCATTGATAAGACACCAGGCTCGCGCCCTCGAATGTTGCACTGAACTCAGCGCCGGTGACGATCAGCTGCTGACGTTTACGAGTTACGGTCAGGGCACCGGGCGCGATGGTTCCAGCGGCCGCGACTGCGCCGGTGACATCGCCGCGTTCCCGCACTAAAAATTGCGCGAAGGCTACTTCGTGCCCACGTGATGCCCATGGCTGGTCCTCGCGCAGCGCCAGGCTTACATCGAGGAAGCCTTCTTGGCCCGCGGGAATCCGCGTGATGTCGAGGGGCAGGAAAATTTCCCGTTCCATGCGCGGCGGGACGTCCAGCGGCTCAGCATAAACTCCCGATTGCACTTCCATGCCATCTGCAATAAGCCTCCAGGAAAGCGCGAGATGCGACAGGTCGACAAAATCGTAGGCGTTGCGAATTTGCAGACGCCCTCTGGCAAGGTCGATGTCGTCTATTTTTACCGGCTGCAGGACTTTGCGCGCCTCGTTCAACTCCGGTTGGGGCGTGCGGTCCGCATTGACCAGACCGTCGTTGACATTGGCGCCGTCACTGGTATTAACATACTCCCAGACCTCAGTCCCATCGGGCCCGGCATGGCGCAGCGCCTGGTCCACCCAGTCCCAGGTAAAGCCACCCTGCAAGCGCGGGTACTTGTCATACGCATCCCAGTAATCCTGAAAATTCCCCAGGCTGTTGCCCATGCTGTGCGAATACTCACAGATGATGACCGGGCGCGTCGGGTCCTGGTTCATCAGGTCAACGATGTGCTCCACCGTCGGGTACATGGTGGAGATGATGTCGTAGCTTGAGAGCGTTTGCGCGTAGGCCGGGTTGCGCGCCTCGTAGTGAATGGGCCGCGTGGGATCGAGTGCCTTCATAGCCTGGTACATCGCATCGAAGCCCTGGCCGAGGCCGGTCTCGTTGCCCATGGACCAGATCACCACGGAGGGATGGTTCTTGTCGCGTTCAACCAATGCGACTCCGCGCGCTACGAACACATCGGTCCACGCAGGATCTTGCGCAATGTAGATTCCTTTCGCCCACAACTCATGGCTTTCGATATTGGCCTCGTCGATGACATACAAGCCGAGTTCGTCGGTTAGTTGCAGCCACAATGGATTGTTCGGGTAGTGCGAGGTGCGCACGGCGTTGAAGTTGTTCTGCTTCATCAGCAGGATGTCCTGCACCATGCTTTCACGGGAAATGACCCGCCCGTGATCCGGGTCAAATTCGTGCCGGTTCACGCCCTTGAATGTGACCGCGACGCCGTTGACCAGCAGTTGTCCGTTTTTGATCTCCACTTCACGAAAGCCGATCTTCTGCGCGATCACCTCCTGTAGTTCGCCCGCGCCGTCCCGATGCTCGAGAACCAGGGTGTAAAGGTTGGGTGTTTCGGCCGACCAGAGCCTGGGCGCGGCAACCATGATGGATGCCTGCGCCTCTGCCTCGCTGTCGCTGGCCAGAGCTGCTTGCGGGCTGAGGGTAGCCGTGGCGATCTGATGGCCGTCAGCATCCAGCAACAAAACAATGACGTGGTGGCCCTTGGCTACCCCTGCCGACCGGTTCTGCAGCGCTACCCCGATTTCCACTGTCGCGTTGCGGTATTGCTCATCCAGATCGGTTCGCACCGAAAAATCCCGCAGCCTTACCCCGGGCTGGGCGAGCAAGTAGACGTCGCGGAAAATTCCGGCGAAACGCCAATAGTCCTGGTCTTCCAGGTAACTGCCGTCCGAATGATGGATTACTTCCACTGCAAGCAGGTTGGTCCCGGGCTGCAGAAATGGCGTCAGATCGAATTCACCTGGCGTGAATGCATCTTCACGGTAACCGACCCGCTGCCCGTTCAGCCAGACGTAGTAAGCGGACTGCACGCCGGCGAAATGCACCAGTACCCTGTCGTCTTTCCACTGCTCCGGCAATTCAAAATGCGTGCGGTACAGCCCGGTGGGATTGTTGTCGTGGGGAACGTGGGGTGGATCGGCCGGGAATGGCATCTTGATGTTGCTGAAGAATGGGCGATCATAGGGCCGGCCTTCGTTGGCGCCGACCACCTGCCAGTTCGACGGCACCGGGATCGTGTCCCAGCCCTCGTCCTGGAATCCGGGCTGCTCAAATCCGGCTGGAGTCTCAAAAGGATTCCGCACCCAAAGAAAGCGCCAGTCGCCGTTGAGCAGCAAGAAACGGGGCGAGCGCGCAGGGTCGCCGCTGAGCGCGTCTTGGTGGGTCGCGTAAGGAACAAAGCTGGCACGGGGTTGCTCCGTGCCCTGGCTGTAGACTGCGGGGTCTTCCCACTCGGGTGCACCCATGGCTACCTGCGCCATGGCCAGAAACAGCAAGGGGAGCAGGCGTATGGCTTTCATGATCAGGGTGTTCTCCACGGCGCAGGTGCGCAGCTGAAGGGCGCGCTGGAAGGATAGTGGTAATGCCCGCGGAAATCCATCCGCCGTGACACGGCTTCAATCCGGCAAGCCGCGTGGCAGGCTCTTGTGGCCTGCCCGATGTCATAGTACCTTGCGGTACGGGTAAGCTGGCTACATTCACGGGGATCAAGGGAACGATGGGTACAACTGCCAGGGTAGCTGCTTTCGATCGCTGGATTCGCAGCAGCTTCAGAGACATGAATACCGAGCTCGAAGAAATCTACTTCGCGCAGGATAACCGCTCGTTCGTGCAGCCCGTGGGCGGCTCGATCAAAGCGCAACTGCTCGAAGAAGGTAAGCGCTATATCATCGATCTGCTCAAAGAAGGCAATACCGATGAAGGCTTTGACGAGAACTTTGCCCTGCTGGGCGATGTCGGCCTCTACATGGGCGCCTGCCGCCGGCATGAACTCACCGAGCCATCGCGGGAGCAAAGGTCGCCACTGTTTGAAGCATCTGCGCTGGCGCTGCAGTTAGGCGCTTCACTGGGCCTTGCACCGCGCTTTGCCACCAGCCACCTTGCCACCCACAACCATGCGGAACTTGGAAAATACAAAACCTTTACTTCGCTGGAGGCGGAATATCTGTTCCTGGAATACAACACGCGGGGTGTTCTGGCATACAAGCGCGCAGCCGACGCCCTGGTCCGCATCCTGCCGTTGGGGATCTCGCACCCGGTTGCCTGGGACCTGCTGAAAGTGGCCAAAGACGCGCTGCAGGACGTCATAAAATTCAACGATGTGCTCTACACGAAACTGGACAGGGATCGCTTTTTCTATTGTGTGCGGCCTTACTACAAACCTCACCGCGTCGGGCTACAGGAATACCGTGGAGCCAATGCCGGCGACTTCGCCGGTATCAATGAAATCGACCTGCTGCTGGGCTTGTGCAGCGCTGATAACATTTCCTATTCCCAGCTGCTGGTGGACAAGTTCCTCTACATGATGCCTGAGGACCAGTCCAGGCTGCGGGATGTCATGCGCCGCAAGAGCCTGCTGAACAGTTTGCTCGAACTCATGGAATCTTCTGTCAATGAGCCCTGGTTCCAGCGCAATACCAGGCTGTTTCTCGAGGTCTGTGACCTGCACGGCCAAACCGCTGCCCAGCACCACGACCGACTCGTCAGCAAGTTCATCGAGGCTCCCGCCGCAGACCTGACGGAGGAGTTTTTGAAAAACATCACTGCCAGCGGGCCGCCACTGCCCGTTTTGCTGGCCTCGCTGGAGAAATTGCGCGACCTGCGCCTGGCGGCGGACCGGCAAGACATACCCAGCAGGTATGCCGATATTCAGCGCCTCAAAGCGACGCTGCGGCAGGGGGACTGATGAAATTCGGCATTCGCCTGATCGGTTACCTTGGCACCATTCACGAACTCGTGCGCCTGGCCGTGCTGGCTGAGAAAGCCGGCTTCGATTACGTGTGGTTTCCGCACGACACCTTCATGGCCAATACCTGGGTGATTACCAGCGCCGTTGCTGCACACACTTCGCGTATCCAGATCGGTAGCGTGGGCACCAATCCCTATACCACCACCCCGTCAGAAGTTGCCACCTATATTGCTACCCTGGACGAACTGTCACACGGACGTGCCGTGCTCGGACTGGGCCTGCACACCGAGAAAATGGTGGAGTGGACCGGCATCTCCGCCAGCGACTGCATGGTGCGCACCCGCGAGGCGGTGGACATCATTCGGGCGCTGTTACGTGGTGAAGTTGTGGCCTACCAGGGCGAGGCCTTTCACTGGACCGGGCAGTGTTACCTGCGCTTCAAACCTTATCGCGCAGCAGTGCCCATTTATGTGTGTGCGTTTGGTGCTGAATACCTGGCCATGAGTGGCGCCATTGGCGATGGCAGCCTGCCCATGATCACTCCACCGGAATCGGCTGCCTACATGGTCAAGGAAATCACCGCCGGCGCGCGTGCAGCCGGGCGTAACCCGGCCGATGTGGATATTGCCGGCTGTGGCTGGTTGTCACTGGCGGAGAATCGCGGTGAGGCGACCAAAGTCCTGCGCAAAATGATCAGTTATTTTGGCCCCTACCTGGAAGCGCCGGCGCTGGCAACGATCGGCCTGGTTCCTGAAGATTTCCGGGGGATCAGCGAGTTGGTGGAAGCCGGGAAGTACGATGAAGCGGCGGCGCAGGTGACCGACCAGATGACCGACCTCGCCATCCGCGGCACGCCGCAAGATGTCATCCGGCGGATAGAGTCCATTGCTGCCATGGGGATTACCCAGGTCAGCCTCGGCGGCCCCCTGGGGCCCGATCCCGCTGCAGCGATACGCCTGATGGGCGAGCAGGTCATGCCGTATTTTCGTAGCTGATTTTCAGGCTGGCCCGATCTTCGATCTTGCCTTATCTTCGATGTTGCCCGGTCAGGCCGCTACAGGCACGCCCCCGCCAAGAATCGTCATCATGTGCGCCTTGTCGATGTTGCCGCCCGTGATAACGCATACGACGGGACCACTGGCCTGCACCGTCAAAGCGCCCGCCAGTGCTGTTGCGCCTGCTCCTTCCGCTACTACCCGGTTGCACTCAAACAGGATGCGGATGGCGTCAGCGATGGCGGTCAATGGAGACACTACCGACCCGCAGAGCAAGCGGCTCACCAGGGGCCACATTTCCGGCAGCACGGTCGATGCGCCAATGCCGGAAATAAAACTCTTGCGGTTCTCGACTTCTACGATGCGGCCCGCTGCCCGTGCCGAGGTAAAGGGTGTCGACATCTCGCATTCCGCAGCCAGGACACGAGTGCCTGGTTTCAGCATACCCA
>Ga0315278_10003086_pt1 | contig 14875 bp, 15 predicted proteins | sample YL17G06_0_MG_FD_203880 | JGI IMG/M metagenome (GOLD analysis project Ga0315278, IMG submission 203880) | Sediment microbial communities from Yellowstone Lake, YNP, Wyoming, USA - YL17G06_0 | ecosystem: Environmental > Aquatic > Freshwater > Lake > Sediment | place: USA: Wyoming | collected... | reverse complement strand
ACCGGCATGCCCTCGCCCGAGATGTCGACACGGTGAGCGACCACCAGGGGGGCGTCCAGCACCCACGTACCGGCGGTGATGACGATCCGGTCGCCATCGGCCGCCAGGCGGAGGGCGTCGGCGATAGTCGCGACCGGGCCGCCAGCCCTGACGGTGATGGTCTGCTGTGCCGCGAGCGGTGCGGCAACGAGCGTCCACACGATGGTGGCGATGACGGAGCGGGACGCGGACATGCTACCTCAGTGCGTCGGCGCGAGTGCCCGTACCTGCGCCCAGTCGAGGCGTTCGCCACCGACCGCCCCCCAGAGACTATCCGCGCTGGAGGACCGCGCGAGCGCAACGATTCCGCTGCTCATCGGCGTGTGGAACGCCGTGCTGTGCACGAGGTACAGCTCATCGGTGCGGAGGAAGGTGCCAGGGGCGAGGTAGTCGTGCGCCCAGGTCGAGTGGATCGCGCGTGGGGCCACGGTCCCAGCCGCCAGGAAGGCCGAGAGGCACCCGATGTCGTCGAATACGATGACCTTCCCTGTCGTCGTCACGAGCTCCGCCGCGAATCGCGGATCGGCGATGGTCATGTGGCAGTGCGCGCACTGGTCGCTGCCGTACACGATCGGCCGCGGCGCTGGCGCGGCGCAGGCGAACAGCGTCGCGAGTCCCGCCGCCGCGCCGAGGCGCGACGTCACACCAGCATCCCCCCAGCCAGTCCCCGCGCGGCCGCCGCCGGCAGGGAGCGCGATGCGGAACGCCCGGCCCGCCACTCGAGCACGGCGGCGACGACGACCAGGCCGACGGCGATAACCGCCGCCCAGCCGCCCACGTCAGGCCACGACGTCGCGTGAAAGTTGAGCAGTTGCTTCCCGCCGATGAGCGGTGGCTGGTAGCTCATCCCCTGGATGCGGATGGCCGCAGTTGGGTCGAGGTTGTGGCCATAGTCGTATTCCCACCGCCAGAAGTCATAGAGGCCCGCCAGGGCGATGGCGAAGAAGGCGCCCAGATACGCATACAGGAGGGACCGCCGTCCGAGGACGGCGACCAGGAGCCCACTCACCATGAGGCCGGCGACCACATACGGCATGAATCGCAACTCGGCGATCTGGTCCGGCTCGATGGCCTTCATGCCGATATAGTGGTTGAGCCCGTTGATGCTGTTGAGTCCGTTGGGCGTCGCACCCTGGATCTGGTTGATCCAGATGCGCAGGCCGAGTCCTTCCGGGTACTGCGGCGCCTTGAGATCGACCCGCCACATCGGGGCCACAAAGAGGGCGCCGAGCGACAGCGCCGCGACCGCCACCAGTATGCGGGATGTTCTGTTCATGCTCCCTCGGCAACACGGAGGCGGCCGGGAGGGTGGATCCCCTCCCGGCTCGCCGGTTCACTTGGGCGCGTTGAACGCGATCGCGGGCGCGCCGCCCTTCGGCGATACCCGGATGTAGCCCTGCATTTCCTGGTGCAGCGCCGAGCAGAAGTCGGTGCAGTAGAACGGAAAGACACCGACCCGCTCCGGCACCCAGACGATGGTCCTGGTCTGGCCCGGCATGACGAGCAGCTCGGAGTTGCGCGCACCGGTCACGGCGAAGCCGTGCGGTACATCCCAGTCCTGCTCGAGGTTGGTGACGTGGAAGTAGACCGAGTCGCCAACCTGGATTCCCTCGATGTTGTCGGGCATGAAGTGGCTGCGGATGGCGGTCATCGAGATGTCCACCCGGTTCCCCTTCCGCACGACGTTTGCATCCTTCTCGCTCTTGCTGCCGAACGGGTCGCCGTTGGCCGCGAGGTCGTACGTCCGCACCTGGTTGTCCTTGATCAGGCTGGCCGGGATGCCCTGGGCATAGTGCGGCTCGCCGATGGTCGGGAAGTCGAGCAGTAGCTTCATCTTGTCGCCGCTGATGTCGATCAGCTGCGCCGCCTGGTTGAGCTCGGGACCGGTCGGGAGATAGCGGTCCTTCGTGATCTTGTTCATCGCCAGGAGGTACTTGCCCCACGGCTTCCGCGAGTCTCCGCCCGGGATCATGATGTGGCCAAGCGAGTAGTAAGTCGGGATGCGGTCGAGCACGGCGCAATCGCTGACCCGCCACTTCACCACCTCGGACGACAGGAACATCGAGGTGTAGCCGTTGCCCTTGTCGTCGAACTCGGTGTGGAGCGGCCCGAGGCCGGGGTCCTTCACCTCGCAGCTGATGATCTCGTCGTACTTGAGCACCGGGATGCCCGACACCTCACCCTCGAAGGCCTTGTTCTGGATGGCCTTCATCATCTTCGCGAAGGAGTGCACCGGGATCAGGGAGGCGAGCTTGCCCCCCGCCGCGATGAACTGGCCGCTGGGATCCACGTCCACCCCGTGCGGGGACTTCGGCGTCGGCAGGTAGTACACCATGTCCGGGCAGGTCGCCGGCGTCAGCACCTTGGTCGACGTAAGGACCTCGGACGTGGCGATCTGGTTCTCGCCCATCACGTTGTGGTAGTACCTGGCCGGTGTGGTCGAGGCCTTTCCCCCGGCGACGCATTGTTCCGCCTGCTTCCAGTTGATGGCCGCAATGAAGTCCTTGTCGTGCTGCGATGCGTTCTTCTCCAGCAGGGTGTGGGCCTGCTCGGAGTTGTATGACGTGAAGAACGACCAGCCATGCGAGGGTCCCTTCCCCGAGTGGGAAAGGTCATAGTCGAAACCCGGCATCAGGATCTGGAAGGCGATAGCCATCCGGCCCGTGGCCGAGTCCACTTTGATGAAGCTCAGCATGCCGGCGAACTTTTCCCTGTACTCACTGATCGATACGTCCTGCTGCGGGATTGGGACGCTGAACCGGGTACCGGCGACGGTGTACTCCGTGTTCTGTGTGACGAAGGGCGAGGAGTGGTTGCCCGCCGAGTTGGGGATCTCGATGATCTCCTCGGTGTCGAACGTCTTCAGGCTGATGCGGGCAATGCGGGGCGTGTTGTTGGCGTTGACGAAGACCCAGCGCCCGTCGGGCACTCCGTCCGTCTGAGAGAGCTCGGGATGGTGCGCATCGTCCCAGGGAATGAAGCCGTAGCTGGTCATCAGCATCGGCTTGGTCTGCTCGCTGTAGCCCCAGGCCTTCTCCGGATACTGCGAGAAGACGGGAATGTCCCGCAACAGGCGGCCGGACGGCAGCGCATAGACGGGCATGTTCCCGCTGAAGCCACCGGAGACGAAGGCGTAGAACTCATCGTACTGGCCCGGCGGGACATATACCCTTTGCGCGGCATCGGCTGTGCCGCCCGCGGCCTGGCTGGACGGACTGCGGCCGCAACTGGCGGCCACGACCGCGGCAGCGGCCGCGCACGCGATGAGGGTTCCAGTGACGCGAATGCGGTGGCGGATGGACATGGGTCGATCTCCTGAGGGGTTCGGGGCAGTCACGAGCCGGACGCGGGCTGGCTGCGGAGGTACTCGACGATGGCGCGGGCGTCCGCGGGTGTGAGCTGCTGGTTCGGCATCTGCGTCATGTACTCACCGAGGAGCTTCTTCACGTCAGGATGCCGGGTGTACATCCCCTCGGGATTAAGCGCCATGTTCATGACGAACGTGGGTCCGAACCTGGCGACAATGCCGCCGAGCGGTGGGCCGACGTACCTCTCGCCCATCTTGTGGCAGGCACTGCACTTCTGCTCGAACGTCTTTTTGCCCTCCTCGGCGAGTTCGCGATCTGGTGCTCCGAGGACGACCTCCTCCGTGATCGGCCCGATCCCGTTCTTGAGCTGGAACTCTGTCAGGCCGCTCGCATCGGTGCCAGTGGTGGAAGCGGCCGGCGGTGCCGCCGCGCCCCCGGCCGGGGCAGGACGATCACCGGCGCAGCCGACAAGCAGTGCGACGCCGAGCAGGACGGCACAGCGCAGGACAGGTACGGACATGCTGGGTTGCTCCAATCGGTGTTCGGGATCTGCGGGGGAGCAGTCGCACCCCACTGTTGCGGCCAGGCCCGACGGCGCTTAGAATATCATATGCTCATGATCATGTCAAGATATTAAATTGCGTACTCGGCCTGCCGCACCCCTGGGGTCCCTTCCCGGAGTGACGATGCTGTCTCAGACGGCGGAATACGCGCTGCGCACTGTCCTGTACATCGCCGGCCATGGCGACGGGCCGGCGCGCGCCGAGGAAATGGCCGCATCGCTCGGGATCCCGCGCAACTACCTGTCGAAGACGCTGCACCGACTGGCCCACGCGGGCGTGCTGACCTCGACGCGCGGCCGGGGCGGCGGCTTCCTGCTCGCGCGGAGCGCGGACCAGATTCCCCTGCTGGCCGTGGTCGGGCTGTTCGACCAGATCGAGCCGCGGCGCCAGTGCCTGCTCGGGCGGCCGGTCTGCAGCGACCAGCACGCCTGTGAAGCGCATGTGCAGTGGAAGGATGTGAGCGAGCGGGTTGCGCGGTTCTTCAGCGAGACGAGCGTGGCGGACCTGATGGGGCCGGGCCGGCCGCGGGGACGGGGCGGGGATCGCGAGCCCGGGCAGAAGAGTGCGGCGGTGGCTCGGCGGCGCTGAGAGCGGTCACCGAAGGGAGCGGATGTCACAGCAGATCAAGGGAGCGGTGCTCAAGTCGCGGCTCGGGTTCCTGGAGGACACCGCCGGGAAGGATGGTGTGGCGCGCGTGCTGGCCAGGATGCCGGCCGATCACCAGCGCACCCTTCGGATGCTCTTCACCTCGAACTGGTACCCGGTAGGCCTGGGTCATGCGCTCGATGCCGCGATCGTCGCCGAGCTCGGCGAGGGTGGAGCGGAGGTGTTCGAGCGGCTTGGGTCCGCCTCCGCGGATCGCAACCTGGGCGGCGTGCACTCCGGATACCTGACGCCGGGCGCGCCGCATGTCTTCCTGGAAAAGGCGCCGCAGATCTACGCGATGTACTACGAGGCCGGCCGGCGGGCCTACGAACAGACCGGTGCGGCGAGCGGCGTACTCACGACCTACGACGCGCCGGACGTGGACGCGAACGACTGCCGCACCGTCGTAGGCTGGTATCGCCGGGCGCTTGAGCTGTGCGGGGCATCGGAGGTTCGGGTGCGGGAGACGGAGTGCCGGGCGCGCGGAGCGTCGGTGTGCCGATACGAGGTGTCGTGGGGTGAGGGGTGAGGGGGTTAGGGGTGGGACAAATGTAACGTGCTTGCGTTTGCCTAATTGATCGATTAATTAAAAGCGTATGTCCACACCGCCTCGCGCTCGCCCTGCTGACTCCGTCAGCAGCACCACCGCCGCACGCGAGACCCTCCTCGATGCCGCCGAGCACCGCTTCGCCCGGCAGGGTTTCGCCGCCACCACTATCAAGGACATCGCCGCCGAGGCGCAGCTCAACAGCGCGCTGCTCTACTACTACTTTGCCAACAAGGAAGATCTCTACCACGCCGTGCTCCGCCGCCGGATCACCGGACTGGCAACCGACATGGCCCCCGCCCTCCTGGCACCCGTCCCGCCCGCCGAGGCGATCCGCCGGTTCGTCCAGGCCTACGTCGGCTTCCTGCTGCTGCATCCCGAGCTGCCCGCGCTGATACAGCGCGAGATCCTCGATCACGCCGCCGAGCATGCCCTCCCGGAGATCCAGGCCAGTGCCGGCGCGCTCTTCCGGCGCTTCGCCGAGATCATCCGGAACGGCCAGAAGTCAGGCGACTTCCGGGCCGATATCGACCCCGTGCACGCGGTCGTCTCCATCATCGGCCAGGTGGTCTACGCCTTCATGGCCCAGCCGATCATCCAGGGCGTCCTGCTGCAGCGCGGCAGCGCCGGCCCGGATGCCGTCTGGCTGCGCGAGTTCGGTGTGCATGCCGGCGCGTTTGCGCTGCGCGCGCTCGCCCCGGACCCGGCCCCCTCACAGAACAGGTCGCGGTAATGCTCCGTCATGCAATGCCACTGCTGGCCGCGGTGCTGGTCGCCTGCTCACGGCAACCATCCACCGACATCGTCGCACACGGGACGATCGAGGTGATCGAAACGGACGTGAGCCCCATGGCCACGGCCCGCCTGCTCCGCGTACCGGTGGAGGAAGGCGATGCCGTGCAGGCCGGGGACACGCTGGCCATCCTGACGCAGGCCACGCTGGCCGCCACACTCGATGGCCAGCGCGCCCGCGTCGCCGGGGCCGAAGCCGCGCTGCGCGACCTCGAGCGCGGTGCCCGACCGGAGGAAGTGAAGGCGGCAGAAGCTGAACTGTCGGGCGCCGAATCCGACGTATCCCGCACCACCCGTGACCTCGAGCGTGCCCGCGCCCTCGCCACCGGCCGCGCCATCAGCCAGCAGGCGGTGGACAATGCGAGCGATGCCCTGGCCACCGCCATGAGCCGGCGCGATGCCGCACGCGAGCGCTTGGCGCTGCTGCGCGCCGGCTCGCGTCCTGAGCGCGTCCGGCAGGCCCGCGCCGAAGTCTCAACCGCCCGCGCGGCGCTGGCCGCCGCGGAGGCAAACGCTGCGGACCTGATGCTGCTCGCACCAGTCGAGGGCGTGATCTTCGAGCGCTACGCCGAGGCGGGGGAGGTGCTTACGCCCGGATCGCCGGTGCTCACCGTGGGGCAGGTGTCGCGGCCCTGGGTACGCGTGTTCCTGCCGGCGCGCGACGCGGCGCGCATCCGGTTGGGACAACCCGCCGCCGTCACGCTCGACGGCGCACCCGGACGGCAGTTTCCCGGCACGGTGACGGTGATCAACCCCCGCGCGGAATTCACGCCCCGCGCCGCGCTGACGGAGGAGGAGCGGGAAGACCTCATGTTCGGCGTGCGGATAGACGTCCAGGACTCGACCGGTGCCGTGAAGCCGGGCCTCCCGGCCACGGCGGTGCTCACGCCAGCCGCCGTCCCGTGAACAGCGGCACGGTCATCGAGACCCAGGGCCTCCGCAAGGTCTTTGGCACGCGCGTGGCCCTCGAGGGGCTCGACCTCGTGGTGCACCGCGGCGAGATCTTCGGGCTGCTCGGTGCGAACGGTTCCGGCAAGACGACCACCATCCGGATGCTGTGTGGACTGCTCGCACCCACATCGGGGCAAGCGCGCGTCGTCGGGTTCGACGTGACGCGCGATCCCGAGAAGGTGCGGCACCGCATCGGCTACATGTCGCAGCGATTCGGGCTTTACGAGGACCTCACCGTCGTCGAGAACCTGCGGTTCTATTCCGGCGTGTATGGGCTGCGGGGCACTGAAGCGAAGCTGCGCATCGCCGAGCTCCTGGAAGAGCTCGACCTCGGGCCCCGGAGCCGGCAGCTTGCGGCCACCCTGAGTGGCGGATGGAAGCAGCGGCTGGCCCTCGCCTGTGCCACAGCACACCGGCCCGACCTGCTCTTCCTCGACGAGCCGACTGCCGGTGTCGATCCCGCGTCGAGGCAGCGATTCTGGAACCTCATCAGCGCGTTCGCCGCGCGCGGCACGGCCATCCTGCTCACGACGCACTACATGGACGAGGCGGCGCGCTGCGAGCGCCTGGCGTTTCTTCTGGCGGGCCGCCTGATCGCGGACGGCACACCCGATGAGATCACGGAGCACTTCGGCCTGCCCACGCTCGAGCAGGTGTTCATCGACCTGCAGGCCCGGGCCGAAGCCGGCACGGAGGCGGCATGACACTCCTTGAGCGCATGCTCGCCTCGCCCTTCTGGCCGATGCTCCGGAAGGAGTTCATCCAGATGCGGCGGGACCGGCTGACGCTCGGCCTCATGATCGGCGTACCCGCGATCCAGCTGATGCTGTTCGGCTTCGCGATCCAGACCGAGGTGCGCAACCTCCCGACCATCGTGCTGGACGAGTCGAGATCGAGCGAGAGCCGCGCACTGATCGCGGCCATCGAGAACACCGGGAACTTCCGGCTGCGCGGGGTCGTCACCAGCCGCGAGGAGATTCACCGCCAGATCGTGAAGGGCGAGGCCGCTGCGGCCGTGATCATCCCACCCGACTACACCGATGACATCAAGCAGGGCCGGACAGCCGTGGCGCAGGTGATCGTCGATGCCGCGGATCCGCTCGCCTCCGCGGCGGCGATCGGGGGCGCCACCCAGGCCGGGAACGCGCGGTCCGAGGCGCTGCTCGGCGCCAAGCGGAAGGTCGAGCCTCCGGTGCGCATCAGCGTGCGGCCCTGGTTCAACCCGACGCTCCGGAGCTCGGTCTACATCGTGCCGGGAATCATCGGCGTGCTGCTGTCGATGACGATGGTGGTCATCACCAGCGTGGCGGTGGTGCGGGAGCGGGAGCGCGGCACACTGGAGCAGCTCATCGTCACGCCGATCAGCCGCACCGGGCTGCTGCTGGGCAAGATCGTGCCGTTCGTGCTCGTGGGGTACGTGCAGATCACCGTCATCCTGCTCCTCGGCCGCCTCGTCTTCCAGGTGCCGATGCTGGGGAGCATGCCGCTGCTCTATGCGGTGGCGCTGCCGTTCATCTTCGCCAGCCTCGCGATCGGGATCCTGCTCTCGACGCTGGTGCAGACGCAGGCCCAGGCGATGCAGATGGGCTTCCTCTTCCTGCTGCCGAACATCCTGCTCTCTGGGTTCATGTTCCCGCGCGAGGCCATGCCGGCGCCGGCGCAATGGCTCGGCGCGATGCTGCCACTCACGTACTTCCTGCAGGTGTTGCGTGGCGTGCTGCTCAAGGCGGCGGGCCCCGATGCCGTCTGGCGCCAGGCCCTGGTCCTGACCGGGTTTGCCTTCGGGGTCGCGGCGGTGGCGGTGGGGCGCTTCAGGAAGACGCTGGAATAGCCGTCGCTCAGGGTGACAGGCGCTCGATGCGCCAGGCATCACCGGAACGGCGATAGCGCAACCGGTCGTGCAGGCGGCTCTCGCGTCCCTGCCAGAACTCAAACTCCGCCGGCACCACCCGGTACCCTCCCCAGTGTTCGGGGAGCGGCACATCGCCGTGGGGGTGCAGGCTCATCATTTCCCGCACCGCGTCCTCCAGTGCCTGTCGGCTGCCGAGGACGGCGCTCTGGTGCGAGGCCCACGCGCCGATCCGGCTGCCATGGGGCCGCGAGTGGAAGTAGTCCGCGGACTCCTCCCGTGCCACCTTGCGCACCGTGCCGGCCACCCTCACCTGCCGCTCCAGCTCGGGCCAGTAGAACACCAGCGCCGCCCGCGGATTGTCCGCCAGCTCGCGGCCCTTCCGGCTGCGATAGTCGGTGAAGTAGGTGAAGCCGCTCCCGTCGTAGCCCCGGAGCAGCACGATGCGCGCCGACGGCACCCCGTCGGCGGACGCGGTGGCAAGCGTCATGGCATGCGGCTCCAGAATCTCGGCGCGCAGTGCCTGCTCCAGCCACCTTCCGAACTCGGCCACCGGGTCGGGATCGACGTCCGACACATCGAGGCTGGCCAGCCGGTACTCCCTGCGCAGATCCGCGATCGACATCGCACCCCCGTCTCGACGACACGCCTCATGCCCCGGCCCCGCGCCGACGCACCATCCAATTCTCACCGCGCGCGACGCGGCGCACAACGTCCCTCGCGTTGACGCTGCCGGGGACCCGCACCTACACTCCGGCAGTCCCTCAATGCCACGCACCCTCCCGGCACCCGGCCGGCACCTCCGCGACGCCTGGCGTCGGCTCGCTCCGCTTCCCGGCGGGCGCTTCTTGTTCAGCCTGGTGCTGGGCCGCTTGGTCCCCTACACCGGCGCCCTGGGTGCCCGGGTGGAAGAGCTCGAGCCCGGCCATGCGCGGGTCACGCTCCGCGACCGTCGCGGGGTGCGCAATCACCTCGGCTCGGTGCACGCGGTGGCCCTCGCCAACCTGGCCGAGGTCACCAGCGGGCTCGCCATGCTCACCAGCCTTCCCGAGAGCGCGCGCGGCATCGTAGTGCACATCGGTGTCGAGTACCTGAAGAAGGCACGCGGCACCCTCACGGCGGAATGCCGCTGTCCCGCGCCGCCGGGGATCGAGGAAACCGTGACGGTGACGGCCAGCGTGATGGACGCGGCGGGCGAGGTCGTCGCCCGCGCCGAGGTTCGCTGGCTTATCCGGCCGGTCGAGCCACCCTCCCATGCGTGAGACAGCACTGACGCGCGACGCCGGGATCCGGATCCCGCTGATCTGCGGCGCAATGTACCCTTGCAGCAATCCCGAGCTCGTGGCAGTGGTATCGGAGGCGGGCGGCATCGGCATCGTGCAGCCGATGTCGCTGGTCTATGTGCATGGGCACGACTTCGAGCAGGGGATGACCCTCATCCGCTCGCTTACATCGAAGCCGGTCGGCATGAACGTCATCCTCGAGACGTCCTCGAAGCTCTACATGCGACGGATGCGCACGTGGGTGGAGCAGTCGATCGCGGGCGGGATCCGTTTCTTCGTCACGTCGCTCGGCAACCCGCGCTGGGTTGCCGATATGGCCCACGCCGCGGGCGGTCATGTGTATCACGACGTGACCGAGGAGAAGTGGGCGCGCAAGGCGCTCGACAACGGTGCTGACGGGCTGATCGCCGTGAACAGCCGCGCGGGCGGCCACGCCGGGCGCCTGACGGCGGAACAGTTGCTCGAGACCCTGCGGCCAATGGGTCGCCCCGTCGTCGCGGGCGGCGGTGCCGGCGACGAGCGTGAGTTCGTCCGTCTCCTCTCCCTGGGATATGACGGCGTGCAACTCGGCACCCGCTTCATCGCCACGACCGAATGCCTGGCGCACCAGAGCTACAAGGACGCGCTCGTTCGGGCCACGGGCGACGACATCGTGCTGACCGAGCGGGTCACCGGCGTGCCCCTCGCCGTAATCAACACGCCGTACGTCCAGCGCATCGGCACGCGAGCCGGCCCCCTTGCCCGGCTCATGCTAAGAGGGCGACGAACCAAGCAGCTGATGCGCACCATCTACGCCGTGCGCTCGGCAATGCGACTCAAGCAGGCGTCGCTCCATGGCGGCTCGTCGAGCGACTACTGGCAGGCCGGCAAGAGCGTCGACGGAATCAGCGCGATCGAGTCGGCGGCGGACATCGTGCGGCGCTACGGGGAGGCGGCGGGCTTCTGAACCCGCTCATCGACCCGACCGCACGGCTCGTTATTGCGCACCGGGGCGCGTCAGCGGAGCAGCCGGAGAACACGATGGCGGCTTTCCGGCGGGCAGTGGAAGTGGGCGCCGACGCCATTGAACTGGACGTGAGACTGGCGCGCGATGGCACCCCCGTCGTGATTCACGACGCGACCCTGGACCGCACCACCACCGCTTGCGGGCCGGTCGTGGAGCGCACCGCGGAAGAGCTCGCCGCGATTCAGGTCGGGAACACGAGGGGAGTACCGACGCTCGAGCAAGTGCTGCAGGAGATCACCCTGCCGATCCTGCTCGAGGTCAAGGAGCCCGACGCGCAGGAAGCGGTCGCCGGCGTGCTCCTCAAGCTGCACGCAGCCGACCGGGTGGTCGTGGCGTCGGCCCACGACGAGGCACTTGATGCGTTCCGGCGGCCGCCGTTCCTGGTGGGCGCGTCGGCCCGGGACATCCTGCGTCTCTGGCTTGCGCCGCTGCGTGGCCTGCCGGAGCTTCGGTGTGGCGCCTACAGCGTGCCCTGGCGGCACCGGGGCGTGCTGCCGGTGCCGACGCGCCGGTTCGTGGCGAACGCGCGCGCGCTCGGCGCCAGCGTGCATGTGTGGACGGTGGATGACGCGCGCCTGGCGGGAGTTCTCTGGGCAAGGGGAGTCAATGGTATCGTGACGAACGACCCGGGACGCCTGGTGGCCGCTCGCTCCCACCGCGTGGCCTGATGTACCCAGCCATTGTTGCGTGGCTTGGCGCCGGCCCCTTTCCCTGGCTTGGCCTGCTCGTGCCCAGGCCAGGCATCCTGTACGCGGTGGTGCTGCTAGCCTGCGGAACGATCTTCGTGCGGCGGGCGACGCGCGCAGGTCTCTCGTCCGATGCGGCGCTCGAGGCCCTGCTGGCCACGGCGATCGGGGCACTGGTGGGGACCCGGCTGTTCTACCTGGTCACCCGCACGCGCTTCTGGGAGATGAGCTGGGCGCAGCTCGTGGATCCCCGTCAAGGCACCGCATCATGGGGCGTGTATCTCGGCGGGTTCATCGGGTTGATCCTGTACGCGCGCTGGCGGCGCCACCCGGTCCTGACGGTCACCGACGCCGCTACGAGCATCGCACCGCTTGGCTGTGCCATCGGGCGCTGGAACTGCTTCATTGCCGGCGACGACTTCGGCCGCGTGACCACATGGGCCTGGAGCATCAGGTACCCGGCCCGGTCATTGCCCTGGGTTGCCCACCGCAGCCGTGGCCTGGTCGACTCTGACTCGGCGTGGTCGCTGCCGGTTCATCCGAACCAGCTCGTTCAGAGCGTAACGTCGTTCACGGTGTTCGTGATCGTTTCGCTCTACTGGTACCGGCACCGCGACCAGCCAGGGCGCACGACGGCCCTGTTCCTCATCCTGTACGGCACCGGCCGGTTCCTGGTGGAGTTCCTGCGCGATCCCGCCGCGGGCGGAGCGATCAGGCTCCTGTCGCACTCCCAGTACATGTGCCTGGCGTTCGTGTGCAGCGGCGCTGCCCTCTGGTGGAAGGAGCGGCGCCAGGTACCCGGCCTTCCCGGTGAGGCCATCCATGAATCGTCCGCGCCGTTGACCTAACCGGTGGTGCACCCGTTTGCAGGAACAGGCTGCCCGTCCGGGCACGTGTCGGGCGGGGAATAGTCAGGGCCGCCGCAGGCGCTGAGCCCCAGTGAGGCCAAGAGGCCAGCGAGCAGCAACAGCGCGTGTAACCGGCGAGTGTGTTCGTGAGACGTAGCTGGCATTGTGACCCCCGTGTATCGATGGGTAGCCAACGGAGTTGGCCAACGCAGCCAGGCTGCCGGGCGGCAACGTCTGTCTTCGGCGGCGTCTCCCGATCTAACGATGGGAGCCCGGCAACATTCTCACGAGGGGCCGGGGTGCCCGCCTTACTGCTGCGCCGCACCCGGCGTCACCCCGGCACCAGCCGGCACCGTTGACACGGCCGGCAGCCGCTTGCGCCCGAACCAGTGCAGCATTGCCTCCCTCCAATCGTACAGGATCTCGTAGACCGTCGGGATGACGAGCAGCGTCAGCAACGTCGACGTGAGCACGCCGCCGATGACCGCCACCCCCAGCGGCTGGCGGAACTGCGCACCCTCGCCGCGGGCGATCGCCACCGGAATCATGCCGGCGATGAGCGCGAACGTCGTCATCAGGATGGGCCGGAGCCGGATGGCGCCGGCCTCGATGAGCGCATCACGGATCGGCAGCCCCTTCTCATGGCTCCACTTCGCGAAGTCGATGAGCAGGATGGCGTTCTTGGCCACGATACCCATGAGCAGGATGACGCCGATCAGGCTCATGATGTTGATGGTGAGGCCGCTGATCGAGAGCGCCAGCATGACCCCTACCAGCGACAGCGGCAGCGACATGAGGATCGCCATCGGGTCGAGGAACGACCCGAACTGCATCACCAGGATGAGGTACATCAACAGCACCGCCACGCCCAGCGCGAGAAAGATGTTGCCGAAGACCTCGCTCTGGCTCTCCGAGTCGCCGCCTTCCGAGAAGGTCACACCTGGCGGAAGCGGCATGCCCGCCAGCGCTCGCCGCACGTCGGTCATGACCTCGCCGGTGGAACGGGCCTGCACGTTCCACTCGACGTTCACCACCAGATCGCGATCGAGGTGGTTGATCACCGCCGGCCCGAGATCGGACTTGACCCGCACCACCTGACCCAGCGGCACGGTGCGTGGCGCCCCGCCGGTCCCGCCCGGCACGAGCAGCGGAAGCTGGCGCAGGTCCTCGGCGCGCTGCCGCGCCTCCGGGGCAAGGCGCACCACCACATCGCGGGTTTCCCCGCTCGGATCGACCCAGTCGCCGGCATCGATACCGGCGAACGCCGGCCGCAGCGACTGCGCCACCTGACCCACCGTGAGCCCGAGCGACCCGGCCAACCCGCGATCCAGGTCCACCGTGAGCTCCGGTCGCTGGCCCTTGCTCGACAGTGCGATGTCGACGGCGCCCTTCGTCTGCTCCACCACGGAGCGCACCTGCTCGGCGGCAGCGTTGATCGACGCCAGGTCTGGGCCCTTGATCTGGAGGAGAAGCTGCTTGCGCCCGCCGCCGAAATCGCTGGTGAAGACCGCCATCTTCACGCCACCCAGCTGCGTCAGCTTCCCACGGATCTGGGCGGCGATGTCCTCGGCGCCCAGGCGTCGCTGGCCCTTGGGCGCGAGCCTGACGTACATCTTGCCGACATCGACGGCACTCGAGGTCGGATCGCCGAGCGTGATATAGGTGTAGCGCACCTCGGAGCGCTCGCGAATGATGCGATCGGCTTCCTGCGCCTTCGCCCTCGTGTAGGCGAGGTTGGACCCCGGCGGTGTCTCGATGGAGACGTTGAATTCGGAGCGGTCATCCAGCGGGAAGAACCCGACGCCGACCTTCCGCCATTCGGGTGCGATCTGGAACAGCCCGTAGCCGGCCAGCAAGCCCACCACCGCTCCCGCGATGCGCACCGGTATCGAACGCGCTCCCGAGAGCGACCACACGACGATGACCACGCCCGTGACAAGCGCAAGGAACCCCAGCATCCCCTTGGCGGGGAGCGAGAAGGCGCTGAAGAGGGCGCCGAGCGCCACGACCACCATGGCGGCACGATGGTCGAGCGCCCACGCAATGACACCCTGGTAGCCCTCGGCCATGCGGGTAAACCAGTCGTTGAACTTGTCGAGTTGGCGCGTGATCCAGGCGCGCTTCTCCACTGGCACATGCGGATCGGCCCAATAGGCCGAAAGCATCGGGTCGAGCGAAAAGCTCACGAAGAGCGACACGAGCACCGAGCAGGCCATGGTGAGCGCGAAGGGCTTGAACCACTGCCCGCCCACGCCCGACATGAACGCGATCGGCAGGAACACCGCGAGAATCGAGAAGGTTGTCGCCGTCACGGCGAGGCCGATCTCGTCGGTGCCCTCGAGCGAGGCGGTGTAGTGG
>Ga0315278_10003085_pt1 | contig 14875 bp, 10 predicted proteins | sample YL17G06_0_MG_FD_203880 | JGI IMG/M metagenome (GOLD analysis project Ga0315278, IMG submission 203880) | Sediment microbial communities from Yellowstone Lake, YNP, Wyoming, USA - YL17G06_0 | ecosystem: Environmental > Aquatic > Freshwater > Lake > Sediment | place: USA: Wyoming | collected... | reverse complement strand
TTTCGGGAAAACCATTAATATTTCAATGCTAAAGTACTTTTACGACTGCTGCCCGGAAGACTTGCCGCGGCAGACCGGCGCCCCTTCCCTGGAAAGTAAACCGGTTACACCCGGCAACACCTATAAAAGTCTATTCGATTCCCTGGCCATCTCTAAAGCAGGCCCTCAATACCTGGAGAAAATGGGCCAACACCCGGTTATTTTTTTAACCTTTAAAAACATCAAGGAATCGGATTGGGAATCTTGCTGGAGTAAGCTAAAAGAGCTTATCCAGGACGAATTTGTAAAACATGATTACCTGCTTGATAGTCCCGTGATGAAACCCACGGAAAAAGAATATTTTAAAAAAATCATCGATCTAAAAGGAGACGAAGGTAACTATGAGAACAGCCTGGAAAAATTGCTTATTTTCTTAACCCGTTTTTACGGCAAACGGGCGGTTATTTTGATCGATGAATACGATGCACCCATCCATGCAGGCTTTACCAACAACTATTATGACCAGGTCATCAACTTTATGCGCAATTTCCTGTGCGCCGGCCTGAAAGATACCGGCCAGTACCTGGAAAAAAGTGTTATTACCGGGATTATGAGGATCGCCAGGGAATCGATTTTCTCCGGCCTGAATAACCCGGGCGTGTATACCCTGCTAGCGGAGGAGTTCGACGATAAATTCGGCTTCACTGAAAAGGAAGTCGAGACAATGCTGGTGGATTTCAATGTCCTCCACATGTATGAACAGGTCCAGCAGTGGTATAACGGGTATAAGTTCGGCGGCGCCATTATTTACAATCCCTGGTCCATCGTCAACTTTCTTGCCGGCGCCGCAAAGGAACTGAAACCCTACTGGATTAATACCTCGGACAACAAAATTGTGGAAACTTTACTGTCCAGGGGTGGCAAAGAACTCAAGGAAGAATTGGAATTGCTCATCCGGGGAGAATCCATAGAAAAAAACATCGAGGAAAATATCGTGATGAAGGACATCGAATCCGATGAAGATTCCTTATGGAGTTTTCTCTTGATGGGCGGATACTTAAAGCAAACCGAAAAGCGGATGGACGCCTCCGGGAGTATCTACTATAAACTGTCCATACCCAATATGGAAGTGAGGACCATTTATAAGCGAATTATCCAGCGGTATTTTACCGATAAAATCGAAAATAAGAAAGTGGAGATCATGCTCAAAGCATTAATCGATGGGGATATTAGGCTTTTTGAAAAAATGCTGCGAAAAGTGATTGCCGCGGTTTTCAGTTATCATGATTTCGGGTCTGAGCCGGAGAAAGTTTATCATGCATTGGTGGCGGGATTGCTGGTATGGATTTCCAATACCCATGAAATAAAATCCAACCGTGAATCCGGGTATGGCAGATATGATATTTCGATTATCCCCCATGATCTCCGTTTAACCGGTTATGTGATCGAATTCAAGACCGTCGATGCGGACGATAACGAAACCGTAGAATCAGCCGTGAATGCGGCGTTAAAACAGATCGAAGACAAAAAGTACGAAACAGAACTGGTGGAAAGGGGAGTGAAAAATTATAAGAAATTGGCCATTGTATTTAATGGTAAAGAAGTAACAATCAGAGAGGGTTAGGCCTGTTCCAACGAGGTATTTGAGGGAACAGGCGGTGCCAGTTCCCTACCAATTTAATTAGTAATTGGGGATAGGCAAAATTTTATTCTCGATGGAATGTCTGAACCACAGATGACGCAGATGGCGCAGATTACACAGATTACACAGATTACAATATAAGATTGTTTAATCAGCGTCATCAGTGTTATCAGCGTAATCCGCGGTTCAGACATTTTGTGAGGGGATATAATTCGCCTGTCCCATTATCTCTACTTTTTAACGGTTTATCGGGGAAACACTTTTCCTGTTTTTCGCGTTTTTCGTGTGTTTCGCGGGCCCCTATTTTATGACCGACTTTTTTAAATAAAATTTGCATCAGACTGTTTTCTCTGTTAAAATCTTATTTCAAACAAAAGCGAAACAGTACGAGATTAATTAAAGGAGACTCTAACATGAACCTGGCAGTCATGGGACTTCAATGGGGCGATGAAGGCAAAGGGAAAGCCATCGATTACCTGGCGCGTGATTTCGATGTGGTGGTGCGCTACGGGGGGGGACACAACGCGGGCCATACCATATATCACGAAGGGAAAAAAATCGTCCTCCATCTCCTGCCCTCGGGCATTTTTTACAGGAACACTATTTCCGTGATTGGAAACGGCGTTGTGGTGAACCCTATTGAACTGGTCAAGGAAATTAACGGGGTTCATACCCATGGGGTCTCCCTGGGTGACGAAAACCTGGAACTGAGCCTATCGGCGCCTTTAATCCTGCCGGAACATGAGCACCTGGATATTGTTTTCGAGAATTCCAGGTACATTAAAATCGGCACCACCCGGCGCGGCATCGGCCCGGCATATGAAGACCTGGTGGGACGACGGGCTGTTTTCGTGAGAGATTTGCTGGATAAAGATAACTTTTATCGGAAAGTGAAACCGTTGAACGAGTATTACAATAAATTAATGATTGCCAATGGCGGCCAAGAGGTGGCGGTTGAGAGTTATATCGATGAATACGCAAACGCCGGCGCTTTTTTGAAAAAGTTTGCCAAAAATACTATTTATTCATTGAACCGCTACTACCGCGAAGGGCGAAGCATATTGTTCGAGGGCGCGCAGGGCGCGCTGCTGGATATCAATTTCGGCACCTATCCATTTGTGACCTCTTCGAATCCCACTATCGGCGGTCTCTGCACCGGCACCGGGCTGCCCCCCGGGGCCGTGGGCAAACTCATCGGCATATCCAAAGCATATGCCACGCGGGTAGGGGAGGGGCCCTTTCCTTCAGAACTGTCCGGCCCGGAAGCGGAATTCTTAAGGGAAAAAGGCAGCGAGTACGGCGCAACGACAGGGCGTCCCCGACGCGTCGGCTGGCTGGACCTGGTGGCGTTAAAATATGCGATTATGATTAATGGCGTAGATGAAATCTTCTTTACCAAACTGGATGTCCTGGATGAATTCGCTGAAATAAAAGTGGTCACTGCTTATGAATATGCCGGCAAAAAAACCACTGAATTCGATCCCTCTATCGAATTCCTGGAACAGGTTAAACCGGGATTGAAATCGTTTCCCGGCTGGAAAACGGCGATCGGTGAAATAAAAGAGTACAAAGACCTGCCGGGTAACGCCAGGCATTATATCGAATTTATCGAAAATTTTATCGATGCGCCCCTGTGCTATATCTCCCCCGGCGCCCTGCGGGAACAGACGATTAAGCGGTAAAAAGGAGTAGTGCGTTTTAGATGAAAAAAATAAGATGTATTTTCTTACTGCTGACATGCATGATGACAGTTCTTTACAGCCAGCCGGCAAGACGCGGGGAAGAATCCATCGAATTTGAAAACCTCTCCATCGGCGAAGGACTGTCTCAAAGCACGGTTACATGTATCCTGCAAGATAGGAACGGTTTCATGTGGTTCGGCACACACTCCGGTTTAAACAAATATGACGGCTACAAATTTACGGTCTATGACTACGAGCCGGGAGTCTCCGATAGCTTAAGCCACCCATTTGTCGGGGCCCTTGCCGAAGATCCATCCGGCGCATTGTGGGTGGGTACGGAATCAGGGCTCGATAAACTGGATCCCAAAACAGGGACTTTTACCATCTTTCGCAGCATCCCCGGCAATCCCAACAGCTTATATCACAACTACATCCGGGCGCTTTACCCGGATGCCGCGGGTGTACTCTGGATCGGTACTAATGGTGGACTCGACAAATTCGATCCCAAAACCCAAAACTTCACCCATTACCGGCTCACGCTCACTCCCGATAACCCCAACAACCTGGGCGATATAGCGGTCAATTCTATTTGCGGCGACCCATCGGGAACCCTCTGGATCGGGACCCGCGATGGGGGGGTTAATCGATTTGACCCTAAAACCGGGACCTTTACCCGCTATTTGCACGATCCCCAAAACCCCAACAGCCTGAGCTATGATACCGTCACCGCCGTTTATTGCGACCGGTCCGGGATACTGTGGTTCGGGACCGGCTGCGGGGGCCTTAATCGATTCGATCCCAAAACCGGGACCTTTACCGTTTACCGGGTCATACCCGGCGATCCGACCTGCCTTAGTTACAATTACATCACTACCATTTTAGAAGACCGGACCGGTACGTTGTGGATCGGCTCCGGCGGCGGGGGGCTTAACCGGTTCGATAAAAAAACCGGGGAATTCATCAAGTCCTACGCCAATCCCAGGGCCCCCGGCAGCCTGTGCAGCAATTTTATCTTTACCCTATATGAAGATCGGGCCGGGATCGTTTGGGTCGGGACCCGCGAAGGCGGCATCGATAAAATCGACCGGGCAAAAAAGAAATTTGACTATTACTTACCCGGCGCCAATGCCGTGGATAATATCGAATCCGGTTTTGTCTGGTCTATTTATGAAGCCCCTGATGGAACCCTATGGATCGGGACCGAACGGGGCGGCCTATATAAAATGGACAGGGGAAAAAATTCATCTACCCGCTACCTCTATAACCCCGATCCCAACGTTCAAAATAACGTCAGGGTCGTCATCGGCGATCCGACAGGGTACTTGTGGCTCGGCACCGATAACGACGGTATTTATAAATTCGACCCCAAAACCGTTGCCTTTACCAATTACCGCTGTACCCCCGGCGACCCCAACAGCTTAAGCCATAACTTCGTCTGCTCCATAACCAGGGAACCTTCGGGACTGCTGTGGATTGGAACCCGGGGCGGCGGAATTTGCCAATTGAACCCCCAAACAGGCTACTTCAAAGTCTACCGAAACGATCCCAAAGACGCCAATAGTCTAAGCATCAACAGCGTTAATTCCATTTACCTGGACAGGTCCGGGCAACTCTGGATCGCCACCGTGGGAAGGGGAATCGATAAATTTAACCGGGAAAAAGAAACATTTACCCACTACAGGTTTAACCCGGACAACTCCAGGAGCTTAAATTCAGTTGCCGCCAATGCCCTTTTCGAGGACCATACCGGCGTGCTCTGGATCGCCACCACCAATGGCCTCAATCGATTCGACCGGGAAACCGGGACTTTTACTCATTATACCAGGGCAGACGGGCTGGCCGATAATTTTATTTACAACATATTGGAAGATGATATGGCTAATCTCTGGCTCAGTTCCAATAAAGGATTATCCCGGTTCACCCCCGCCACCGGGGAAATTAAAAACTACGGCCCAAGAGACGGGCTGCAATATTATGAATTCAACCTGGGGGCGTGTTTCAAAAGTAAAAGCGGCGAGATGTTTTTCGGCGGCCTCAACGGTTTCAATTCGTTTTTCCCGGGAAAGATAACGGGAAACCGCTGTGTCCCGCCGGTGGTAATCACCCGGTTTAAACTTTTCGAAAAATCCCCCGGGGCAGCAGGAAAATCCATGCCGGGAAATCAAATCGATTATACCCCCGGGGTTACGCTTTCGCTTTCTTACCGACAGGGCATTTTTTCATTGGAATTTGCCGCCCTGGATTACGCCGATCCCCAAAACAACCGATTCCGCTGCATGTTGGAAGGGCTTCATGATCATTGGATCGACCTGGGGTCGGAACACAGCATTACCTTTTCCGGCCTGGAACCGGGCGAGTATATCTTCAGGGTGAAGGGTTCCAACAATGACGGCGTGTGGAACGAGCAAGGCGCTTCATTAAAAATTATTATTTCCCCGCCTTTCTGGAAAACCTGGTGGTTTCGTGGTTTGTGTGTCCTGGCCCTGCTGGGGCTGGCCTTTGCCTGGCACCGGAGAAGGATGCAAAACCTCTGCCTGCAATTGAAGTCGGAAGCGGAAATGGAACGCCTCTTTGAAAAACACAACATCTCCTCCAGGGAACGGGAAATTATTCAATTGATCCTTAAAGGAAAAACCAATAAAGATATCGAGGATGACCTTTATATTTCCGTTAGAACGGTTAAAAACCATGTTTACAACATATACCAGAAGTTCGACGTCAGTACCCGCCTGGAATTGATCCATGAAATCCAGAAATCGGTTAAAAGAGAGTAAGCGCCTTTTATTTTAGCTCTTCGGCAAAATACCTGGCCGTCAGGGGTTCCCCGGCGGCGTTCTTAACGAATTGCGGCCAGGGTTTTGTCATACCCGGTTTGAAGATTTTCTCTTTAAAAAACAGGCCGAATTCGTTGTGTTTATTATAATCCAACGTAGAAGCTTTCCCGTTGTGATGGACCAGGCTCGCCAGCGCTGCCCGCATTTGCGCGGCAAACAATTCGCCCAGCATGTAGTTGTGGTAATAAACCGGGGCAATGGTAAAATGCGGTTTGGCCGCCCAATCGGCGTGGAGGCGCACGTCCCGGCCGGCCGGCGGTTTCAGCAATTGAAAGCGCGCCGTCGTCTCCCACCAGAGTTCGTTCAAATCGCTCAACCCCCGGTCCCCGGTCCCGCGGTTCTCGTATAACGCTTTTTCAAAATGGAACATCGCTAATGTCCAGCGGGCAAAGATCAACTGTTCCCGCCGCCGCTGTTCCAGGATCACTGCTTCCACTTCTTTTACGCGGTCCGGGTTTGCGCCCGTATTGGCGACTATCCAGGCCGGGTTTTTGGCCAGCGCGCCGAAAAGCATGGCCACCGCTTCCGTGGTAAAGATGTGGGCCGCCTCCCGCAGGTTAAAGGGTAAACTGAAATCCAGGCCGGCGCTGTAAACCGCATGTCCCAATTCGTGCAGCGCGGTATCCATCCAGTCGGCCGTGGGTTTGATGTTGGTAAGGATACGCACGTCGCCGCGCCGGTCGATATCGGTACAAAAAGCGTGTTGATCCTTTCCTTCACGTTCGTAAAGGTCGGATTTTTTCACGATACTATCCGTGGCCAGGCCGATGCCGGCGTAAAACCGCTGGGCCAGGCCGATGATCTCTTCCTTTTTTTTATCTTTGTAAAACTCATCCGGGTCTACTTTGCCCGAAGGTGGGACCGCCTGGAAAAAAGGGTTATCATAATGCCAGGGCATGATCTCTTCTTTGGGGACATTAAAACGCTGCGCCAGTTCCGCGTCCACTTTCTCTTTCATTTGTTTGAAAGGTTCCGCGGTAGACGTTTCCAATTCCGCGAAAATATCCTGCAATTGTTCCGGGTCGTGTTCCTGAAGTTTTATTTGCATATCCCGGTAGTTTGGAAAACCCAGTTTCTCCGCCGCCTCGTTGCGCACGGTTGCCAGGGTTATCAATTTGGCGGCTACGGCGTCGCCGGTTTGTTTGAGGGTTTCCCATATCTTTTGGCGGGTCGGGCTGTCGTTCTCTTTCTTTAACAGCTCCAGCAGGTCGTTGTTGGAATATTGTTTGCCATTCAATTCCCCGCGAAAGGTATTAAAAATCTGTTCGATTTCCGCGGACAATTTCACCAGTTTTTCCAGGGTCTTTTTAGGTAGTTGATTTTCTTTGAATCTCAGTTCCGCCACAGTCAGGGAGCGGTGGGTCAGGGGGTTGAGTTGATCTTTATGGGCCAGGAGTTCTTCGATTTCTTTATATCGTCGGCGGCTGCTGTGCAATTTTCTTAATTCCAGGTCGGCGGCGGCATAGGCGTCGAAATCCTCTTTTTTCCCTGAATTGGCTGCCTGCCAATAACGGGTGGTCTGTTTTAATTCTATTTCGGCCAGTTCTCCCAGGTATTTTCCCAGGAAAGCATCGGCTTTTTGCTGCCATATCATGTTAATCTCCTTATCTAAAGTAGTATTGTACCAGAGATGGAAAAAATAAAAAAGGAATATCAAAAGTTTTGGGAGGTGTCGGGACCCTTTTTCAAAAGGGTTCTGACCCGCCGGAGGCAAAAATGACGAATTTTACTTGAAAATATCCCGGCGATCGTATAGAATATGACTTCATCTTTTCAAAATTATCAGCGGAGGTAAAATAGCGATGAAACGGATTTTAAAATTGAAACTGCACTGGCAAATTTTCATTGCAATGATTATCGGGACCATTACCGGGATTATTTTTCAAAGTTTGTACAGTGGGAAACCAGAAGGGGTTGTATTCACAGTCATCATTTCCATAGGGACCATTTTTATCCGGCTATTGCGAATGGTCATCGTGCCGTTGGTTTTTACTTCCATTACGGCCGGGGTAGCCAGCGTGGGGTCCGGGAAAGCCCTGGGCCGGCTAACCGTCAAATCGTTTTCTTATTACATTGTCACCAGTCTGATTGCCATCATTATCGGCCTGGTGTTGGCCAACCTGTTAAAGCCCGGTGTCGGGGCCCATATTCCCGTATCCGGCGCTTTTAATAAAGATTCGCTGCAGACCCCCAATTCCCCGTTGGATATCCTGATTAATACCATACCCACCAACCCCGTGGAGGCAATGGTCCGGTTCGATATGATGGGAATCATTTTCTTTTCCATCATGCTGGGATATGGTATCACCAAAGTCAAGCCCGAGATTGGGGAACCGGTAAAAAAGCTTTTCAATTCAGGATTCGATATTATGATGGCCATCACGGAATCCATCATCAAGCTGGCGCCGTTGGGCGTATTCGGGTTAATTACCAAAGCCGTTTCCACGGCCGGCATCGATTTATTTAAAGACCTTGCCCTTTACATACTGACCGTTTCCGCCGGTTTGACCATCCATTTATTTATCGTTATGCCGGCGGTGATATTTATTCTTACCGGTTACAATCCCTATTGGCATTTTAAAGCCATGTGGCCCATGATCATTACCGCCTTTACCACCAGTTCTTCCAATGCCACGCTGCCCGTGACCATGCAGTGCGTGGAAAAAAATGTCGGGGTGTCCAACAAAATATCCAGTTTCGTATTGCCGCTGGGGGCGACGGTTAACATGAATGGCACGGCCCTTTATGAATGCGCCGGGGTGATATTTATCAGCCAGGTTTTAGGACTTCATTTGGCCCTGTCGCAGCAAATTATAATCGTACTAACCGCCCTGTTGGCCGCCATCGGGTGCGCCGGGATCCCGGCCGCGGGTGTAGTAATGATTTTCGTAGTGACCCAGGCCGTCGGATTTAAGGATGCCGATGTTGCGTTGATTATCGGGACCATGTTGGCCGTAGACCGCCCGTTGGATATGTACAGGACCGTGTTGAATGTATTTGGCGACAGTGTAGGGGCCATGGTGGTGGCTAAAAGCGAAGGAGAAACAAACTTCTATCAAAGCATAAAATAAGCGTTAACTGCATTCAAGTATTGTCTTCGACCACCTGGAAAAAAATTTCATACTATTGCATTATTTTCATGTATGTATTATGATATCGCTTGAAGCTTTCCTTCATATAAACTGGGAACGTCCGAGGAAAAATTAGAATGGAACTGTCTTTTGGTAAGTACGTGGCGACGAAAGAACTTGGCAAAGGGGCCATGGGGGTCATTTACCTGGGTTATGATAAAACCCTGGACAGGCCCGTTGCCATCAAAACCATTGCTTCCTCCATGAAAGAACAAAACCTGGAGGCCAGGTTTATCAGGGAGGCGCAGTCTACCGCGAAACTGCGCCATAACAATATCGTTACCATTTACGACTTCGGCCGGGAAGGAGAGCAACTCTTTATCGTCATGGAATACCTGGAGGGCCATGACCTCCAGGACCTAATTAGCGCCAAAACCCCAATGGATATTAAAGAAAAATTGGACATAATCCGCCAAATTTGCCTCGGACTCGATTATGCCCACCGGAACGGGGTTCTCCACCGCGATATTAAACCCGCCAATATCCTGGTCCTGGGAGATGGAACCGTAAAAATAGTGGATTTCGGCCTGGCCGCGATACATACCTCTACTCCCACCCTTACCCAATCGAGCGCCATCATGGGGACCCCCCACTATATCGCCCCTGAGAGAATCTATGGAGAAAAAGCCTGCGCCCAATCGGACCAATTTTCCGTGGGCTTGATCCTCTATGAATTGCTGACATATTCCTGCCCCTTCACCGGGGACACTATCTCAAGTATTATCTTTAAAATTTTAAATACCGAACCCAAACGCCTTGATCCGAAAATCTTTTCCATGTTCCCGGAAATCGGGTTCATTATTAAAAAAGCCATTGCCAAAGACCCGGGACGTCGATACCGGTCGATGAAAGAAATGGCCGCGGATATCGGGGACCTCCAACAAAAGATGGCTAAACAAGGATTCTCCCTGGCCGCCCCCGTCGACACGGCGGATGAACCCATGGAGGCCCTGGATGCGATTGGCGGCGAAACATATAAGCTATTCGATAATCATACGGTTAAACTGGAACCGATCAAGCGCCGGCGCCTGGAAACAGCGCTGCTTTTAACGCTTGCTGTCCTGGGCTTGCTGACGGTCGTGTATTTTCTCTTTTTAAGTCCCGGGACCCCGGCCCCGGTTTCAACCCCGGTCCCAGGCCCGGTTTCGGCGCCGGGAGCGGCGCAGGAGGGGGTCCTGGCCTTTGACGTCAAACCTTATGCCGCCATCGACGAAGTGGTCAACCTTGAATCCCAACAACCCCTACAATTAACCGATGAATACAGGACCACACCCCTTAAGTTGAACCTCCCTCCGGGAAAATACCGCATCGTATATTCCCATCCCCAATGGAAAGGAAAAACCCGGGCTAAAATCGTTACCGTCACTGCCGGTGAAACTATTTTCCAAAAAGACGTGGTGGACCAAAATTTTGTTTTGGATGCGATCAAACACTTTTCTATCCCTGAGTGACGAGTGACGAATGACGAGTGACGAGTGGAATGATGAATGATGAATGATGAATAACCGTGTTGAGGAGTTTAACAATGGTTAAGCGCATGAAGTGTTATATTTACCTGTTACTGTCGATACCGCTGGTTATATACGGTCAAACCGGAACCGCTAACCGGGAGTTTATTTTCTTTTCCGGCGCCAATTTCAGCGGGATAGCGGGTTCAGGGGCGCGGGCCTTCGGCATGGGGGGTACGTTTATCGCCATTGCCGATGACGCCACCGCGGCTTCATGGAACCCCGGCGGGTTGGGACAACTGGAAAAAGCCGAATTGTCCATGGTACTCCGGTTTCAAAATTACCGGACGATGCAGCCGGCCAGTATCGCTCCCGGCGGTTTCATCGGACCCCAGGATAAAGACGGCAACTCCTATAACTTCGATTTTCTCTCCTTCACTTATCCCATTCGAATCGGCAATTTTAAAATTGTTCCCCAGGTCAGTTACCAACGTTCCATCAGTTTTGACCTGGATACACGCACCAATGACGTCCTTTTCTCCACCGTAGTTTCCCCGGGAGATCAAATCGACGGTACATTTACCCAAACAGATAATTTCACCGGCGGGATCGATATGATTTCTTTCAGTGTCGGCTCGAAATTGTTCGGGTGGTTAAATATCGGCGTGTCTACCAATATATTGATGAACAGGTTCAAGGGTAATATCTCCAGGGAAAGCCGGGGAAATATATACCGTGCGGCAACCCCTTCGTTGAGGGAAGATTTCGAAGAGCATCGGGCCCGGGACATCACCATCGATATTAAAGGAGTTAATGTGAATGTCGGCGTGCTGGCGGAGGTGTTTGAAAATTTTAAGATCGGCGCGGTTTATAAAAATCCTTTTTCCATCGATATCGATTATTCTATCGCTTACCTCCAGGAAACCGATATTTCCGGTCAAACCACGGCAAAGATCGAAAGCCGGCATTCGGGCGTCTCTCCTTTACAGTGGCCCCGCACATGGGGGATCGGTGTTTCATATCGTCCCAGCGATCCGTTGACGCTGTCCGTGGATTTTACTTCAACCCGTTGGTCCAGGGCGATTTTAAAAAATTTCAAATACATGGCGGATGATGAAGGAACGGATGTCTATTTCCCGACATTGGCGGCGGTTAATGCGGTTGGCGGGGAGAAACAGGTGGATTCGCGGCAATTGCGGGGTGGGCTGGAGTATGTAGCCATCAATAAGACAAATTTGTTCATCCCCCTGCGGGTCGGAATTTTTGCCGACACCCAATATTTTTCAGATTCCACCGGGAAAAAAGTAACTCTGTTCGGTATTTCCGGTGGGGTAGGTTTAAAAAAGGGCGCTTTTTCTTTCGATGCGGCGATCTTATACGAATTCGGCAATTATCTCAGGGAAAATACCGATTATTCTTCCACGTCGCTTGCCGACTTGAGAGTTTATTTCTCGACAATTTTTAATTTTTAAAATGAGACCCCGATGAATACGAAAACATTGACAAAAACCTGTTTGGCCCTGGGCCTGGTAATGGTCCTGGTTTCCTCGCTGGCGGCGATGGAATGGTACGTCCATTATAAAAAAGCCATGAATACGTTCGAGTCAAAGGATTGGCAGGAGACCATCCGTCAAATCCAGGAGGGATTGAAGGAAAAACCGGAACCGAAAGTAAAAGCCAGGATGACCGGCATCGATTTCGTGGATTATCTTCCCTATTATTATATGGGTGCGTCCTATTACAATCTCGGCAATTTTGAACAGGCGCAGGCAGCATTTAACAAATCCCTGGATTTCGGGGAAATAAAAAAAGTAGGAAATTTATACAGCGACTTGCAGCAAAAGATGGAGGATTGCCAAAAAAAGTTAACCCCATCGCCTAAAGAGGCGGGGATGACCAATTTGCGGGAGGATGGCGATCGTAAAACCCAGGAAATAACCGCGGCCGAAAAGGACGCGGGCAAAGTTAAACCCGGCGTTAAAACCGGCGTTCAGCCCCAGGCAGGGGACAAGACCGTCTTGAGCCCGGCGGAAGAGTTGATCGATTCGGGAAAGCAACTGGTAATGGAAGGGAAGTTAACCGAGGCCAAAGAGAAATTTTTCGCGGTGCTGCAATTGGGAGCCGGGCATCAGGCAGCGCGGCATGAGCTCAATTTGTTGGCGGTGAAGTACTTGAATGAAGGGATACGAAATTATTTTAACGGCGAGGTTGCCAAAAGTGAAGGGCCTTTCCGGGAAGCGGAACAAATACTTTCGCGGGCGGCCCTGGTTGTTAAGTACGGTAAAAATCTTATAATAGCTTACCAGTTCCTGGCCGTGGTTCTAATTGAAAAGCATTTCCTGGGTATGGATGCCGCGGGGAATGGGCTTGATGAAGCCCGGTCTTATATAGCCAGGATTATATCCATGAATCCCGGTTTTGAGTTAGAGAAGAAATATTTCTCTCCCAAAGTAGTGGACATCTTTTCCCGGACGCATAACAAGTAAAAACGGTCCTTTCCGGCTATTCCCATCGGGATGTATCCCAGGGTGTACTCACCGCTTCCCAAAGTGTCCTTATCGCTTCCCCAAGTTTCCTCACCGCTTCCCCAACTATCCTCACCCCTTCCCTAAGTTTCCTCACCGCTTCCGGAAGTCTCCTCACCGCTTCCCAAAGTGTGCTCACTTGTTTCCAGAGTTTGCTCACCTGTTTCCAGAGTATGCTCACCTGTTCCCAGAGTGTGCTCACCTGTTCCCAAAGTGTGCTCACTTCTTTCCAAAGTTTGCTCACCTGTTTCCAAAGTATGCTCACCTGTTCCCAGAGTGTGCTCACCTCTTTCCAAAGTTTGCTCACTTGTTCCCAGAGTTTGCTCACCTGTTCCCAACGTATGCTCACCTCTTTCCAAAGTGTGCTCACCTGTTCCCAAAGTATGCTCACCTGTTCCCAAAGTGTGCTCAGTGCGGCTACCAATTTGGTTTAATTTCAAAATACTTAGTTGTATCCATATTATTTGAGCCACTTCATTTTTCTCAATCGCCTCGGTCCGGCCCGGTTTGAAAAAGGTGAACTCTGGTTCTAGATTCAATATTATTGCGGTTGCCGTGAGCTTTTTTTTTGTCCTCCTACGTTGAGTCATTTTGCTAAAAAACAATCTGAATCATAAAATGTCTCAGACTCGCTCCAACAGTTAATTCCCGCATAAAAGGCGCAAATTGGAAGAGTGTAGGGAACAGGCACTGCCTGTTCCTTCAAATGCCGCGTTGGAACAGGCAGTGCCTGTTCCCTACAAATGCTGCGTTGGAACAGGCGATGCCTGTTTCCTACAAATGTCGTGCTGGAACTGGCTGTGTTTCACCAGGTGGGGATGGTTATTTGATAGGCAAAATTAATCTCCTCCAGGGAATCCAATAATCATTATGAAAGGCGATAAATAAAAATGGCATTTCACAAAAAATCTTAAGAGTGATATAATAACGGATAGCGCATAAGCAAGAGCAAAAGAATGAAAAATAAAAAAAGCATTAAGACAGGAAGCCAGGTCAATAACGATATAACCATCGATTTTGGCAATCGCTTAAAAAAAACCAGGGGACAACTTCATTTATCCCAGAAGGATTTTGCAGCCAGGTTGGATATTGCCGGAAGTTACTTATCTGAAATAGAAGCTGGGAAAACCCGACCGGGATTTGAATTTTTTTATAAGACAAGCAAGATATTCAAGATCAACCCGGTCTATTTGCTGCATGGAGACGGCTCAGTATTCCTGGAAACAGAGAACCGCTGGGACCATGACATCGATTTCGGTTCGCTCAATTGCGAGGTACAGAAATTAATATTGCATATGGAGCAGGCCCCAACAGTCGGTCATGCCATACTGGATTTTTTTGCCAGGTATTTATACGATAATCAGGGTTTAATAACAGAAGAAATCAAGACGACCCAGGAGAAAAAACAAAATCCGGCAAATCAGGGAGATGGGGCAAAAAAATCTGCTAAAGAGAAAAAAAGGAAAAGGGAAATTAGAGCCTGAGGTTTCTTCCATTTGCCACTTTCTGGGATGATGAAAAAAGGGACACTCATAAGATTCGTTTTTCTCAGTCGCCCCGGTCTGCCCCGGTTTGAAAAAGGTGAATCCCGGTTCAAGATTCAATATTTTTGATTTTTCCGGCCTATCCCGAAT
>Ga0315278_10003084_pt1 | contig 14877 bp, 10 predicted proteins | sample YL17G06_0_MG_FD_203880 | JGI IMG/M metagenome (GOLD analysis project Ga0315278, IMG submission 203880) | Sediment microbial communities from Yellowstone Lake, YNP, Wyoming, USA - YL17G06_0 | ecosystem: Environmental > Aquatic > Freshwater > Lake > Sediment | place: USA: Wyoming | collected... | reverse complement strand
CGAAACGCCTCGCTCTCAGGACGCGGCGGCGCCTCTGGCAGCCGACCCTCGTCGTACTCGAGCAAGAGCCGCCAGGCGCGCGTGTAGTGCTGCACGACGTCGAGGACCGCGGCGCCCTCGCCGCTGATGAGCTCGTGCCGTGTGAGCGTGTTGGCAAGCAGGCTGACGGCCTGCTCGATCTCGCCGAAGCCCTTCTCGCGCAGGCGCTTCTCGTTGAGCGTGTAGCCGCGGAGAAGGTGCTCGCGCAGAGTCCGGGTCGCCCAGATGCGGAACTGGGTGCCGCGCGCGGAAGTGACGCGGTAGCCCACGGAGATGACGACGTCGAGGCTGTAGAGAGTCAGCGGCTTGTCGGAAGAAGCATTATGCATCTTCTGCATATTGCTTTCGGGCGACAACTCGTCGTCGGCCAACGCGGGCTGAATGTGACGGGATATCACCGATTGGTCACGGCCGAACAGCTCGGCCATCTGCTTCTGCGTCAGCCAGACGGATTCGTGCTCGAGGCGGACGTCGAGGCGGACCTCGCCGTCGGGGGACCGGTAGAGGAGACCTCGCCACCGTTGGTCTCAGGAGTCTCATTCATGCTCTCACTCAGCGTAGCGAGGGCAGCAGGTCGCACAAGGATGACAATCGCGGGCCTGGTCGTCGGGATACCAACGCCTCGCGCGCGGGGAGGCGTCAGGTAGGCGTGAGCGCTTGCGCCTGACGGTCCGAGCGGGGCGCGACTCGACGTGGGCGCAGCCATGACCGCCCGGCGCCTGCCGCGCGTAGCCTCACGTTAAAGTCGAGGTTGAGGGCGGGGCCGAAACGAAGCTGCCCCGCCCCGCCTCATATCTCAAGGGTGCGGACCGCGCCCGCTGCGTTAGCCTCAGGGGAAGCGCCGGTGCAACGGCCCCGGCACCGCCGGGATCTTGACCATCCCCTTCATGGAGCGCGCCAGCGCGGCGAGCGTCACGATCATCACCGCCCCGGCGACAGCCAGCGAGAGGGGAAGGAGCAAGGCGACGATCGCCAGGCGCAAAGGATCGTGGACGCGCCGGTACTGCGCCCCACCGTCCTTGACTTCGATGAAGCCGAGGGGCACCGCCTGCACACCGCCGCCGCCGCCCCAGCCGTCCTGATCCTTCTCTTTCCGCCCGCCGCCGCCTCCCCCGCCGAATCCCCAGCGCACGCGCGCCACCGGGATCACCGTCACACCGTCGCGCTCCACCGGAGTGCCGAACACCGCACTCGCCGCGGCCTTGGCGCCGAGGCGCTCGGCCAAGCGCGTCAGGCCGTTCTCGGCCGCGTCCGCGCGGGCGTCTCTCTCTGCGTCGTCACGGGTATCCGCCATGATCCCTCCTTGTTTCACAGCCGCGCCGCGGCGGCCACTGCCATCCACTTCAAGGTGTGTACCCGACTGGCGGAAGAAGAAGCCTGGGAAGCGGCGTGGAGCTGGGTCGTACGCGGCAGGGGCGCCGTGGCCCTTCGGCCGCGGCGCCCCGTGAGAGTCTGGCTCCTCGGGTAGGACTCGAACCTACAACCCTTCGGTTAACAGCCGAATGCTCTACCGATTGAGCTACCGAGGACCGCTGTAGAGGCAAGAGTATAGGCGATGGGCACGCCCCCGGACAAACACGCCGCCCCTGCCGCGAGGCCGACCTTGGCTAGGAGCGCCCGGTCGGCTAGGCTGCGTCGCATGACCTGCTCGGGCTCGGCATCGGCCGATGCCCTCGACGCCAAGGAGGCGCGCTCATGGTCGTGTTGCCAGATTCCCCGCTGTCGCTGTGGCTCGACCAGGGCGGCCCCGCTGAGCCGGAAGCCCCCCTGAGCGGCGATCTGGACGTCGACGTCGCCGTTATCGGCGGCGGGCTCACCGGTTTCGCCGCCGCCTGTGAGCTGCGCGGCGCGGAGCCGTCGGCAAGCGTCGCCGTCCTCGAAGCCAAGACCGCGGCCTACGGGGCCAGCGGCCGCAACGGCTCGTTTGCGATGACGGTGGTCGGCCTGGGGTTCGGCACGACCGCCCTTGTGCGCGGCAAGAAGTTCCTCGCCCGCGCGCACGCCTACATGGAGCGCTCCGTCGACGATCTCGAGCGCTTCATCGACGACGAGCAGCTCGACTGCGACAAGATCCGCCCGGGGTTCCTGCGCGCCGCGACCACGCCGGGCTACGTTAAGCGCCTGCAGGGGCAGGTCGAGCTGATGCAGTCGCTGGGCTTCGAAGGCATCACCTGGATCGGCGCCGACGAGACGAAGGCCATGGTCTCCTCCCCACGCTACCTCGGCGCCCTGTGGGAGCCGCGCCTGCTGCTGATCGACCCCGCCAAGCTCGTGCGCGAAGAGAAGCGCCTGGCCCTGCGGCTCGGCGCCCGCGTCTACGAGAACACGCCGGTGCTGGCGGTGGCCTCGTCAGCGGCGTTCGGCGCCCCCGCCGAGGGCTTCCGCCTACTGACGCCCGCGGGTTCGGTCACCGCCGGGCGACTCGTCTTTGCCACAAACGCATACTCGCACCTGTTCCCCGATCTGGCATCCAAGCAGGTGCCGGCTTTCACCTACATGATCGCCACCGAGCCGCTCAGCGACGAGCAGCTCGCGGAGATCGGGTGGGAGGGCCGGCAGGGGCTCGAGGACGCGCGCAACCTCATCCACTACTACCGGCTCACGCCGGACCGCCGCCTCGTGATGGGCGGCGGGCCGGTGGGCCTCAAGGCGCGCAATGACCTGGATCGCGACAGCGACGAAGACGCCTGGCGGCACCTCGAGGAGCACATCCACTGGTTGTGGCCGCACCTCCACGGCCTGCGCGTCACGCACAAGTGGGGCGGCCCCTTCTCGGTGACGATGGACCTCACGCCGGCCTTGGGGTACGTCGGCGAAGGCCGGCGTGCCGTCTACAGCCTGGGCTGCATCGGCCACGGGGTGGCCATGAGCCACCTCAACGGCAGAGTGCTCGCGGAGCTGCTGCTGCGGCCCGAGCAGCCGTCGCCGCAGGAGTGCCCGTTCGTGAACCGCCGCGTGCTGCCGTGGCCACGGGAGCCGCTGGCGACGGTGGTCAAGCATGCGCTGCGCGACTACCTGCGCGCCGAGGACGCGTTCTACGAACGAGGGTCGGCGCGCCTCTGAGGTCGGCTCGGCGTCGAGTCGCGCCAGCAGTTGATCGAAGCGCGGCCGCTCACTCCAGGAACCCGCGCAGGCGCTGCGCCTCGCGGAACGCCTTCAGCTTCTCCAGCGTCTTGACCTCGATCTGGCGGATGCGCTCGCGCGTGAGGCCGAAGTGCCGTCCCACTTCCTCGAGGGTCTGCGGCTTGCCGTCGCGGAGCCCGAAGCGCGACTCGAGCACGGCACGCTCGCGGCGCGTCAGCAAGCCCAGGACGGCGACGAGCTCCTCGGACTGCAGGACAGCCTCGACGGCGACCGGCGGCGACGGAGCGGCGTCGTCCTGCAGAAAGTCGCCGAGCTGCGCATCGCCGTCGTCGCCGACCGGCGTCTCGAGGCTCACCGGTACCTGGCTGACCTTGAGGATGTCGCGCACCTTGTCGGCGCTGATGCCCATCGAGGCGCCGACCTCATCGGGCGTCGGGTCGCGACCGGTGTCCTGCAGCAGCTTGCGCTGCGCACGCAGGACCTTGTTGATGTTCTCGACCATGTGCACGGGGACGCGGATGGTGCGCGCCTGGTCGGCCACTCCACGCGTGATCGCCTGGCGGATCCACCACGTGGCGTACGTGCTGAACTTGAAGCCGCGGCGATAGTCGAACTTCTCGGCGGCGCGAATGAGGCCGAGGTTGCCCTGCTGGATGAGGTCGAGCAGGCTCATGCCGCGGCCCGCGTATCGTCGCGCGATCGAGACGACGAGGCGCAGGTTGGCCTCGACCAGCTGTCGCTTGGCCGCCTCGTCACCGCTCTCTATGCGCCGGCCCAGCGAGACCTCCTGCTCGGCCGTGAGCAGCTTGACCCTGCCGATCTCGCGCAGGTACAGGCGCACCGGATCGCTCGTCGCCGTCGTCACCGACAAGTCAAGCTCGCGCGAGCCGGCCTGTTCGGCCTCCGCCTCGTCGGGTACGGCGGAGGCCTGCTTGACGGTCTCGTCCTCCTCCTCGAGCACCTCGATCCCGAGGTCGTGCAGCAGGACGAGGATCTCCTCGGTCGCCTCGGGGGTCAGGTCGACGTCCCGGAGCGCTTCGCGCACACGTTCCGCCGGGATGTAGCCCTGATCGCCGACCTCGGCGATGAGCTCGCGTACCTCAGGGATGGTGGCCTCGTGGGCCTCGTTCGCCGGCGGTCCCTGGCGCCGGTCTGTGATGTGAGCCATGTGCTGTTCCTCAGCGCAACGAAGCCGGCGTCACGCTCCGCGCGTCACCGGCTGCCACGCTCCGTGTTTCCGAGTAGATCGTGCCTGTTAGTTTTGCCCGCGATGCGGATTCTCAAGCCTGCGGGGCCTGGATCGCGCTCTCGGCGAAGGTCAGTCGAGAAAGTCGCGCAGGCGCTGCGAGTCGCGATACGCCTTGAGCTTGGCCAGCGTCTTGGCCTCGATCTGGCGGATGCGCTCGCGCGTGACGCCGAACGTCTGGCCGACTTCTTCGAGGGTCCGCGGATGCTCGCCCTTGAGGCCGAAGCGCAGCTCGATGACCTTGCGCTCGCGGTGCGTGAGCGTGCCCAGAACGAGGTTGAGTTCCTCCTTCTGCATGATCTCGCTGACGGCGTCGACCGGGATCGTGGCTTCCTCGTCCTCGATGAAGTCGCCGAGCTGCGAGTCTTCTTCCTCGCCGATAGGCGTCTCGAGACTCACGGGCTCCTGGCTGATCTTGAGGATCTCGCGGACTTTCAGCGGCGTCGTGCCCATCTCCGCGGCGATCTCATCGGGGGTGGGCTCGCGGCCGATGTCCTGCAACAGCTGGCGCTGCACGCGAATGAGCTTGTTGATGGTCTCGACCATGTGCACGGGGATGCGGATCGTGCGCGCCTGGTCGGCGATGGCGCGCGTGATCGCCTGGCGGATCCACCAGGTGGCGTAGGTGCTGAACTTGTAGCCCTTGCGGTAGTCGAACTTCTCGACGGCGCGGATGAGGCCGAGGTTGCCTTCCTGGATGAGGTCCAGGAACAACATGCCGCGGCCCACGTAGCGCTTGGCGATGGACACCACGAGGCGCAGGTTGGCCTCGATGAGCCTGCGCTTGGCGTCCATGTCGCGGCGCTCGATGCGCTTGGCCAGCGACACCTCTTCCTCGGCCGTGAGCAGCGGCACCTTGCCGATCTCCTTGAGGTACATGCGCACCGGGTCGTTGGTGGGCGTCTTGACCGAGAGGTCGAGCTTGGGGATGGCATCCTCCTCGGGCTTGGCCTCGGCGCCCGCCAGGGACACGACGCCCTCGCCCTCGAGGATGTCGATGCCGAGGTCGGCGAACAGGTTGTAGACGCCGTCGATCTGGTCGGGGGTGAGCTCCACGTCCTGCAGGGCGTCGGCGATGTGGTCGCTGGCCAGGTAACCCTGCTCGCGACCCTCTTCCACGAGCACGCGGACCTCGTCGATGGCGAGTTCGGCGGACTCCGCCGGTCTGCTGCGGTCTTCTGCGAAATCGGTCAAGTGCGTCGTCCCCTAGCCTTGATCGGGCTCCTCGTCCACCGGGATCGTGCGGAGCGCCTCGCGCACCGTGCGGCGCACCGCCTGCAGCCGCATCAACTCCGCGCCCTGCTTCCCGCTCTCGTCGGTCTGCGCCGTGATCTTGAGCCTCGCGATGCGGCGGCCCACGTGGGCCTCCTGCAACCTCAGGAAGAGCTCGTCCACGACCGCCTCAGTGAACCTCTCCCGGCCCGCTCTGACGACGACCTCCGCAAGCGCCTCGCCGTCGTCGTCCTCCTCTGCGGTCTGCGCGGCGGCTGGCTTGGTATTCCCCGCGTCTTCACGCTCGAATCGCCCCTTCACGACGCGGAGCGCGGCGCGCGTCTCGGCGGTGGCGAAGAAGCTCTCGTCGACGCCGGCCAGCACGGCGCGGCCCTTCTGGGGCTGCGCCAGGCAGCCGGCGAGGAAGCGCACTTCGAGCTCGTGGGCGCCGCCGACAGCGGCCGCCGCACCGCCGCTCTGCGGCGGCCGGCTGCGGCTCCTCCCCGCGGCGTCTCCGCCCTCTGCGGAACGTCCGCTCCCCGCGAGCAGGTAGCGCACGCTCTCGGCCGAGAGTTGCAGCCTATCTGCGACGTGCCGCAACTCCTCGTCGCGCTCGATCGGCGTCGCTGCCTCTGAGAGGACCTCCTTGAGTTGCGCGAACGCGCGTGCTCTGCCGTCGGGCTTGTCGAGGTCGTGAGTAGCGAGCGCCACGCGGACGTGGAATTGTAACAACGTCTGCGCGTCGGCGGCAAGCGCGCGAAAACCCTCGGCGCCGGCGCCGGCGAGCACGTAGTCGGCCGGGTCGAGGCCGTCGGGGACGCGGACCACGTGCAGACTCAGGCCCATCTTGCGGCCCAGGGTGAGCGCGCGGCTCATGGCGCCGAGGCCGGCCGCGTCGGCGTCGAAGCACAGGTACAGGTTTCTCGTCACGCGCGCCAGACGCTGGAGTTGCTGCTCGGTGAGCGCCGTGCCCATGCTGGCGACGACGTTGTGTACGCCGGCCTGGACCAGGGCGAGGACGTCGGTGTAGCCCTCCACGATGTAGATGCGGTCCTCGCGTCCCGCCGCCGCCTTGGCCGCGTGCAGGCCGAAGACCGCCTCGCCCTTGCGGTACAGGGGCGTCTCGGGCGAGTTGAGGTACTTGGGCTTCTCGTCGCCCATCGTGCGGGCCCCGAAGCCCAGCGTGCGGCCGCGGTCGTCGGCAAGCGGGAACATGATGCGCCCGCGAAAGCGGTCGTAGGGCCGCCCGCTCGTGCCCGGCACGACCAGGCCGGCGTCGAGCAGGTCCTGGTCGCCGAACTTCTTGGCGCGCGCCGCCTCGCGCAGCTTGTCCCAGCCCGCGAGGCTGAAGCCCAGGCGGAACTGGTGACAGACGTCGTCGCCCAGACCACGCTGCTTGAGGTACTCGCGCGCCGGCGCCGCCGCCGCCGCGTCGTGCAGCACGCGCTCGTAGTAGGCCGTCGCCTGTTCGAGAAGGGCACGCAGGCGCTCGCGGCGGTGACGCTCCGCGTCGCCGCGGGCGCTCGACTCCTCGTACTCGAGCGCGATGCCGTACCTGTCGGCCAGAGACTCGACGGCCGCGGCGAAATCCAGGTTCTCTTTGGCCTGAACGAAGCCGAAGAGATTGCCGCCTTTGCCGCAGCCGAAGCAGTAAAAGAGCTTCTCCGTGGGGTTCACCGAGAAGGACGGCGTGCGCTCCTCGTGAAACGGGCAGCGGCCGCTGTAGTTGGCGCCGGCCTTGCGCAGCTCGGTGTACTGGCCGACGATCTCGACGATGTCGGCGGCGGCCTGGACCTGGTCGATGCTGGCGCGGGCGATGAGCGGCACCTCAGGGGCCGCCCTTCTTGCCCGCGCGCCGCGCCTTCTCCTGCCCCGCGAGGTAGCTCAGGCCGGCGCCCAGGCGGCGCCGCCGCTTCTTCTCGCGGCGCGGCGCCCTGTCCCAGCTGTGCCAGTAGCGCCCGAGACGGTCGTAGGTCCAGATGAGGATCACCATGAGCGCGAACAGCCAAGCGAGATAGAAGAGGGCGAACAGCACCCACTGCTCGGGTGTGGTGGTGTCGGGCGGCGCCGCGCCGCCGGAGGGCACACCGGGGTGCCCCAGCGTGAGCCACCCGAGGCCGAACACCACGACCGCGGGCACTACGGCCAGCACGACCGCAGCCACGGTGGCGAGGCCGCTCAGCAGGCGAGTGCGGTCCATCGCCTCAGGGAGCCGGTGTGAGGAAACGCGACATGAGCACCTCGTCATGATACCGCCCGGCACGGTCGTACTGCGCGCGGCGCAGCCCCTCGCGCACGAACCCGTGCCGTTCGTAGAAGCCGATGGCGCGCCGGTTCTCGGGGAAGACCCCGAGAGCCAGCTTGCACACGGCGTTGGCGCCGGCCCAGGTGGCGGAGGTCTCGAGGAGCGCGCCGCCGACCCCGAGCCTGCGCCAGCGCTCGCCCACGGACATGCCGACACAAGCGACGTGCCCCGAGCACGGGTGCGGGTCGGGGCGCAGGCCGAGGTTGCCGACCAGCTCGCCGTCCAGCTCGGCGGAAAGCTGCAGGCAGCGCGGGTCGGCGAGCGCATCGGCGATGCGCCGCCGCCAGACGCCGGCGCCGAACTGGCCGGGGATCATGAGCAGCGTGGCCTGGGGCTCGGCGGCCACCGCGTCGAGCAGGCGGGCCAGCGGGCGGGCGTCCCGTGCGCGTGCGTCACGCACACGCACCTCGCGCCCGTCCGCCAGCGTCACCGCGATCTCGCCGCCCAGCTTGGCCACGCGGCGCCTCCGCCTACTTCTCGAGCGTGAGTTCGCTGCGCTCTTCGATCGCCGCCTGCGCCGCGGCAAGCCGTGCCACCGGGATGCGGAACGGCGAGCAGCTCACGTAGTCCATGCCGGCGCGGTGGCAGAACTTGACGCTCTCGGGGTCGCCGCCGTGCTCGCCGCAGATGCCGACCTTGAGGCCGGGCCGCGTGCTGCGGCCGCGCTCGATGCCCAGCTCCACGAGCTGGCCGACGCCCTCCTGGTCGAGGGTCGCGAACGGGTCGGCCGGCCAGATCTCCTTCTCTTCGGACACGTAGAGTGGGAGGAACTTACCGGCGTCGTCGCGACTCACGCCGAAGGTCATCTGCGTAAGGTCGTTGGTGCCGAAGCTGAAGAACTCCGCGACTTCTGCGATCTTGGCGGCGGTGAGCGCCGCGCGCGGGATCTCTATCATCGTGCCGACCAGGTAGTCGACGGTCACTCCCTGCTCGGCAAAGACCTCCGCGGCCACGCGGCGCACGACCGCCGTCTGGTCCTCGAGCTCCTTCTTGGTGCCGACCAGCGGGATCATGATCTCGGGATGCACCGCCTGGCCTTCTTTCTGGACGAGGCAGGCGGCTTCGAGGATGGCGCGGACCTGCATCGCCGTGATCTCGGGGTAGGCGATGCCGAGCCGGCAGCCGCGGTGGCCGAGCATCGGGTTGCTCTCGTGCAGATCTTCGACCTTGGCCTTGACGACGTCCTCGCCGATGCCGAGGGCGGTCGCCGTCTCGCGGGTGTCGATGTCGTCGTGCGGCAGAAACTCGTGCAGCGGCGGGTCGAGCGTGCGCACGGTCACGGGGCGCTCGCCCATCACGCGGAAGATGCCGGCGAAGTCGTCGCGCTGCATCGGCAGTAGCTTGGCCAGCGCCGCCTCGCGCGCCGCGGCGTCGTCAGCAAGGATCATCTCGCGCACCGTCATGATGCGGTCGCCCTCGAAGAACATGTGCTCGGTGCGGCACAGGCCGATGCCCTGGGCGCCGAAGGCGATCGCGTCGCTGCTCTGGTCGGGCTGGTCGGCGTTGGTCCGCACGCCGAGCGTGCGCGTCTTGTCGGCCCACTCCATGATCTCGGCGTAGTACCGGTACGGCCCGGACTCCTCGGCCTTCATGCTCTTCTCCAGCAGCACCTGCAGCACTTCTGGCGGGCGCGTCTCGAGCTGGCCGAGGATGACCTCGCCGGTGAAGCCGTCGATGCTGATCCAGTCGCCTTCGGCGACCGTCGCGTCGTCGGCCTTGAAGCTGCGAGCCTTCATGTCGATGTCGAGCGCGCCGCAGCCGACGATGCAGACCTTGCCCATCTGCCGCGCGACGAGCGCCGCGTGGCTGGTCATGCCGCCCTGCGCCGTAAGGATGCCTTGGGCGGCGTCCATGCCGCGGATGTCCTTGGGGCTGGTGAAGTCGCGGACGAGCAGGACCTGCTCGCCGCGCGCCGCCCAGGCCTCGGCATCGGCGGCGCTGAAGACGACGCGGCCGGAGGCGGCGCCGGGGCCGGCGGGCAGGCCTTTGGCCTTGATCCGGCCCTCCTCGACCGCCCTAAGCTTGTCCTCGGGGCCGAAGATCGGCCGCAGCAGCTGATTGAGCTGCTCGGGCTCGATGCGCATGAGGGCCTCGTCGGGACTGATGAGACCCTGGTCGGCGAGGTCGACCGCGATGCGGATCGCGGCGAGGCCGGTGCGCTTGCCGTTGCGCGTCTGCAGCATGAAGAGGCGGCCCTTCTCGATCGTGAACTCGAAGTCCTGCATGTCGCGCAGCTCGGACTCGAGCGTCCTGCGGATCTCCATGAGCTGCGCATAGACGTCAGGCCAGACTTCCTCGAGCTCGACCGCCGGGCGCGGCGTGCGCACCCCGGCGACGACGTCCTCGCCCTGCGCGTTCACGAGGAACTCGCCGTAGAACTCGTTCTCGCCGCTGGCGGGGTTGCGCGTGAAGGCGACGCCGGTGCCGCTCTCGTCGCCGGTGTTGCCGTACACCATCGTCTGCACGTTGACCGCCGTGCCCCAGTCGTCGGGGATGCCGTACATGCGGCGGTAGGCGACGGCGCGGTCGTTGCCCCAGCTGCCGAAGACGGCGCTGATGGCCCCCCAGAGCTGCGCGCGCGGGTCGTCGGGGAAGTCGCTGCCGGTGGTCTCCCTGACCGCGGCCTTGTACTCGGCGACAAGCTGTTTGAGGTCGTCGGCGGTGAGGTCGGTGTCGAAGGCGGCGCCCTTGGCCTTCTTCATGGCCTCCAGGCGGTCCTCGAAGACGTCACGCTCGACGTCGCCGCCCTCGTTGCAGCCCAGCACCACGTCGCCGTACATGGAGACGAAGCGGCGGTAGCAGTCGTAGGCGAAGCGCGGGTTGCCGGTCGCCGCGATGACGCCCTGGACGGTGGTGTCGTTGAGGCCCAGGTTGAGGATGGTGTCCATCATTCCGGGCATGGAAGCGCGGGCGCCGGAGCGCACGCTGATCAGCAGCGGATCGGCGGAGGCGCCGAACTTCTTGCCCGTGTCGGCCTCGAGCATGGCGAGCGCGGTAGCCACCTGCTCGTCGGTGCCATCCGGATAGCTGGTGTTGGCCGAGTAGTGGTTGCAGACCTCGGTGGTGAGGGTGAAGCCTGGCGGCACCGGCAGACCGATGCGGGTCATCTCGGCGAGGTTGGCCCCTTTGCCGCCGAGCAGGTTCTTCATGCTCTTGTCGCCCTCGCTGAACTGGTAGACCCACTTGCTCGACATCAATCGCTCCTCGGGATAGAGACCGTCTTCACGCCTGCGTCAGAGGCAGACGACTGAACTCGCCGATACGGCCGATCAGCGCCGCGACGGCGGCCACCTGCGCCAGCCGGTTGCCGCGCACGGCGGAGTCGTCGGACATGACCATCACGGCTTCGAAATAGCGGTCGACGGCCGGCCGCAGGCCGGCCGCTTCTTTCACGGCACTTTCGAGCTCAAGGTGGGCGAGCGCATCGAGCAGCGGCCCGCGCGCCGCCTCGTAGGCCGCGGCCAGCTCACGCTCCGCTTCGTCAGCGAACAGTGCCGGGTCGACGGCGCGAGACCCGGCCGCCGCGTCCTTGGCGGCCAGCGCCGCGCAGCGATTGTAGGCGGTCACGGCGTCCTCGAAGAAGGCGCGGCCGGCCAGGGCGGCGAAGATGCGCGCCCGCGCCGCGAGCGCCGGCACGTCGCCGGCCGGCGCGGCCAGGGCCGCCTCGACGCCGGCGAACGGCAGCCCTTCGTCGAGCAAGAGTACCTGCAAGCGCTCGCGCACGAAGGCCGCCGTCTCGGCGACGATGGCGGCGCGACGCTCATCGCCCAGTCCCTCGGCGCCCTGCAGCTCGAACTGGTCCACGGCGGAGGCCAGCAGACCGGCGATGGGGAAGCGCAGGCTGTACTCCAGGGCGATGCGCACGATGCCCATGGCGGCGCGCCGCAGGCCGTAGGGATCGCGCGAGCCGGAGGGCTTCTGGCCGGCGACCCACGCGCCGACGATGTTGTCGGTCTTGTCGGCGATGGCCAGCAGCCCACCGCCCAGCGTGCTCGGCAAGGGCGCGGTCGCCGACAGCGGGCGGTAGTGCTCGCCCACGGCCCCCGCGATCGCGTCGTCCAGCCCGCCCGACTCCGCGTAGATGCCCCCCATGACGCCCTGAAGCGTGGGGAACTCGATGACGACCTGGCTCACCAGGTCGGCCTTGGCCAGCCGGGCCGCCGCGCGCAACGTCTCGGCGAGCGGCGCCGACGAGCCGTTGCCGCCGGGGGGGGCGCCTTCGGCGCCGGGCCCGGCGGCCAGAGCGGCCACCAGCCCCTGCAGGCGGTGCGCCTTGTCGGCCAGGGAGCCGAGCTTCTCGTGGAACACCACGTCGCCGAGACGGTCGGCCATGGCGTCAAGGCCCTCGGCGACGTCGCGGTCGTAGGCGAACTCGGCGTCGTCCAGCCGGCCTTCGAGCACGCGCTCGTTGCCGCGCGTGATGAGGTCGGCCGCCCGGGGATCGGCGTTGCTGACGTAGAGGAACGCCGGCAGCAGGCGGCCCTCGCCGTCGCGCACCGGGAAGTAGCGCTGATGGCTCTGCATAGCCGTGATGAGCACGGGAGCGGGCAGCCGCAAGTGGCCGGCGGCGAAAGCTCCGCGAGCGACGCTCGGCCACTCGGCGAGGTACACCGCCTCGGCCAGCACGTCGCCCGGGTCGGACCACTCGCCGCCGAGCTCGGCGGCGCGCGCGCCCAGACCCTCGCCGATCAGGCGGCGACGCTCGTGCTGCGAGACGATCACCTTCTGCTCCGCCAGATGCTTTTCATAGTGCTCGGCCTTGTCGATGATGATGGGCGCGCCGAGCACCCGGTGACCTTGGGTCACGTCGCCGGAGGTCAGACCGTAAAACGTCGCCTCCACCACCGCCCCCCCGAGCAGGCAGACCAGCCAGCGGATGGGACGGGAGAAACGCAGATAGTCGGCCTCGCCGGCGGGGCGGCCGCCCCAGCGCATCCCGCGCGGGATCTGCAGCCCCGTGATCAGGGCCGGGATGAGGCTCGGCAGCACATCGACGGCGGAGCGACGTTCGGCCTCGACGCGGACGACGGCGAACTCCATGCCTCCGACCGTCTCGCGGCGCACGTCCTCGGGCTGAGCGCCGCGCGAGCGCGCGAACCCCAGCCCGGCTTTGGTAAGGCCGCCCGCGGCGTCGTAGGCGATCTCGGCCTTGGGGCCGCGGTAGTCGTCGGTCTTCGCAGTCTGGCGCTCGGGCATGCCCGCGACCAGCACGGCGATGCGCCGCGGGGAGACCAGCACCCGAAGGTCGGGGGCGCCGCCCTCGAGTAAGCGCTCGTCCGCGAGGAGCTTGTGCACGAGGCCCGGCGCCTCGGCGGCGCCCTCGAGCTGGCGGACCACCGACTCGCAGACCTTGTACGGCAGCTCTTCGCAGCCGATCTCGATGAGGAGGGTGCAGAGCGGTGTCCCTTCGGTGCCCCGCACGATAGCCCGCCTGCGGTCGCTATTCATGCGCCGCCCTCCGCCGGCGGAGCGGCTTCGCCGCCGCGGGCCTCGCGGCCATCGCCGAAGACCTCGAGGTACAGGCCGGCGACCTTGCGCGCCAGATCGCGCACGCGGCCGATGTGCATCGTGCGGTCGGTGACGCTGAGCGCGCCGCGCGCATCGAGCATGTTGAAAGCGTGGCTGCACTTGAGCACCTGGTCGTAGGCGGGCACGGGCAGACGCGCCTCGAGACAGCGCTCGGCCTCGCCCTCGTGCTCGCGGAAGTGGCGGTACAGCATGTCCGTGTCGGCGACCTCGAAGCTGTAGCGGCTGAACTCGCGCTCGTTCTCCCGGTAGACGTCCCCGTAGGTGACGGTCACCGTCTCACCGTCTTCGTCCCACTGCGACCACACGAGGTCGTACACGCTGTCCACGCCCTGCAGGTACATGGCCAGGCGCTCCAGACCGTAGGTGAGCTCGACGGTGATCGGATCGAGGTCGAAGCCGCCCAGCTGCTGGAAGTACGTGAACTGGGTGGCCTCCATGCCGTCGATCCAGACCTCCCAGCCCTGCCCCCAGGCGCCCAGCGTGGGCCCCTCCCAGTTGTCCTCGACGAAGCGCACGTCGTGCTCGGCGAGGTCGATGCCCAGAGCCACGAGCGACTGCAGGTACACGTCCTGGATGTCGGGCGGCGACGGCTTGATGACGACCTGGTACTGGTAGTAGTGACCGAGGCGATAGGGGTTCTCGCCGTAGCGCCCGTCGGTGGGGCGCATGGACGGCTCGACGTAGGCCGCGCGCCACGGACGCGCGTCCAGGCAGCGCAGGAAGGTCGCAGGGTTGAACGTGCCGGCCCCGACCTCGGTGTGATACGGCTGCACGACGACGCAGCCCTGCCGTTCCCAGAAGGCCTGCAGCCGGCCGATGATCTGCTGGAAGGTGGGCAGCTCGCCAGAGACGGCGTCACCCGGGGCGTGGTCGGTCACGTGTCCTTTCGGTCGGAAGCGCCGATTCTAGCAGGGCCGCCGTCGACGGGCCAACGGCGGCGCGGACGCGCGGGGGCCGGCATAAACGAGTGTTCCATCGTCACCGTTGCCAGTCGCGGGTACAGTACGTGCAACGGAGGGCGCAAGCGCCGTCCGTGAGGGGCGGCGCGACGGCGACGCGAGCACCCGGTCACGGGTGCGACGGCGACGCGAGCGCCGCGCCCGTCTTTGTGGGGGTCGGCCGCGACCCGCGCTCAGCCTGCGGCGCGCGCGAAGCGCAGCGCGCGCAGGCGTGACCCCGTGTGGTAGCCGTACAGGTCGTGGACGTCGCGCAGAGCCTCGGCGACGTCCGCGGTGGGCTCCGCGGCGCGGAGCTCGGCCAGCGGCCGCGCCAGCGCCTCACGCAGCGCCTCGATGGCCGCCGGCGTGATGGGTACGGCATCCCCCAGGCACGTCTCGCAGACGAGGCCGCCGCGCGCCGCCGAGAACCCCAGGGCGCGCTCGCCGCCGCCGCACGCGGCGCACTGGTCGAGCACCGGCATGTAGCCGGCCTCGTACAGGAGCTTGAGCAGCGCGCCCAGCAC
>Ga0315278_10003081_pt1 | contig 14886 bp, 8 predicted proteins | sample YL17G06_0_MG_FD_203880 | JGI IMG/M metagenome (GOLD analysis project Ga0315278, IMG submission 203880) | Sediment microbial communities from Yellowstone Lake, YNP, Wyoming, USA - YL17G06_0 | ecosystem: Environmental > Aquatic > Freshwater > Lake > Sediment | place: USA: Wyoming | collected... | reverse complement strand
ACGGGGTGGCCGTGTAGCATAGCGGATTGATGGACGTCGGCACCGGGTAGGTGCCAAAGTTGCCGAACGGGCTGCCAGTGAGGCCCGAACCGGTCCAGACGGCCGCCGTCCAGTTGCCGGGGACTCCTGCAGCGCAGCTGGCGCCCGCGGTGGCCACATTGGCCATCGTCACCGTGACGACTTGGTTGGTTCCCGAGCCGACGGGAAGGCCGATATTGAGAACCGTGATTACCCGGGTGCTCGGGTTGTAGCTGACGGTCCCCTTGCCTGCGCTGACCGTGGGCGTCCCGAGCAACGAGTAGTTGGCGGGAAGGGTGAGGGTGAACGAGTTGAACGACGAGTTGCCCTTGTTCGTCAAGGTCGCGGTCATCGTCGCGATCGGCGACGTTCCCGCCGCCGGGGTCAGCGTCAGTTCATAAGTCTTGTCGGCCGCAGTGGCCGCGCCGGACGACAGCGCGAACGCGCCGAGCATCAGTACGGTCATCGCGAAACCAAGAACCTTGCGCAAGCTGTTCATAGTCCGCCCTCCGCCAACCATCAAATTGACCCGAATTACGGCACGACGCCCCCATCCACGACATCACGATCGGGAGCCGTTGCGCGCGAACGTCAAACGCGCACTCATATCCCCAACGCAAGCCCGTGAATCGGCGCAACCGCGCAACGCCGCTTCGCCAGCAACCGCGCCGGCAACCTGGGTCGCCGGCACTTGATCCCTTCACGGTTCCGCGTCGCAGCTGACCTGCATTCGCGGCTCGACCAATGCGCCGCGCGAGCGGGAGCCATCCTGCGAATGGTTCTCACTATCCAAAGATGGCGGGGCATTTGGCCACCTCCGACCCTATTTGTCAACAGGTTTCCAACCGATGCCGCCGCGAATCGGATCCATGTCGACACGCAGAAGGAGTATCAGACGTATCGGCGGCTCCGGCCGGGAGAGGCGAACCTGCAGGATCAGCTGAACGCGCAGCAAGCGGCAGACATGGCGTCGTATCTCAGGCCGGACGACGCCATGCAGAAGGCCAGCCAGCGCAATTTGTCGGACCCCTATGACAAACAAGGTGCCGTTAGGTCCGGGCGCAGGGCCTATGCTAGATTTCGGTTCACAGGGATTTCATCGAGTTGGGAACGGCCGCACGTGAACGCGCCTGCGCCGGCGCTTGGCTCGCGGCTCTTCGTGCGCCGCGGCCTGCTGCCGGAGGATGCCGCGCGGGCGATGGGGCAATGGGCGCATGGCGGCGGCTTTTGGTTACGGCCGCTGCGCTTGACGCCGATAAGGCCGGCGTTAGCCTCCACTGAAACTTCGTTTCGGTCGACGGCTCGGTGCGCATCGAGGCGGCCGACCGCGCCGGACGGCTGCCGCTGGGGCGCTAAGCCCCGAGCAGACGCCGCGCCAGCAGGGACTGCATGTCGCGCCGGCCGTCGGCGATGACGTAGATCATCACTTTGGCATCCAGCACGCGATAGATCACCCGGTAGGGCTTGAAAAACGCCTGCCGATATTCCCGAATGCCCAGCGCGATCAACTCCTTCGGGTAACTGCCCCGCTCCGGGAAATGCGACAGGCTGTCGACCACCGCCACCAACCGATCCAACACATGGTTGGCGTTCGCCACGCAGTCAAACTCCGAGATGTAGTCGTGGATGGACTCCAGATCCTGCTCGGCCCCCGCGGTGAGCAGGACATCGCGGGGCGCGTCGGATCGCGGCATCAGGCAGCGGCTCGCTTGGCCCGCAGGCGAGCCACCACTTCCGCCACCGGCTTCACCTTGCCCGCCGCCAGTTCCTGATTGCCCAACGCCAGGATTTTGAGCAGCGCCAGCGTTTCCTGGGTTTCCTCGAACGTTGCCACGTCCTGCAGCACCGCCTTGGCTTCACCGTTCTGGGTGATGACGATAGGTTCGCGTTGCTCGGCAAGCCGCGTCAACACTTCCGCCGCGTTGGCCTTGATATAGCTGATCGGCTTTACTTGAGATGAGTAGCGCATCGGGGCACCCTTGAGGATTACGACAAGACTGATTATAGTCTTTTTACAGTCCAATGACAAGCGCTATCCCGAGTTGACCGAGGCTTGGCGGCGCGCCGTCCTGCACCAACAGTCAAGTATTCAATGGTCGCACCACCTGAACAATGCAGGCGTATCGGCGGCTCCGGCCGGGAGAGGCGAACCTGCAGGATCAGCTGAACGCGCAGCAAGCGGCAGACATGGCGTCGTATCTCAGGCCGGACGACGCCATGCAGAAGGCCAGCCAGCGCGATTTGTCGGACCCCTATGACAAACAAGGTGCCGTTAGGTCCGGGCGCAGGGCCTATGCTAGATTTCGGTTCACAGGGATTTCATCGAGTTGGGGACGGCCGCACATGAACGCGCCGGCAAACGGAAAGGCCGCGCGGCGGCTCGAAAGCTTCAAGCGGCTGCTCGCCCACATCCGCGAGCTGCTTTCGGTCGACTTGGGTTTCGTGCTGTGGGACGGCGCCACCGTCCCCGCCGATCTTCCTTCGAACGCACTGGCCATCGTCGTTGCCGACGAGGGCGTCGTCGCGGCGATGCTGCGGCGGCCGAACGCCGACACCTTCCTCAATCTCTGGGTCACCGCGCGGATCGACATCCGCAACGGGGTGATTTTCGATTTCCCGGCGCTGCAGCCCAAACTGCGGACCAGGGAGATCCGCAGACGTCTCGACAAGCGTCTGGCGCTGACGACGGCGCTGAAATTCCTGTTCGTGCCGCGCGGCGGGCCCTGGCCGCTCGAGGCCGTTCGCGACCACGAAGTGCGCAGGGACGGCAGCGAAGAAACCAACAAGGAGAACGTCCACTACCACTATGATCTTTCCAACGCGTTCTATGCGCTCTTTCTCGATCCCGAGATGGTCTACAGCTGCGCCTGGTTCCGCGACTGGAACAACGATCTGGCGACTGCGCAGCACGACAAGCTCGACATGATCTGCCGCAAGCTGCGCCTGAAGCCGGGAGATCGCCTGCTCGACATCGGCTGCGGCTGGGGGGCGCTCGTCTGCCACGCCGCCAGGCATTATGGTGCGGACGCGGTCGGCGTGACGCTCGCCGAGGAGCAATTCGCCTACGCGAAGGACAAGGTCTCGCGCCTCGGACTCGAGGACAAGGTGACGATCGAGTTGCGCGACTATTCGCTGATCGAGGGCGGCTTCGACAAGATCGCCTCGATCGGCATGTTCGAGCATGTCGGCGTCGCCAATTACCCCGCGTATTTCCAGACCATCTCCCGCCTGCTGAAGCCGGGCGGGCTCTACCTTCATCACGCGATCGCGCTCCGCTCGGCGGCGTACGAGCGCCGGCACAGGAAGAAGCCTGAGGCGACCACCGCGATAGGGCACTATATTTTTCCCGGCGGGGATCTCGATCACGTCGGCATGTCGATTGCCAATCTGGAGCGCTACGGCTTAGAGGTGCACGACGTCGAGGCGTGGCGCGAGCATTACGCGCGCACCACCCGGTTCTGGCACGATCGCCTTGCCGCCAATCGCGCGGCCGCGGAGCGCGAGGTCGGCGTCGTGAAGACCCGGCTTTGGACGGCCTACCTCGCCGCCGCCTCGATCGGCTTCGCGCGAAACAGCGTCGGCATTTTTCAGACGCTCGCCTCGAAGCGCGTGCGCGGGCCGTCCGGTCTGCCGCCGTCGCGCGAGCATCTCTATCGCTGACTGGGCTCCCCGGCGCCGGCTCGCCATGACTGTTCCTGGCGAGGAGGACGTCGCGTCGCGGTGCCGTGGTGCGGGGTCCTGCGAAATCGCGCCGACACGTTGATTTCCGGCGCGTTTGCCTTCAGCATGCGTGCGCTTCCGGCTGCAGCACGGTTTCCGGGCCTGCGTCGGCGTCTGGAGCACAGGTCAGCATTCGCGGTCGACGGCGAAACGACCATCATTTCGACCTGCGCGATCGACGGCTTCATTTGCTGTCCATCACCCAGACCCCGGCCCAGTCGTCCGGTGGCGGGTTCGCGGCGAGCTGCTCGCAACGCTCGATGTAGACCTTCGCGACCTCGTCCGCGGGATTGATCGCGAGCACCCGCGAAAAATGCCTGGTCGCCGGCGCCCAGGCGCGTTTGCGGTACCTCTCGAGGCCGTCACGGAACTCCCCGAGAGCATCCGCGAGCATCGGATAGGTCTCGTCCGTGTGGTAGTCCATGATCTCGTGGATCGCGACCGGCTTCGTCTTCCCCTGAACCAGGACCAGGTCGATCTCCCGCACGCGATAGGTCCCGCGCATCTGGTCGCAGGTGAGCTCGCTCGCCAGAATGTGCGCGCCGTACTTCTTGCAGGCCGACTCGAGCCGCGACGCGAGGTTCACGCCGTCGCCGATCATCGTGAAGTCCATGCGCTTCTTCGAACCGATATTCCCCGATACCACCGAATCGGTGTTGAGGCCGATGCCGATGTCCACCGGAGGCTTGCCCGCGGCCGCGCGCGAGACGTTCCAGCGTCGCAGCGCCCTGATCATGGCGATCGCGGCGCGCACGGCGCGGTCCACGTCGTCCTCGTGGGCGACGGGAACGCCGAAGCCCGCCATGATGGCGTCGCCGATGAACTTGTCCAGTATCCCGCCTTCCTTCTGGATGATGTCGACCATCAGCTCGAAGTACTCGTTCAGGAACGCCACCGTGCCCTGCGGGCCAAGCCGTTCGCTGATCGTCGTGAAGCTGCGAATGTCCGAGAAGAGCACCGTCGCCACGGCGGACTGTCCGCCGAGCGCTTCCGCGCCGCTCGCGAGGAGCTGGTCGGCCACGCCCGGGTCCATGTAGCGCGACATCGTGGTCTTCAGGCGCTTCTCGTTCGAGATGTCCTCGAGCAGCAGCATCGTGCCCAGGCGCTTCTGCTCCGCCGACACCAGCGGCAATACCGTGAGGTTGGCCGAGATCCGCTCGCCCTTGACGGTCATCTCCGCATCCACGGTGACCTCGATCTCGCCGGAACTTTCGACCTTGGCGAGCTTGCCGAGGACCCAGGCATTCTCGCCGGCGAAGACGTCGGCCGCCAGACGGTGCAGGATCTCGTCGCCGCTCGTGCGCAGGATGCTGAGCCCCGCCGCGTTGCACGTCGCGATCCTTCCGGTATCGTCGAGCGTCACCACCCCGCTCGACATCGATTCGAGCATCGCCTCGCTGTAGTTCTTCATGTTCTGGATGTCCGCGAAGAGCTTCGCGTTCTCCAGGGAGATCGAGATCTGCGCCGTGAACGCGCGAAGGCGCGATTCGTCCTCGGGGCCGAATGGGCTGCCACGCTTGTTGAGCACCTGCGTCACACCGATCGTCTTGCCCTGCTTGTTCACGATCGGCACGCACAGGATGGAGTGCGTGAAGAAGCCCGTCTTCTTGTCAAAGGCCGGATTGAAGCGCAGGTCCGCGTAGGCGTGGGGGATGTTGATCGACTTTCCCGAGGTGAATACCAGGCCCGCGATGCCGACGTTGTTGGGCAGGCGGATCTGCATCAGTTCCAGCCCCTGCCCCACCTCCGACCAGAGCTCGTTCGTCTTCTCGTCGTTGAGAAAGAGCGTCGACCGCTCCGCATTGAGCATGCGCGTCGCCTCTCCCATCACGCGCGCAAGAAGCGAGCTCAGCTTGATGTCCGCGTTGACCTCCGACACCACCTCGACGAATTCCACTTCCTGCTCGTGCAGCGCCTTCATGCGCTCGATGAACTGATTGCTCTGCAGCGCCATGGTGCCCTGGCACGTCATCGCCTCGAGCAGCTCGAGATCACGCCGCGCGAACCGGCCCTTGTGCTTGTTGAGCGCCTGCGCGACGCCGACCACGTCGCCCTTCACCGTCCTGATGGGCGCGCAAAGGATGCTGTGCGTGACGAAGCCGGTCAGCTCGTCGATGGCGCGGTTGAACCGGGGGTCGTCGTAGGGCTGGTGGACGATGAGTGCCGCGCCGGAGGTGAACACATGTCCGGCGATGCCGGTGGTGTCCGGCAGGCGGAGTTCGCGCTTGATGTCGCCCTGGGCCACGCGCGAATAGAGCTCGCGGGTCGCCGGGTCGTGGAGGAAGAGCGAGCCGCGTTCCGCGCCGACCTCCGCCGTTGTCATTTCCACCAGCGCGCGCAGGACATCGTCGAGGTTGTCGTAGGCGGCGAGCTGGCGCGACACGGAAAGCAGCAACTCGGCCAGTTTCAGGCGTTCGCGGTCGGGCTCCGAACGGCGTTGCGTCGCCGCCTTCCGGGCGGCGGGCTTCTTCCTCCGCGTGGCGCCGGTCTGCTTTGTATCGCGCTGGTCGGGTCCCATGTCAGCCTCCGGCTCCTGTTGTTGCTTCCTGCAGCTGCTCCCGCAGGGCGCGCGCCGTGGCCTGCAGCTGCGTCACCTCGCCACGGTACTGGGCGCGCACCGCATTGGCGGCGTCCTCGCGCGCAATATGGGCCCGCTCGAGATCCTCGCGCAGAGCGCCGATCGTCGACTGGAGCTGCGCGATGCGGTCCTCGGCGCTCGACAGCGATTCGCGCGCGCGCTGGTCGCTGTCGAATCGAGCCGCCTCCAGCGAATCACGCAGGGTCGCCAAGGTCTGCTTGAGCTGGGCAATCTCGTCCTGGCTGGCGGAACGGGCCTCGCGCACCCGTTCCTCGCGGTTGGCGCGCTCGCGCTCGAGCTCCGCGCGCATGGCGCCAATCGCGCCCTTGAGCTGCGCGATCTCGACGCCGGCCGCAGAAATCGCCTTGGTCGTGCCGGCATCGGCCTCGTCGCGGCAACGCTCAAGTTCGCAGCGCAGGGCTGCGATGGTGCTCCTCAGGCTGCCGATCTCGGCCTGGGCGGTGGCTACGATGTCCTGCTCGGGGCTCATGTCTCGGGCGAAAATGTCAGCGTGGGCGGAGCCGGAATCCGTCACGATGCGGCAAGGGCCTGTTCGTCGATGACTTGAACGTTTGACTCGCTGGACTTGGGCCCGCTGCGTCGTTGCGCCGCGCTTGTGTGGCTCGCCGCACGGCGCGCTCCGGGCCTGGCGTCGCATCCCAATCCAGCGGCCGAGTGTTCAAGTAATTTCCTCACAGACGCCAACCACTCGCCAATGCGCAAGGCCGCCGGGTACGGCGTCCGCGACATCAGCGTCGCCGGCTGACGTCGCGAGCCACCAGCGCCGGGGGCATACCCCGGCCTGAGGCGGGGCCCCGGCCGACGCGACCGCGCCGGCAACGACACCATGGATGGCGGTCCAGGCACTGACTACGCCGTGCTCCGGGGCCTGACCACTGAATGCGACCTGCGCAGCCAAGGGGGAGGTTACGTCCTTTCTGGCCCGGATGGCAATGACACGCTGGCCAGGGACCCGGTGCGCATCCCGGTCTGGTGCTCGAGACCGGCGAGCAGCGTGCGGATGCCGCGCCCGTCGCCGCGGCCGGCGCGATGCGGAAGTCGAGGCGGGTCTCGCGGACGCGAGGCGGATCGCCGCACTGGGCAAGCCGGTGCTTGTGAAGGCCTGGATCGACAAGACCCCTTTCCCGGAGTGGTCGAGCTCGATCCAGGCGCGCCGCCGGCGACCGCGGCCTCACCGATTTTTGATCCACGTTAAGAGCGCGCCGCGGGTTTTCCCACAACATCGCGCTTTGCGACAGGCAATCAAGACCCGATCGACGTGCTGACGGACCCGAAGACACGACATGTATCCCATCATCCGCCGCGAAGCATTCTCGGACACGACTTTCCTGTGGGAGGTGGCCGCGCCCGACGTGGCCCGGTCGGCCGAACCCGGACACTTCGTGATGCTGCGCCTGCACGAGGGGGGCGAACGCATTCCGCTCACCGTCGCCGACTACGACCGCGACCGGGGCACGATCACGATGGTGATCCAGGCGCTCGGCAAGACCACGCAGGAAATGCGCGACCACTACAAGGCCGGCGACAGCATCGTCGACTTCGTCGGCCCGCTCGGCCTGCCGCAGCACGTGAGCCGGGCCGGGCACGTGGTGCTGGTCGGCGGCGGCCTCGGCGTGGCCCCCGTGTACCCGCAGCTGCGTGCATTCAAGGCGGCGGGCAACCGCACCACCGGCATCATCGGTTTTCGCAACCAGGACCTGGTGTTCTGGGAAGAGAACTTCGGCCGCTACTGCGACAACCTGATCGTCTGCACCGACGACGGCAGCTACGGCAAACCGGGGTTCGTCACCGCGGCGCTGCAGGAGGTGCTGGAAAACGACCGGCCCGACCTGGTCATCGCCATCGGGCCGCTGCCGATGATGAACGCCTGCGTCGAAACGACGCGGCCGTTCCAGGTGAAGACCATGGTGTCGTTGAACGCGATCATGGTCGACGGCACCGGCATGTGCGGTTCATGCCGCGTCACCGTCGGCAGCGAGATCAAGTTTGCCTGCGTCGACGGACCGGACTTCGACGGCCACCAGGTCGACTTCAAGGAACTGATGCTGCGCCAGAGGCGGTTCAAGAGCGAGGAGGCGGCGGCGAACACCGACTATGCGCACGTGTGCAACGTCGAGAAGGTGCTGTTCGAGCAGCGCAAGACCAACTACAAGAAGTACAAGGACCTGGCGCCGCTGGCGACCAGGATGCCCGAGCGCGATCCGCTGGAGCGCTCGCGCAACTTCAAGGAGGTCAACCTCGGCTACTCGATGGCCGACGCGCTGGCCGAGGCCGAGCGCTGCATCATGTGCAGCAAGGCGGCTTGCATCGCGGGCTGCCCGGTGTCGATCGACATCCCGCGTTTCATTCGCCACCTGCTGGTGCGCGACGTCGACGGCGCGCAGGCCGTCATCAACGAAACGAACCTGTTCCCGTCGGTCTGCGGCCGCGTGTGCCCGCAGGAATCGCAGTGCGAGGCGCAGTGTGTCGTCGGCCGCAAGCTCGAGTCGGTGGCGATCGGCCGGCTGGAGCGCTTCGTCGGCGACAACGCCCGACCGCAAAAGGTCGAACCGCCGCGCTTCGAGCGGCGGCTCGGCGCCGTGGCGATCGTCGGCTCCGGCCCCTCGGGGCTGGCGGTGGCGGCGGACCTGCGGCGCTGCGGCTGCGACGTCACCGTCTACGAGGCCTTGCACGTGGTCGGCGGCGTGTTGCAGTACGGCATCCCGTCGTTCCGCCTGCCGCGCGAGATCATCAGCCGCGAGGTCGACCACCTGAAGGCGCTCGGTGTGAAGTTCGAGACCAACAAGGTGATCGGCAAGACCTTCTCGGTGCTGCAGCTGATGGGCGAGATGGGCTTCGACGCCGTGTTCGTCGGTGCCGGCGCGGGTGCGCCGGCTTTCCTCGGCATCCCCGGCGAGTTCGCCGGCCAGGTCTATTCGGCCAACGAGTTCCTCACCCGCGTGAACCTGATGGGCGGCGACAGGTTCCCGTACCTGGACACGCCGATCACGCTGGGCAAGAGCGTGGTCGTGATCGGCGCCGGCAACACCGCGATGGACTGCCTGCGCGTGGCCAAGCGGCTGGGCACGCCGACCGTGCGCTGCGTCTACCGCCGCTCGGAAGCGGAAGCGCCGGCGCGCCTCGAAGAGTTGCGCCATGCCAAGGAAGAAGGCATCGAGTTCTTCTTCCTGCACGGACCGGTGGAAATCCTGACCGACGCCGACGGCAGCGTGCGCGGCATCAAGGTGCAGAAGATGGTGCTTGGCGAGCCCGACGCCAAAGGCCGCCGCCAGCCGATCCCGCAGGACGATTTCCTCGAGCTCGATTGCGACACGGTGATCTACGCGCTCGGCACCAAGGCCAACCCGATCGTCACCAAGTCCACCCCGGGGCTCGAGCTGAACAAGTGGGGCTACATCGTGGCCGACGCGGCCACGCAGGCCACCAGCGTGCCGGGCGTGTTTGCCGGCGGCGACATCGTGACCGGCGGCGCCACCGTTATCCTGGCGATGGGCGCCGGCCGCCGCGCCGCGCGCGCCATCGGCGCCTGGCTGGCCGGCGGCAAGCGCGCCTGGCCGATCACCCAGGCCGACGTCGACGCCTTCGTGCCGCCGAAGGCGATCGGCCCAGCTGCAACCCCGGCCGCCAACGAGGTTTCATCATGAGTATCTGTCCACGCTGCAAGCGCCCGCTCGACGACGAAGAAGCCTACATCTGCTGCGCGGGTGTCGAACTGCGCTGGCGCTGCGTCGACTGCCACAAGGTCAGCGAGGGCTTCGCCTTTCCCTACGGCATGTGCCCGCACTGCAAGGGCAAGCTCGAGCTGTTCGACCGCGGCGCGATCGAAGACGATCACGCGATGGAGGCCGTGCGCAAGGCGTTCGAGATCGAACTCGGCGGCCACGCGTTCTACGAGCGCGCGTCGCGCGACGCCCAGGACCCTGAGTTGCGCGACCTGTTCGGGCGCTTCGCCGGGATGGAAAAGGAGCACATGGACACCCTGTCCAGGCGCTACCACGCCGACCTGCCGACGCCAGCCGAGGACTTCCAGATCGATCGTGCGGCAATCTTCAGCGGGGTCGACCGCAAGCCCGAGGATCCGGCCAATCTGTTCCGGATCGCCATCGCCTTCGAGCAGCGGGCGGTGGATTTCTTCACCCGGGAAGGCGAGCGCGCGCCGGCCGATTCGGTCGAGCGCGAGCTGTACCGGGAACTGGCCGCCGAGGAACGCGAGCACGTCGCGCTGCTGACCACCGAGTACCGCCGCTGGGAGACCGGCAAGGCCGGCATCCTGTAGGCCGCCGCGCGCACACCGCGACCGACACGCCCACGGCCGCGCGACGCCGGCGCATCGCCCATCACTGCCAACAGACACCGCCAAGAGACCACCATGACCGAACGCTCGCATGTGCTGGACGGCAATGAAGCCGCCGCACGGATCGCCCATCTCACCAGCGAGGTGATCGCGATCTATCCGATTACGCCGTCGTCGACCATGGGCGAACTCGCCGACGCGTGGTCGGCCGCAGGCCAGAAGAACATCTGGGGCATGGTGCCGCAGGTGATCGAGATGCAGAGCGAGGCCGGCGCTGCCGGTGCGGTGCACGGCTCGCTGCAGGCTGGCGCAATGACGACGACGTTCACGGCCTCGCAGGGGCTGTTGCTGAAGCTGCCCAACATGTTCAAGATCGCCGGCGAGCTGACGCCGGCCGTGTTCCACATCGCGGCGCGCACGCTGGCCACGCACGCGCTGTCGATCTTCGGCGACCACAGCGACGTGATGGCCGCGCGCACCACCGGCTTCGCGCTGCTGGCCTCGGCCAGCGTGCAGGAGGCGCAGGACATGGCGATGATCGCGCACATGTCGACGTTGAAGGCGCGAGTGCCGTTCCTGCATTTCTTCGACGGCTTCCGCACCAGCCACGAAGTGAACAAGATCGACTTGCTGTTTGAGGACGAGGTGCGTTCGCTGATCGACGAGGAACTGGTCAAGGCGCACCGCGGCCGCGCACTGAACCCCGACCGCCCGGTATTGCGCGGCACGGCGCAGAACCCGGACGTGTTCTTTCAGGCGCGCGAGGCGTGCAATGCCTACTATGCGGCGGTGCCGGGCATCGTGCAGGAAGCGATGGACCGCTTCGTGCAGTTGACCGGCCGCCGCTACAGCCTGTTCTGGTACAGCGGTGCCCCCGACGCCGAGCGCGTGCTGGTGCAGATGGGCTCCGGCGTGGGCGCCTCGCGCGAAGCGGTGGACAAGCTCGTGGCCGCGGGCGAAAAGGTCGGCCTGCTCACCGTTCGGTTGTACCGTCCGTTCGACACGCAGGCCTTCGTCGCGGCACTGCCCGGGACGGTGCGCTCGATCGCCGTGCTCGACCGCACGAAGGAGCCGGGCGCGATCGGCGAGCCGCTGTACCAGGACGTGGTCACCGCGCTGGTCGAAGCGTGGCCTGCAGGGTCGCCCGTGCCGCACGTGATCGGCGGCCGCTATGGCTTGTCGTCGAAGGAATTCACGCCGGCGATGGCCAAGGCAGCGCTCGACGAACTGCTCGCGCCGCAACCGAAACGGCATTTCACGGTCGGCATCCATGACGACGTCACGCACCTGTCGTTGAAGTGGGACCCCACCTTCACCACCGAGGACGCGGGCGTCACGCGGGCGGTGTTCTACGGCCTGGGTGCCGACGGCACGGTCGGCGCGACCAAGAACACGGTCAAGATCATCGGCGAGAACACGCCGTTGCATGCCCAGGGCTATTTCGTCTACGACAGCAAGAAGTCGGGTGCGATCACGGTGTCGCACCTGCGCTTCGGGCCGAAGCGGATCGAGTCGACCTACCTGATCGGCGAGGCCGATTTCATCGCCTGCCACCAGTTCGAGTTCATGGAAAAGCTCGACGTGCTGGCGCTGGCCCGCCCGGGCGCCACCTTCCTGCTGAACACCCCCTATGGGCCCGAGCAGGTGTGGGGCAAGCTGCCGCGCGAGGCCCAGGAATCCATCCTGGCAAAGAAGCTGAAGTTCTACGTCGTCGACGCGCTCGCGGTGGCCCAGCAGGCCGGTCTGGCCGGGCGCATCAACACGGTGACGCAGGCCTGCTTCTTCGCGATCTCGGGTGTCCTGCCGCGCGACGAGGCGATTGCGAAGATCAAGGAGTCGATCCGCAAGACCTACGGCAAGCGCGGCGAGTCCGTGCTCACCCGCAATTTCGCCGCGGTCGACGCGTCGCTGGCGGCGCTGCGTGAAGTGCCGCTCCCCGGCCGTGCCGACTCCAGGCTGACGCGCCCGCCGGCGGTCTCTCGCGCAGCGCCGGGTTTTGTGCAGCGCGTGACCGCGATGATGCTCGACGGCAAGGGGGATCTGCTGCCGGTCTCGGCGATGCCGGTCGATGGCACCTTCCCGACCGGCACCACGCAGTGGGAAAAGCGCAGCATCGCGCACGAGATCCCGATCTGGGACGAGACCATCTGCACGCAATGCGCGATTTGCCCGTTGGTGTGCCCGCACGCGGCGATCCGCATGAACGTCTTCCCGGCGGAGGAGATGAAGCGCGCGCCCGCGGGCTTCAAGGCCGTGCCATGGGCGCGCAAGGACGGTGGCCCGCTCGACGGCCTGCTGTACAGCCTGCAGGTTGCGCCCGACGACTGCACCGGCTGCGGCATCTGCGTCGATGTCTGCCCGACGCGCAGCAAGCATGTGGCCAAGCACAAGGCGGTCAACATGGAGCCGAAGCTCGCGCACCTCGAGGCCGAGCGCGCCAACTATGAGTTCTACCTCAGCCTGCCCGAGGTGCGTCCGGCGCTGGACACCATCGACGGCCTGCGCGGGTCGCAACTGCGCATGCCCCTGTTCGAATACTCGGGCGCCTGCTCGGGTTGCGGCGAAACGCCGTACCTGAAGTTGCTTTCGCAGCTCTACGGCGACCACCTGGTGGTGGCCAATGCCACCGGCTGCTCGTCGATCTACGGCGGCAACCTGCCGTCCACGCCGTGGTCGCAGAACGCCGCCGGCCAGGGCCCCGCCTGGGCCAACAGCCTGTTCGAGGACAACGCCGAGTTCGGGCTGGGCATGCGGCTGGCGCTCGACGCGCAGCGCGACCTGGCGCTGATGCTGGTGCTCGAAATGCGCACCGAGATCGGCGAAGCGCTGGCCACCGCACTGCTCGAAGCGCCGCAGGACAACGACGAGCAGATCCGGCTGCAGCGCGAACGCGTCAAGCAGCTGAAGACGATCCTCCCCAAGCTGCGCTTCCCCGAGGCCGGCCGGCTGCTGGCTGTCGCCGATAGCCTGGTGGTGCGCAGCGTCTGGATCGTCGGCGGCGACGGTTGGGCCTACGACATCGGCTACGGCGGGCTCGACCATGTGCTGGCCTCCGGCCGCAACGTCAACATCCTGGTGCTCGACACGGAGGTCTACAGCAACACCGGCGGCCAGGCGTCGAAGGCGACGCCGCGCGGAGCGGTGGCCAAGTTCGCCGCCGCCGGCAAGTCGATCGGCAAGAAGGACCTCGGCATGATCGCCATGGCCTATGGCAACGCCTACGTGGCGCAGGTGGCGATGGGCGCAAACCCCGTGCAGACGGTGCGCACCTTCCAGGAGGCGGCCTCGTGGCCGGGGCCGTCGCTGATCATCGCCTACAGCCACTGCATCGCGCACGGCATCGACATGACCACCGGCATGAGCCACCAGCGCGACGCGGTCAAGAGCGGCTATCTCACGCTCTACCACTACGATCCGCGGCTGGGCATGGGCGGCGCCGACCAGCCACTGAAGCTCGACTCGCGCAAGCCCACGCTGCCGCTGGAGCAGTTCGTGATGAAGGAAGGCCGCTACGCCATGCTGGCGCAGTCCGATCCGGCGCGATCCAAGCTGCTGATGAAAGCTGCGCAGAACGACGCCGACGCGCGCTGGAAGCTCTACGAGCAGATCGCCGGCGTGCACCGCGTGGTGACGGAAGCCGGCCATTCGAACGCGACCGGCGGCGAGGCTGCCGGCGCACAGGCAGCGCCGGCTGCGACTGGCGGCGACAAACCCGCCGCGGCGCGTTCAGAGGAGGCAACATCATGAGCGTCGATCTCCGGACCCGGTACCTTGGCCTCGAGTTGGAGCACCCGATCGTGGCGTCGGCTTCGCCGCTGACCGGCTCGATCGACAGCCTGAAGCGTCTGCAGGCCGCCGGCGTGGCGGCCGTCGTGTTGCCGTCGCTGTTCGAGGAACAGATCGAGAACGAGGAGATGGCCACGCACAACCTGATGCTCTACGGCGCGGAACTGTCGCCGGAGGCGCAGGGCTTCTTCCCGGAGATGCAGAACTACCGCACCGGGCCTGACCAGTACCTGACGCTGATCGCGGATGCCAAGAAGGCGCTCACGGTGCCGGTGATCGCCAGCCTGAACGGCTACACCCCGGGCGGCTGGACCAGCATCGCGCGCCAGATCCAGGACGCCGGCGCCGACGCGATCGAGCTGAACGTGTACTTCCTGGCGGCCAGCGTGGACGACACCAGCGCCGAGGTCGAGCAGCGCTATGTCGATCTGGTCATGTCGGTCACGCGGCAGGTGAACATCCCCGTCGC